>JAABUM010004230.1_pt1 | contig 16447 bp, 12 predicted proteins | sample 5559161 | NCBI WGS metagenome assembly JAABUM01 (sample SAMN10711868, study PRJNA513369) | rock metagenome | isolation source: Antarctica rocks | place: Antarctica: Victoria Land, Siegfried Peak nord | reverse complement strand
GGCAAGGACCGCGCCCTAAGACCCCCTCACCCCGGCCCTCTCCCGGAGGGAGAGGGAGAAGCAAGCTACCCGATGTGGGCCTTGTCCTTTGCCAGGCTGCGCTGCATCGTCTCCATCCAGTAGCGGTGCTGCACCGCGAACAGCCCCTCGTCCTCCGTCCGCGCCCCGGACAGCAAGGGCTGCAAGCCGATGGCCTTAGCGCCCTCGTCCGCTCCCTGTATCCAGTGCGCCGCGCCCCGGCACAGGTCGTTCCACTGCGCCGCGCTGCCCATGTAGCCGATCTGGCACGAGCGGAACTCCTCCAGGTCGTCCGGCGTCGCCATGCCGGAGGCGTTGAAGAAGTCTTCGTACTGCCGGATGCGCTGCGTGCGCGACGCATCGCTCTCGCCCTTCGGCGCGATGCAGTAGATCGTCACCTCGGTCTTATCTACCGCAAGCGGCCGGTAGGTGCGTATCTGGCTGCTGAACTGGTCCATCAGGTAAACATTGGGATACAGGCACAGGTTGCGCGACCGCTGCACCATCCAGTCCGACTGCGCCTGGCCGAACTGCCCCGCCAGCTCGTGCCGGCGGTCCCAGTTGGGCCGGTCCTCCGGGTTGGACCAGTTGGTCCACAGCAGCAGGTGCCCATGCTCGAACGAGTAGAAGCCGCCGCCCTGCTTGGCCCAGCCGCCGGCGCTCATGGCGCGCACGTTGTCCACCTGCGCCGCCTCCTTGCGCCGGCTGGTGGTGGCGGCGTAGTTCCAGTGCGTCGCACTGACGTGGTAGCCGTCGGCGCCGTTCTCGGTCTGCAGTTTCCAGTTGCCGTCGAACACGTAGGACGACGCGCCGCGCACCACCTCCAGCCCCTCGGGCGACTGGTCCACGATCATGTCTATGATCTTGGCCGCCTCGCCCAGGTGCTCGCGCAACGGCACCACGTCGGCGTTCAGGCTGCCGAACAGGAAGCCGCGGTAGCTCTCGAACCGCGCCACGCGCGTCAGGTCGTGCGAGCCGTCCTTGTTGAAGCTGTTGGGATACCCGGCGCCGTCGGCGTCCTTCACCTTCAGCAGCTTGCCGGAGTTGCTGAACGTCCAGCCGTGGAACGGGCAGGTGTAGGCGGCCTTGTTGCCCTTCTTGTGCCGGCACAGCATCGCGCCGCGGTGGCTGCACGCGTTGATGAAGGCGTTCAGCTCCCCCGCCTTGTTGCGGGCGATGAAGATGGGCTGGCGGCCCATGAAGGTGGTGAAGTAGTCGTTCTTGTTCGGGATCTGGCTCTCGTGCGCCAGGTAGATCCAGTTGCCCTCGAAAATATACTTCATTTCCATCTCGAACAGCTCGGGATCGGTGAAGATGTTACGCTTGCAGCGGAACAGGCCGGTCTCGGCGTTGTCCTCGACCGCGGTGTCGAGCGTCGTCTGGATGGCGTCGAGCATGGTTCCCTCCCGATGGCCTTGCGGGTGTCTTGCACCCGGGCGTCATGTTGGAGACAGATAACGTGACGCTTGGGGCGAGTCCAAGGGATTGCGCGGCGGATTGGCCCGCAGCCATGCCGCCGGCATGGCGGACGAGCGGCAGGACCGGACCGTCTGCGCGGGCGGCGGCGTGCAGCACGGTGCGGACAGCGGCGGCACCAGCCGTCGAAAACCCTGTCCACTTGCATGGGCGCCCGCCATTGCGGGGAGCGCGGCGGCGCGGGAGTTCCAAGGGCCGTTTGTGCCGGCCCTGGACTGCCCGCCGCAAGCGCGGCCCGCGATGACGGTGCGGCCGTCATCGGCCAGAACCCCCGGCGGTCGGCAGGGGACGGGCAAGGGGCAGCCGGATGCAGCCAGCCCCTGCCCTAGACGCCGGAACCGCCCGCCATCCGGAACAGCCGGGTCGGGCGCAGGGTCCGGTCCTCCAGCTCCAGCAGGGTCGGCACGGCGTATTCGGCCAGCGGGTGCAGGCCGTCCGCAGGCAGGTAGGCGCGGCCGGGATCGGCGACCCAGACCTCGCAGGCGGCGGCCATCCGGCGCAGCCAGGGTAGGATGTGCCGGGTCATCGGCGCCTCGTAGCAGACGTCGCCGCACAGGATCAGGTCCCAGCGGGCGGGCTGGCCTACCACGTCCTGCATCAGCGCCTGCACCCCGGCGCCGTTCTCCGCCGCGTTCAGGGCGATGGCGGCGGCGGCCAGGGGGTCTATCTCGGCGGCCTCCACCGATGCCGCGCCGCGCAGGACGCAGGCGATGGCGGCGATGCCGCAGCCGGCGGCGAAGTCCAGCACACGGCGGCCACGCACCAGGCCAGGGTTGTCCAGTACGTGCCGGGCCAGGGCCTGGCCGCCGGGCCAGGCGAAGGCCCAGAACGGCGGCTCGACCCCGGCCTGGTGCAGCCAGGCTTCGCTGGCCTGCCAGATCGGGGTGATCTCGGTGGCGAGGTGCAGCGTGATCTCCGGCACCAGCGGCGTGCGGGACGGGGCGGTGTGGGCGCGGATGAAGGCGTCGTGGGACGGGCAGCTTGCAGACGGGCAACCTGTAGATGGGCTGCTCGCAGGCAGGATGTTTCCAGACGGGGCATTCCCAGACGGGGCATTCCCAGACGGGGCGTTTCCAGGCGGGGCGTTTCCAGGCGGGGCGTTTCCAGACAGGGCGCTCACAGCCGGCCCAGCAGGATCGCGGCGGCGACGGCCAGCCCGGCCTCGCGGTTCAGGTGGAACAGGCGCAGGCAACGGGCGGGATCGTCCACGTCCAGGGTGCGTACCTGATGCGCCAGCAGCGCCGCCGGCAGCAGCAGGCCGGGCAGGAACCAGGCGGACAGCCCGGCGAACCATCCCGACAGCGCCAGCAGGCCCAGGGTTGCGCCGTAGCAGGCCAGCAAGAAGGGCCGGGTTCGGGTGGCGAACAGCCGGGCCGTGCTGCGGACGCCGATCAGCGCGTCGTCCTCCCGGTCCTGGTGGGCATAGATGGTGTCGTAGCCGAGTATCCAGGCGAACGCCGCGGCCTGCAGGGCCAGCGACGCCGCATCCAGCCGGCCCGCCGCCGCGGCGTAGCCCATCGGCGCCCCCCAGCCGAAGGTCAGGCCCAGCGCCGCCTGCGGCCACCACGTCACCCGCTTGGCCAGCGGATACAGCGCCACCAGGCCGAGGGACAGCACGCCCAGCGCCTGCGCCAGCCCGTCGAGCTGCAGCAGGACCAGCAGGCCGGTCAGCAGCAGCGCCAGGAGGAACGCCAGGGCCTGGCGCATCCGCAGCGCGCCGCTGGCCAGCGGGCGCCCGGCGGTGCGCGTCACGAGACGGTCCATGTCGCGGTCCCACATGTCGTTCACGACGCAGCCGGCGCTGCGCATCACCACGGCGCCCAGGCCGAACAGCAGCACGAGCCGCATGGCCTCAGCGGGGGTGGGCCGGGCGAGCAGGATGCTCCACAGCCCCGGCAGGAACAGCAGCCAGGACCCGATGGGCCGGTCCAGCCGGGCCAGCACGGCGTAGGATCGCCACGACGCCGGCAGCCGCGCGACCCAGCCGCCGGCCACGATATCGGTCCATCCCGTGCGCGTGTCCTGGGCCATGCGCCCCTGCATAGGGGCAGTGCCGGACGGGCGCCAGGCTTGCTGTTCCTGCTCCCTCTCCCTTCGGGAGAGGGCCGGGGTGAGGGAAGCCGCAAGGGCGGAGCGTGGGGTTGCAGGACCGGCCAGCGGCCAGGCCGGCAGGGGGTGGCGCTGGCCGCCTCCCTCACCCCGGCCCTCTCGCGGAGGGAGAGGGGGAAGGCAGCTATCTCAGCAGCGCATCCGCTTCCGCCCACAGGCGGCGCACCACGTCGCCGGCCGGCTCCGGCCGGGCCAGGGCGGCGGCTTGGCCGGCCCAGGCCTGCATCCGCCCGGCGTCGCCATCCGCACGCGCAGCGGCCCGCATCGGCGCGGTCAGGCCACGCTGCACCGGATAGAGCGCGACCGGCGCCAAGGCCGCGGCATCCGTGTAGGAACTGGCGACGGCGCGGCCCAGCCGGCCGCTGAAGGCGCGGGTGGCGACGGTCGCCTCCGGCTCCAGTTCGTGCAGCGCATCGGCCCAGGCGGGTGCGGTCCCGGCCTCCGGGCAGCGCAGCAGGGCGGTGCCGACCTGGACGGCGCTGGCGCCCAGCAGCAGCGCCGCCGCCACGCCGCGGCCGTCTGCGATGCCGCCGGTGGCGACGATGGGCACGCGCAGGCGGTCGGCCAGGCGCGGCAGCAAGGCCATCAGCCCGGCGCCCTGCCGCTCCGCCGCTGCGGCGTCGAAGACGCCGCGGTGGCCGCCGGCCTCGACCCCCTGGGCCACGACGGCATCCGCACCGGCGGCCTCGGCGGCCAACGCCTCGGCCAGGGTGGTGGCGCAGGCGAACCAGGTGATGCCGCGGGCGTGCAGCGCGTCCACGAAGGCCGGGGGGAACAGGCCCATGATGCTGGACGCGGCAGCCGGGCCGGCTTGCAGCAGCGCCGCGCACTGGGCGTCGAAGTCCAGCGGCCGGGCGTCCGCCGCCTCTGCCGGCACCGGCGGCCCCCAACCGGCAAGGAAGGCCCGCACGCCTTGCTCCAGCGCCGGGTCACGGGCGGGGGGCGGGTCAGGAACCCAGAGGTTGATTTGGAGCGCCCCGTTGCTGCGGCTGCGGAACCCGGCCGCCCAGTCCAGGATGCCGTCCGGCCCGGTCGGCAGCGCGCCCAGGGCGCCCATGCCGCCGGCATCTGCGACGGCAGCGGCCAGGTTCACCGGGCAGGCGCCGGCCATCGGCGCGGACAGGATGGGCACGCGCAGGCCGAAGCGGCGACAGAACGCTTCGGCGCGGTCGCGCGGGGTGGGCATCGCATGGCTCCCTGGACGGATGCCTGCCCCATGCCACTGGATGGGGACGCCCGGCAAGCGAGGGCATGGCTGCTGCGGCCCCGCGCCGCGCGGCACGGCCTGGCAACACCGGCGCGCGTGCAAAAGGCTGGGGCCTGCACCTTGCGAAATGCAGGCGCGGCGGCGGGCCTGAGCCGCTTGCAGCCCCTGCCAGCGACGGACGCAGCCAGGCGGCAACGCTTTATGACGATTAAAACGAACCCGGAAGCATTATAGTACGGAGTGCGTCATATAGTGGAACAATCTGGCTGCGTGCCTTACAGCATCCATTAGGGAGGACTCGGCATGAAAAGCCGGGCGTGAAGGCCAGGCATGACCATCGTGATAGAAGACCATGTGCAGGACCAGGATGCGGCCGGACGGCCCGCCACGGCGCGGCCCACCCGCCCGGAGCGGTCCGTGCTGGAGCGCACCGCCGTCGGCCTGGGCTGGATCGTCGGCTGGCGCATGGCAACGCGCGTGCTCGGCCTGCTCAGCACGCTGGTGCTGATCCGGCTGCTGGCGCCGGGCGACTTCGGCCTGGTCGCCCTGGCCTCCACCTTCGTGATCGCAGTGGACACGCTGTCCGCGCTGGGCGTCGAGGACAGCCTGGTGCGGGAGCCGCATCCCACGCCTGCGATGTATGACACCGCCTTTACCCTGAACGCGATGCGGAGCGGCGTGACGGCCGTGCTGCTGACCGCGGCGGCAGTGCCGGTGGCGGCGTTCTTCGGCGAGCCGCGGCTGGCGCATGTCCTGTGGGCGCTCGCGGCCGGCACGGTGATCGCCGGGGCCGGCAGCATCGGCGTCGTGGACTTCCGCCGCAACATTGATTTCGGCAAGGAGTTCGCGCTGCAGATCCTGCCGCGGGTGCTGTCCATCGTGGTCACCATCGGCACGGCGTTGACTTGGCACAGCTATTGGGCGCTGGTGGCAGGCGTCTTGACGGGGCGGGCGGTCCGCACCGGGTTCAGCTACCGGATGCACCCGTGGCGCCCGCGGCTGGACCTGTCGGCCTGGCGCTACCTGATCGGCTTCTCCGCCTGGAGCTGGGCGATCAGCATGGCGGAGCTGGTGCGGGACCGGATGAACGCCTTCGTGCTGGGCCGCACCCTGGATGCGACGGCGGTGGGCATCTACTCGATCGGTGAGGAGATCGCCAACCTGCCGGCGAGCGAGCTGGTGGGGCCGCTATGCCGGTCCTGCTTCTCGGGCTTCGCCGCCGACCGTGCCGCCGGGCATGGCGTGGCGGAGACGTTCCTGCGGCCGGTCGCGCTCACGTTCCTCGTCACCTTGCCCATGGGGATCGGCCTTTCGCTGGTGGCGGACCCGCTGGTGCGGCTGGCGGTGGGGGAGGCGTGGGCAGAGGCCATCCCCGTCATCCAGGTGCTGGGCGCGATGGGCGCGTTCGTGGTGTTCGGCTGCATCGCGTCCACGCTGCTGTCGGCCCATGCCATGCTGCGGCGGCAGTTCGCCGTGACCCTGGGATGCCTCCTGCTGCGCCTGGCGCTGGTCGTGCCGCTGGTCAACGCCTATGGCGTGCTGGGCGCCGCGCTGGGCGTGCTGGCCGGCACGGTGGTGGACCAGTCGCTGTATGTGGCCATGGCGTTCCGCAGCTTCGGCATCCCGGCCGGCGAGCTTCTGCGCCGCACCTGGCGCAGCGCCGCCGCCGCCGCCGCCATGGTCGCCGTGCTGGCCGCGGCCGGGCTGGGCTGGGCCGCCGTGCCGAACGAGACGCATCTGGCGCTTGCCTTGGCGTCGGCTGTCGGGCTGGGGGCCGGAACCTATGGCCTGGCGCTGCTGACACTGTGGCTGCTGTCCGGCCGGCCTGCGGGGGCGGAGGCCGACCTGCTGGCCTTGGCCCGGCGCTTGGCAAGGAGTGTCCTGCGGCGTACGTTCCCTGACCGGATCTGATCCCCACGGCCCTGCACGGCCTGCCAAGGATTTGCGATGATTCAAAAGATGCTGCGCGGCTTTCCGATGTCCGCCCACCAGCCGCTGCGGCAGGCGGTCCATGATTTCCCGCGCGGCCATCCCGTGCGCCTGGCGGCCACCGCGGTCCTGCAGCGCGCCCTGCATGCCCACCGGCACCACCTGCCGGACCGCCTGGCGGAGATACGCCCGCTGGACGCCGTGCATTGGTTCGGCGTGCGCGGCTACGAGGGCACCGTCGCGCGGGTCTGGGCCGGGCTGTGCGCGGCGTCCGGCTCGGTTCTGGAGATCGGCGGCAACGTCGGCCTGTTCACCGTCGGCGGCGGCAGCCGGGCCGCCGGCGCCTACACCGTCGTGGAGCCTGTTCCCGCCAACGCCGCCACGCTGCGCGCGAACCTCGCCCGCAACGGGCTGGCACGGGTGGAGTTGCTGGAGGCTGCGGTCGTGCCCGGCGAGGTCCGGCGCGACGTGGTGCTGAACCTCCCCGACGAGGGCCGCGCCATGCCGGTCGGCGCGCACCTGATGGAGGAGGTGGAGATTGCCGGGCGCGCGGGCAAAATCCGCATCACCGTGCCGGGCCTGCCGATGCGGGAGTTGGCGGCAGGGCGGGACCTGATAAAGATTGATGCCGAGGGGATAGAGGCCGCGCTGCTGGCCGGAATACGCCCGTTGCTGGTCGCGCAACGGCCGACCCTGATGGATCGAGGTCCTGCCGGAGGCCGCGCAGCTCGGCGCGCTGCTGTCCAGCCTGGCCATGGAAGCCGGATACCAGATGCACGTCCTGACGGAGTACGGATCGGACCGTCACCGTCGCCCCGGCGTCGTTCACGTCCGCCGTGCCGCAGGCCCACAACTCCAAGGATGTGGTCCTGTCCGTCGGCGCCTTGCCTGCTTGACCCGCAATGGGCGCCACGCCGGTGCAGGTGGCGGCCGATGGCGGGCAGGCGCGCGGCGGCTGCGGCCCGGCGGGCAGCCGTCCCCATGATGGGGGCGGGCGGAAAGCAGGCCAGCGCCGACCCTCTCATGTCCAGCATCGGCCCGCGCCCGCCGGCGGAACAAGAAGCAGGACAGGGTGGCCAAAGCCGCAGGGCGCTGGCCGGGGCCGGGCCGGCTGGCGCCACTAGCCACACGTCCGGACTGCGCCTACTGTCCGGCAGGCGCGAATGCCAGAAGCGGACCAGTGCATCTTGAGCCTCCCCTTGCTGCTGCTGTCAGATAGCAGGAACGATGCGGTGGCAGGCGCTGCCGCCCAGCCGCCGCGGGTCAGCATCATCGTTCCGGCCTACAAGGCCGAGGCGACGATAGAGGAGACCATCGCAGCCCTAGCGTCCCAGACCTATGGCGCCTTCGAGGTCATCGTCGTTGACGACGCCAGCCCGGACGGCACGGGTGAGCGCGCCTGCCATGCCCTGCGCCGCTTCGGCCTGCGACATGTCGTCGCTCGCCTGCCGGAGAACGCAGGACCGTCCAGCGCCCGCAACGCCGGGGTGTGCCTGGCGTTCGGCGAGTATGTCGCGTTTCAGGACGCGGACGACACCTGGATGCCGGACAAGCTGGCGCGGCAGGTAGAGCTGATGGACAGCCATCCCGAGGTCACGCTCTGCGGCTGCCAGGCCGACCTGGTTGCCGCGGACGGCAAAATGATAGAGCCGCTGTTCTGGAACCTGCCCTCCTTCCAGAAGGCGGGCTGGAAGCTGCTGCTGTCCAACGCCTTTATCCAGACCTCGTGCGTGCTGGTCCGGCGCGCCGACCTCGGCATCGAGCCGTTCGACCCGACGCTGCGCGTCGCGGAGGACAGGGACCTGTGGATCAGGCTGGCCTCGAACGGGGTCACTGCGCTGCTGCAGGACGTCCTGGTGCGCAAGCTGGAGCTGCCCACAGGCTTCATGGAAAGCAACAAGACGCTGATCGCCTTCGACACCAAGCGCATGGTGGACTTCCACGCGGCAGCCATGCGCGACTACATGACCCGGCGGGACCGCCGGGTCGCCTATGGCTCCCTGCACTCCAGCATCGGCAAGGGCCTTGCGATGCAGCCGGGCCAGTATCTCAAGAGCATCCGCCACATAACGATGGCGGTTGCGATGGGCTTCAACGTGGTTGACAACCTGAGGTTCTTGATCCTGGCCAACCCCCTGGTCCATGGGTTGCGCCTTCGCCTGGGTTGGCGGCAACCCAAGCCGGGCTGAGCCGCCATGTCGCTGGACGCCGGTTCATCCAACGAGGATTCGCTTCGCAGGCTCGACCCGGCAGACACGGGCAAGCTGACCCGGCCGCACCTGTGCGTGGTGATAGACACCGAGGAGGATTTCGACTGGGACGGGTCGTTCTCCCGCAACAACACCTCCGTGGAGTCGTTCCGGTATGTCGGCAGAGCGCAAAGCCTGTTCGAGGAGCATGGCGTGCGGCCGTGCTACCTGGCGAGCTACCCCATTCTGATGGACGGCCTGGCTGCGCGGACCTTGCAGGAGTGGAGCAGCGGAAAGCGGTGCGTGATCGGGGCGCACCTGCACCCCTGGGTGACGCCGCCGCACGAGGAGGTGGTCTGCCTGGCCAACTCCTTCCCCTGCAACCTCCCGGAGGACCTCGAACGGCGGAAGCTGCAGGTGCTGTCGGATGCCGCCTTAGACCGGATCGGCCAGCGGCCCACCGTTTACAAGGCCGGGCGCTACGGCTTCCGGCTTGAGCGCGGTGCCATGCTGACCGAGCTTGGCTTCGACGTGGACACCAGCATCCTGCCGTTCCGCGACCTGTCCGGGCTTGGCGGCGGCCCTGACTTCTTCGGCTGCCCGTCGCAGCCGTTCTGGGCCGACGCGAGCCGCCGGCTGCTGCACGTCCCCATGACGCACGGGCTGATCGGCCCCCTGCGGACGCTGGCGGGCAGTGGGGCGGACCGCGTCCTGTTCAGCACCGGGATGCGGCGCCTGCGGGTTCCCGGCATGCTCTCGCACCTCGGCCTGCTGGAGCGCATCATGCTGACCCCCGAGGGCTTGGCGCTGGACGACATGTGCCGGCTGGTGCGGAAGCTCGTGTCGGGGGGTCAGGCCGTGTTCGCGCTGACGATGCACAGCCCCTCGTTCGCGCCGGGCCACACTCCCTATGCGCGCGACGCCGCCGAGGTGGAGGCGCTGCTGGCACGCCTGGACGGCTTCCTGACCTTTTTCCGCACCGAGCTGGGCGGGATCGCGGTCACGCCCGCCGAGCTGAAGGCCGCCCTGTGCTGATCGCTGCGGCTCCGCGCGCCGCCATCACGCTTTCTTTAGCATCCACCGGATGCCCCGGCGAAGCATAACCCGCGGCGTGCTATCCGTAAGCCGCTCCCCCGCTCCCCGAGGTTCCACTCCGTCCATGGACAACGATGCCGCCGCCATCCAAGGCTCGCTGACGCGCAAGACGATCATCGGCGCGGCGTGGCTGCTGCTGTGGCGGGTCGTGACCCGGTCGCTGGGCCTGGTGAGCACGCTGGTGCTGGCGCGGCTGTTGGTGCCGGCGGACTTCGGGCTGGTGGCGATGGCCACGACGTTCGCGTTCGGGGTCGAGGCGCTGTCGCAGCTCGGCCTGCAGGACGCGCTGGTGCGGCGGCGAGAGGACGGGTTCGACCTGCACCACACGGCGTTTACCTTGCAACTCGGCCGGGCGCTGGTGACGGCGGCGGTGATCGCGGCCGGCGCCCCGGCCGCGGCCTGGTGGTTTGCGGAGCCTCGGCTGCAAGCGGTGGTGCTGGTGCTGGCCGGGCTTACGGTCCTCAATGGGCTGGAGAACGTGGGCATGGCCGAATACCGCCGGGCCATGCGGTTCGACGTGCAGTTCAAGGTGAACATGGTGACGCGGCTGGCCGGGGTCGCCACCACGGTCGGCTGCGCGCTGGCCTGGACCAATTACTGGGCCTTGCTGGCGGGGATACTGGTGTCGTCGGCGGCGCGGGTCGCGATGAGCTACCGGATGCACCCGTTCCGGCCGCGGCTGCAGCTTGCGCGGTGGCGGGAGCTGGGGCGCTTCTCGCTCTGGACCTGGGCGGCGGCGATGGCGGGCCTGGTGTGGGAGCGGTGCGACCCCTTCGTGCTCGGGCCGGTGTTCGGCACGGCGAAGCTGGGGCTTTACTTGCTGGCGGTGGAAATTGCGCTGCTGCCAGTGACGGAACTGATAGCGCCGGCGGCGGACGTGCTGTACTCCGCGTTCGCCCGCGCACAGAAGGACGGAGACTCCTCCCTCCACCACGCGCCCGAGGTGGCGGGGATCATCCTGCTGGCCGTGGCGCCAATCGTGCTGAGCGTGTCGGCGGCATCGGGGCCGATCATTGAGGTGCTGCTTGGAGCGAAATGGGCCGGGGCGTGGCCGCTCGTGGCAGTGCTGACCTGGCTTTGCATGTTCTCGCCCTATAGCTTCGTCTGCAGTATGGCGCTGGTGGCCAACGGGCATGTGCAGCGGAATTTCGTGGCCAAGATCGCCATGTCGGCGGTCAAACTTGCGACGCTGCTGGTGGCAGTGTCGCTGACCGACGCCCTCCTTGTGATCGGCGCCTCGACGGCCGGGTGCGTGGCGGTCGAGTCGCTGTTGTTTCTGGCTTTGCTGCCCGGCACCGGCATCGCCCGGTTGCGGCCGGCGCTGGGCGGGCTGCTGCGGGTGGTGGTCGCCACGGCGCTGGCCGCCGGGGCGGTGGGTTGGTCGGGCTTGGGATGGCAGCCAGGGGCCGGCTCGGTCGGGGCGAACTTGATGCGAGGCTTCATGATCGGGGGATTGGGCACAGGGGTGTTCGGGTTGACGGTGCTGCTACTGTGGCAGGCGGCGGGGCAGCCGGAGGGAGCCGAGAGGCGACTGGCCCAGTTAGCCGGGGAACGGCTGGCAGGCTCCTGGATGGCACGTTGGGTCAAGTTGGGGGCGTGACCTCATCTCCGGATCGCGCCTCTGCTGGTGCTTGCCAGTGAAGAACGCTCAAAGCCTACCGGGGGCACCGGCTCATGCCGGTACATTCGATACGGGAGGCGAGGCGCATGTTCTGGAACCTGCATGGGATGGTCGAAGCTGCGGGTGGCATTAGAACGACTTCACATCGACGAAAGATGGCGGTAAGAGAACAGTTGCTTGCAAGTGCGTGCGGAGGAGGCGCCCTCGACCAGGCCAAGTGGAGGCGCCGCGGCATCCGGCCTCTGCGACGAACGCTGCGTTCCTGTTCGGAGCAAACAACAGTGGCATGACATGTGAATGCTGCCCGTTGTAGGAAGCGCGACGGGTTGCTTAGGCATGATGGAAGACGAGGCGCTATGGACGTTTTGCAGCAGATTGTTTCCAACACTCAGCCGGGGCCGCTTTACTCGGCAGATTTGGGTGGATCTCCCATCGTAGCCAACCCTATTGTACGGCTGATCGCGTTCTTCCTGCCGCAATTTCATCCCATACCGGAGAACGATGCCTGGTGGGGCAAGGGGTTCACGGAGTGGACCAATGTGACCAAGGCTGTTCCGCGGTTCCCCGGACATTACCAGCCCCGGTTGCCAGGTGAACTTGGGTTCTATGACTTGCGTGCGCCAGAGACCCTGCAAAGGCAAGCTGCCTTGGCGAAGCGTTATGGTGTGCATGGTTTCTGCTTCCACCATTACTGGTTCAATGGGCACCGCCTGCTTGAGCAGCCGCTCAACGTGCTGCTGGACCATCCAGAGATAGACATTCCATTCTGCATCAACTGGGCGAACGAGAACTGGTCACGACGCTGGGACGGCCGCGAGCAGGACACGCTTATCGCTCAGCAGCACTCGCCAGAGGACGACATCGCCTTTGCAACCTCGCTGGAGCCGCTGTTCCGCGATCCGCGTTACATACGCATTGATGGCCGCCCGTTACTAATACTTTATAGGCCGGAACTTCTTCCTGACGCTGCGGCAACTGTCCAGCGTTGGCGCGAGCATTTCGTCAGAGAGGGCCTGGGTGATCCCTACATCATGATGGTCCAGTGTTTCGGAGACAATAATCCTAACAAATATGGCATGGACGCCGCTGTAGGCTTTCCTCCGCACAACGGAGGCTGGGACGGCGCACGCATTGGGGGGGATTTCAGCTTCTTCGACAAAGATTACCAGGGAAACGTTTTTGATTATAGCGAGATGGCTCTGAGGTCGCTCAGGAACATGACTGATGAATTTAAGTTCTTCCCAGGAGTTTGCCCTGCTTGGGACAACGAAGCGCGCAAGCCGGGCAAAGGTTTCTGTTTTGCAGGATCAACGCCGCAGAAGTATGCGCGTTGGCTTGAAGCGGCTTGTCGGAGCGTGATGGATAGAGAGCGCACTGACGAGAGGCTGGTCTTCGTCAACGCTTGGAACGAGTGGGCGGAAGGAGCTTACTTAGAGCCTGACCGGCATTTCGGCTATGCTTATCTGGCTGAAACGGCCAAGGTTCTGAATAATATTTCCCTGCCCCCTTCAGAAGTAGCGACGCGGAACCAATCTGCCGGCGCAATTGATCCAGCAAGCTCCGGCAAGGCTCTGCATAAGACTGAGAAGCTTGGGAGATTCCTTCGTAAATTCACCAGGAAAGGAGCGTATTTTGCTGATGGGATTGCAAGGAAACTTCGGTCCTGGTAAGTGGGCGCATTCAACGGAACCGCTGGCTCTGGTCGAGTCGGGCGGACGCTCCGGCCTAATTGCCGCCAACATGCCCTCCTCACAAGCAGACCGTGATATGATTAATACGAAGCCTCGGCATCGCCGAGGCATCGCCGCTCCCGCCGCCGGACGGCATGCACGGCGCCCTCAGGCGGCAGAACCTGTTCCTGTCCGCCATACGGCCGCTGAGCCGCGAGATCGAATTCGTCTGGTTTGCGTAGCGCGACCTGATCGAAGCGCTCGGCCCGCTGGCCCCGCATGAGGCCGCGCTGTCCAGCGAATGGGGGCTTGCCCGTATCGCCGCGGCTTCCGTCAAGAGGATGGCGCGGCGGCCGGCCGATAGGGCGTAGAGGCGCGGCATCAGGCGGCATCCTGCCGGGAGGTTGTTGCCGTCATGGATGACGTTCCTTGACTTCCGGGGCGGGGTGCGGTCCGGTGCGGGCATGAGCAAATCCATGCGAAGCCTTGTCATTGCGCGGTTTTCGCCAATCCCGCCGCCTGGCGACATGTTCGGCAGCATCAGGCGGCAGGACCTGTTCCTGTCCGCCATCAGGTCCCTGAGCCGCGAGATCGAATACGTCTGGTTCGCTCCGAGCAGCGCGATCATGGCGCTTGGCCCGCTGGGGCCTCTCGAAGCGGCGTTGTCCAGCGAGTGGGGGCTGCCCGTCCGCCTTTCGCCGGTCCTGCAACGGGACCAGTATCGCAAGACCTTGTGGAACGTTTACGGCGCGGGGGCGCTGTCCGCTTGGAGGCAGGCCGACTTCTATCACTCGACTGGACCGGTCCAGGTGGCCAGGGTGGCGGAGAGCCTGGCCAAGCGTCCGGACCTGGTTTTTGCGTCGCGGCTGCTGGCAATGGGGCCGCTGTTGCGTTCGCGCATAAGACCCGCGCGGCTGTTCTTCGACCTTGACGACATTGAGCACAGGAAGCTCATTCGCGACACGGCGGAAGCGCCGCGCGGACTGGGCAAGATCGTGTCCCCGGCCCATGTGCTGCAACTGACGCTGGCCGAACGCCAGGCCGCCAAGATGGCGGATACGACTTTCGTGTGCTCGGAGGAGGATCGGCGCTACTTGCAGCGCATCGGAATGGGCCGCGGCGTGGCCGTCGTGCCGAACGGGCTGCTAGTGCCCGCGAACCCGTCGCCGCCATGCGCGGACCCAACGATGCTCTTTCTTGGCACCTACGGCTTCGGACCTAACTGCGCCGCAGCTCACCGACTGGTAACGCGCATCTTCCCGCTGGTTCGACAGCAGGTGCCGGAGGCGCAATTGATCGTCGCCGGCAACCGTCCCGAACGGATTGCCAGTTTCCGGTCGTCGCCGCCCGGAGTGACGTTCACCGGCTTTGTCCCGGACCTTGACGCTCTTTATGCCAGGAGCCGCGTTGTCGCCTGCCCGATCACCACGGGCACCGGCACGCGCTTAAAGCTGATAGAGGCGGCTTCCTATGGGCGCCCGATGGTATCCACCCGGATCGGAGCCGAGGGCCTCGCATTCGAAGACGGGCGCGAAATCATGCTGCGCGACGACGACGAGGGGTTTGCCGCCGCCTGCGTCAGCTTGCTGCGCGACGATGCCGCGTGCGCGCGGCTGGGCGCGGCAGCCAGGGCTAGAATGAAGGCGAGCTACGCTGCGGAGGGCATCGTGGCCCAGATCGCCGGCATCATGGGAGGTGGGGGGCAGTCACGCCCTGCCTTTAACGATGTTGCTGGAGAAGGTTGATGGGGTGTTGACGCTCCCACCTTGAACAGAGCCGGAAGCAACCGAACAGCCACCCTCTGTAGCGTGCCTGCGCCGCATCCTGTAACGTCCGGCCATGACGCCACCGCTGGTCCACATCGTCGTCGTTCTCTATAACAGCGCCGACGCCTTCACCACGATGTGGCACAGTCTTGCCGCCCAAACGTGCCACAATTGGCGTCTGGTCGCCATTGACAACAACTCGGCTGACGGCTCGGCCCACATGCTCCGCGCACTTCCGGACCCGCGGATCAAGGTTGTCGAGAACAGCGTCAACGTCGGCTTCGCCCGCGCGGTGAACCAGGGGCTGCGGATCGCTGCCGGCGAAGATGGCCAACGCTGCCTGCTGCTGAATCCCGACACAGTGCTGCCAGTGGACTTCCTCCAAAATCTGCTGGATGCCTGGATGAAGCATGGATGGCTTGTCGTTGCACCACGCATCATGAGCACGGAGGACCCGTTACGGTCGTGGTATGCTGGTGGGCACCTCGATTATGGCTGGGCTTTCGCCAACCGCCACGAAAGCTACAGCAGCGACGACACGCCTGATCCGCGCGAAGTGGACTTCGCTAGCGGATGCTGCTTGGGCCTGTCGTCTGAGGTGCTGCGCCGGGTTGGATTGCTGGATGAAAGCTTCTTTGTCTATTGGGAAGACACGGACTACTGCATGCGGCTCAAAGCCGCCGGCGTCCCTATCACCTACGTCCGCGACCCCATGCTGCTGCACGAAGGCGGGGCATCGTCAGGCGGGGAGACCAGCCCGGCTGCCACGCGGCTGTACTATACAGGCTATGCTCTGCTGCTTCGCAAGCACTTCGGCCTGAGAAGGGCCTTGTAGATCGGCTTCCGGGCGCTTCGGCGGGAACATGCCCGGCAAGATGTGCAGCCCGGCCACGCGCGGCGGGTGGCGGCAGCACTGTGGCGCGGATTGCGGATGCCGTTGCTGCCTGAACCAAGGCTTCCACTTCGTTAGACAGCGCTTCTCAGCTCGCCGCACGAATGCTGCGTCGCGCCTCCTCCGGACAGGCTGGCGCAGCAACTGGCTCGCAACCGCCAAGGCCCGCTCGCCTTTAACCGCTGGGCCAGGTGCCAACGTCGAGCGCAAAGCGTCCGCACCGCACCCGACGAGCCACCCCTGCCAGTGCCGCACTACGTCTGCCGTCACACTGAGCACTTCGACTGCCTTCAAGGTGACACCGTGAGATTGCCGCATCCTGATTATTTTGCTGTTACATGAACTTGTATGGTGTTGGAGGATACCCTCCGTGCCAATGACGATGAGACATCGTCCCCCCGGAAGTTTAGCCTTGAGGGTGCTGAAGGATGATCTTGCTCATGCCCATGATCCCGACCCCGATCAACGCTGAGGC
>JAABUM010004229.1_pt1 | contig 16447 bp, 9 predicted proteins | sample 5559161 | NCBI WGS metagenome assembly JAABUM01 (sample SAMN10711868, study PRJNA513369) | rock metagenome | isolation source: Antarctica rocks | place: Antarctica: Victoria Land, Siegfried Peak nord | reverse complement strand
GCTCAATGCCCTCATGGTGCTCGCACCCATCCAGCGCGATGGCCGCCGGCTGCGCCGCCGATACGGCCGCATCCGCGCCCACCTGTTCACCTTCCTCGACCATCCCGAGCTGCCCGCCGACAACCCCCCTGTGTCAGAGGAGTTGCCGCCCGGATAGGATTGGCAAACCCGGGGGCGCAGGACACTGGCATTGGCTCGATATGGACAACCCTTCAAGGACCGCGTGGTGGCGCGCCTGCTGCCGCCGGAGAGTTCGGCGCCTGACGTCGTCTCGCGTGAGATCGGCGTGGGCGTGGAGACGCTGGAGCGCTGGCGGGCACAGGCGCTGGCCACAGCCGCCGGGGAGCAGCCTGGCTCCGGCAGCCAGCGCTGGACGGCAGCGGCACGGCTGGAGGCGGTGATCAGTACGGCCGCCATGGACGAGGCGACCCGCAGCGCCTGGTGCCGCGGGCAGGGGCTGTATCCTGCCGAGCTGGATGGCTGGAAGCGCGACGCGATTGGCGGCCTGGGTGTGGATCGGCATGGAAATTTGGCTCATCCGCAGGCTCGGTGCAGGTTGTCGCAGTCGCGGGTGCGCAGGGGCACATAGCATGAACACCTCGGAGTTCATGCTGTCCCGTGTCCAAGCGCCTTCTGCCCCTGGTGCCTGCCGACCTCGTGGTCGATCAGGTCGTGCCCACCCCTGACCACATCACCGTCATGTGTCGGTCCCGCATCACGGCCCCTCTCTGCCCCGGCTGCGGCCACCCATCATCACGGCAGCACAGCAGCTACCCCCGCCGGCTGGCGGACCTGCCTTGGCAAGGCCGCCGCGTGCAGGTCGAAGTGCAGGTGCGTCGGCTTCGCTGCGGGCGGCCCGGCTGCGCGCATCGCATCTTCGCCGAGCGCTTGCCCGCTGTTGCCGGGCCATATGCCCAGCGGACAGTGCGCCTGGGCAGCCTCCAGCACCACATCGGCCTGGCACTGGGTGGCAAGGCCGGCGCGCGCCTGGCCGAACGGATCGGCACGCCCGTGAGCGGCGCCACCCTGCTCCGCCTCGTCCGTCGTGGCACGCCTGCGACGCCCAGCACGACACCACGCGTGCTCGGGGTCGACGACTGGGCGTGGAAACGAGGGCAGCGTTACGGCACGATCCTCGTCGACCTGGAACGCCACAGCGTCGTCGACCTGCTGCCCGACCGCGAGGCGGACAGCTTCGCGGCGTGGCTGCAGATCCATCCTGGCGTCGAGGTGATCGCCCGCGACCGTGGCGCCGGCTACGCCGATGGCGGTCGCCGCGGGGCGCCCGACGCCGTCCATGTCGCGGACCGGTGGCACCTGCTGGAGAACTGCAGCGCTGCCGTCCTTGAGGCAGTGAAGCGGACCATGCCCGCACTCCGGGCTGCAGCCCAGCTCGCCTCCAGCGCTCCTGTCGCCGCACCAATGACCGTGCCGCCCGCGGCGGACCCGGACGCACCGCCACCGATGACCAGCGCGCAGCGGCTGCAGTATGAGGCATGGCAGCGGCGGGTGCAGGTGCATGGCGAGGTGATGCGTCTGCACTGGCAAGGCGTTGCAATCCGCCACATCGCCCGCGACCTGGCGCTGTCGCGGAATACGGTGCGGCGCTGGGTGCGAGGCGAGCAGCCCGAGCTGCACCGGCCACGGATGCACTCGCTCGACCCCTGGCGGGCGGTGCTGGAGCGCCGCTGGATGGAGGGCTGCCGCAACGGCGCCCAACTCTGGCGGGACTTGCGCGATGCCGGGTTCAAGGGCGGGATGCGGGTCGTCGCCGGGTGGGCCAACCGGCAGCGGCTGGCGGAGCCGGTGCGACAGCCCGGACCAGCAGACGTCCCAGCCGTGCAACCTCCTGCTCGGCCGACGACATACCCGGCGCGGCGGGTAGCCCGGATGCTCACGGCTGACCTGGCGGCGCTTGCCGAGCCGGACCGCGCCTATGTCGAGCGGCTGCTCGCGCTGTCGCCAGCGCTGGCCACGGTTCGCGACCTTGCCCAGCGCTTCGCTACCCTGGTTCGCGCTCATACCGCCGAAGCCCTCACGTCCTGGCTCACCGACGCCGAACATGGCGAGTTGCGCGGCTTCGCTGCCGGCCTGCGCCAGGACGAGCAGGCCGTGCGCGCAGCCCTGGCGCTACCCTGGAGCAGCGGCCAAGTTGAGGGTCAGGTCACCCGCCTCAAGCTTGTCAAACGCCAAGGCTATGGGCGAGCAAAGCTTGACCTGCTCAGGGCACGCCTGGTCCGTGCCGCATGACAACGACCTGCACCGAGCCTGCGGATGAGCCAATATTGAACGCCGATTGACACAGATGCAGGTTCATCATGGCGGTGTCGGCAGTCGGCAGCACCAGGGCAGCACCGAGACCACGCGCCGGACAGATCGCACCGAACAGATAGGCCCAGTCGTGCCGCTGGTCGCGTGGTGCGCAGGGACGCGAGCCTCGCTCGGCCCAGACCCGGGTCAGCGTGCCCTGCTGGCCGATGCGGGCTTCGTCCTCCCACCAGATCTCCAGCGGCTTGCCGCGGGCGTGCTCTGGCAGGACTGCCTCTACGAGGCCCGCAAAGCCGGCCTGAAAAACGCTTGCGCCGCTGCGTCCTGCCCGGAGTGGCGGGGCCGCACGACCAGCCGCCTGAAGCCGAGCCGGCGCAGCACGGTGCTGATGCTGCGTTCGGCGAGCACGACGCCGAACCTGGCCTCGATCGCACGCGCGAGGTCGGCCCGGCGCCAGCGCACCACGCCGTGCTCGGCCAGGTCAGGGCCACGGCGGACCCACTCGGCAACCTCAGCCTCCTGCCCGGGCGAGAGCAGCCGTTTCGGTCCGAACTCGCCGTGCCGGTCGGTAAGCCCTGCCAGGCCCTCCTCGTTGTAGCGATGCACCCAGTCGCGCAACGTCTGGCGGTCCATTCCTGCCGCCTGCGCCGCCTCGGTGCGCGACGTCCCCTCCAGCACCAGGGCCAGCGCCAGCATGCGACGCGATGCCGCAACGCTCGAGGCGCGCCGGGCCGCTCGGCGCAACCCGGCCGCGTCCAGGTCCTCCCGGGTGATCCTGATCGGTGCTGCCATGCTGACCCCCGCACATCTGGTGCAGAGCACACCGAATCACGTCAGCGCCAGCTTGGGAATCACGAGAGTCACCCGACCAAGCCAGGCGTATTAGATAGCGTGCTCCGAAACAGCCATTCAGAGCGAAACGCGGTTTGAGCCACCATTCTCGACCGGGCGAGGCGCGATGCACTCCGCCGCCGAGGACATCGGACGGCAGCGTTTTTTCTCGTGAGAAGGTCGGGTTATCGGCTGGCGTGCGGCCGATAACCCGCACGGTTCACGTAGCGCCGGCACTCGTCAGCTTGTGACGAGGTTGGGTAGAAGGTGTGCCGCCCTGCTCCCCTGCTCGACCGCGTCCTCGCCCTCGAGCGCCTCGGCGAGCAGCCGGAAATACGGGCCCCAGTACCGCCGCATCGAGGGCGCCCGCAGGCGCGCGTAGCGCGGGTCCATAAGGCGGAGGTCCTCCCAGATCGGGCCATGGTAGTGCGACAGCACGAAGTCAATCGCGAGGATCCCGTCGAGTGGGGCGAGCGCCGGTCGCGGCGCCTCGAGCAGCAGCGCGCCGCGAATCGCATGGTCCACCTCCGCCATCTCGGTGCCGCCTGATTGGAAGTGGAAGCGGGGGTGTACCGCGCTGCTCGCCTCAGCCGTGTGCAGGTGAGTGTCGACGTGCCATGCGGCCCTGAGCTGATGCGCGCTCCCTTCGAGGATGGCCTGCGTGTCGCACCGGAACCGGGCATCGAGCCGTCGGATGTGATCGAAGCTGTCGCCCACTGCGCCGATCTCCTCGGGGAGGTATTCCTCGACTTCTACGCTCAGTATCCCGACCAGGCTCTCGCCCTCCGCCGCGCGGGGTCGGCAGTGGCGCTGCTTGCCGAGCCGAAGCTGCAGGCCCTCGATACGGTATCCCCAGTAGGTGCGCCCAGCGTCGAGTGCGTCGGGGTGGGCAGTTCGGGTCGCACCGAGGCATAGGGAGCCGGCGTCCCGCAGCGGCCCCGAGTCTGGGGTGAGGTCGTAGGTGTCGAGAAGCGCCGCCAGCTCGTAGAGCTCCGACTGCCGGACAAGGCGGTGTTCGTGCAGGCGCTCGCGCAGCGCCGGGTTCACGATGCCTTTCGCCTACGCAGGATGGCCTCAACCCGCGCCCTTTCCGAAGGGGAGAGTCTTGAGTTTCGGGAGTCCCGGAGCGCCTCCTCCAGGCACAAGTACTCCGTGTCGTGCCAAGTCTCGGAGCCATAGACCGGTAGCAGCGGGAACCCCTCCGCCGGATCGACGGCCAAGCCTGACTTCGCGCAGTGGTGCCACCAGCGCGAGCCCGGGCTGTCTGCAGTAGCCTTGATCGGAGCCAGTCGACTAAGGCCAGTCTTGCCGGCCAGCGCCACGATCCGCTCCGCCGCCGGGAGCCGGGCGGGCGTTCTATCCTGGTCGATGTCGCGCTGCCACCAGTCGAGTGCTGCGGGCATCCACCACCGTGCGTAGCCGGACGCGAAGGCGCCCCGGTACTGGCAGCCGGTCAGATGCTCGAGGAGCGCCGGCCAATCCTGCGAGTGGTCGCGGTCGACGCCGAGCCGCAGCGAGAGGATTGACTCGTCGACAAGCGGCCCGGGGCGTCCAAGGAGCTTGACCACCAGGAAGCGCGAGAAGATGTGGGGCGGTGCGTCGGGTCGTCGCAACCCGAGCAGCGTCCTGGGATCGAGCCGCTCGAGGAAACCGGGCTCGCATCCGAGCAATTCGGCCAAGGCAGCGTCGTCGGGCGCGCGGTCGGCGAATTTCGAGAGTGCGGGGTAGTCGTCAGCGAGCGCAACGACGATGGCCGCGGCTGCGCTCGCGACTTCGGGTTCGTTGATCGAGGACTTGTCCACGAACCCGTCGAATAGGTCGTCGCTCGTCGAGTCCTGGCTGACGTACTCCCTCACGACGTCGCGCTTCGAGAACCGGACCACCGGGAACTCTGGAAGGCCACCCGACCCGGCCGTCGTGCGTGCACGGGTCTGAAGGGTCCGTACCTGCTGCGCGAGCGCGATGCCGTCGAAGCCGACCGGCTGCCGCTGCGCGTCGAGCGCGTTGGTAAGCGCCACGTCGAGGAGAAGTCCGTCAGGCGCCAGATCGGCGATGATCGCGATGGTCTCGGCCATCCGGCCCGGCTGGCGAAGGAGGATGGAGAGCTTCTCCGGGCACGCAGCCTGCAGCGCGTCCGCGTACGGCTCCGCCGGCGCTTCGGTGCCCGCATCGTCGTCCAGCATCAAGTAGATCTTCAAGGCCGGTCTCCAGTGACTGAGGCGGTCGCGTCCACCGCACCTGGCACGGTGACGCGGATGCTGGTCGAGTAGCCTTCCGGGGGCTCGGCAACCGATACATCCCCCCCGGCGGCGGCGGCGATGTCGGCTACGATCTTGAGACCAAGCCCCGTGCCAACCGCCTGCACAGCCTCGGATGCGCGTGCGCCAGCGCCGCTTGCGGTCGTGAAGAACGCGTCGAATATCCGCTCCCGGTTGGCGTCCGGAATGCCGTCGCCGTTGTCGCAGAACTCCAAGAAAACGCGATTGCCATCCAGCCGGCCTATCCGGATGAGAAAACGTCCGGCGCGCCCCGTCCTCAGCACCGCCTTTATCGAATTCGTTAGCAAATTCAGAAGGATAGATGACCATTCTGATGCATGCATCGGAGCGGTCCTGAGGTCGTACTCGACCGGTCGCTCGACGGCGAGCTCGAGTCCGCGTCGCGAGAACATAGCCGCGAGGTCCTGCTCGAACGAGCGCGCGAACCCGTAGAGATCGATCTCTGCGAGCTCTCGGGTGGCGTTGCTCGTCATCATGCTGCCGAAGTGGGACGTGTAGGCGCGGACCTGCCTGAACTGGCCTCGGAAACGCTCCATTTGCTGGTCGAAGGCGGGCGACTGCCCGCCCGCCGACGCGATCAGGCCGTTCAGGTTGAGCTCCATAGTCTCGGCAAGGTGCGAGAAGTCGTGCGTGAACTCCGTGACGGTCAGGCCCATGCTGGCTAGGATTCGCAGAAGGTTCAGCTCCTGCAGCAGCTCATCGCGCTCCTGGGCGATCTCCACCACCGCGTTGGTCGCCACCGCGAGGCGCCGCACGGCGCCATCGACCCGCTCTCTATTGGCTCGCGGATCCGCGCTGTCGCGCTGCGCGTCCTCGATGGCAGCTCGCACGTCATCGACCGCCTTCTTGATCTCGCCGGCAGCCTGGCCGCCCCCAGCCAAATCCTGGAGCTTGCGCTTCTTGGGTCCGAGCCCGCGAGAGCTCTCGATGCGGCGCACCGCAACCTCGAGCACTCTGGACGCGAGGTCTCTAACCTCGTCAAACGCTTGGCGCTCAATCAGGCCCTCGCGGGATGAGGTCTCTTCGTAGATGTCGCCGTCAGGATCGTGCAGCGCGACGTACCCTAGGAACGCGTCGCGCCTGATCGGGGCATAGGTGCCCTTCTTCTCGTCGAGCCCCAGCCAGTCGTCACCCTTGCTCCCGTAAGGGGGCACCCTGTAACCGTTGCGAAAGAGCCGGACCCCGCCGTGCTCCCTCAGCACGTTCTGAATCGTAGTTTTGGAGTGGCCCAGGAACTCGCTGCGCAATATGTAGTAGTGCGCCCGTAGCTCAACGTCTCTCGCCTCTAGGAATGGCTCCACCCCGTCCCGCCCGAGTCCAATAGGCTCGTCGATGACGCTGATGCCCTGGCGCGGGCAGCTCATCCCCCAGATGGCGTTCCCTTTGGGCCCGACCGTCGCCGTGATAACCGCGAGCGCCAGTCCGAGGATCTCCGAGTCGACATTCGCAACGACGCGTGGCTCGTCCAGCGGCGTGCCCGAGCGCACAATCTCGACGGAGAAGCCTGGATCCTCGTCGTGGGCGCGCGGCGTGTCTGCTTGAGCCGGTTCGAGCCCCTCTACAACCGGCTGAATCAGGGTGGCAAGGTATCGGTAGACCCTTCGCAAGTCGGCGTCGTTCCATTGGTCGTGGAGACCGCTCATGCTAAGCCGAGTGCCGTGGGGACGCTCCTTATCGGTGCGCGCGATGCTGTTCGCCACGATCCCGATGTCCATGCCTTGCTCGAATCCTGACCAGTCGATCTTGAGCGTCCAGCCGTGCGTCTCCGCTTCGGTTTGGGTAACGATGGTCAGTTGGGTGCCGATGCGTTCGGTCGCGAAGCGGCCAATGCCCTTTTTGCCGGCACGCGATCTGCCGAAGCGCGGCGATACCGGGTTGACCACCTTCTGGTCGCTCGCGAGGCGCATGAAGCCGTTGGCGATCTCGGCATAGGACATACCATTGCCGTCATCGACGATGTCGATGCGGGGTCCGCAGGCGCCCTCGGCGAGGCTGATCTCGCATCCCGTCGCGTCTGCGTCGTAGGCATTCTTCACCAGCTCGCCTAGGGCGGTCTCCTGCTTGGCGACCAGTTCGCGACCAAGCCGGCGCACGAGTGCAGCGTCTGCAGCGAAGCGCACGACACCTTCCTGGCGCTTCGCTATTTCCCCCGCTATTCGCAGGATTCCGTCGAAATCAGTCTCAGGGCTGGACGCCGCGCGCCCGAGCTCGTCTTTCAGCTCGTCAAGAGACGTTTGCCGGTCAGCCACGCGCGCCTGTGCGCCCGCGGAGAAGCGCCGCGTCTCTGGCAGCCTGAGGTCTGGCGGAGGAGTGCGTCTGGGTAGGCAGCGACAAGCGGGTGGCCTCCGAGTTCGTGCCGTGCTACGCCTTGGCAGTCACCGGACGAGGCGGATTTCGTCGCGACCGCATTTTAACCTCAGAGGCTAGACCGAAGCGGTTGCCGTTGAAAGTCTTGTAAGAGTTCACCGAATGCTCGTGCCCATCAACCCGCCGCTTGACGGCAGGACCGCTGAGCGGTTTCCCGCCTTCATGGACGGACTGGCGACTGCCCAGACGGCGCGGGAGCGGGTCGCCGAGCTACTCCGCGATGAGATCGCCTGGCTGGATGCTAACCGCGGCATTGGCGAACAGGCGCTGATCTACGAGGCGTGCATCCGCGTTCTCGCCGACCTCGTCCGCCTGCGGTGGCGCGTGATCCGTCGGGGCTACTCGTACGCGCTTGAGAACCCGTCTGAGACGATGCGCAGCCGCAACATCGCGGAGCTCGTCGCCAGCAAAATGGCGATCCGTGACGAGCTGAGGCCAGTGGTGGAAGAGCAGCGCTCCCAGTCGGCTGTGCGCGCGTTCACGGACAAGCTTGAGCGCGGCACGCGCGCTAAGCGGAGCGTGCGCGAGCTCGTCGCCGACCCCGCCGAGCTGGACGGTCGCCTCACCGCTGCCGCTGCCGCTACCGGAGACGGGCGCGTTGACGCGTTGCGATCGGCGCTGCGGCCCTACCTCCAGCGCGCGACGGGCGATCTAGACGAGTTCACTGGCATTCCGCTGCGCGACGTGTGGCGCTACTTCCGCTACGGGTGGTCCATACCGCAGACGCCCGTTCCTGGGCGCCAGCTGCTCTATCTAGTCCGCGATGCCGCGCATCCCCGTCACGCGGTCGTCGGCATAGCGTCTCTGAACAACTGCCCGCTCGAGATGGGCGAGACGCGGGAAACCTACATCGGCTGGCACCGGAAAGCGATCTCAGCGCGGTTCCGCGCCGCGGCGCCGGCGGGCGCCGAGGCGCTCGGTGCCGAGCTCGATTGGCTCCTCGCGCGCATCGAGGTGTCGCTGCGCGAGGTCGACTGGACCAATATCGTGACCGAGGAGGAGGTTTCCGCGCCCGATGCCCACGTGGTGACGCGGGTCGCCATGATCGCGGAGCGCTTCGCCGCGCGCCGCGAGGAACTACTGCGCGAGATCGCGTCGGGCACGGACGAGCCCTTCGACGCCGCCTCCTGGGCGGCTGGGGACGCACCGCCCGTCGACGACGCGGTTCTCCGGCTAGAGGAGAAGGCGTCGGCGAACGAGCGGATGCATGTGGCGCGGCGCCAGCTTGTCGCCAAGAAGCGCGCGAACGCAATCGGCAAGCTTCTGCAGGCGAGGATCGCCCTCACCCGCCACCGCAAGGGGCTCCTCGATCCGGCACTGACCTCCTTGACGCTGGAGGTTGACGAGGTTCGAAGCGCGATTAACATCGTTGTGGAGGCGCTTAAGGCCCGCCGCGCCGGTGCCAACATGCTCGAGATCACCACCTGCGGTGCTGTCGCGCCCTATGGTCGACTGCTCGGGGGTAAGCTCGTTGCTCTGCTCATGATGAGCCCTCAGGTGGGCGCGGACTACCGAGCAGCGTATGGTAACCCGTCCATTATCTCGTCACAGATGCTCAACCGTCCGGTCATCCGCGACAATGCACTGGTCTATCTTGGGACCACAAGCCTCTATGTTCACGGATCCAGTCAGTATAACCGCCTACGGCTGCCGCCACGTACGTTCGCGCCCGACCAGTCGGAGCTGCGCTACCATCCGGTGGGCGAGACGCGCGGCTTCGGTACCGTGCAGTTCTCGCCGGAGACGAGTCGCGCAATCAACGTGCTCGTGTCCTCGAACCGGGCCTACAAGGACGTGAACAGCGTGTTCGGTGAGGGCACGAGCCCCAAGCTCCGCAAGATCAAGCAGGGCATGCGGCTAATCGGATTTAATCCGAATCTGATGCTCCGCCACCAGCAGCGACGTCTGATCTACACCGCTCCCCTGTGGGATCACTCGCGTGAGTGGTTGATGGAGCGCCGCACGGACCTGCCCTCCTATCTTGCTGAGCCCGCAGCCTTTCCTGACGCAACTGAGGCCATTGCAGAATTCTGGCGCAGGCGGTGGCTTGCGGTCCGGCTGGACGGTCAATATCCACTGTCGGGGGGGGACGGCCCCGGGGCCGGTGTATGGCGGCCAGACGCCAGCCGGGGAGATTAAGAGCGCATGACGAACGGACTGGCGCCCCCCGGTGCGGGCGGGGTCGACCTTTGGCTTGCGTTGGCGATGGCGGGCTCCAAGGTGACGGCGGAAGCGCTTGACGCCGAGGACCTTCGCCGCATGCACGTGGCGGGTCCGCTGGACACGTACTTGGCGGACTGGGTCGCGTCTGGATCGAGCGTCGTGCTCACTGGCAATGCTGGCGACGGTAAGACGCACGCTCTGCGCATAGCGGCTGCACACCTGGAGGAGGCTGGCGCTATCGTAGTCTGGGATGCTACCGCCCTCATGCGGCGGGGTGATCCCACGCCGGTCCTAGACCGCTGGCGGGAAGCCGACGACAGGGGTGTGCCGTTCTGCCTGGCCATCAACGAGTACCCACTTTATCAGCTGCGGCGGGCTGCGCCGGATTTCCCCCCGCTCAGCGAAACGTGGCGGCAGTGCCGGAACCGTCAAGTCTACGGCGAGTCGGGGAGTAAGGAGGCGAACACCGATCTCGTCGTCGTCGACCTCAGCCTTAGGAACCCGCTCGCGCCGGACTTCGTCATGTCGGTGCTCGACGCCATCCTGAACGACGCAGCCTTCGCGGCGGCGGTCGCTGCGGATCCGCGCGGGTCGCCCGCGGCGAACGCCGCGAAACTACGCGACGGGAGCGTTCGCGAGCGCCTGCGCGAGACCCTCTCCCGCGCCGTGAGACTTGGCGCCAGGACGACCGTCCGTGACGTATGGATACTTGCGGCGCGGATGGTGATGGGTACTCCCGGCGGAGCGAACCACTCTCGGGCTGACTGGTACTTCGAACCGTTGTTCGGGCATGGGGCGCTGACCTCGTCTGAGGCGCTCGCTCGGTCGATCGATCCCGCCGCGTGCAGCCACCCTACCTGGGACGCGCGGCTAGAGGCTAGCTCGGCGGAGCTGGACGGTGGATGGCGCCTTGGGCGTCCGCCCGTCCCGCCGCAGCCGCGGCTGGACCGGGCTGTCTTTGCTTGGCTGAAGCGCGCGTTCTACTTCGAGCACGACGAGGGTCTTGAGGCAATTGAGCTAGCCGATCCCGAGGCGGCGGAGTTCCGAGACCTCCTGGGGGGTGCCGCGTCTGGAGTGCAGTCGGTCGTTCCCGTGGTCGACGCGATCAACGCCGCCTACTGCCCCGCGCGCTTCTCGGGCCGGGAGCACCATCTCTACCTGTGGACCGGGCATCGCTTCCACGAACAACCGTCGCGCTCGTTCATCGCGACCGAGCGCATCGGGGTCGACGACCTTCGCCTCGAGGCACCGCGCCTGCCCGCGCGGATCACTGGCGCGTTCGAGTTCATGGGCGACCATCTCATGCTGGTTGCCGCTGGCTGGAACGGCGCGCGGCTGCGGATCGACTACCCGCTCTACCGCACGCTGCGCCGGCTCGGACGCGGTCTACCACGGAAGCTGGTGCCTGAACGCGAGATCCACCGGCTCGACGCCTTCCTTGAGCAGCTCGGCGCCGCTCGTCATGGAGGCGGCGAGACCGTCTGGTCGGTGCATCTCGAGCACATGGAAGTTTTACGGGTCGGGCTGAGCCCGGATGGCCGCCGCTACGAAACGGTGCGCGCCGATGTCTGAGCGTAACGGCGTGAGCACCCGCGACCTCTCAGGGGCGCAGCGCCGGATCTACGGCGCCGCGCTCGGCTACCAGCCCATGCGCATGAAACCCGTCCACTTCGCAACCAGCTTTATCCTATCCCTTACCGGCAGGGCGTACCGGCTGGAGCTGCTCAACAAGGCGTCGGTGCCCCGAGCGACGCCGAAGGCGGGTTCCCGGATTGTCGACGAGTATGTGGCGGAGAACCTGCTCCCAGTCCTCGTGGAAGAGGGGCGGCTCGCGCCCGGTATCGACCAAGCGGCCTTCCGGTTGCTGCGGTCCCATCTTAACGCTGCGTTCAACAACGACGGCGGCGCGCTCGGTCCCGGCTTCGCCCCCCACAAAACTTTTGGCGTCGATTACTCGGCCCCAACCGTTCGATACGTCTGCGCGATGTCGAAGAACCACGGCCTATCGGGCGCGTTCGTGGTGCGCATCCTCGGGGCGACAGAGGCGGGACGTGCGGTGCTTACCGCCTGCCGTGATGTGCTCGATCTCCCGCCCCCTCCGCTCGAGGCACTCGGGCGTCCGCTCCTCGATGACGACGCGCAGGACTGGGTGGATACATACGGCGCTCAGTTTGGCGAAGCCGATTCATCACTGGTGCTTGCGCGTGCCGAGGCGATGCTTCCGCGCACAGAGGCGCTCGCGCGCATGCTGGCGACGCTACTGCGTGAGCGCTCGGTGTACGCCGTGCGTTACATGATAATCGGGCTGTGCCTGTGGCTTTTCTCCTACTTAATGCTACGCCGCGGGGGCGATCCGATCCTCCTGGTGGACGCCATGGAGGGCCGCAATATGCGCGTCCGGGCCCAGAGCCGAGCCACCTACGCGCGCGAGCTCGACCGCTTTGCTCACAGCTTCGATGCCTGGCACGCATCCGAGGGGGCCGGTGCCGACCGCGAAGACTGGGACGCCTTTGCCCAGTCCTCGGAAGCGAGAAAGGTGGTTGAGGACCATTTCCGCGACCTAGGCGTGCGGATCGGCATCGTCCAGCCGCGGGCGCCTTCCGCGCGGCGCAAGCACATCGAGCTCCAGGCAGACACGCTCCGCGTCCTGGCTATGACCGTGCTCGGCGAGGAAGAAGTAGTCTCCGTGGTGGAGTTTGCGGATCGGCTTCGCTCCGTGTGGCACCTCTGCTCGGGCTCAGGGCCAGGAGACCTCGACTTGTTGCGCCACCACGGCTTCGGGCCGCTCGACGCGGACGAGGACCTGGAGCCTAATGCGCGCGCCTTCCACGCCCTCCTAGTGCGCCTCGGATTAGCGGTCTCGCCCTCAGACGGTCTGACGCTGTGCGCGCTGCGCGCCAGCGAGGTGATCTGATGGCGATCGACGCGAAGGCGCTGGTCGCCGAGGCTCTGGCCGAATGGATCGCGACCCGCCTGAACCGCCACAACGACTTCGCCCGCGAGGGATTGCCCGCCTGCGACGTCGAGCGGCTCCTCCGACTGCTGGCCACCCGACCGGAACTGGCGGGCACGCGTTTCTCAGTGGCGCTGGTCGGCTTTGGGATCACGGCGGTCGAGCTCGGACGCCTCGCCGCCGGTTCCAACGTGGCGGCGGTCACCGATGATCTGCACCTGGCGACCGACTGGCGCAACCACAGGGACGAGCATCCCCGCATCATAGCGCTGGCGCGGGGCTACAACCCAAACGTGCACGGCCTCAGCTTTTTCGGCCGTTCGACGTCGTCTGAGCTCGCGTCGCACCTGCTGCGGTGGGCCGCCAGACAGGAATCGTTCACCAGCACTCCGATGCACGCCAGACTCCTCGCGGAGCTTGCCGACAACCCGTCCCTTCAAGGGCTGAGATCACTCGACGCGGTGGCGCGTTTCCTGGAGGCGTGGAGCGCTTCCGGCGACGGGATTGACGCGCCGCGATCGGCCCTTCCAGAGCTCGGCCTACTGCCGGACCCGGCGCTGTTCGAGACGTCGGAGCTGGGCTGGCGCCTGGCGCGAAATCTTGCTGTGCGGGGTGTGGTGACAGTTCTTGCGCCCGGGGAAATCCGCCAGCGTCGGCAGCGCGCGGCGAGATATGTCTCCGCCGAGCGGCGCGACGAGGTGGAGTCCGCGCTAGACAGGTTAGAGCGCTTCCGCTTCGGCGACCTCGGCTCGGGGCTGACGCTGGACGACGCCGAGCGCGTCGTCAGGCCGCCGCGCGACGACGCGGGGACCGTGATCGAGGACGAGCCGGTTGCGATGCAGGCAACCGACGTGGAGCCTGGGGTCAGCAGTTCGCAGCGGATGCGCGAGGGCGAGTTCGATGCGCTTGTCGGAGGACGGGAGGAGGATCTCGCGGCGATCGGCGAGGCGATCGAGCGCGGCTGGGAGGAGTTCGACCGAAGCGGCGACCGTGTGGTCGCGACTGCCGACACGAGCCACGGGCCCCTCCCTATCGAGTTCGAGGTGGACGCGCGGACGATCGACTGGGCCAGCGCGTTCTGCTCCGAGAGCGTCTTCGGTGGGCTCATCGAGACGGACGTGCTCGACCTCACGCAAGCGTTGGAGCGCTACGCCGAGTGCGATGCCGTCTTCCTCGTCACAGAGGGCATCTGGCGGCACGAGGGTCGCGACTTCTCGCTCGAGCGCCTCTTGGAGGGCTGGGACGCCGCGACCGGTCCCGACGCCGGGCGACCGCTCGCGACGATCTGGCGGGAGCTGCGCGAGCACAGGACCGAGCTGGCGGTGCACATCCGCCAGCTCCTGGTGCATCCGCGAGAGTTCCTCGACACCAGCCCGGACGCGCGCCGGACGTGCGCCGCCTATCTCGCGCTCGCCTCGGAGCTCTACGGAGCGGTCCAGTCGCGCTACCAAGTCGTCTCTGACGAGTCGCCCGAATGGGCCCAGGCGACGCTTGATGCGCTCCTATCGCTCGACCTGCTTCAGGTAAAGATCCGTCAGCAGCCTGATCGCGTGGCCGCCAAGGCGGTCATGCTGCCGCTTCATCCCCTGCATCTGTGGCGGTACTACCGGATGGGCGAGATGCTCCGCGCCTTTGCAGGCGACGCGGAACTGAACGACGCTGACAGGAGGGCACTGCTTGAGGAGCTGCAGCGCCCCGAGCAGTTCCTGAGCGTGGTGAGGGCCGGGAGGGCACCGCAGCAGCGCGGGCTCGACCAAGTGCTGCCGGTGGCCAAGCACATCCACGGTCTGGCGACGTTCGAGAACCTAAAGAACGCTATCAGCAGTGCCGATGGGATCGAGACCCTGGTCCGGGCAGTCGACAACTATGTCCTTCTGTATCCAAATCACGCACGGCCGCTGAGGCTGGCCCTCGTCAACCCTCCCGAGCCGACGCGGATCATCGAGCGTGTCGTGAAGCTGCTGGAGGACCGTCGCGGGGGGGCGGGCGGCATTGCCCGCATCGAGGTCGACGTGTTCTCCACCGATGGTCACGGCGACCGTCTCGCAGCTGCCGCGGTGCTTGAGGGAGGCGCCCAGGACCTCATTTACGAGAAGGTGGCGGCGGAGCGGCTGGAGATCCGCGTCGCAACCGCTCCGGGGGGTCCGCTGTCGCAGCTCATCGATGGCGCCTTCGGGCGCCGCCGGTATCACGTGCTCGGTCTCTTCGACGAGTCATCGATCGCTATCCGCAAGCAGCGGATCGGCGGCTTCCTGCAGATGAGCCCCTTCTGTATTCGAAACGAGATTAAAGTCGACTCGATCCTTGGTGAGATCAAGCTGCGCCCCCATCCGGGGGAACCACCGTTCTCCGACTTCGTGCTGATGATCCAGGCCCGGCAGGGCGAGCGTCTCGACACCGCGATGTACGCGGCAGCCGACGCCGACGAGCTTCGGGCTCTAACGGACCGGCTTGTCACCGGTCCGGACCCGCTCGCGCGTTGGGTAATGCTGGCGGACCGTGCCTTGCCGCGCGAGTCGGGCATGACCTCGGTGCGGCTGCTCGAGCGCGACGACGGCAAGCGCAGGGTCCTGCTCGCCGCCGGCGACTACGACCGGCTCGCCGATGTCATGGAAGTAGCGTTCCAGCACTGTAATCTGCCCGTCGGAAGGCGCGAGCTCGCAGAGGTCCTCCGCCAGGGCGCGCATCTGGTCGGCGGCGGATTGCTTGACCTGGTCCGCAAGCAGTCCGGCGACGCGGACATCGCAAATGTCGTCGGCTTCGTGGGCATGCTGCTTGCGGCCCGCGACGAGCGCCGTCGCCATCCCAACAGCCTCGTCGCCTCGGTGGACACGAGGGTGGCCCGGCTCTGGCTCCGGCTCGGAGTGGCAGGCCCCAAAAACCGCTGCGACCTGCTGTCGCTGCGACGGGAGGCGGACGGCACCTTCGTCTTCACCGCACTGGAGGTGAAGACCACGCTGGATGCCGACCTGCCGGACGAGGAGCGACGCATCGCGGGAGCCCTCCAGCAGGTCGCCTCGACGGCTGCCGTGATCCGCCGGGCGTTGGAAGACGAGACCAGCGAAGTGTTTACCGCGCCTCGTCTGGAGATGCTCAAGGAGGTGCTCGTCCGCGCAGCCGGCGTCCGCTGGTCCACTGAGGAAGCAGATGCTGACCACCGCCGCCTCTGGGGTCCCTGGCTCCGCAAGCTTTTCGACGCAGCGTCTCGCCCGCCCGTCCGTGTAGAGGGCGAGGTTGTCCTAGTGAACCTGCGCGCGAACCGGATCCCGACGCGCAGCTCGCTGGCGTGCGAAGACTTGGCCGCGACCTTGTCGGTCGTGACCGAGCCGCTCGCGCGCATCCTGCTTGGAATTGATCCGTCGGGAAGCGCCTCCGGTTTAGGTGGATCTCCGCCGGAGTCGGCCACCATACCGGCCGCAGCGGGCAATGCGCAGGATCATGGCGGGATCGATGATCCAATTGCGGCGCATTTATACTCGACCCCGGACATGCACATAGAGGTGGCGCCGGCTGACAGGGCGGCCGTATGGGCCGAGGAGATCGTTGTGGCCTCATCCGAGAGGGCCGAGATACGCAGCCTTTCGGA
>JAABUM010004227.1_pt1 | contig 16454 bp, 17 predicted proteins | sample 5559161 | NCBI WGS metagenome assembly JAABUM01 (sample SAMN10711868, study PRJNA513369) | rock metagenome | isolation source: Antarctica rocks | place: Antarctica: Victoria Land, Siegfried Peak nord | reverse complement strand
ATGCTGGCCCTCGCGGAGCGACCAACCCAGGCCGTCACCCCGACCCTCGCCGAGTCCTAACAACAAGCATCGTTCCGATGCCCGTCAAGAACAGGGTGCACCAGTGACCCACGCGTCCTGGTCGCTCGACGTGCCGTGGCCGGCGCCCGGCCCGCAGCGCGTCTACGACCTCGCCCAGCAGATGCACACCGGCATCCCGCACCACCCCAACCACCCGCCCTACGGCTTCACGCTGACCAAGCAGCACGGCGAGGTCATGTACCCGGACGGCGTCTCGGCCGCGGCCGAGATGATCACGACGGGCGGCCATGTGGGCACGCACGTCGACGGCCTCGCGCACGTCTCGCGGCTCGGCCAGGTGTACGGCGGCGTCGACATCACGGCGAACCAGTCGTACTCAGAGGGCATGAAGGAGGTGTCCGTTCACGAGCTGGCGCCGCTCTTCGCGCGCGGCCACCTCGTCGACGCCACCGTTGCGCTCGGCCGGCCGCTGACGCCGCAGGACGGCGTCGACGCGGACCTGCTGGAGGCGTGGTTCAGCGAGCACGAGCGTCCGCAGGCCGGGTCCGTCGTCCTGGTGCGCACCGGCTGGGACCAGCACTGGTCCGACAACGCGACGTACCTCGGTACGAACGACGGCGCCCCGGGCGTCGTCCTGTCGGGCGCGCGCTGGCTCACCGACCACGGCGCCGTGGCTACCGGCGCGGACACCGTGGCGTACGAGCGGATGCCGATGCCAAGCATCGAGGTGCACTGCCACCTGCTCGTCGAGAACGGGGTCCCCATCATGGAGGCCATGAACCTGTCTTCGATCGCTGACGACGAGGTGTGGGAGTTCTTCTTCACCGCCTCGCCGCTGCCCATCCGCGGTGGCACCGGCTCGCCGATCCGTCCGCTCGCCCTCGTCCCCGAGGAGGCGCAGGCATGAGCTCCCCCCTGTCGCGGTCCGGCTCCGGCCCAGGACAGCGCGAGATCCTGGAGGCGGCCGCGATCGCATTTACCTGCAGCGGTTTCGCGGCGACGACGATCGACGACATCGCCGACCTGCTCAAGGCCACCAAGGGGCGCGTCTACCACTACTACCGGGCCAAGGCCGACATCTTCCTCGACGTCGTCCTGACCGGCATGGACGAGATGATCGCGGGCGCGCAGCCGATCGCGGTCGCCCCGGACGTCGAGCCTCAGGACCGCCTGTGGCGCATGGCCCACCACCACGCGGGCCTGATGATGACGCGCAACTCCTTCCAGCGCGTCGCCGTGCAGGCCGTCGAGATGCACCGGCTCAGCGAGGCGCCCGCCCAGGCGCAGGCGCTGGAGAAGGTGATCGCCATGCGCGACCAGTACGAGCAGCTCTTCGCCGACGTCATCGAGGAGGGCAAGCAGAAGGGCGTGTTCCGGGACGTCGACAGCCGCCTGGCCACCAAGCCGGCGCTCGGCGCCCTCAACTGGATCAGCCTCTGGTACGACCCCGACCGCGGCGACTGGTCCACGGTGCAGCGGGTCGCCAGCGAGTACGCCGACTTCATCGTCAACGGACTGCGAAGCAGCCGGGCATGAACGCCGGGACGCCCCACAGTGAGCGGTACTGGGACCAGGTCGAGACGCTCGACCGCGAGCAGCTCGCGGCGCAGCAGCTCGAGGCGTTGCAGCGGCAGCTCGTGCAGGTGGGGCAGCGCAGCGCCTTCTACGGGGACCAGTGGGCGGGGCTCGGGTTCGAGCCGGGCGATTTGCGCTCGTTCGAGGACCTGCGGGCGCTGCCGATGGTGAGCAAGGCCGACTACGTGCGCAGCCTCGACAAGGACCCGCCGTGGGGCTCGATGGCCGCGGCCGACCCGCGCGAGCGTCGCCGCGTGCACTTCTCGTCCGGGACGACGGGCCGCCCGACCCCCCTGCTCTGGACGCAGCACGACCTCGATCGCTGGGCGGACCTGTACGCGCGGTCAGCCTACAGCCAAGGCGTGCGCGACACCGACGTGTACCAGTGCCTATTCGGGTACGCGTGGTTCGTGGGCGGTCTCGGGGCGACGGCCGGCTACGAGCGGATCGGCGCCACCGTGTTGCCGGGCGGATCGAGCGAGACCGAGCGGCAGATCGACACGATGTTCCGCTACGGCACCAGCGCGATCAGCGGCACGCCGTCCTTCATGCTGCACCTGGCCGAGACAGCGGAGGCGCTCGGCACGCCCCTCACCGGGTCGTCCGTGAGCCGCATCCAGGTCGGCGGCGAGCCGGGAGCCGGCGTGCCCGCCACCCGCGCGCACATTGAGAATCGTTGGGGCGCCAAGTGCTTCGACGGCTACGGCAGCCTGGAGTTCCAGCCCATCGCGTGGGAGTGCGAGAGCCAACAGGGCGGCCACCTGGCGGAGGACTTCACGTATGCCGAGGTCGTCGACGCCGAGACGCACGAGCCGGTGCCGGACGGCACCCCCGGCGTCCTGGTGCTGACCCACCTTGACAAGCAGGCCACGCCGCTCGTGCGCTGGTGGACCGGCGACGTCGTCGTCCGCGACAGCACGCGCTGCGAGTGCGGGCGCACGCTCGCCCGGCTACCCGGGGGAGTGGTGGGTCGCGCTGACGACATGCTCGTCGTTCGGGGTGTGAACCTGTTCCCCAGCGCAGTGGAGCAGGTCGTCCGCCGCACCGAGGGCACCACCGGCGAGTACCTCATCGTCCTCGACGACGACGTCACCGACGACGTCACGGGCTACCTCACCGGCATCAAGTTGCGGGTCGAGGTCGAGCCTGGCTGCACGCACGACGTCGCGCACGAGCTCGCGTCGGCCGTGCGCGCCGAGCTGACCGTCCGCTGCCTCGTCGAGGTGGCACCGGCGGGGTCGCTGCCGCGCAGCACCCACAAGAGCAAGCGGGTCGTATCGTGCGCTGAGCGGGCTGTGCCGCCACCGCACGACACCGGGACCAGTACCGAGGACTAGGAGACGGAGACCGAGATGACCAGAGAAGCCTTCCTCGTGGGGGGCGTCCGCACGCCCCACGGCCGCTACGGCGGGTCCCTGCGCGACGTCCGGGTGGTGGAGCTCGGTGGGCTAGCCGGCGAGGCGGCGCTCGAGCGCGCGGGTCTGCCCGGTGACGCGGTGGACGAGACGATCGTCAGCAACTGCCGCCAGGCTGGCAACGGCCCCAACCCCGGCCGGCAGATCTCGCTGCGAGCCGGCGTGGCGCAGCACGTTCCGGCGCAGACCATCAACATGGCGTGCGCCTCTGGCCTGAAGACCGTGCAGCTCGCCCGCCAGTCGGTGCTGTCCGGCGAGGTGGACGCGGTGCTCGCCATCGCGGCCGAGAGCATGAGCACCATGCCGTTCATCGCGCCGTACTCGCTGCGTTGGGACGGCGCCCGGCGCGGCGACATCACGCTGGCCGACGGCTGGAAGGACGGCGGCACCGACCCGATCTGTGGGCTGAACATGGGGCAGACCGCGGAGAAGGTCGCGCTGAAGTTCCGCGTCTCCCGCGAGGCCCAGGACGCGTGGTCGGCCCGCAGCCACCAGCGGGTGCTACGCGCCTGGGAAGAGGGGCGCTTCGCCGACGAGGTCGTGCCGGTCTCGACCGACGACGGCAGCCTCGACCAGGACGAGACCTTCCGCCGCGATACCGACCTCGAGCGGATGGCCCGGCTGCGCCCGGCGTTCCAGCAGGACGGCACCGTCACGGCCGGCAACTCCAGCCAAATGGCCGACGGCGCGGCGGCTCTGGTGGTGGCGAGCGGGGATGCGGTCGAGCGTCACGGGCTCGTGCCGCGCGCGCGGATGCTGTCGTTCGCAGCGGTCGGCGTCGACCCCAGCATGATGGGCGTCGGCCCGACGCACGCGATCCCGCTCGCGCTGGAGCGGGCCGGCCTGGACGTCGGAGCCATCGACGTGTTCGAGATCAACGAGGCCTTCGCCGCGCAGATCGTGCAGAACGTCACCGAGCTCGGGCTGGACGAGGAGCGCGTCAACGTCAACGGCGGCGGCATCGCGCTCGGCCACCCCACGGGGCAGAGCGGCCTGCGCATCGTCGTGTCGTTGCTGAACGAGCTGGAGCGGCGGGGCGCGCGCTACGGCGTCGTGAGCCTGTGCGTCGGCGGGGGGCAGGGTGTCGCCGCGGTGATCGAGCGGGTGCAGGCGTGAGCGACCTGGACGGCCTCCGGGTCGTGGTCGTCGGGCTCGGCCCGATGGGCCGCGGCATTGCGCGCGTCTTCGACCGGGCTGGTGCCGAGGTGCGCGTCGTCGACGTGACGGCCGAGGCGACGGCGGCCGGACTGGCGAGCATCGAGGACGACACGCGCGCCGACGGCGACACCCTCCGGTCGGTGAGCGGCAGCACGCTCGAGGAGGCCGTGGCCGACGCCGACGTCCTCGTCGAGGCCGTCGTCGAGAACATGGACGTCAAGCGGGACCTGCTGGCTCGCGTGGCGGCCGCCGGACCGTCGGACCTGCTCGTCGCGAGCAATACGTCGTCCCTGAGCGTCAGCGAGATGGGCCGGGCCCTTGGCGACCCCGAGCGCCTCGTGGGGCTGCACTTCTTCAACCCGCCCACCAAGATGCGGCTGGTCGAGGTGATCCTCGGCGCGGGCACCAGCGACAAGGTCGCAGCCCGCGCACGAGAGCTGGTGGAGGCCATCGGCAAGACACCGGTGGTGTGCCGCGACTCGCCGAACTTCGTCGTCAACCGGGTCTGCCGGCCGCTGTACTACGAGGCCCAGCTCCTGGCGGCGCAAGGGATCGAGCCGGCTGTCGTCGATGCAGCCGCAACCGGGGCCCTGGGGCACCCGATGGGGCCGCTGACGCTGCTCGACTTCACTGGGCTGCACACGCACCTCGCGTCGTCCGAGACCGCGCTGCGCGAGTTCGGCGACCCGCGGTACCGGCCGATCCCGCAGGTGCGGGGGCTCGTGCGGGCCGGGATGATCGGACGCGCCGCCGGGCGGGGCTTCTACGACTATGCGGTTGAGAAGCCGCGCGACGCCGTGCAGCGCGTGGTGCGCCGGCCCGGGGAGGTGGGCGGTGCGAGCGTGGCGTTCGCCGGACCCGACGCCCCTGCGGTGGATGCTCCCGCGGGGGCGGGCTCGGCGGACGGCTCGGCGGACGGCGCCGGCCAGGACGTCGTCGTGTACTCGTGCCACGGCGCGCCCAGCCCACAGGACGTCGCCGCGGTGCGCGAGCTCACCGAGCGCGGCACGCAGGTCGTCGTCGACAGCTCGGACGGCGGCTGGCTGGAGGTGCTGCCGGACGGCGTGGGCTGGCTGCGGCTGCACCGCTCGCCGCGCGGCGAGACGTTCGCCGAGGTCGTCCACGACGAGGTCGCCGGCATCCGCCCGAGCCCTGCCGTCGCGACAGTCCTCGACGCCCTCGGCGCGGCGAGCGTCGAGGTGCTGGCGCTGCCGGGTCTCGTCGCCGACAGGCTCGCGCACTGCATGGTCAACGAGGCGAGCGTGGTCGTGGAGGAGGGCACCGCGACGGCGGACGACGTCGACGTCGCGCTGCGGCTCGCCATGAACCACCCCACCGGCCCGTTCGAGCGGCTCGCTCAGGACGGCCCGGCGCGTGTGCACGCGTCGCTGCGCTCGATGGCCGACCTGTTCGGTGACCCGCGCTACCGACCGTCCCAGCTGCTGCGGCGCCAGGCGCTGGCCCGGAGCACGAGCTGATGGTGCCGGCACCCCTGCGGGGACTGCGGGTCGTCGACCTGAGCCAGTACATCGCCGGCTCGGTGTGCGGCCAGCTGCTGGCCGACTTCGGCGCCGAGGTGGTCAAGGTCGAACCGCTCGCCGGCGACCCCTCGCGCGCCCTGCCGGGCAGCCGGTTCGGGAGCAGCTACTACCGCACGTACAACACCGGCAAGCAGGCCACGGCCCTGGACCTGCGCGACCCCGGCGACCGGGCGCGGCTCGACGAGCTGCTCAAGGACGCCGACGCGCTGGTCATGAACTTCGGCCTGCGCACGCGCGAGCGGCTAGGCCTGGACTGGCCGGCGCTGCACGCGACGTTCCCCCGGCTCGTCGTCACGCTCGTCAGCGCGTACGGCGCCGACGACGCCCGCACCTGCTTCGACTCGATCGCGCAGGCGGTCAGCGGGTTCGCCGTCCTCAACGCCGCCGAGGACGGGCGGCCGCGGATCAGCGCGGGCTACCCGACCGACGTCCTGAGCGGCCTGTACGCCGGGATGTCGACGGCCATGGCCCTCGCGGAAGCCGAGCGCACCGAGGGCCTGCTGGTCGACGTCGCGATGAGCGAGGTGGCGGTGGCCGCGCTGACCGGACCGGCAGCCCTCGTGGCGGCCGAGGAGGGCACCTTCCGGCCCGGGCGGGGCAACGGGGACGCCGCGACCGCGCCGTCGAACGTGTACCGCTGTACTGACGGCTTCGCCTACGTCTACGCGGGGCTCGACAAGCACTGGGCTCGGCTGCGGCCGGTGCTGGAGGCCGATCTCGGTCCGCTGGCGACCGCGGACGCGCAGCAGCGGCTCGCCGATCCCGCGCGCTGGGACGACGTGGTCGAGGCGTGGACGCAGCACCGGTCCGTCCAGCAGGTCTGCGACCTGATGGCGACGCTCGACGTGCCGGCCGGCCCGGTGCGCGACCCGGTCGAGGCGCTGCGGGCGACCCGGGCCGAGCGGCCGGGGTCGGTGGTCGTCCAGGGTGACGACGGCGCCGGCGTCCCGCAGCTTCCGGTGACGTTCGACGGTGTGCGCCCGTCCCGGACGGCGGCACCTGCCCACCCCCGCTCCGACCGTCCCGATCGCGTTGCTGTGCAACGAGTTGGGGAAGAGGCCACCCGATGACGACTCCCCCCGCAGCTCCCACCGACCGGCCCGCCGCGCGGGAGCGCGCCGACGTGCGCGTGCTCGCCGAGGGCGCGCTGACCGGGCTGTCCGCCGTGGTCACGGGCGCCGGCAGCGGGATCGGCCGCGCGGCCGTGGCCCGGCTCGTGGAGCTCGGGGCGACGGTCACCGGCATCGGCCGCCACGAGGAGACGCTGGCCGAGACCCGCGAGGGGCTGACCCGGCCGGACGCCTACGACTACCGCGTGCGCGACGTGCGCGACACCGACTCCGTGACGGCGGCGCTCGCCGAGGTGGCCGACGCGCGCGGGCTGGGGCTGCTAGTCAACAACGCCGGCGGCCAGTTCTTCGCGCCCGCGGTCGACATCACGCCCGGCGGCTGGCGCGCGGTGCTCGACCTCAACCTCACCAGCGTCTTCCACCTCACGCGGGCCGCCTACCCGTATCTCGCCCGTAGCCACGGGAGCGTCGTCAACATCTCGCTGTCCGGCGTCGAGCGTGGCGGCATGGGCATGGCGCACTCGATCGCGGCCCGCGCCGGCGTGCTGGGTCTGACCCGGACGCTCGCGCTGGAGTGGGCGGCCGACGGCATCCGGCTGAACTGCATCGGCCCCGGCACCGTGCTGACCCACGCGCTGAGCGACGAGGCGAGCGGGCACGTGCTCGGCAACCTGGTCGACCGCGCGACGCCGATGAAGGTGCCGACGCCGGTGGAGGACGTCGCCGAGATCATCGCGTTCCTCGCCAGCCCCGCCGGCGCGCTGATGACCGGCCAGCTGATCCAGGTGGACGGCGGGGCGCACCTCGGCCAGGGCCTGCACATGCTGCCTGAGGCGTACGCGTGAGTAAACCCGAACCGCTCGACCTCGCCGGGGCCGTCGCGCGGTACGTCCGGCCCGGGACGAGCGTGTACCTCGGCAACTTCGGCGCCCAGCTGTTCTGCGTGGGCCACGAGATGGTGCGGCAGGGCCTGCGCCACCTCGACCTCGTCATCGCGTCCGGCGGCCTGCTCATGGACCAGTTGCTCGGCGCAGGCAGCCTGCGCTCTGTGACCTACGGGCACTGCTGGAGCGCGGTAGGCCCCTCGCCCGCCTGGTGCTTCCGGCGCACCGCGGAGTCCGGTGACACGAGCGTCGAGCGGCACGAGATGAGCCTGGGCCTGATGACCGCTGCGCTCACGGCCGGCGCGTGGGAGGTGCCGTTCATGCCGGTGCCGGACCTACCGGGCACCGGTTACGTCGACGAGGACTGGTCGAACGGACGGCTTGCGGAGGTCGAGAGCCCGTTCGGTGGATCGCGCGTCGTGGCGGCGCTGACCCCCGACGTCGCCTTCGTGCACGTAGACCTCGCCGACGCCCAGGGCAACGGGGCGGTCCGTGGCCCGCTGGGCGAGGTGCTCGTCGCAGCGCAGGCGTCGTCCACCGTGGTGCTGGTCGCCGAGGAGGTCGTGAGCACCGAGCAGGTGCGTGCCGCCGGCGTCACCGTGCCGGGCGTCCTGACGAGCGCGGTGGTGCACCACCCGGGCGCAGTGCTGCCGGACGGCGCCATCGGTCGCTACCCGCGGGACGTCGAGGCGTTCGAGTCGTACTCGCGCAGGTCGCGCACGGTGGAGGGCTTCGCGCAGTGGCTGGCCGAAGAGGTGTTGCACGGGCAGCAGCCGACTCCCCACGACCGGACGGCGGTGGCCCGGTGACGACGCTCACGGCGACCCCGGTGGTGGACTTCCTGGTGCGCGCGGCCCGCGAGTACCGCCGCGGGGGCTGGGTGTTCACCGGGTTCCACTGGCCGGTCCTGGCCGGGCAGACGGCGTACCTGTTGCCCGGCGACGACTTCACCCAGGTGTTCGAGGCCGGCGCCAGCACCCACGAAGCGGGGGCCGACCTGCCGACGAGCACCACCGACTACCCGGCCTACGGCAACGCGCTGGGGTTCACGGGTGCGACGGCCGACGTCCTGCTGGGCCTCGCCCGGAGGTTCGACCGCGTGGTGCTCGACGCCAGCAACGTCGACGTCCTGGGGCGCGTGAACTCCTCGTTCGTCGGCGCCGCCGGGCACCCGACGGTGCGGCTGCCCGGCGGCGGGGGTGCGCCTGACATCGCGGCGCGGGCTCGCGAGCTCGTGTGGCTGCACGGCGGGGACGACCTGTCGCGCATCCAGGCGCGGGTAGAGCACGTGACCGCGGCCCCCGGGGCGAGCTCGCTTGTGCGGCTGCACAGCCGGTGGGGCGTGGCGCGGCTCGGTCCCGAGCCGGTGGTGGAGGAGGTGGCGGTCGACGTCCCCGGCCATCAGGAGTGGCTCGACCACCTGACCGGCCTCGGCGTCCCGGCGTCGGGGGCGGGTGAGCGGGCGCCGGTGCAGGACGACGAGCGCGCGGCGGCTGCCCGCACGCTGCGGGACGCCGCGCGGCGCGGGTACGCCGTGGCCCGGCGGGCCGTGATCGAGATCGAGGAGGGGCGATGACCGTGACCGCGACGACGACGGACGGGGCACCGGAGGACCTGCGGACGCTGCGGGCAGAGGTGCGTGCGCTGGTGGACCGCTGGGAGGGCGAGGGCCGGTTCACGCCGGGGTGCGACGCGTGGCTGCGCTCCTACGACCTCGACTTCAGCCGCGAGCTCGGCGCCCACGGCTGGATCGGCATCACCTGGCCGACCGAGTTCGGTGGTGGAGGCCGCTCCAACCGCGCGCGGCTCGTGGTCACTGAGGAGCTGCTGAGGGCGGGTGCACCCGTTGCGGCGCACTGGATCGCGGACCGGCAGATCGGGCCCGCCATCCTGCGGTACGGCTCGCCGGAGCTCCAGCGCACCTACTTGCCGAGGATCGCGTCTGGCGAGGCGACGTTCTGTCTCGGCATGAGCGAGACCGAGTCCGGCTCCGACCTCGCGTCGGTGCGCACCACGGCCACACCCGTCGAGGGCGGCTGGCGCGTGCGCGGCCGCAAGATCTGGACCAGCCAGGCGCACCGCTCGACGCACGCCTACCTGCTGGCCCGCACGTCGCCCGGCGGGAGCAAGCACGAGGGCCTCACCGAGCTCCTGGTCGACATGTCCGCCGAGGGCGTGGAGGTGCGGCCGATCTACGACCTGCGCGGCGAGCACCACTTCAACGAGGTCACCTTCGACGACGTGCTCGTCCCCTCCGACCACCTGCTCGGCGAGGTCGGTGGCGGATGGGGGCAGGTCACCGAGCAGCTCGCGTTCGAGCGCGGCGGCATGGAGCGGGTGCTCAGCACCTACCCGCTGCTCGCGGCGGTCATGGACGAGCTGGCCGAGACGGCCGACGGCGCCGCCCCCCCGGCGGGCTCGGCAGCAGCGGTCGGCACCGCTCTCGCGCGGCTGCACACGTTGCGGCAGATGGCCTGGCGCATCGCGGCTGCCGTCGACGCGGGGGAGGCCCCCGTGCTGCAGGCGGCCATGCTAAAGGACCTCGGCACGACCTTCGAGCGCGAGGTCGACGAGCTCGCGCGCGCCGTCGTGGACGTCGAGGCCGACCCCGCGGCCGGCGGTGTGGCGGGCCTGCTGGCGCAAGGGGTGCTGGCGGCACCGGGGTTCTCCATCCGCGGCGGCACGACCGAGGTGCTGCGCACGATCATCGCGCGCGGCGCGAAGGCGGCGGTGACCGGCGCGCACGACGGCGGCGACCTGCGCAGCCTCGCGGACGACGTCCTGTCCGGTCGCGGCGGCGAGCCCGAGGGCCTGCCGGCGGTGTGGCAGACGGTCGTCGAGCTCGGCTGGCCCGGGGTCGGCCTGGTCGAGGAGAGCGGCGGCTCCGGCGGTGAGCTGGCCGACTTGGCGCAGCTCGTCCAGGCCACGGGTCGGCACGTCGTGCCGGTGCCGCTGGCCGAGGCCGCTCTCGCCGGGCAGTTGCTCGCGGGTGCCGGGCTCGAGCTGCCCGACGGTCTGGTGGTGCCGGTGCTCGCCGCACGCGGCGAGCAGGTGCGCTGCCGCCGCGACGGCGGGTCGGTGGTGCTGAGCGGGCTGGAGCGGCGGGTGCCGTGGGCGCGGACGGCCGACCAGTTCGTCGTCCTGGCACAGGACGAGGACGGCACCGAGGTCGTCGCGCTGGTGGCGTCCGCGGAGGCCGGGGTCGGCCTGGCTGAGGGCACGAATCTGGCCGGTGAGCCGCGCGACGACGTCCGGCTGGACGACGTGCAGGTGCCGGCCGACCGCGTGCGGGCGGCAGGCACCACCGCGGACGACGCCCTGGCCCGGGCCGCGCTGCTGCGGGCCGCTGCCACCGTCGGAGCGCTCGAGACCGCGGTGGCCCACACCGTCGAGCACGTCAGCGTGCGCGAGCAGTTCGGCAAGCCGCTGCTGCGGTTCCAGGCGGTGGCCCAGCAGGTCGCCGTGATGACCTCGCAGCTCGCGCTGGCCCGCACCGCGACGGCGTACGCGGTCGCTGCGAGCGACGGCGCGGCCGGCGTGGACCAGCGGGCCGTGGCGGTCGCGGTCGTGGTCGCGGCGGTGGCGGCGACCGAGGTCGCCCGCGCGGCCCACCAGCTGCACGGCGCGATGGGCGTCACGCGCGAGCACCCGCTGCACCTGGCGACCCGCCGGCTGTGGTCGTGGCGGGACGAGTGCGGCGGCGAGCGGCGCTGGGCCGCCAGACTGGCTGCCGACCTGGTGCCGGCCGGCAGCGACGCCGTCTGGCGCTGGCTCACGCAGGACGAGACCACCGACCAGGGGAGCACCTCGTGACCGACGACCGCAGCGACACCGGCCAGCAGCTGGTGCGGCTCACGGAGCAGGACGGCGTCTGGACGCTGCTGCTCGACGACCCCGAGCGTCGCAACGCCATCTCGCGCACGCTGCAGCGCCAGCTCGGCGAGGCGGTCAGCACCGTCGCGGCCGCCGACGACGCGCGCGCCCTGGTGGTGGGCGGCACCGGGTCGAGCTTCTGCGCAGGGGCGGATCTGCCGGCGGTCTTCGGCGACACGAGCCGGTCGGTGGCGACGCTGCGCGACGACCTGCACACCGTGTACGGCTCCTTCCTGCGGCTGCTCGACCTGGGCATCCCGACCATCGCGGCGGTGCAGGGGCCGGCGGTGGGCGCGGGCCTGAACCTCGCGATGGCCTGCGACGTCCGGTACGTCGGGCCGCGCGCGTCCCTGGCCGCGACCTTCACCCGGATCGGGCTGCACCCCGGCGGCGGCTGCACATGGTTCCTCGTGCGCGCCGTCGGCCCGCAGCGGGCGCTCGCGCTGCTGCTCGACGGCGGCTCCATGGACGCCGAGCAGGCCGTCGCTTCCGGCGTCGCGCTGAGCCTGGAGGAGGACCCGTTGGCTGCGGCGCAGGAAACCGCGCGCCGGTGGGCCGCCATCGACCCGCAGCTCGTGCGCGACGTCAAGACCTCGGTGCGGACGGCGCAGACCGGTGGCTTCGCGGCGAGCCTGGACTTCGAGTCGTGGGCGCAGGCGTCGTCCGCCACCAAGCCGCAGGTGCAGGAGGTCGTGGCGAGGTTCCGCAAGCCGTGACCACCTCGTCCCCTCCCGAGCGGCTGCTCACCGTCGCCGACCTCGACAGCCGCGGCGAGTGGCTCGTCGTGGACGTCGGCCCCGCGCTGGAGCGCGCGTACCGCGAGGTCACCGGGTGGACGGGCGAGGAGGCACCGGACGGCCTGGCCTCGGTGGTGGCCCGGCGCGCGTACACCCGCGGGCTCGCGATGCCGCCGGGCGGCGTGCTGCGCGAGATCCGCCAGTCCCGGCTCGGGCCGCCGCCGTCCGACGGCCGGTACCGCGTGAAGGTCGCGGCCGCCGTCGTGGGTGAGCCGTCGGGGCGCCGGCGCGTCGAGGTCGACACCGACGTCGCGACCGCCGGCGGCCAGCCGGTGGCGCAGGTGGAGTTCACCCTCGACTGGCCGGCGGGTGCGGCGTGAGGACGCCGTGAGCTCGCCGCCGCCCGGCCCTGGCGTCCTCGACGTGACGCCAGAGGTCGTGGCGCGCTGGGCCGAGGTGGTCGACGACCACAACCCGTTGCACCTGGACGCCGCGTACGCCGCGAGCACGCCGTTCGGTGCACCGATCGCGCACGGCTCGTTGGTGTTCGCCCTGGTGTGCGACGCGGCGCAGGCCGCGCGCGCCGCCGGCGGGGGCGAGGCGGCCGGGGACGCCGCCGGCGACGGCGCGGAAGCCAGCGCCGCGGACCTGGCCGTCCGGTTCGCCGCGCCGGTGCCGGTCGGGTCCCGGCTCGTGGTGGCGGCCGGATCGGACGGCGCCGTGGACGTCCGCTGCGGCGAGGAAGAGCCGGTCCGCGTCACCCTGACCCGAAGGAGCACCTCGTGACCTCCCTGCCCGGCCTCGACGCGCTGGCAGAGCAGTGGCAGGTCACGCCGGCCGAGCTCGTGCGCTACGCCGCGGCGTCCCTGGACCTCAACGACATCCACCAGGACGACCGGGGCGCCCGGGCCGCGGGCTTCGAGGGGCGGATCGCCCACGGCATGCTGACCCTCGGCCGCGTGCTCGCGCGGCTGGCGGACGCGGTCGGCCCGCGCGGGATCGCGTCCTGCTCGGCGCGGTTCAGCGCACCCGTGCGCCCGGGGCAGTCGGCCACTGCGCTGGTGCTCGACGTCGAGCTCGCCGCCGGCGACGCTCATGCCGACTTCGACGCAGGCAGCCCGGGCGGGTCTTCTGCCGACGACGGCACCACGCCGCCCACCGGTCACGGCGAGCTACTGGCCGACATGCGGTTGCTCGTCGAGTGCGGCCCGGCGCAGCAGCTGGCGCGCGCGGTCGGCGCGCAGGCCCCCTGGTACACCGACCCCGCGGCCGCGGCCGCGAGCGCTGCCGGGCTGGACGGGCTCGCCGTCGTCCCGACGCTGCCGTTCGTGCTGCCCGGCTGGGGCTGGTTCCCCGACCTGCAGGACGACCCGGCCGGTCGCCCGCCGGACGCCGTGGAGGATCCGCGCCGGTGGGCCGGCACGACCGGCGCGGTGGTGCACGCGGGTCAGGGCTTCACGTTCCACCGCCCGATCGTCGTCGGCGAGCTGCTGCGCTCGCGTCAGGTGCGCACCGGAGGCTTCACCCATGAGGGCCACGCAGGCACGCTGCGGTTCACCGAGGTCACGCAGGTGCTCACCGGTGCGGACGGCGCCCTAGCCGCGACGTCAGTCGCCACGCTGCTCGCGACGGGGGCAGCGTGAGCGCCACGACAGTCTCACCTGCCCTAGCGGCCTTTCTGGCCCGGCTCGACCTCGTCGCCGACGGCACCGACCGGTTCGTGTCGAGGTGTGAACACGAGGGCCTCGTCCGCCTGTTCGGCGGGCAGGTCGCCGCGCAGGCTCTCGCCGCGGCCGGACGAACGGTCGACCCAAGCCGGCACGTCCACAACTTGCACGTGAGCTTCCTGCGGCCCGGTGACCTTCGCACGCCGCTGCGGCTGGAGGTCACGCGGCCGAAGGAGGGGCGCGCGTACGACGTCCGCGGGGTCGACGTGAGGCAGCCGGACATGCTGGTGCGCGCCGCCACGGCGCCGTTCCACCTCGACGAGCCAGGACCGGAGTGGTCGCAGGAGGACGCCGCCGTGGGGGCTGACGGTGCGCTGCCGGCTGACGTCGACCACCCGCAGGACCTGCCACGGCGGGAGGAGCAGTTCGCGGGACGACGGGACCGGCTCAGCCCCTTGTGGCGGCAGCCACGCGCCATGGATCTGGGCTACGTCGGGACACCCCCGCCGCTGGACGACGCCCTCGTGCCGGGGTCGCGCTGCGCGCAACGGGTCTACGTGCGCGCCGACGGACCTCTGCCGGACGACGAGCTGCTGCACGCCTGCCTGCTGGTCTACGCCACCGACGCCTCGCTGCTGGAGACGGCGGTGCTGCCGCAGGGGGTCGTGTGGGCGGACGGCGCCTTCGAGGGCGCGAGCCTGGACCACGCGGTGTGGTTCCACCGGCCTCCCCGCGCCGACCGGTGGCTGCGGCTCGACCAGCGCGCGGTCGTCCTCGGCGGCGGCCGTGGCACGGCGAGCGGCCGGCTCGCGGACGCCGAGAGGCGCCTCGCGGTGTCGGTCGTGCAGAAGGGCTCGCTGCGCCCGGTGCACGGTGACACCTGGATGGCCGGCCGATGAGCGCCCCGCAGCCGGGCACGGTGCTCGTCGTCGGGGCGAGCGGCCTGGTGGGTGCCGCGAGCGTGGAGGCATTCTCCCGCAACGGGTGGTACGTCGTCGCGATGTCGCGTCGTCGACCCGAGGTCGAGCCCGGTACGCAGCTCCGGCACGTGGCCGTGGACCTGCGGGACGCCGCGGCGACCCGCGCAGCCGTGACCTCTCCGGAGCTGCGCGGCGTGACCCACCTAGTTTACACCGCCGTGCACGAGAAGCCGGGCCTGGTGCGCGGCTGGCGGGACGACGACCAGATGCAGACCAACCTCATGATGCTGAAGAACCTGCTGAACCCGTTGTGCCACAACGGACGGCTCGAGCACGTGACGCTCCTGCAGGGCACCAAGGCCTACGGCGTTCACCTGCACCCCATCCGGGTTCCGGCCCGCGAGCGGCACCCGCGCGACGAGCACCCGAACTTCTACTGGCTGCACGAGGACCACCTGCGCCAGAAGGCGGCCGAGACCGGTCTGCACTGGACGATCCTGCGCCCCCAGCTCGTCGTCGGGCCCACTCACGGCGTGGCCATGAACCTGCCGCCCGTCATCGGCGCGTACGCCGCGGTGTGCCGCGAGCTCGGCGTCCCGTTCGCCTTCCCGGGCGGTGCGCCCTACGTGACCGAGGCGGTCGACGTCCGGATCGTCGCGGACGCAGCCGTCTGGGCCGCCACCGCGCTGCAGGCCTGGGGCGAGCACTTCAACCTCACCAACGGCGAGGTGTTCGCCTGGCGCGACCTGTGGCCCGCACTGGCCGAGGAGCTGGGCGTCGAGGTGGGTCCGGACGAGCCGCGCCGGATGGCGCAGTTCCTGCCCGCCCACGAGGCCGAGTGGGACGCGGCGGTCCGCCGCCACGGGCTGCGGCCGCTCCGGCTGCCAGAGCTGCTGGGGAAGTCGCACTTCTACGCCGACTTCTGCTTCGCCGCGGGCGCGGAACAGGCGCCCTCACCGGCGTTCGTCAGCGTCGTGAAGGCGATGCAGGCCGGCTTCACCCGCACCTGCGACACCGAGCTGTCGTTCCGGCACTGGCTTCGGGTCATGGTCAAGAACAAGGTCTTCCCCGGGCCGTGAGCCCGCCCTAGTCGAGGTCACCGCGTGGATGCAGATGCTCTCCCTGAACGACCACGACGCCAGAAGGTGGGAGCCGAAACGGCTGCGGCTGCGACTGCTCACCATCCCGGCCCCGATCGCCCGCACCGGCCGACGAGTCCTGCTGCACCTCGCGGCCAAGGCCCCATGGGCCGACCTGCTCGACACGGCAGTCCAACGACTACAAGCCCTCACCGCAGCACCCGGGTAAGGGCCACCCCACCGTCCCGACAACCACGGCACCACCCCCGGGCCCGCTGGAACCGGCGCCAACCCGAGACGACACTCGGGCCACCGTCGTACCCCCATGCCAGAATCAACACAGGCAACGGCGCTGAAGCCGCACCAACACTCAACGGCCAGGCGATGAAAGATCCGGGCTAGGGACAATACCCATAACTTAGAGTTACATCTGTGTTATTCTCGCTGGCATGCCGAGAGCGGGACAGGTGCGGGTGCCCCAGGGGCAGCGGTTGAGCGACCGGGTTGCCTTGGG
>JAABUM010004226.1_pt1 | contig 16456 bp, 16 predicted proteins | sample 5559161 | NCBI WGS metagenome assembly JAABUM01 (sample SAMN10711868, study PRJNA513369) | rock metagenome | isolation source: Antarctica rocks | place: Antarctica: Victoria Land, Siegfried Peak nord | reverse complement strand
GGGCTGGGACCACGGTGGTCCCACAGGCCCGATTTCCTGTGTGAAACGAGGGACCACGCGGGGACCACGATTTTGGTCCTAGTACCACGGTTGGTCCCACACAAATGGCCCATGTGGTCCCACAAAACGGCCCGTGTGGTCCCAGGGTGGGACCACGAAAATGTGCCTCGTGGTCCCAGGTGTCGCGGCCTGTGGGACCAGGACAGCGCGCCGTGGTGCGTCAGGCGGGGGACTGTCTCCTCGTGCCCTCGGTCCCCCAGGGGCTACCGTCGGCCGGACGAGCGGGGCCGGACGACGCGCAGGACGGCGACGAGGAGCAGGATGGCGAGGACCACATAGGCGCCGACGAGGGCGGCGGCGAGGACCGCGGCCACGATAGTCAGGGCCGGGGAGGAGGCATGGGCCAGCGGGGTGAGGAGGGCGACGAGCGGTCCGGTGAGAGCCGCGAGCACGAGGGCGGCGAGGCAGAGCGTCCAGACGCGGGCGCGGGCCTGCGTGTCGTTCATGCGTCGCCTCCGGCGGCTCGCCAGTCTCTCAGACGATGCCGCTCGTTAATGTCGAGTGCCATGCCCTCTTCTGTCACTGTAGGGAACCCCTGCCCTGGAGCGTTACCCTCCCCCGAAGGATCACGCCCCGTACATACCTGCGCCACAGGGCGACCCCGAGAAGACATGGGGCACCATGCGCGAACAGGACTATGGAGCACCGGCTATGTCTGTCCGTTGTTCACGCCCTCCGAAATCGCGGGGTTGGCGGACAGGATCGCTTCGGCCGTTGCCCATACCACCGGCAGGGATCGCATGACCGACGCGGCCCGCGCGAACAGGTCGTCGGTTGAGGCGATGCCGAGATCGGCGAGGACCTCGTCGAATGCTGGGGCCAGGGCGTGTTGCACGTCCCGCGGGGCGTCAACGACCAGGATCTTCTGGCAGCGCGCGAAGGTCGCCACGATCCAGAAGACCGCTTCGCGGTGGTGACCGCGACGGATGAGGTCACGGCTCCCGTCGATCACGATCGGTCGCGCCGCGGCCGCGATATCGGAACTGAAAAAGAAGGGGGGCGTGGCCACGGCTGCGGCCACGTCGAACGTGCGAGCTAGGGCGTGCAGATGCCGCTCGACGCGCTGGGGCGTCCACTCCGCGCAGCCGAGCAGGCCAAGCAGGTCCGGGTACAGGCCGGCGTGGGCGTAGTCGGCGAGCACCTCGCGGGCGGCCAGGTAGCGTAGCCGCACGGTCGGGTTGCGCAGCGCCGCCACGAGGAGGATGTGCGTGATCACCCCGGTCGGGAACAACCACGCCAGTACCTGGTCGGGCCAGAGCGCGGCGGGGTCGATGCCCCCCAGCCCGCGTTCGACCTTGTGTCGCGCGTCCTCGCACCGGCGACGCACCCACACCCGGTCGGCGAAGCGGGGGGACACTTCGCCCTGTAGACGGCGCAACTCCCCGGTCGGGTCGGCGATGATGGTGTCCACGCGGAAACTCCCGGCCAGGTGATACGACGCCAAGACGGTATGCGCCGAGGCGATCTGGCGCCAGGGCAGATAGGTGGCCTCCAGCAACGCGCCGCGATGCACGAACTTGCCCAGCTTAGGCGGCGGCTCGTCCGTCGCGGTCACCACCATCACGTCGACATCGGAGCCGATCGGCAGCTCCGCTTCCGCAGGCAGCCCGACAGTCGAGCCGCTAAAATAGGCGCCCCGAAATCCGCCCTGCTGGCGGGCGTGCTGCATGACCCAATCAACCGCCGCCGCGCGCGCGTCCCGCACTCTCATATGCACCATTCTCCACGAATCGACGACCATAGCCTACGTGGTCAAGTAGTAGTCGGGAACACCTACAACCATTGGACGCGATCCTTGCGTCTAAAGTAATCCTCGGGCTCGTGCGTTACCTAGATGTCCTGCGTCGGGCGCAGAGCTTTCACGGTGTCGTCACCGATTGGGCGGCGCGCTTGGCCGCTTGCAGGCGCTTGGTGGTGGCGCTGGTGGCGTAGACGGCAATGCCCTCCACGCGTGGGTCGAGGGCGGCGTAGCCCTCGATGATCGCCGCGTCCTCCGCGTCGGCGGCCAGCGCCTCGGCCACCGTCGCCCACGGCTTGCGCGCGACGAAGACGGTGTAGCGTGTGCCGACGGGCGGCTCCGGCAGGCCCTTGGGCAGGTCCGGCACCTTCTCGCTCACGAGGGCGAGGACGATGGCCTGGCCCTGCTCGATAGCGGTGCCAGGCCGGCCGATGACGGTGATCTTCACGGCGGTAGCCCTCCCTGGTTTGTCCTGCTGTAGCTGCTGTGTCAGCGCGCGATAGGTGTCGTCCGTCCACACGAGCGGCGCGGGGGCCGCGGGGGCGGGCGATGCGGGCGTCGGTGTGCCGCGTCCCGCTCCCTGTGCGTGGTATCCGGCCTTGGGGAAGATGGAGGCGCGGTCGTCCGTACTCAGGTCGGGGGCGGTGCGCACGAGGAACAAGAAGGTGCCGCCGGGGGTGCGGCGGCGGCCGTCGGGGAGCAGCACGCCGCCGCTGGCCTCGCTCGTGAGGGCCTGGCCGAGGAGGGCGCGGGCGCGGTCAGGGCCGAGGCGGTCCACGACGCGGGTAATGGTGCGGACGGGCGGGGGCAGCGTTTCGCCAAGGACGGCGGCGATGCCGCGGGCGAGTGCCCACACGGCGGGGGGCACGGACACGTAGGACACCGGCCGCGGCGGCCTCGCCTCGGCAACGGTCTCGACCGCCGCGGCGGTCTCCGTTGCCACAGCAGTTTCTGTTACCAGCGGGATCTCGGTCGTCACCGTTGTTATGTCGTGTTCCATCGTCGGTGTCGCGTGCGTTATGTCGTCTTGCACCGCGTGTCCCCTCTCATGGGTCGATGCGCCAGGCCCCCTCAGCGTACACGAGCCGGCGCTCCTCACGGCGCGTGTCCAGGCGCGCGAGCTGGGCCGGGAGCGCGTCGAGCGCCTGCGTTATGTCGAATAGATCGCAGCCCCTGATAGAGACGAACACGCCGTCCGCCTTGAGTTGGAGCGTGGCCGGCGACGATCCCCTCCCCGGACCCTATGGACGGGGTGACGACGACGGGCAGCCACGCCACCGTCACGGTCCGCGATTGGTCCTGAGCGCACTCCTCCGGCCCGCACCCTGTGCCCCGTCGCTGCGCGCGGGGCCGCCCCTCTGCGCGGCCGCTACCGGGCGGGGGTAGTGCGACGATGGTGCTAGAACGATGATGGCGCTAGCGCCACGCGTGGTGTAGCGCCCAGGATAAAGAGTAGCGCTATCGTAGCGCCAACACCCCGTTTTCCTGTGTGAATCGTGGCTCCATCGTAGCGCCATGCCTTTAGCACTAGAGCTACGAGTAGCGCCACGATTCGGGGGCCAATGGCGCTACAATGGCGCCAAAATAGAGCTACGATGTGAGGCCCTTGGGAGGGCCGTTCACACCCCTCTAGTGGGGTGCAGCGGGCTTCCACGCGGGCTAGGGGCGGCCGTCGAGACGAGGCCGCACGACACGCAGGACGGCGCGGGCGAGCAGGACAGCGAGGGCCGCGTAGGCGCCGACGAGAGCGGCGGCCAGGACGGCGGCCACGACGGTGAGGGCCGTCGAGGAGGCGTGGGCCAGCGGGGTGAGGAGGGCGACGAGGGGGCCGGTGAGGGCCGCGAGGGCGAGGGCGGCGCGGCAGAGCGTCCAGACGCGGGCGCGGGCCTACGCGTCGGTCATGCCGTGCCTCCTGGGGCTCGTCTGTCTCTCCGACGATGCCGCGCGTTTCTGTCGAGTGCCATGCCCTCTTCTTTTACCGTAGGTCATACCTGCCCCGACGCGTTACGCCTGCCCTGGATCGTTACCCTCGCCCCGATTGCCTACACTGGGATAAGCCTCCGGACGATGGACAGGAAGCCGCTCTCGTCCTCCAGCATCATCATGTGGCCCACGCCGGGTTGGATCGTGACGCTAGTCGCCCGCCGTAGCGCCCACGCGGGCACATCCCACCCCGCGCGCGACCGCTCGCCGGCGACGAGGTGGAACGGCGTCGCACGGTCGAGGAGCGCGCCGATGGCCCGCAGATACGCGGCGTCCCCCGTGACCTGGACGACCGAGCGCGCCATCGCCTGCAACGTGGAGGCAGGCTGGGCCGCCAGGATGCGCGCGGCGCGGGCCTCCTGCTCTGGGGTCGCCTCGATGCCGGAGCCAGCCAGCCAGGCCCGCGGGTCGGCGCGATAGGCGGCGAGCAGGGCGTCCGCCGCGCGCGCGTCCATGCGCGCGAGTTGCTGGGACCAAAAGGCGTCCTTGAGCGTGACGTTGCCTTCGACGCTGACGATGGACGCGACCGCCCCGGGGTAGCGGTCTGCCAGGACAACCGCGACCGCGCCGCCGACCGAGTGCCCCACGAGGTGCGCCCTGTCCCAGCCCAAGGAGCGCATGCGCGCGTGGATGGCGTTGGCCGCGGCCCCAAGGGAGATGTCGCCGGGGTCGTGGTGGCGATCCTCCCCGTAGCCCGGCAGGTCGGGGGCGAGCACGGGCGTCGGGGCCAGGGACCGCGCTGCGCTCGGCGCATCCAGACCCTGGAAGAGGCCATGAATAAAAATGATCGGCTCGGGGTGGATCATCGTCGACCTCTCTATCTATGCCACCGTCAAGCGGTGTCACCCGATCTATGCACTGGGTTCTCGACCACCCATGCGAGAACGCGCGCGGCGTGTTCGTTCGGCGGGAAGACGGGGAAGAACACATGCTCGATGGTGTCTCCGCGCAGGACGAGCGTGAGCCTCTTGTAGTAGGTCGAGCCCGCGACCTCGAACGTTGGCAGGGTGAGCGCCGCCCCCAGCGCGCGCGTGTGGTCGGACAACAGCGCATACGGCAGACGCAACCGGCGCACAAGCTCCTGCTGGTACGACGATTCCTGGACCGACAACCCGAATACCTCCTGGACACCAGCCTGGCGCAAGGCGCCGATGTGGTCGCGGAACCCGCATGCTTCAGGCGAGCACCCGCGCGCGCCCGGGATCTCATCCCAGCCCCGGGGCATGTCCTCCCCGGGGACGCCCGTCGTCGGGTAGACAAAGATGATCCACCGGCCGTCGGTCATGTTGTCGAGCGTCAGCGCGCGCCCGTCGCTCGTCATAAGAGACAAAGCGGGGACCCGTACCCCCGGCAGATGGGCCGCACTGCCATCATCGAGCGGGGTGGGGAGGTTATCCGGTAGCCCGTAGCGTTCAGCCATCACGGGTGTTGGCTCCTCTCGTGGGACGCCCGTGGGGAAACCCCGACTGGCGGCCACATGAAGCTGGTGGGTAAGTTGGTCTCGACTACTGATGAGGCGGACAATAAGCGCATCCAACCGCTGGATCTCGCGGCGGTACGCGGCCAGAGATTCGGCGCACTGATCTCCGACGGCATGGCCCTGTCGAAGGCAGTCGACGAAGGGGCGTGTGCCTTTGACCGACAGCCCGAGAAACGTCAGGTCCTTGATCTGACGGACCAGTGCGACATCATGATCGCTAAAGTGTCGATAGCCGTTGCGCGCGCGTGACGGCTCGATCAAGCCGAGCGACTCGTAATACTTCAATGCCTTCACCGTCACGCCCGCTTGGGTCGCTGCTTGCGCGGTCTTCATCGTCGGACCTCCTCTCCACCTCGATTATAAACGTGTCCCCATAGGGCCAAGTCAAGTCGGGGTCTGGATGGCATCAGGCGCGGCATCGAGGGAGATAGCGCCGGGGTCGTGGAAGCGCTCCTCCCCGTAGCCCGGCAGGTCGGGGGCGAGCACGGGCAGCGGGATAGGGAGCGCGTCGCGACGACGGTGACGCGGGCGCTCCTGCAGGGCTTGCTGATCCGCTGAGGACGAGAGCTACGCCCGACGATTGTCGCCGCGATGCAAATTCGCTACGGCAAGGCGATGCGACGGATGAGATCTTTGCGCCCAAATGTAATCCCTAGGCTCGTGCGGCACGATCCTCGCGCCGGCGGATAACATTACGGTTTATCGTCGGATGTGAGCTGTCACCTCGATCTCGATCTTCATACGGGGATCGGTCAAGCGGCAGGAGAGCATCGTCGCCGCCGGCCTCACCGCGGCGAAGTAGCGTCGCAGCACTGGCCAGCAGGGCTCGAAATCGTCGGGGTCCGGCAGTAGATAGTGGACGCGGACCACATCCGCGAAGGAGGCCCCGGCTTGCTCCAAGGCCAACGCGATGTTGCGCAGGCACTGCTCGGCCTGCGCGACGACGCCGTCCGCGATGGTCATCGCGGCGTAGTCAAAGCCGGTCGTCCCCGACACAAAGACCCAGTCGCCGTCCACGACGGCGCGCGAGTAGCCAATCTGCTCCTCAAAGGGCGAGCCGGATGAGATACGCGTCTTGTCAGTCATGGCGACCCCTCGAACTCCTTGAACCTCGAAACAACAATCAACCTGTGGCAATGGATCTCCGGCGCGCTGCGGTGTTGGGTGTAGTGCAGGGTGCTGATGAGCGCGCTGACGTCGAGGCCACACTCGCCCCGATTCAGTACCCTCGCCCCGGGGTCTGGTCCGTGCCCCGCAGGCTCATGGGGCGCGTTAGGCGAAGGCTGCGCAGCGTCGAAGTGTACGCTCCGCCTCATCCGCGACCTCTCGCACGATGTGCGCGGCCGGTTTGATCTGCGTGGCCAAGCCGACGCCCTGGCCCGCGTACAGGGCAAGCGCTTCCAGGTCCCCCGTCATCCCTGGCTGCGGCAGCGTGTCGCTGTAGCGTCGCACCGGACGCCCGCGCGCATCGGTCGCGATGACATCCCCCTCGCCCGGCCGGTGGCCCGACGGCGGGCAGCCGGCCGCCTCCCACGCGCGGGCTGTGCTGTTGCGCAACGCCCGATGTGGGGCGTGAGGCCACCCGCCGTCGAAGAGCGAGGAATACAGCGTATCGTCCTCGGTGGCCCGGAGCACCTGGTCTTTGTACGCGGTATGCGCCCCCGCCTCTACGCTGAGCAGGAAGCGCGTGCCCATCCACGCCCCGGCCGCCCCCAACGTGAGGGCGGCCGCGAGGCCGCGGCCGTCCCCGATGCCGCCGGCGGCCACCACGGGCGTCGGGGCGACGGCGTCGACAACGCGCGGGACGAGGGGGAAGGCGGCGACCTGTCCCCAGACGTGGCCGCCCGCCTCCCACCCCTGCGCCACGACGACGTCGACGCCCGCCGCCACGGCCCCTCGCGCCTCGGCGGCCTGCGCGATCGTGTGCAGGGCGAGCGCGCCTGCGGCGTGGACCCGCGCGATGTACGGCGTCGGGTCCCCCCAGAAGAATGACACGACGGCCACGCCCTCCTCCAAGCAGAGGGCGAGGCGCTCATCCGGGGGCCACTGCAAGACGAGGTTGACGCCGAACGGACGATCGGTGAGCCGCCGCGTCGCACGCAGCGCGTGGCGGAGCTCGTCAAGGCCGAGCCAGGTGACGGCGAGCATCCCCAACCCGCCAGCGTTCGACACGGCCGCGGCGAGGGCCGGCGTGGTGGCGCTCCCGATGGGCGCCTGAATGATCGGCACGTCGATGCCTAGAAGATGACAAAGTGGTGTGGATAGCATGAGTCCTCCGCTACAATCGCGCCACAGCGTTCCTCGCCCCCGCCTGTCATCCACGCCGGGCTCGCTTGAGCCCTGATGCATGACCCTTGCCTCACCGGGTAACAGTACATTGGATTAGTTGACTAGGTGATCGGGGCTCGTTGTCACGCCCGTCTTGGCCCTGTGACGTCGCGATCGCCCGCAGGTGCGACGTGGGCTAGCCGGCGATAGCCGCGCGCACCTCGTCCACCACGAGCCGTGGGTCGGCCAACGGGTTCGCGGCCACCGAGCGCAGCCACGTCTCCCCCGCCACCTCCGTCAGGGACACGGACACGCGCCGCAGCCGCGTGCGGATCGCCCGCGCGTTGGCGTCGCGCGGACGCCACAGCACCACGCCCGTCGTCGGCGGGGCGAACAGTTCCAAGTCGTCGTGCCCCTCGATCAGACGCGCCAGCTCCGCGGCCAACTCCATGCAGCGCTCGATGCGCGCGGCGACGCCGCGCCGACCCCACGCACGCAAAGTCGCCAGCAGCGGGAGGGCTGTCGCCCCGTGCGAGCCCAACACGCCCACGTTCGGCGCGGCGAGGTAGCCCCCGCCGAACGAGAGGGGATTGAGGGCCTCGTCGGGCCGCGCGAACAGGATCAGGGCCGACTCTTTCGGCTGGAACAGCCACTTGTGCGCCGAGACGGCCACCGAGTCGGCCCGCTCGATCCCGTCCAGGGTCGCCGCGTGGCGGGGCGAGAGCCGCAAGGGGCCGGCCCACGCCGCGTCGACGTGCCGCCACGCGGCGCCCGCGCCCGCGTCGAGCGGGTCGACCGCGCCCGTCGCCGTCGTGCCAGCGGTGAGCACAAGCGCCGCGCGCGCTAGGTCGAGGCCGCCCAATCCCTCGACACGCAAACGGCCAAGCCGGTCCGTCGGGAGCGCGCGGTAGCCCAGCCCGAGGATGGCGGCGGACTTGCGCACGCTCAGGTGCGCCGCGTCGGAGGCCACGACCTCGGCGACGCCGCGGGTCTCGCGGGCGGCCCACAAGGCGGTCAGGGTGGCGAGCGTGGAGCCCGGCACGAGCTGGCCACCGCGCATCCCAAAGGAGGGGGCGAGCCAGGCGACGACGCGCTCCTCCAGGGGACGGGCGACCGGCGCGGTGTCGGGGTGCAGCAGGTTCTGGTTGAGGCTGGCCGCCCAGAGCGCGGCGGCCCAGGCCACCCACGGCGTCGGCGGGTCCATGTGGGCGAAGAAGCCCGGGGCGTCGAGGCGTGCCGCGCCGCCCAGGGCGAGGGGGGCAAGCTCGTCCAACGCCGCGGCTGGGCCGAGGCCCTCCTCGGGGAGGCTGTCGGGGAGGGCGAGCGTGCCCGAGGCGAGCGGGACGGGCTGCCCCGCCGCCGCACCGCGGTACGCACGCAACAAGGCGAGGGCCGCGCGCAGGCCCGCGTCGTCGAACTCGAAATCCAGTGCAGCGTCGTCCATGTTGTACCTCTTTTACGTAGCGCGTCGTTTCCGCTCCCATACACTCGTAACGCTTGCCCTGTAGTGTTACCCTCGCGCCGAAGGGTTGCGTGCTGTCCCCTACTATCGCTGTTTAGTCCGTGGCCGCCACGGCCACGGGCTGCGTCAAGTCGAGCTTCATCCCGATGTGCGACGCGACGAAGCCAAGGCGCGCGTAGAAGCGATGGGCGTCGTCGCGGCTGGCGTTTGTTGTCAGTTGGACCAGGTGGCAGCCCGCCTGCCGTGCCCGCTCGATGGCCCACACGAAGAGGTCATGGCCCACGCCCTGACTGCGATAGCGCCGATCAACGCGCACCGCCTCGATCTGCGCCCGTGTGCCGCCCTGATAGGTCAAGTAAGGGAGCAAGGTAAGCTGGAGCGTGCCGATAACCACCCCGTGCGCCTCCACGACGACCAGTTCATGACGCGGATCGCCATCAATCCGCTCGAACGCGTCGTAGTATGCATCGGGTAGGGGGTCCTGGTCGCGCTCGCGCCTCTGCCCCAGGGGGTCATCCGCGAGCAGGTGGACGATCGCCGGGATGTCCGCCCGTGTGGCGCGACGAATCGTTACCTCTGCGGCGTCGATAGATTCCTCCATATTGCCTCCCCTAACTATTCACAGCGACCACCTGACGGCATCGCCCGTGTCCCCTACGCCTACGCAGCCTATGGCCGCCAATCGCTCTTTTCGGTTATACGCGTTGGGGCACCTACAACCATTGGACGCGATCCTTGCGCCCGAATGTAAGCATCGGGCTCGGGGCTGTCATGAGGCCGCCTCCTGGGCGGCGCGCTTGGCGGCCTGCGTGCGCTTGGTGGTCACGCTCGTCGCATGGACGGTGATGCCCTGGGGGAAGCGCGGGTCGAGGGAGGGATAGCTCTCGGCGATCAGGGCGTCCTCCGGGTCGGCGTCCAACGCCTCGGCAACCTTGGCCCACTGCTTCGCGGCGATCAGCAGGGCGTAGCGCGTGCCGGTGGCCGGGTCGGGCAAGCCCTTGGGCAGCGTCGGGGCGGTGTCCTGGCGCAGGCTCAGGACGATGACCTGCCCCCGGTCGAGGACTTTACTTGGCCGGCCGATGACGGTGATCTTCACGGTGGTTGCCCTCCCTATCTCGTCGTGTACGTGCTGATTGATCGCACGATAGTCGTCATCGGTCCAAGCCGGCACCGGCGCGGCCGCCATAGGTGGTGCGGGCGGCGCGGGCGGCGTCGGCAGCGCGGGCATGGCCGTCGTTGGCGAGGCAGCTGCCGCCGTCGTGCGCCCGGTGCGGGCGGACTTGGGCGGGAAGATGTCGGCGCGATCCGCAGGGGTGAGCGTGGCGTCGGTGCGCACGAGGTGGAAGAAGACGCCGCCGGAGGTGCGGCGGCGCGAGCCGTCGGGGAGCATGAGCCCTCCGCCCGCCTCAATCTCCTGCGCCTGCACCAGGAACCCGCGGGCGCGCGCGGCGCCGAGGCGGCCGACGACGCGACCGACCTTGCCGAGCGGGCCGTGCGCGGTCTCGCCGAGCGCGGCGGCGATCTCCTGGGTAGCCCGCCAGTCCTCGGGTCCCAGACGCGGGCGGACGGGGGCGGCTGGCTGTGGACTCTGTGGGGTAGCTGCCACGTCGCCCGTAGCACCCTGCTGAGGCTGCGCTTGCCCGTCGGTTCTGGCGCGTGTCGCCGGCACGGCGTTGTTAGCCATCGGGGGGCGCCTCGTGTGTCGCACGCCGGTCGACGTCCCGGAGCCAGGCGAGATCCGCTTCCAGGATGCGCAGCACGGTGGCCGTGTCGGCGGTGTCGCGCTGACCGGGATCATTGCGCCCCGCGCCCGCGCCCGCGCGGAGCTGGATGATGCGGAGGGCGCGGAGGTCAACCTGGCCCCGCGCGGCGGGCGCTGGCGACGCCGGTGCTGGGGCGGCCGGTGTTGGGGTGGGGGCGAGGGCGGGGCCGCCGGGGAGGTCGCCCAGCGCGACGCGGAGCAGGTCGGCGACGTAGCGGCTATGCGGCAGGCCGCGCGCGGCCGCCTCGGCGCGCAGGCGGCGCGCCAGGGCCAGCGGCAGGCGAAGGCTAAAGCCACGCTCCGTCTCTTCGGCGTAGCGCCGGCGCCATGTGCGCAACTGCGCGTCGTCGCCGGGCTGGGGCGTCCCGTAGGATGGCGGCATCCTCCACGTCCTCCTATCCGGTTCCGGTGCGGTGTGTGTCATGTCCCTCTAGCGTCTAGTATCGCTCACCATCCCCCACGCCCGGATGGCGCGCGGCGCGTCAGGAGGCGGCGGGGGTGTCGGCGTCGGTGAGCCAGCGGCGCAAGGCGGGGTGCTGCAACTGCCGGAGGGCCTTGGCTTCGATCTGGCGCACGCGCTCGCGGGTCAGGCCGAGGTGGTGACCAATCTCCTGTAAGGTGCGCGGAGGCTCTCCGTCGAGGCCATAGCGCGCGACGAGGACGGCGTGGGCGCGCGGGTTCAGGGTGGTGGTCAGCGCGGCGCGCACGGCGATGGCGAGTTCCTGGGCCTCGGCTACGTCGTCAGGGCGAAGGGCGGGGGGATCGGGGAGGAGGTCGCCCAGGGTCGTGGTCTCGGCGTCGCCCACGGTCTGGTCGAGGGGGACGGGCCGGGGGAGGGGCGCGGTGAGGGCGTCCACACGAGCAAGGGGGATGTCCAGGGCCAGGGCGAGGTCAGCGTGGGAGGGGGGATGGCCCAGCGTGCCGTGGAGGGCGTGGGCCTGGCGGGTGAGGCGGGCACGGTCGTCCTGGACATTGACGGGGACGTGGGCGAGGGGGACTTGGACAGCCAGGGCGCGGCGGATCGCCTGCTTGATCCACCAAACGGCGTAGGTGGAGAAGCGCGCGCCGCGGTCGGGGTCGAAGAGGTCGACGGCGCGTAAGAGGCCAACGGTGCCCTCCTGCACGAGGTCGTCGAGGGGGAGGCCGCGCTGCTGATAGCGGGCGGCGACGGCTCGGACGAGGCCGTGGTTGGCGGCGACGAAGGTGACGCGGGCGGCGTCGGCGGCGGCGAGGGCGTCCTGGTCGAGGGGCCAGGCGGTCAGGGCAGTGAGCAGGCGGGCGCGGGCGTCGGTGGGAAGGGCGTGTGGAAGGAGGGGGCCGACGACGGCGGGGAGAGCGTCCGGGGCTAGAGGGAGATGAGGGGGCAGGGCGGCGAGGACGGCGCCGGCGGCGGCGCGAGCGGATGTGGTGGGAGACAGGTCACGGCGCAGGCGCGCGGCGAGGTGACGTTGGGCCCGCAGACGGGCACGGCGGCCGGCGCGGATCGCGGCCGCTAACACACGCTCTTGAGGGGCGGTGAGCACGGCGGGGGCGCGGTCAGGGGTGGGTAGCGGGGTCATGCGGGCTCCTGTGTGGTCCAGGGTCTCTCCTCAGAGCGTACCAGGCCGGCTCGCGCGCGGGTGGTTCTGTGTGGATAGGGGAGCATGATCCTGCGCTGAGCGGCCGCTCATCCCCTCTCCGATGGGGGTGGGCCGTGGGTGGCCGCGCGCTCAGCGTCCCGGCGTGATCGGCGGGAAGAGGTCGAGGCCGGCGCGGGCGGCGGCGCGGGCCACGTCGAGGCGAAAAAACGGGTCGCCGAGGGCGATAGGGAGACCGCGCATGACCCCGACGTAGACGACCTGGCCGGCGCGGGCGAGGCGGCGCAGGCGCGCGGCGTCGTCGCGGACCCGCGCGTCCGGGCTCTGTGCGAACAGATCGACGAGCTGGGGGAAGGCGTGCGCGGCGACGAGCCGGACCAGGCGGGCGGGGGTGAGGGGCGGCGGCTCGACGGCGAGCAGGTGCCGCGCGCACACGACCAGGATGGCCACGGCGGCCTGCTCGTTCCAGCCCGGTGTGCCGATCGGCTGTCGTCGCGTCGGCCCCATCGCCCCGCGCCTTTCGCTCGTCCCGTGCGCCCCCGACGCCCCTCCCCCGTATCGCAAACGGGACGGGTGGTGCGGGGCTACGGGGCCACGGCCGCCCGGGTCACGCCGCCGGCAGCCTGTGTGTGAGCAGCAGCGCCCCTCACGCGGTCTCCTCCCCCGCGCCGCCGTGGCCACCCGCGTCCTCCCCATCGCCTGCGTCCTCTCCGCCGCGCGGCGCGCGCGACGTAGGAGGCGATGACGTGATCAAGGGCGGGGTGGTCGTCGGCGGCCAGGAACGGCGCGCAGGCGGTCAACTCAGCCGCGTACGCGCGCTCGAGCGCGACGTGCGCCCGCTGGGTCAGCGCGTGGGTGGGGCCGTGCGCCTGGGTGAGCGCCACGACGAGGCGCAAGATGGCCGCGTCCGCCGCACGGCCTCCCGCTCCCGCGCGAGCGCGCCCGCCGCGGCCGCCCGCGCCAGTCCCCGCGCGATCGCCGCGTCCAGGATCTCCTCCACGCGCCGCAGGTCGTCCTCCACCGCGCGCCCCGGCGCCGCGTCCGCCCGCTTGCCCACCAGCGCGGCGGCCCGCTGACCGACCCGCCGCCAGCCGTCGGGGCGCCCCTCCAAGACCGTCGTCATGACCGCCTCTTCCTCTCCACGCGTCGGCCGCCGCACCCGCTCTCGGCCACGTCATGCGCCGCGCGTGGGTCACCGTCCGTGTGATACGAGCATATCCGCCCGCCCGCCCGCGCCTCTCCCCCTTCTCCACAGGCGAGCGCCATGGGGAGGATGGTGGGGTGCGCGGAGGCCACCTCCCGTGCGCGCCCCGCGTCGGGCTAGGCCGGGCGCGTCAGGGAGAGCGCGACCCAGCCCACACGGCCGGCGCGTGTCACGACGCGCGCCCATGTCCCCGTCCGGTCCACGCCCAGGAGGGTGAGCGGCGTCCGCCGCGGCAGCGTGGCGAGGATTGGCGCGGCGCGGGCGGGCGCGGCGCGCAGGTTCACTGTGGCCACGGCGACCGTGAGGGACACACGCCGCGCGGGCGGATGGCGTAGCGATCGACGTAGCCGATGGTGTCGTCGGGGGCGGTGGACTTGATCACATGACCGTTGTCTTCTTTGGGGCGCGCACCTTGCGCATCCGAGAATGAATAAACGCAGGCGTGCTTTTATAAAGGTTCAGAAGCCTATCCTCTACTCGCGCCTCATTGGCCTCAATTCATCGCATTTCTCGGAACTGAGACTCGGCCCCTGAGGAAGGTGCGCGCCCCACCACGGACAAGCGTCATGTGATCAGGTCCACGCTGGATTGACCAGGCCAAACTCGCCGCGTAAACTTGACTCATTCGCACCATATGTGCCCCCTTTAGGAGTCTAGCGCAGGAGGGTGACAAGGTCGTCGTGGAGAGCGGGGGTCGCGGCGGCGACAAGGGAGGTTGTATCAGCCGTGTATGGCCCCCCCGCAGGACCCGTCACGATCCCGCCGGCTTCGCGGACGAGGATGACACCCGCGCCGTAGTCCCAGGTGTGGGCGGATCTGTGGACGACCGCGTCGAGCCGGCCCGCGGCCGTGTATGCGAGCGCGAGGGCCACCGAGCCCAGCGAGCGCGTGCGCGGGACGTGCGGCGCTAGCACCGCGACATCCGTCACCCCGACGTGGCGACCCTCGTCGTCGACGTCGATCGTCAGATGCACGCATGCGTCCTCCAGGGCGACATCTGGACTTCGTGGGACGGGCGTCCCGTCACGCCAGGCGCCGCGCCCGGACAGGGCCTGGAACGTTTCGTCCTGGATCGGGTCGTGGATGATGCCAACAAGGGGGCGCCCATCCTCGAAAAGCGCGATGCTCACACACCACTGGGGCAAACCCCGTGCGTAGTTGACGGTGCCATCGAGCGGATCGACGTACCAGACGCGCGCGGGGTTGGCCACGACCCTGCCCCCTTCTTCGGCGGTGACGCTGTCGTGCGGGAACGCCTCCGCGAGACCGTGCATCAACACCCCCTCACTGGCCGTGTCCGCCGTCGTGACGATGTCGCGGGCGCCCTTCCGGTGGCTCTCGAACTGGCGGCTACGAAAGGACGCCAGGAGAACAGCGCCGGCGCGTCGGGCCAAGGTTGCGCCAATGTCAAGCTCGCGCTCGTAGTCCATATCTCGTCCACCTTCCCCGTGCGGCCCTGTGCGGCGATCGCGCACATCCATCCCCGGCCACCGCCGTGCCGATCCTTTTGCGGCGCTACAGCGGCACTATCACTCTACCGCAACGCGCCCACCCGTGTCATCGATACTGCGGCGCGGGACGGGCGTTGCCATGTCCCATACGCAGGCCGCGCGGTATCGTAGGAGCGTGTGGCCTCGACAGGTTATCGTCGACAGTCCTTCACAGCTCGTCCCGGCAGACGGCCTCCAGGGCGGTAGCGTTCGGTTCGGCGCGGAGTGCGATGCCGCGTCGCCCGCGCGCCACGAGGGTCGGTGGATGACGGAGATTGAGGACACCTACCTGCGCCGTCGCACGCAGTCGCGCAATTCGTGTGATTTAACAAGCCTTTAACGGATTGTTAACGCCGCCTTAATGGCGCTTGTCTACAGTAGAGGGCAGGGAGCGGCCCCGCCCCGTGTGGGCGCGACGGAGTACCCTAATCCTCCGACGCGCGGCTGTCTCGCCCGCGCGTCGATCGGGGCGTCCGCGCGCCCCGTGTTGTCTCGCCCGGCCCATAGCCCGGGGGAAGGACGGTTCATCGCATGCATCAGCCCACCCGTCATCGCACACAGGGCGCGCCTGTCGCGCCTGTCGCGCCACCCCGGCGCCACGGCCCAGGGGTCGCCGCCCTCGCGGCGCTCCTCGTCACCGCGCTTGCGCTCCCGGCCTCCGGGCTCCTCGGCCTCGGCGGGGCGCGCGCGGCGCGTGCCCAGGGCTACACCGTGGTCAGCCGGGGCGGACCCGAGCCGGGGCGGCGGCCCAACAACCGCGCGCTCCTCGTCACGAACCGCACCGTCACGCCGGTCGGCACACAGTCCTCTCTCGGCGACCTGCCCCTGAACGCCATCCTCTCGCCCGATGGGACCCACCTGTTGGTCGACAACAGCGGCGCCGGCCAGCAGTCCCTGCAGGTCGTGTCGACGCAGACGGGCGGCGTCGTGCAGACGATCCCCTACTTTGCTCCGGCCAGCGTCTTCGTCGGCCTGGCCTACAGCCCCGGCGGCACGCGGGCCTACGCCTCCGGCGGCGGCAGCAACGTCGTCCACACCTACGACGTCGCGCCGAGCGGGACGCTTTCGGCCACGGCCGACATCAGCCTGGGCGTCGCGGGCTCGCTCTACCCAGGTCTGGGCACGGGACCATGGCCGTCCGGTCTGAGCCTGGGGGGCGACGGGACCACGCTCTACGTGGCCGACAACCTCGCCAACGCGGTCTCGGCGCTCGACACGACCGGGGCCACGGCCCCCTACACGATCCCCGTCGGCAGCTTCCCCTACACGACGCTGGCCGACCCTGATACCGGCCGGGTGTACGTGTCCAACTGGGGCGACAATACAATCTCGGTGATCGACACCGCGCGCCGCACGGTCGCGGCGACCGTCACCGTGGGCCTGTCGAACACGGTGGGGCGGGCGACCAGCCATCCGTCGGCCATGGCCCTCT
>JAABUM010004222.1_pt1 | contig 16464 bp, 14 predicted proteins | sample 5559161 | NCBI WGS metagenome assembly JAABUM01 (sample SAMN10711868, study PRJNA513369) | rock metagenome | isolation source: Antarctica rocks | place: Antarctica: Victoria Land, Siegfried Peak nord | reverse complement strand
CGAGTTGTAGCGACCGGAGAGCCACAGCTCCTTGCCGTCGACGCTGACCCCGCCCATGTCGGGAGAGCCGCCCCCGGGGATCTTCCACAGCGTCTTGACGGCAAGGCTCGCGGCGTCGAGGACGCTGACCGAGCCCTCGTCGCGGTTGCTCACGTAGATCTGCCTGGCGTCGCGGGACGGGTAGATCCCGTGCGCGCCGAGGCCCGTCGGGATGAAGCGGTCGAACACCATCGTGCTCGCGTTGATCACCCACACCCCGTTGCGGAGCATGTCCGCGGCCAGGAACCACCGCCCGTCCGGGCTGAGCCGCACGTCCTGCGGCATGGCCGACGCGCCCACCTCCAGGCTCGCCTTGGGCCCGCCCATCCGCCGGCCCATCTCCGGCGAGGTCGCACCCGGGGTCTCAATGGCGTTGAGGTCGAGGACCTTCTCGACCTTCGTCGCCTGGCTGTCCACCACGAGCAGCTTGCCGCTGAACTCGCAGCTGGCAAGGAATGTCTGCAGGTCCGCCGTGTAGTCGGCATGGTTGAGCCCGCGACAGGGCACCTCGAGGGAGCGCTGCAACGCCATCGTCCGGGCGTCCCGCACGTCGATCCGGCGCAGCCGCTCGGCCATGACGAGTGCGAGGCTGCCGTCGGGGGTGAAGTAGAGGTTGTACGGGTCGTCGATCGGGATCGTCGTGCCCGGCTTGCCCGTCACCGGGTCCACCGGCGTCATCGAGTTCCCGGTGTCGCTGTTGACCCACAGGGTGCTCATGTCCGGGTTCGGCACGACGTGCTCCGGTGAGCGGCCAACCGGGAAGCGGTCGACGACGGTGTAGGTCCGGGGATCGATCACCTGCACGACGCTGGATCGCTGGTTGGGCACGTAGACCAGCGGCTTGGCCTTGGCCGCGTTCCCCTGCACGTCGGACGGCTTGGTGTGCGCGTACGGCAGCTCCCCCGGGCGCACGACGCCGCTGCCCGAGAGGTCCGTCCTGCCCGAACCGCCGCCGGCCGTCGTCCCTGGACCCGCATCGTCGACCTTGGGGAGCCCCGACGTCGCCGTTGGCCCCCCACCGTTGACCTGGGAGGCCCCCGAGGGCGCTGTCGAGGAGCACGAAGCGGTCACGACAGCGGAGCAGGTAAGCGCGCAGAGCAGCGCCACGGCACGACTGTTGACCCGGACGAGACTTCCCACGCTCACAACCCCATCTTCTCCGTTCGGGCGTCCGGACCAGCGTACTGGCGCGACAGCAACTCAGTCAGGCGGCCGCGCCGCCTGTGCTCAAGTGCCTGGACATCGGTCCGACCCACCGCTTCCCGGGCCGTCACGGGGAATGGGTGGGGAACCGGCGCGAGACCCTCGAGCAGTTGAGTCCGCGGACGTGGTGTACGACGGGCTCGCTGTTAGGCGTGGCGTCGTGACGAGAGGCGGCCATCGTCGATACCGAGCCGGCGAGGTGCCCAGACTGTAGCGACTGAGCACTCATCCAGCCTGCTCTAGCCCCGCCACGACGGTGGACGCCTGCGTCGATCCGCAGGCCGTCAGGGCGAAGCTCGACAGACCAGGGCCGCGACGGCACCCACGATCGGGCCTCTGCGGCGGCCCGGAGCCTGGAAGGTTTGTGGCCGCGGGGGACAATGAAGCGCCCCAGGTTCTCCGCCGGTCCTATACGGGTTGCGGCTCTTGGTTGAGGGCAGCGTAGTGGGCTTGCTATTCCACGGGTGGGACGTGTCCCAGGGAGAAATGAGCCTTCGGACGTTGTACCGGTCCGGCCACGCCGGCATGCAAGACAACGCCATTGAGCACCTTTCCCCGCACAGCAGCGGCAGCCCCAATAATGTCCAGACACACTGCAAGCTCTGCCCGGTCCAGCAAGTCGTCGCGCGGGTCGGTCTCAAGAAATACCCCCCTGACGCCCATGGCGAGGCGAACCTGAACCTCGGCACCAGTCAGTCCGTTGCTGCACCAGCTGAGCTTTCCGCTCCTGCCGAAGAGCGCTCACTAGAGTGACACGCTCCTGAAGCCCGGACGTATCGATGAGCGTGCGCGTCCTTCCGCCCAGTATGGGCGTGGCTCCCACGGTCCTGCAGTTCGACCTCAAGAGGCAGCACGATGTGACTGCACTCCCCCAAGCGCATCCTCGAGCTACTCCTGTGCAACGCTGGATTTTCTTAGCGAAACCAAGACACGCTTGCCGAACCGATAGTGGCACTCGATGGCGTGGCCGCCATGTCCGGCCCGGACCGGGCCGACATACTGGACCTTCGAAGATCAGGGGGCTATATGAGCGGCTTGGAAGGCGCTGCCCTCGCTGCTGGCGGTGGACGCCTCCTCGGAGGGCTTGCGGCTCCCGCGGGGCGTGCACTCGCTCGCAAAGTGAGCTTTCGTTGGTCGGTGTGGTGGCGGGTCCGCAAAAGGGTCGCCTTCTCGTGCCATTGGCGCACTTACCGGAAGTGGCTAAAGAGCGTCACCGCCGAAGAGCTCGCCACGCCGGTCGAAGACATTCAAGCGCCACTGGCGAAACGGCTCGACGAAGCCTTATCGGAAGCGTCGAGGGAGTGGGCGTCCGAGGATGATCACCTCTCCCGTGCATTGCGTCTGGTCGAGCTGACCTATCCGGCCATCGCGGCGGCACTCGGAGACAATGACCGAGTCGAGCAAAGCGAGAACTGGGCGCAGCAGCGCAGCGTCAGAGTGCGCGACCTACTCCTCCAGCTCGTTGGTCCAGCCGCAGCGATGGGCTCTTACGACCTCGCGATAGTTCTCCAGCAGCGGTCCGAGGCGCGCCGAGCCGTTCGTCTACAGGTGTTCGAGGTCGACGAGGCTGCATTGACGCCCTACTTCGACGGGATTGAGGTTCCAGCTGTCCCGGTCGGCGGAGTCTTGGCGCTGCTCGGCGACTTCGGGTCTGGCAAGTCCGAGATCGCTGAAGCCTGGCACCGGGCCGGGATCGCGAATCTCATCTCCAGCGACGACGCGCCGTACCCGGTTTGGTTGAGCGCCCGGGACTTGCTAGGAAAGACCCTTGAAGCCGCCGTCGAACGGCAACTCGGACCCACGTGGCGTCACGGCCGAGGCGCCCTTATCGCGGTTGACGGCCTGGACGAGACCGACCCCGCCACCGCTCAGAGCCTGCTGGAGGCTTCCCGAACGCTGACCAGGACGTACGTCAAAGTTCGAGTATTGCTGACAGCCCGCCCTGGCATCCTGTCCCCGACCGCGACAGAGCAGGCAACCACCGCCCTCCTAGGGGAGGATGAAGCATCAAAGCTCGTCGAGCTGGCTAGCGGCAAGGCGCCGAACAGCTGGCGCTGGACCCCGGACATGCGGGCCACCGTTACGCGGCCGTTTTTCGCGCTGGCGGCGGGAGTACTGCTCGGCCGAGACCAAGCCGCGCGCGGAGAAGCAGACCTAATTCGGGGCCTGGTCGAGAACGTTCTTGCCAAGGGCACCGAACGGTCGGCGGTCACGTCAGGCGAGACTCGCTCGGTCCTGGAGAGCCTCGCCGTTGCGCTCACCCGGACAGGACGGGACGGATTGTCGTTTGGCGACCGCCAGATTGCCCGTTCGAGCAGGTTGGTTGCCGACGGGCCAGATGGCTCAGTTTTGTTCTCCCTGCCCATCTTCCAACACTGGTTTGCGGCGCAGGCCATTCTCGCCGGCAGCGTCCCGGCGACCGAGGTCGTCGCTGACGCGCTCAGCTTCGTCCGGTGGCGGTGGGCGGCGGCTGTTGCCGCACTGAGTGCACCGAGCACAGCGGCAGTTGATTACCTGTTGCAAACGTGGGTCGCCGGAAACCCGGGAGCTGCCGCTTGGATCACCAGCGAGGCGTTCAGCGGACACCGCGACTGGCGCACGGAAGACGACGAGGACCTCGACGCCAACACGAGCGGGGCGCGCCTCCTCTTGGCCCTTCGCACCTGGACTGATGCTCTGGGTTCCCTTGCTGACGGCCTCCTTCCGTCCCCGGTGGTCCAGGGTCCCGTTGGGTTGGGTGTCACGGTGTCCGGCCACCGCATCGACGTAGCGTTCTCGACATCTCACCCGCTGGCGGACTACGTAACTGAAGTTCCGACGGGGGTACACCCGCTGCTGCCAGGCTCGGTACCGGACTGGCGGCCATGGATTAGCGGAGGAGCACCTCAAGGTCAGGCGTGGCCATGGACAATAGTTAAGAACAGGATCGCGTCTGCCACCGTCAAGAAACTATCCGACGATCCATTCTTGGGCGCTCCAGGCGGGATCTGGGTGCAGGAACGCCGGTTTGACCTCGCCCGAAGCGTTCTCGACCGAGGATCCCTTTTCCATGGAAACCTCCTCGCCGCCGAGGTTCGACAGCGAGTTTCGGAAGCTTTCGATTACGTCGGACGTGATCGCGGCGCGCGCATTTTATTCAACGGCTCGGCAACCTACTTGGCTGCCGAACTTGACGATCTAGGCGCCTGGCTCGACGCGACGAAAGTGGCTTATGTGGCCTCCTACCTGCCTGAAAAGGACATGCCGTCTCCGGCTAGCGGATGGGTGTGGAACGTCTATACGCCGCGGAAATTGATGGAGTTCGAGGCCGAGGTGTATGGGCGTGCGTGCAAGGCCTACGACGAGGCGGTAGACCATGTCTTCGCGCCCTTAGGTTGGTCGATGCCGAGCACGGCCTATGCGCCGTTCGGCGTCCTCTTAGAATTTCGCTTTGACCACGGTGCTCGGCTTGGCGATATTCCAGGTCTGACTCTATTGCGGGTCCCAATGTCTTTGATTTCCAATATTGCCCCCACCGAGGGCGAAGTAATTTGGTCCGCGACCGGCCGAGCGGTGGCCACGCGGGCACATGGCGAAGAGTCGGCGGATTGGGAGCGCCACTCCGCGACCCTCGAAGCCGTTCGTTCCTGGCTTGCCGAGCAGAATCGCGAACCCATTGACGGGCCGAGCGTAGTGCGCACCGGCCCCGATGACATGTCCAATAGGCGGCCCGCCTCGAGCGTGGCGGCAGGGTGGCTCTATGACGACTTAAAGAGCCTCGGGCTTGGCACCGGCACGTTTCCGCAGCTTCGGTAAACGCCTACGTGCATCCGATTGCCGCCTACCGCCGCGTCGGTGTCGACGGTCCAGTTGCACCCCGCTAGCGATTCTAGAGCCCGAACGGTCGCAGCAACTCCACGATCTGACCCTCCAGTTCCCGAGCCTCCAGCCTGTCGTGCGTGATGGCCCAACGGACTTCTGGCGCCAACCGAGCGATGGCTTGACGTGCCCATTCCTTCGCGCGTTGCGGACCGCTCACCGCCAAGTGCTGCAAGCGCGCCTCCACCCACACGGGGTCGGCCAGCGCGCGGTCAAGGGCGGCCTCACCGAAGCCCGACACAGCTGCTTTCCCACTTAGGTACACCGAAAGGGGACCGTGCAGTCCCTGAGGACGAGCACCGCCCGCACGCTCGCCCGCCATCCCCACATACCGGATCTGCACGCTGCTGCCTTCTCGAAGGAGGTAGACCCCAGGCAGTCGCGGCGCCTCCTGGATCGCCCCTGCAAATGAAGTCCACGGCGACCAGACGGTCAAGCTGTCGACTTCAGCGTAGGCCGACGTTCGAGCCAATGCAGACGCCGCTGCGGCATCGTCCAGATTCGTCACCACGCCAAAGTAGTCATACGGCCGCTGTAACAGCATGATCGATGTCGCGCTCGGCTCGACGTGCGTCATATCGTCGCCTGCCGGCGTGTAGGTAGCGCCCGCATCTGGTTGACGAGCGGACGCGGCTCAGCCGCTCCGAAGGACCTGGTAGATGGTTTCGGATAGAGGAGCCGGGCGGGGTACGTCATTCCAGCCAAACTCGAGCGCCTTGTCAGCGATCGCGGCCTTGACCTGGGCGACGTCCACGTCATCTTCGAAGAACGAGATGGAAATTCCGTTCCCCGTCGCCGGGTCGACCAGGTGATAGGCGCCCAGGACTCCGGGAACGGTCTTCGCGGCGTCGATCACCCACTGCCGCTCGTCGTCAGGCATGGGCTCCCACACGGCGATTCGAGCGAACACGGCTACCTCCGATTTGACGAAAGGGTCAGCCGAAGATGGCCCTGGCCCCTCAATGCTAGGACGAACTGTCATGCCGCGATGAGCGCGCTCGAGGACACGCGTCCTTCCGCCGCTTGTCCGCCGTGGGGGCGGCTCACTGCTTGTCCCGCTGGCAGCGTGTGGCCTACGACCGCTCAACCGCCGCCATTCATGCATGGGTGGGCGGGATAGACGCGGCGCGGATTCGATCACCGGCAGGAACATCAACCCCACAGCGCGCCCATCGGCCATCCGAGGCATGAGCAGGTGTCGTCACGCCCATCGAGTCGATTGGGTTCGTGGACGTCAGCGCCAGAAATCGGTGAGCTCCTCGGCAAAGGCTCTGCCTTGCTCGTAACCAGCTTGAGCGGCAGGCGGACGCGTCGACAGATCCATCAGATTGGTGCCGAATGCGTTGAGGGAGTCGCTACCGGAGTCGCTACCCGGCAAAATGTTTTCGACTTTACTGCCGCCTGCGCGGAGTTCGTCGACCTGTGCTGCAAGTTGCATGCCCCAGTCGAACGGGTGCCGTGTTCTGCCGCCCAGTGGTGACAGCACCAGCACCCGCCCGTATCCGGCTGCCAGATCGGCATTCTCGTTGCGTCGGAAGCCGCCGTCGATGTATCGGTTGTCGCCGATTCGGCAGGGCAAGCCACTGGAGAGGCTGGCGGCGACGGCGTCCACCAGGTCGACTCCGCTGTGGCGGTCGAACACGACCGGTTCACCGGTATGGGCATCGACCGCCGTGATGAGCACCGTTCGTTTCGGCCAGTGCTGGCTGGGCAGCCGGGCGGCGACTGTAGCGCGCCACTGCGTTTGCCCGGAGCCGTCCGACGCCGCATCCATTTCGAGCGCCGCCGCACCCATTCTGCGGCGCATATCGGCCGGCTTCTCAGCGCCGGCGATGATTCCGCTCGTTCTCTCCATGTGGTCGGGCGACGGCCCCAATGGAACGCGTCCCCGGTCGGATCCGACCGGACCAGTCCGTTGCTGGGGCGCAGCGGAAAGGATGTCGGCAAGCAGTTGGGTCGGGCTCACGCCGGTTATCTGGGCCGCGGCCGTCGATCCGGCCGATGTGCCGATGATCAGATCGGCCTCGGTCACATCCAGCCCGGCATCGAAGAGGCCGGCGATGACGCCGATCAGCCACGCATTGCCTGCCGATCCGCCACCACCGAGGACCAACGCCCGCTCGCTCATGACCGGGCACTCTATGCAACCTCAACACCGACAGCGACGGGATTACGCAGGGTCGCGAGTCGAGTTTCATGGCTCTTCTGAGATCAGGTAGTGGGGGATGAGCCGCGGCCGATGAGCACCCTCGGCATGTGCCTCGGCCTCGACCCAGTTACGGACCTCCTCCAACGGTCCCGTTACGGGCGGACCGCCCGAGGACGCGCCTCCTCGTCGAACTTCCTCGGTGCGTGCCCGCCACGACCCTGGGGCCGGGGGTGCTTTGCAGTCGCTGTGTCCTTGGTTGGACTTGAGTCCCGCGGGGGCTCCATGCGTGGTTGGGGCATCGGCTTTGACCGTCGATTGGTTTCTCGCCGGTTCACCGCTGGCGCCGGCTGTAGCGGTGCTGGGGCCGCCCGGTCGTGCCGTAGTGAGTTCGCGGCCGATCAGCCTGTCCCGGCGCTGGTGGTCCGCCTACCGAGCGCTGCCCATGCAGGCGAGTATCTCCGCCCCGATCTTCTCCAGGCCTGCTCTAGCAACGCCTCGTGGAGCTCGGCGGCCTCGGCGGCCTTCTCGTGTTCGACGATCATCCTTTCCTAGGTCATCTCGTCCCGCGTCATCGTTCCTCCTCTACGGCCCCTGTGACTCGGCGGCGATCTGCGGAACCTGCGCGCGATCCCTCTGTGTTGCAACGATGAACCTCCCGGTGGTCCCTGGGGCAGGCCTATGGCCGTGCCCAAAAATCCTTTTCTGTCTCGCCATCGCGGCGTTTCAGATGTTCCAAGAACGCCCAGCCGAACTCCGTAACCTGAGCCACCGATGCCGCGCCGCCCCACGACTCGGCATGTTCAACCACCAATCCTGTTCGGGCAAGACCCTGATTGACGGCGGGAGGCGCGGATGCCGCGACAGCCCCCACGCGGCGGAAGAGTTCACTTGATCGGTCCTGCTCGTCGGTGTCCTCGCCGCTGGGCTGGAATTCAGCCATCGCGGCCTTCTCAGCCTCGCCGAACTTCACGAGCCATTGCAAGTGTGGCTCCTCAAGGTCTCGGAGTGCGTAGGCCATGAGGACGCTCTCATCGGCCGATGCATCGCCGAGGATGGCCGAAGAGACGATGCGACCAAATGCTCGTCTCTTCGCTTCCAATCGTGTCCGAATGGCACCTTCGATGCCCGACACGAAGAGGTCCTCCAACGCCGGGTCTTCGAGAGCAGCCCGTAACGCCTCAGGGCCTCCCACCGCAACCGCCACCTCCTCGGCGGTCTGCTCGGCGAGGTGCTTGCGATGAGCGTTGATGTCGTCAAAGAGGACTTGCATCATCCCCCCAAAGATGGGAACGAATGTCAGTCCGCTGCGAATCACCGTGCTCTTTAGAGTGGGCGGCTCGTCAACCATTTGCTCAGGTTAGCGAGTCCGGGCCATCGGCCGGTCGAGGGCGCCGAAAATGTCTTTGTTGCCGGCTGCTGGTCAACGTTGCTGTCATAGGGGGAGAGAAGCCGCCTCGATTGGTACCAGGGCGGGGATCTGACGCGAAGATTCACTCTTCGCGTCAGGGGTGGTTTGTTTTCCGGCCCGTCCGAGGGTCACGTGGTAGCCCATGGCCTCGAGCTGGTGGAGTGCCCGGTTCTTGGCGCGTTCGGGGTGCAGGCGGGTGAAGAAGTCGGCGCCGGGGTCCTGGTAGATGGTGCCGGTCCGGCCCATGTCCCGGATCGCGGTGAGCATGGAGTGCTGGATCGCGACGTTGGCTTTCTGGGGTCCGCGGCGGGTGGCGATCCGTCGGTAGCGGGCGCCGAGGTAGGTGCTGGGGTTCTGGGCGCAGGCCATCGCGGCGGCGCCGATGGCGCCTTGGAGGTAGGGGTTCCCGGGCCGGGTTCTTGTCGACTTGACCCGTCCGGCGGACTCGTCGCTGCCCGGAGTGGTGCCGGCCCAGGAGGCGAGGTGTCCGGCGGTGGGAAACCTGGTCATGTCCGCTCTGGTCTCGGCAACGATCACATCAGCGGTCAGCGGGCCGATGCCGGGGACGGTGCAGATCAGGTCTCGGAATCCCTGAAAGGGTTCGATCACCACCTCGATCCCGGCGGTGATCTCCTCGATCGCTTCGGTGTTCCGGTCGATCAGGTCCAGATGGATCCGGGCCAAGAATCCGTGGTGGTCGGTGAACCGGCCGGTCAACGCCTCTACGACAGGCCGCTGCCGCAGGCCTGGCTGGCGAGAGCCAGGAGAGCTCGGTCCGTGCCGCGCCGTCCGACCAGGCACAGCCCGACAGGAAGGCTGTCGGCGCCGGCAGCTGGTATTGCAACGGAGGGTAGTCCGGCGATGCTCGCCACACAGGTGAGCCTGAGGGTGCCGACTCGCATAGCGGCTTTGTCCTGTTCGGACATCTGCGGTGGCGGCGCGGGTGTGCTGGCCGCGGGCTGCAAGAGGACGGTGCCGGGGGGGAGACGGTCCGCGAGCATTAGGCGCGCGCGCGCGAGGACTTGTTCGGCGGCTTCGAGCTGTTCCGGAGTAACCGATCGCCCGGAGGCAAAGCGCTGTGCGATCTCCGGGTCGAGCACGTTGGGATGTGCCTTGAGCCACGGACCGTGGACCGCCCACGCCTGCGCGGCCTGGACCGTCCCGAATGCTGCCGTCCATTCGTTGATTTCTCGGCCACGGAGCAGCGGTGCGGTTTCGAGGGGTAGTCCGAGTTGGGACGCTACTTGTTTGGCCCGCTCACGCAGCGCGGACTCAACGGTCGCGTCGGCGAGGCCGAACAGGTCTTGAGCCAGGAGCAGATGGCGAGGCGGTGCCGAGTCGGCGGCGTCCTCAGGCAGTAGCACCGTGCCCACGGCCTCTAGCGTCTCCGGGTCGCGGGCCATCCATCCCACTGTGTCGAATACCGGCGCCAACGGCAGTAGTCCAACCGTTGAGATTGCCCCATGGCTGGGGCGCAGGCCGAACAGCCCGCAGTAGGACGCGGGGACACGAATGGAGCCTGCTGTGTCTGTGCCGAGACCGATGTCCGCGAGTCCGGACGCGACCGCGCTTGCGGGTCCGCTGGAGGAGCCGCCTGGAACGCGCCCATGGGCGGCGGGGTTAGGGGGGGTGCCGTAGTGGACGTTAGTGCCGGCTAGGCTGTACGCGAATTCGTCCGTCTGAGCGATGCCGACGATGTCAGCACCGGCACTTAGGAGGGCCTTCACCACTATTGCGCTGACGTCCTCGACGGGAGCCTCGGCCAGCCATGCTGGATTGCCTGCGCCGACCGCGTAGCCTGCGACGGCGTAGAGGTCCTTGACGGCAATGGTTCGGCCGGACAGGAGTCCGCTGTCAGAGCCGAGGATCAGTGGGCTGCCCTTGACCCGCCAGACCGCAGACTCGTCTTGCGCCGCGAGAGCGGGGGCGCCACCATTCCGGGGGACGGCAGTCTCTGACAGCGGGCTCACGCTCACATGTGCGGCTGAGATCCTCCATCCCTTTGGCGTTCTCACCCATGCTTGTGTTTGCAGCCCTCGAGTGCCGTCCTGGCGTCGGGTCTCCGCCACAGCGATCGCGGCGTCGTCCGCGAGGGGGACCACATGCAGCCGTTCCACATTTCGCGGCAGTGCGCCGGGGCTTCGCCGGCGGAAGGCGTCGATCGCCTGTCGGCCGATGAGCACTCCGTGTTCGTCGGCGCGAAGGGTGCTGGGGTCGTCAGAAAACCACTCGTGCAATGCATCGAGGTCATTGCGCGCCAGGGCGCGCTCATAATTATCGACTGCTGCGGTGATCTGCTGCACCACAGCTCGGTGGCTGTCGGGGGACTGCGTCGGCATGGTGATAGTGACTCGGTTTCTATCGGTGAGAGGTGGTGACGGGCCGCGACGCTTCAGGAAGACAGCAGCTCGCGCAGACCTGCATTGACGAAGTCGGCGTCGGCCGGGGCGAGACCTCGGCCCGCTTGATGCCCCCAAACCGACTGGATGGGCCGGAACTCCGCTTGGTGCATGTGCGCGACTTCGTACTGGCTGTCCTCGGGGGGAAAGTACAGATCGGTGCTTCCGGGCATGACGAGGGCCTTGGCCTTTATGGAAGTCAGGGCTGCCTCGAGGTCGCCGTCGAAGCCTGGGGTCGTTGAGATGTCGGCGTGCTGCCACGTCCACGCGAGCGCCAGTAGGTTGTTGGCGTCGCGACGCAGGAACGATCCTTCCCAGAAGCCGACCAAGAAGTCCTCCAGGCTGGAGAACCCGAGCTCGCGGTACAGGTGGTGGCGATAGAACGCTTGTGACAACGCCCAGCCGGCGAAGACGCGCCCGAACGCTCGCAGGCCTTGGTGGGGTTCCTCGTCATACCAGCCGTTGTTCCACGCGGCGTCGGCCCGCAGCGCGGCTTGGGGTCCCTCCAAGAAGACGTAGTTGTGGGGGGACGTGCGCGCGCTGGAGCAGAATGGCGCGATCCGCTCGACGAGCTCAGGGTAGCTGACGGCCCACTGGAAGGCTTGCTGTCCAGCCATCGACCAACCAGTCACCAGCGCGATGCTCGCGACGTCGTAGCGTTCGCGGAGCATCCTAGCCTGCAAATGAACGTTGTCGCGGACGGTGACGTGTGGGAAGCGGGCGCGGTCGTAGGGCTCCGGCGTGTTGCTTGGGGAGGAGGACACCCCGTTGCCGAGGGTATTCGGCACCACGATGAAGTAGCGATCGGGGTCGAGGGCCTTCCCTCGTCCAATGAGCCATTCGTTGTCCTGGTGCTGACCTGGGAACCAAGTCGGATACACCACGACGTTGTTGCGTTCGGCGTTCAAAGTCCCGTGCGTCTGAAAAACCAGTCGTGCGGGTCGCAGAGTCGCGCCCTGTTCCAGCGAGTACCGTTCGACTTCGAAGACTTCGGGGTTAGACACTCCCTACCCTTTCTTGATCCGGCGTGCGGGGGTTGGGCGCGAAACCGTGCGTCAATGGTCAGGTGATCTCGGGGCGCTGGGAACCGATGTTCCAGGACAAGACCCTTGATTCGATCAACAAGAAGAGCCTGTTCAGTGCGAAGCCAAGGATCGCTAGTGCGACGACTGAGGCATACATCTCGGGGACGAGAAACGAGCGCTGCGCGTTGAGAAGGTAAAATCCGATGCCGCTGTTGCCCGCGACTTCCTCCGCGATGACGGTGAGAATTAGCGCGATGGCAAGGCTGATACGCAGACCGGTGAAAATGTACACCAGCGCCGAGGGGAAAACGACCTTCCGCACAACTTGGCGCGTGCCGAGTCCGAACGTGCGGCCGGTGTCGATGAGGACAGGGTCGACGCTCCGGACTCCGGCCACGGTGTTAAGCAGTATGGGGAAGAAGGCAGCGAAGGCGATCATGAAGACCTTCATGATGTCGCCGATGCCCAGGAAGAGTATGGCAACTGGGATGTAGGCTGGGCTCGGGATGGGGCGCAGGATCTCGACGATCGGGTCCAGCAGGCGGTGAATCCAAGCGAAGTATCCCATCGCGAGGCCAATGCTGATGCCCGACAGCGCGGCCGCAACATAGCCCAGTGCAAGTCGCTGCAAGGTGGGCCCGAACACTGTGAAGAAAGTGCCGTCGCGGAGGAGCTCCCAGAATGAGACGAAGACCTGGGACAGTGCTGGCCAGTTTGGAGACTGGACGATCGCCAGACGAACGCTCAGCTCCCACAGGATGGCGAGGACAACAATCAACGCTATCCCCGACAGCGAAGACAAGCGATTGCGCCGCCGACGTGCCCGGACCACATCTGTTGTGCTGTTCGCCGCCTGCCCAGTCACCTCTATCGCCGTCGACGCTGAGCGAGCTCCCTTTTCCTGCTGAGAGCTCATTTCGCTAACACCTTCTCGTAAAGATCCCGCCGATACTCAAGAAACTCGCTCGACTCCTTGGTCTTGAGTTGGTCACGTGGCCTTGGCAACTCGATGTCGAGCCGCTCCACGATGCGCGACGGGGACTTGGACAGGACAGCAACCCGATCCGAGAGGTAGATCGCCTCCTCGACGTCATGTGTCACGAATACAATCGTGAGGTGGAGCTGAGCCCACAAGTCCAGCAGCAGGTCCTGCAGGCTGCTCCGTGACAGAGCGTCGAGCGCCGAAAAGGGCTCGTCCATGAGCAAGACACCTGGCTCGCAGACGAGCGCCCGGGCGATGGCCACTCGCTGCTGCATGCCTCCCGAGAGCTGCCATGGATATTGGTCCTCAGTGCCGGTTAGCCCCACACGGGCGAGTTCGCTTCGGCATCGCTCTCGGATTTGCGTCCTGCTCCTTCCCTGCCTCCGCCGCGGCACCTCTAGCCCGAGGGCCAAGTTGTCGAGGACGGTTCGCCACGGCATCAGCGATTTGGTGTACTGCTGAAAAACGTAGACCATGTCGAAGGGCGGCGCGTCAACGCTTGCCCCCTCGAAGGTGACGCGCCCGCGTGTCGGTGGAAGCAGGCCGGCGATCATCTGTAACAGCGTCGACTTGCCGCACCCGGAGGGACCGACCACCGTAAGGAGGTCGCCCTTGTTGATCGTTAGCGAGACGTCATCGACGGCGACGAAGTCCTCGTCGCCGCGAGTGAACGCCCTGTGAAGGCCTTCGGCGGTGATATAGGGGGCCGTCGAGCTCGGGGCCGTGACGCTCCTTTTCCCGCCCACCTCGGTCGCCATCAGCCGGCCTTGGCTATGTATTTGGTTACGTCCACCTTTTGCTTGATCATTCCCGCTTCGAGCATCAGGTCGGCGGTCTTCTGGATTTGTTCTGAATTCGTTGTCGTGGACCACTTGTTCAGGGGAATCTGGGCCACTAGGTCGGCTTTGGCGCCGGTGTACTCCACGATCAGCTGCTTGGCCTCTGCCTCGTGGCTTCTCATGTACTCGACGGCCTTGGTCATCGCGCGTTCGAAGGCGGCGAGTGTCTTCGGGTTCTTGTCGATCCACTTTTGAGACGCTGCGTACCCGGTGATCGGAACGCTCGGCTGCACGTCAAGGAAGGTGTAACCGAGCGTCTTGACCTTTCCGGTCTGCTGGGCGACGAAGAGAAAGGGCTGTGGGACATCGATCGCGTCGACCGACCCCTGATTCAGAGCGTCGATCATGGAGGGAAACGGCAGCTCGACGTAGGTAACGGTCTTCAGGTCCACACCTGCTTTCTTCAGCAGCTGCCGGTTATAGAGCCAGTTGACGCTGTTGATCGTGTTGACGCCGACCTTCTTTCCCGCAAGGTCGGACAGTGTCTTCACGCCGGACGTGTTGCTCGCGAGGACAGCGGTCTGTCCGGGGGCTTGCGGCTCGGCGTCGAGAGACGGCGGGAGGATGGAGAAGTCGAAGCCCTTTTCCCGGCCCAGAATCACCGATACCGCTGGAGCGTTCGTAATCTGCAGCTCGCCTTGGGACACCAACGGAAGCGAGGCTGCGCCGCCCGAGCTCGTCTCGAGAGTGACGTTGAGGCCTTCATCCTTGAAATACCCCAGTTTCTGTGCGGCGAAAATGGGGGTCACGCCGGCAATCTTGATGACACCGATCTTGAGGTCGCTCGTCTCAGGGCCGGGGCCGCTGGCAGTGGTGGCCTTGTCCGACCCTCCGCAGCCGGCCAGGATCCCCGCCAGTGCGGCCACTGCCAAGGCGGCGGTTCCTTTTCTCAATGGTCGGTGACCGTGCATGTCGTCTGGCCCTCTCGGACGGTCGGTGCGTGGGAGTCGAAGTCGTGAGGTGTCGGAGGCGTCTACCGACACTCGCCGGTCGTGCTGTACTATCGTTTGTACACGGCGGTACAGTAGCTTGGCAACGGCGCCGTCGTCAAGACCGGCTGTCACAGACGCGAAATAATGCCCCAGGGAGATTCGGTGGTCGCAGCAGCGTCCGGCAGTAACGGCCCCATGCGGCCTCGAGTGACCCTGCAAGACGTCGCACATGCCGCGGGCGTCTCGATCACCTCGGCGTCCCGCTCACTGCACAACGTCAGCAAGGGCGCCCGCGCCCCCTCCGCCTCAACCATCGAGCGCGTGCAAGCAGTCGCCGCACGGTTGGGCTACACGCGTGACCAGATGGCCAGCGGACTACGCACCAAGCAGAGTCGGCTGCTCGGAGTGCTGGTCCCGAGGCTGTCGGACCATGTGCTCGCCACGATCTACGAGGGGATCGAGAACGAGGCAGGCGCAGCCGGCTATCGCACCGTGGTCGCTAACACCCACGACGAGCAGGACGAGCAGCGGGCGCGCACCGAGATCATGCTCGACCACCGGGTTGACGGCCTAATCTTCGGCGACGCCCATTCCGACGGGAGGTTCGTCGACGAGCTGGAGCGCCGTGGGGTGCCGTTTGTTCTGGTCAGCCGGCGGGCTGGCGACCACCCCTCGGTCGCCTGTGACGACGTAGCCGGGGGGCGCATGGCCGCCGCTCACCTGCTCGAGTTGGGGCACACCAAAATGGCCGTCCTGGCCGGTGAGCCATATGCAAGCACAGGTCGCGACCGCACTAGAGGATTTGTCGACCGATGCCGAGAGGCCGGACGCGAAGTCGCGGACCGCTGGGTCGTTGACGGCCCCTTTCACACCCGCGGCGGCCATTCAGCGATGCAGCAAGTGCTCGCCGCACCAGGTGAGATACCCACCGCCGTCTTCGCGGTCAACGACTTCGCCGCAATCGGCGCGATGGGTGCCATCCGCGATGCTGGCCTCCGGGTTGGTTACGACATCGCCGTAGTGGGATTCAACGACGTTGACCTTGCGGCGGAGTTGCCGATTCCTATGACCACCGTGGCATCGCCGATGGAGGAGATGGGCCGCGGCGCCGTGAGACTGCTCCTCGACATGTTCGCTGGCGGCCGGCCACCCAGCCTGCTGCTCGAGCCAGAACTCAAGATCCGCGCCTCCAGCGACGTTGCGCAACTCCGAGCAATGGACAGACGCCCGCACGTAGGACTTAGAGCGTGCAGCGAAATAACGTAGTCCAGCTCACCGGGCGCTTATAAGACTGCAAGGTGACGAACGACGCGAGAGCTAGCCTTCGCCACGCCAAGGCAAAACGCCAAGTCGGCGCGCGAGCCGCACTCGCCGCGGCAGAGTCGGGCGTTGGGGAAGACATCGCGGGATCTCCGGCATAGCAGCGATGCGCTACGTGGGCTCGGTACGGGCGGCGATGACGATGGATCATCTCGACAAGTCTCAGGCTCTACTCGCGGTAAGGGGGCTCTTCACAGTTGACGGTGTAGGTGGCGGCGCGTCGGTGACCGGGTAGGCGTCGAGGTCTCCCGAAGATGGAAGTTCTGACACCACCCATCTGGAAGACCTCGACATGTCTGACGCTACCTTC
>JAABUM010004221.1_pt1 | contig 16466 bp, 15 predicted proteins | sample 5559161 | NCBI WGS metagenome assembly JAABUM01 (sample SAMN10711868, study PRJNA513369) | rock metagenome | isolation source: Antarctica rocks | place: Antarctica: Victoria Land, Siegfried Peak nord | reverse complement strand
GCGGCTCGCAGCTCGTCTCCCAGCGCCTCGCCCACCGCCTCGGCCGCCGGGTGCACCTGAGCACCCCGGTGCGCCGCATCGTGCAGAGCCGCGGCGGTGTGACCGTGGTCTCCGACAAGCTGACCGTGCGCGCCAAGCAGGTGATCGTCACCGGGCCGCCGGCCCTCACCGCGACGATCGACTACGAGCCCGCGCTGCCCGCCGAGCGCGCTCAGCTCACCCAGCGCTTCCCGCAGGGGACCGTCATCAAGTGCGAGGCGTTCTACGACCACCCCTTCTGGCGTGACGACGGCCTCGCCGGTCAGGCCACGAGCGACACGGGTCCCGTGAAGATCACCTTCGACAACTCGCCGCCCGACGGCCGGCCGGGCGTGCTGCTCGGCTTCATCGAGGGCCAGGAGGCCCGCGTGGCCGGACGGCAGAGCGCGCGCGATCGCCGCGCCGCGGTGCTTCAGAGCTTCGCGCGCTACTACGGCGAGAAGGCGTTGCGGCCAACGGGCTACGTCGAGATGAACTGGTCCACCGAGCAGTGGACCCGCGGCTGCTACGGCGGCTTCACGCCGCCCGGCGTGCTGCTCGACTACGGGCCCGCGATCCGCGCGCCGATCGGACGCATCCACTGGGCCGGCTCGGAGACCGCGACGTTCTGGGTCGGCTACATGGACGGCGCGGTGCGCTCGGGCGAGCGCACCGCCGCCGAGGTGCTGCGCTCGCTATGAGCGGGGTCTAAGCCGGAGAGGCTTGACGGCGCCGCTTCCTGGGTACTGCGCTCTGAGGGGTAACCAAGGGAGGGAGATGGTCTTCCTCGTCGAATGCAGTACCTATAAAGCAACCACGGTTGGGAGATCGATGATCGCTCTGGGCCTCATCCTGCTCATCATCGGGCTCGTCGTAAAGAGCCTGCACATCCTGTTCGTCATCGGCATCATCCTGCTGGTGGTCGGCCTGATCCTCGCCGCGCTCGGCACGATGGGCCGCGCGGTCGGCGGCCGGCGACACTACTTCTGAGCGCCACACGTTCGACCTGAGTCTTGAGACGGCGGGGCCTGTAGGCCCCGCCGTCTTTCGTTCGCCGGCCATGTGAAGAGCCGGTGACGAACCGTCGCATCGGGACGGGCGGTGCTCTACCTTTCCGCGGGTGCGCCGCCCCGTGCTCGTCCTCCTCGTGCTACTCGCCGCGGTTCTGCCCGCCGGCGGCGCCGCTGCCGCCACGCGGCCTCCGGTCAAGCACGTATTCGTCGTCGTGCTCGAGAACAAGAACCAGGCCAAGACCTTCGCCGCCGACTCCCCGGCGCCCTACCTTGCGCATACGCTGCGCCAGCGCGGGCAGTACCTGCCGAACTACTTCGGCGTCACCCACTTCAGCCTCGGCAACTACATCGCGATGGTGAGCGGTCAGGGGTCCAATCCGCAGACCCAGGCCGACTGCCAGGTCTTCACCGACTTCGTGGGCGGTACGACCGTATCCGACGGGCAGGCGATGGGCTCGGGCTGCGTCTACCCCTCCTCGGTCAAGACGGTGGCCGACCAGCTCGACGAGCGCGGCCTGGGCTGGAAGGGCTACATGGAGGACATGGGCAACGACCCGACGCGCGAGCCCGCCACCTGCGGGCACCCGGCCATCGGCACCCAGGACAAGACGCAGACCGCGAAGAAGGGCGATCAGTACGCGGCCCGGCACAACCCGTTCGTCTACTTCCACTCGATCGTCGACCGGCCCGCCTGCGCGGCGAACGACGTGCCGCTAACACGGCTCGAGGGCGACCTCGCGGCCAACCGGGTCGGCGCCTTCACCTTCATCACGCCGAACCTGTGCCACGACGGGCACGACACGCCGTGCGTGAACGGCGAGCCCGGCGGTCTGAAGAGCCCGGACGCCTTCCTGCGGACCTTGATACCGAAGATCACGGCCTCGCGCGCCTACCGCGACCGCGGGATGATCATCGTCACCTTCGACGAGTCCGAGAGCGGGGCCGAGGCCTGCTGCAACGAGCCGCAGTTCCCCAACACGGCGAACAACGGCGGCTCTTCGACCGGTCGAGGGGGCGGCAGGGTCGGAGCGGTAATCCTCTCTTCGTTCGTCAAGCCGGGCAGCGTCAACCCCACGCCCTACAACCACTTCGCGCTGCTGCGCAGCGTGGAGGACATCTTCGGGCTCCCCCACCTCGGCTACGCGGCGCGGGCGGACCTCAAGCCCTTCGGCTCCGACGTCTACAACGCGCCGTCGTGCGCGGAGACGCGGGGGCTCCCCGTCGCGCACCGTGGCCGCTACCGGCGCGGCGCGCTCATCCTCTCCGCGCGCGTCTCGGGACGGACGCTCACCGTGCGCATGCGCCACTCGGCGCGTCTCGGCGCCCTCCTTCGCCGTCGCGAGGTGCTCGGTCCGCGCTCGGTCAGGCCGTGCCGCACCTACCGCTTCCGCCTGCCCGCGGGGCACGGTAGGCTCGAGCTCCGAGCTCGCCGCGGCGCTCTCGAGCGCCGGGCGATCCGCTTCTAGCCCATGCTCCGCCGCCTCGGATTCACCCTGCTCGCGCTGCTCGTGGTGGGCGTCAGCGCCGCCCTCGCCGCGAGCTCCCGGCCGGGCGAGGTCGGACCGAAGACCCGGCTGCAAAACAACGGCCGCCTGCTCACCCACGCCCGGGGTGCGTTGGTGGCCTTGGGTAACTTCCCGACGGGAGGCGCGCTCACCTCCGACGGTCGCTTCTACTGGACCGTCTCCACCGGCCGCGGGTTCAACGACGTGCGCATCGTCTCGACGGGGCGCCGGCGCATCGTGCAGGTCATCGCCGTGCCCGGCGCCTCGGGCGGCATCGCGATCGACTCGCGCCACTCCGTCGCCTACGTCTCCGGCGTCGCTGACTCCAAGCACCTCGACCAGCAGCGGCGAACGCTCTCGGGTCGGGAGGGCGACAACGTTCGCGTCTACCGCTACAACCGTCGCTCGGGGCGCGCGCGCTTCGCCGGCCTCCTGCCCGTGCCGGCGCCGGCCGGCACCGCCAAGCCCCAGGGCCTCTCGGACAACGCCGACGTCGTCTCGTGGCCCGACCGGCTTGCCGTCGCCCCGAACGGGCGCACTCTCCTCGTCCCGCTGAACCTGGCCGACCAGGCCGCGATCGTCGACGTGCGCTCCAAGCGGGTGCGCTACGTGCCGACCGGGCGCTTCCCCTACGGCGCGGCGATCACCCGCGACGGGAGGACGGGCCTCGTCTCGAACGAGGTGCCGGGCACGGTCTCGGTGATCGACCTGCGTTCGGGGAGCAAGGTCAAGGACCTGCAGGTTGGCGGCCACCTCTCCCATCCGGAGGGCATTGCCGTGGACCCGCGGGCGCCACGCGCCTACGTGGCGATCGCGAACTCCGACCAGGTCGCGGTCATCGACACGCGGCGCCAGACGGTCGAGCGCACGCTCTCCGTGGCTCGCCCGGAGGGTGCCGGCACCTCGCCCGTCGCCCTGACGGCGACCCCGGGTGGCGAGCAGCTTCTCGTCGCGGAGTCGGGCGCGGACGAGATCGCGGCCTTTACGCTGCCGGTGCGCGCCCGCCGCGGCCATCGCGCTCCTCGTCCCTACCGCCTCGTCGGACGCATACCCACCGCCGCCTACCCGGCCGACCTCGCGGTCGACCGCTCACGCACACAGTGCACGCCGCGGCGCCACGGCCACCGGCGCTGCCGGCGCACGGCACCCACGCTGCTCTACGTCTCGGGCAAGGGCGTCGGCGTGGGACCCAACCGCCATGGCTCGACGCCGTTCGCGACGAACGACGACAACGCGAACTCCTTCCAGTACCTCCCGCTGCTCGTGCGCGGCGCCGCCGGCATCCTGCGCCTGCCGAGCTCCCGCGCCATCGCCCGCCTCACCCCTTCGGCGTCGGCCCAGCTACACCCGTCCAACGCCCAGCGCGCGCCGGCCGGCACGCCGCTGCGCGCCGGTGGCCCGATCAAGCACGTCTTCTACATCGTGCGCGAGAACCGCACCTACGACCAGGTGCTGGGCGACGACGGGCGCGGCAACGGCGATCCCTCTCTGACCCTGTTCGGGCGCACGAACACCCCGAACATCCACGCGCTCGTGCAGCGCTTCCCGCTCCTCGACCACGTCTTCGCCAACTCGGAGGCCTCGATCGACGGTCACTTCGTGACAAGCGCGGCCAAGGTCTCGGACTACGTCCACAAGAGCTGGTTCCAGAACTACGCGGGGCGCAAGCGCCCCTACGACTTCATCGACGCGGTGAGCTGGCCGCAGAACCGGTTCCTCTTCGACCAGGCCCAGCGCCAGAACATCTCCTACTTCAACTACGGCGAGGCGATCGCCGGCACGGTGCCATCGCTGCCCGGAGTGGCGCAGACCACCGATCGCGACCGCGACGCCGCCGACACGGCTCAAGTGCAGCAGAAGTTCTCCAACTCCGACATCCAGCCGCCGGCGGGGTGCTATCCGAACGACGCCTCGATCGGCACCGACGCGATCGTCGCCAACACAGAAACCTACGACTCCTCGCTGCCGCTCGGAGCGCCACCTAACGCCGAGTCGCGCTTCTCCTGCTTCCAGCGACGCTTCAGCGCCCAGAACGCATCCGGCACCGTGCCCTCGTTCAACTACCTCGTGCTCCCCAACGACCACACGAACGGCACGACGCCCGGTCGGCGCACGCCGCGCGCCATGGTCGCCGAGAACGACTACGCCCTCGGCCAGATCGTCGATGAGATCTCCCACTCCTCGGTGTGGAAGTCCTCGGCGATCTTCGTGGTCGAGGACGACTCGCAGGACGGCTCGGACCACATCGACGCCCACCGCACCGTGGGCGCGGTCATCTCGCCCTTCGCGAAGTCCGGAGCGGTCATCCACACCCGCTACGACCAGCTCTCGCTCATCCGCTCGCTCGAGCTGATCCTCGGGATGAAGCCGCTCGGGTTCTTCGACAACCTGGCCACCCCGATGTACGACGCGTTCAACCCGACCCCGAGCAACGACGCGCCCTACAGCGCCCTGTCCCCGAACTTCAACCTCGTCGAGCGCAACCGCCCGGCCGCACCCGGCGCCAAGGTCTCGCGCTCGTTCAACCTCCAACAGCCCGACCACATCCCGCAGCGCACGCTCGACCGGCTGCTCTGGCAGTCCGTGCACGGTGCGCACTCCCAGCCCCCGCCGCCGGGACCGAACGCGACGCCCGAGCGCTGATCATCCCGGCCGTCGGCGCGCCGCCCTCGCGCGCAGGCTAGGTTTGTCGAACATGTCTAGGCGCACGCTCATAGTCGCGACCGTTGTCCTGCTCTGCGTCGCGGCCGGGAGCGCGCTGGCGCTCGGCAGCGGCAACGGGCGGCCGCGCCTCCCGGCTCACCGGCCGGTGCTCGCTCGCATGCCTCACCACGTCGCCGTGGCGCAGGCGCCCGCGCTGGCGCCGCACCCGCGCGCGGTCGAGCCGGTCGCGGGCATGGGCGGCCCCGCCCCGGTCGATTCCTCCTCCTCTGCCGGCGGCTCGGCGGCCGGTGGCGGTCCAAGCGGGTCGCGCGCCTCACCTGCCCCGTCGCAGCCCTCCAACGCCCAGTACCGGGCGCTCAGCCAGGAGAGCACGTTCTCCGATCTCCGTATCCAGATCGGCGAGGCCAGCGCCCAGTTCGTCGCCGGCGCCGGCGGGCTCGTCTTTCCCATCCAACCCGTTTCGATCGCCTCCCCGCCGTCCACATGGTCGCTCGACCAGGGCGTCGACATCTCCACGCAGGGCCGCGCGTGCGGGCCCGGCGCGGTGGAGGTCGCGATGACCGACGGACGGATCGTCCAGGAGGGGATCTCTGGCTTCGGACCCTCCGCGCCGGTGCTGCAGGTTTCCTCCGGGCCGCTCGCCGGGCGCTTCATCTACTACGGGCACGCGCTCCCCGCCCTCGTGCCCGTGGGCGCAGTCGTGCGCGCCGGCCAGCCGATCGCGGAGGTTGGCTGCGGGCGGGTGGGGCTCTCCTCCGGTCCGCACCTCGAGATCGGAGTGAGCGTCAAGGGCGGCCCGACCTGCTGCCCCGGCGGCGCGCAGACCGCTCCCGCCATGCAGCGGCTGCTGCTGAGCGTCTACGGTCGGCGGCGCTAGCCGGGCGCCTCCCAAGCCGAACGCTCTCTCTACGCCGCCTCGATCCGGTCGTTCCGCGCCGCTCTGCGACGGATGCGCCAGTGCACCAAGAGTGGCCAGCAGCGAGGCGCCGAGGATGCCGAGGGTGATGAGGAGAGCGTGGTGGTTGACATCGAACAGACCGCCGAGCACGTAGCCGCTCGTCCCGACGACCACGGCCCACGCGAGCGCCCCGACGAGGTTGAACGCGGCGAACGTCGCGATCGGCATCGCCGCGACTCCGGCCGCCGGGCTGGAGAGCGTGCGCACGAACGGGACGAAACGGGCGATCACGATCGTGCGCGACCCGAAGCGCCGGAAGTATTCGTGCGTTCGCTCCAGATGACGGCGCTTGTAGATTCGCCCGTCCGGGCGCTCGAGAAGCCGCGCGCCCATCACCCGGCCCAGAACGTATCCGGCCTGGCCGCCGGCGATGGCGCCGACCGCCGCCGCCGCGATCACGAACCCCAGCTCGGGGTGAGGTTGGCTCGGACGGCTGACGTGGCTGTAGGCGCCGGCGAGGATGGTGAGCGTCTCGCCGGGGAGCACGAGCCCGAGGACGAGCGCGGTCTCCAGGAACATGATCACTCCGATCCCGATCACGCCGTAGACGGCGAGCAGGTGCGGCGCGCTCAGCACGAGTTTCAGCCGGCGGACTGCGAAGCGGGGATCAGGCGACCATACACAGCGGAAGCGGGGCGGAGCGAGTCCCACTTGGGGCAACCCGTGGCGACCGACAGACGGCACCACGATGGCGGTGCCGAAGACGGGAGCGACGGGACTCGAACCCGCGACCTCCGGCGTGACAGGCCGGCGCTCTAACCAACTGAGCTACGCCCCCGAGAAGCGGCTCCTGAGTATGGCAAGGCTCCGGCGGAGAGCGCGGTTGCCCGCGGCACCGCGCGGGTACCCCGGGGAGATGCCAGCCTCTCTCGAGATCACCCCGCCCTCCGGTCCGCCCGAGCAGCCGATGCCGGGAGGACCGCCCGGCCCGAGCGTGCCCGACCCGGTGCCGTCCCCCGTGCCCGACCCCGGGGGACCCGGCGTACCCGAGCCTTCGCCGCCCTCTCAGCCCGACATCCCTGCGCCGGATGCACCGACTCCCGACCCCAAGGGCCCGGAGACGCCGGACCCGGCGCCCGCGCCGCAGCCGAGCCCCGGCGCGCCCGACGTTCCCTCGATCTAACCGGCCGCCCCTACGAGGTTCCGGCGCCCTGCTCCTCGTCCGTGCCGACGTTGGCGTCGTCTGAGCCGGTCGAGCGGTCCTCGCCGCCGGCGGCCGGGGTGTCCTTGAAGTCGGACCGAGGGGAGGACTCCGACAGGCGCTCTTTGACCTCCTCGGCCGGCGGCGGCGAGGCGGCCTGCGCGCCCTCTCCCGGCCCGTGGAGGAGGTTCTGCACGTCGCGCACGCCCGAGACCTTGCGCGCCTCGTCCTCGAGCCGGGCGGGCAGCTCCGTGTCGCTCACCTGGCCGCGGAGCGTGACCACGCCGTTGACGGCGTTCACGTCGATGTCGCCCTTGGGCACCGCCTGGTCGCGGAAGAGCGCGGTCGTCACCCGGTCGCTCAGCGTTGCGTCGTTGTCTGCGCCGGTCTGGGCGCTCGAGGCGGGAGCCGCGGCCGACTGAGCTGGAGCACTCGCCTTTCCCTGCGCGCGGCGGCGGGCAAGGAGCGCGACCGCGCCGCCCACCGCGAGCGCGGGGCCCGCGAGCTTGGCCAGCGACCCCGAGTCGACCCGCTCCGCGGCCGTGCTCGAGCGGACGGTGACCGGCACGGAGCCGACGAGCTCGCCGACGGCGGCGAAAGCGTTCGCGAAGCGCTCGGCGCGCTGGTCGGAGGGCTGCTCGAGGGTGATCTTCACGACGGGGCTCCTTGGGGACGGTTCGGGGGCTCCCGCTTCGCTACCCGTTGAGCGCCCAACGGAATCGCACGCGGCCTCGTTCCGGGCTAGGCTGTCGGGCGCGATGGGCGTCACCGCGCCGCCGCCGGTCTCGACTAATCCGCTGAGACGGGTCAGCGATGACTTGCGCGCCGAGCGTCGCAACCGGGTCGCGCCACCACCGGGTCCGACCCAGTTCAGCATGAGCCGCACCCGGGGGTTCGTGCGCAACCCGCTGCCGATCCTGCTCGAGGCCTACGAGCGCTACGGGCCCGTGTTCACCGTGCGCCTGCTGCATGCCCCGGTGATCTTCATGATCGGACCGGCCGCCAACCACTACGTGACCGTCTCGCACCCGGAGAACTTCTCCTGGCGAGAGGGCGGCATGCGCGACCTGATCCCATTGCTCGGCGACGGGCTGCTCACCACCGACGGGGTGACCCACGGCAACGCGCGACGGATCATGCTCCCCGCCTTTCACCGCGAGCGCACGCTCTCCGCCGGAGAGACGATGCTCGTGGAGGCCGAGAGAGCGCTCGAGCGGTGGACCGTGGGCCAGCGTCTCGACGTCTATCGCTGGACGCGCGAGCTCGCCCTGCGCATCGCGCTGCGCGCCCTCTTCGGCTTCGATCCCGACAAGGACGACCCGGGCGGCGAGCTCGCGCACGAGTTCGAGATCGGCCTGAGCTACCACGGCCGCGACTACCTCCTCCAGATCCTGCGCGGCCCCCGAACGCCGTGGGCGCGAATGCACCTCGCGCGCCGGCGCATCGACGCGGTGATCTTTGCGGAGATCGCGCGGCGCCGCGCCGAGCCGGCGGGCGAGCGCAGCGACCTGCTCTCCCTCCTGCTCGAGGCGCGCGAGGAGGACGGCGCCCTGCTCACCGACCTCCAGGTGCGCGACCAGGTCATGACGCTGCTCTTCGCCGGCCACGACACGACCACCGCCACGGTCACCTTCATGCTCTACGAGCTCGCCCGCCACCCGCACGAGCTCGTGCGGCTCCTCGATGAGCAGGACCGCGTGCTCGACGGTCGGGGTCCCACGCCGGCGGAGCTCGCCGGCGGCCTGCCGCGCCTGGAGGCCGCGCTCGACGAGACTCTGCGCCTCTATCCCCCCGCCTGGGTCGGCCCGCGACGCGCCGTGCAGAGCTTTGAGTTCGCGGAGCACACCGTGCCGGCCGGGATGCTCGTCAACTACTCCTCGTGGGTGAGCCACCGGCTGCCCGAGGTCTTCCCCGATCCCGAGGCCTTCGTGCCCGACCGCTTCACGCCGGAGAACCGCGCGCGGCTACCGAAGGGCGCCTACGTGCCCTTCGGCGCCGGGTCGCGCATCTGCATCGGGATGCGCTTCGGCCAGCTCGAGACCAAGGCGCTCCTGACGCTCATCCTCCAGCGCTTCCGGCTCGAGCTCGCCCCCGGTCGCGAGATGACCGTCCACCCGACGCCGACGCTCGGGCCGCGCGACGGGATGCCGATGGTCGTGCGCGAGCGGCGGAGCTGAGGCGACTAGTAGGGCCTGCTCTTCTCGTGCGGGCCGAGCTGCTCGTTGGCGCGCATGACGAGCCCGAGCGCATACTTCAGAAAGAAGCGGCCGTTCTCCGCATCTCCCCGCTCACCGCCGAGAGACCCGGGTTGCCGATCCACAAAAAGCCGTCGGCGAGGGGGCTCGTGGTCTTGGTGGTGGGGCGTGGCCCGAGGCCGCGACCGGACGGGTTGCAGAGCACCTCGTTGCCGTAGCGCACGCGGCTGTGGGGCCGGAGCGGGCCCCGCCCGTTCGCCGCGGTGGAGACGACGAAGTGCTTGCCGTGCACGAGGCTAGAGACCTTCTTGCCGTAGGCGACCTCGGTGGAGGTCCAGTCGAAGTGGGTGGAGTTCAGGAAGAACCCCTGGATCGCGTTGATGTCGACGCGGTTGAGCAGGCGCGCGACGGTCTTCACGGTGAGAGCGTCGGCGGCGGCGGCGCCGATGTACACCACGGTGTGTGGGAGCGCCGAGAGCTTCTTGACGCCGTAGCGGAGCTACGCGATCCGGACGTCGAGCCCGTGTCGGCTCAGGCACCTCACGGAGATGAGCGAGTCGAACTCGTAGAAGAGCACGATCAGAGTGGCCGATCCCCTCGGCGAAGGCATCCATCCAGCGCCGGTAGGCGCTCTGCTCACCGGGTCCGTCGGCCTGGTTCCCACAGCGCGTGCTTGAGCCGGTAGACCGATGCGGTGGGCACCGTACCTGGCTCCTCCGCGCGGACCCGACACAGGAACTTGCGCACGTTCTTCAGCACGTCGGCGGGGCTGCCGTTGCCGGTGAAGCGGGCTCTATCTCCCGGGTCGGTAGCAGTTGGGCGCGGGCGTGCAAGGAAGCGTGCAGCGAAAAGGGTTCTGCGCTCGCGACCGACGTCGAGGCGTATGCCGCCCGTTCTCCGCGCGCCACGTCGTCTGCCGGTGCCGGCCCTCGTGCTCCTGATGCTCACCCTCGTCGCGTTCTGTGCTCAGGCAGGCACCGCGCGCGCCGCGGGCTCGAGCGGCGGCGCGACGGCGCCCGCAGGTGGTTCCGCCATCCTCCCGAGTGGTCCTCCGGGCAGCTCGGGCGGAGCGAGCTCGCAGATCGCCGTGCCCCGGATCGCCGTGCCCCAGGTCCGTTCCTCGGGCCCCTCGGGCGGCGCCAACGCCCACGCCGTGCCACCGCGACGCCGCTCCCGCCGTCCCGCTCGCCGCAGGAGACCGGCGCCCCCGGGTCGCTCCTCGCGCCCGGCGATCACCCCCAACGCGGGAGGGATCCCCGCGAGCTACGCGCGCCTCTATCGGGCCGCCGGCGCGCGCTACGCCGTCGACTGGCGCGTGCTGGCCGCGATCGGCGCGATCGAGTCCGCCCACGGCCGCTCCGGGGCGCCCGGCGTCGCCGCCGGGCTGAACTTCGCCCACTGCTGCGCGGGGCCGATGCAGCTCTGCGCCGTGCGCGCCTGCGGCAACGTCTGGCAGACCTACGCCTTCGACGCCAACGACGACGGCTCGGCGTCGGTCTACGACCCCGCGGACGCCATCTATGCGGCCGCCGCTCTCCTGCGCGACCTGCGCAGGCAGGTCGGCGCACGCGCGGGCCTGCTCCTCGCCGCCTACAACGCGGGACCGGGGGCGGTGGCGCAGTACCACGGCGTGCCGCCCTACCCGGAGACGAAGGCCTACGTCAGCGCGGGGCTGACCTACATCGCAGGGCTGTAGGCCGCTATACCTCGGGGCGTGGTCTCGAGGGAGGAGCGACGCAAAGCGGCCGAGCAGCGGCGGCGCGTGGTGCGCCGGCAGCGTCGCGGGCTGGCCTTCGCCGTGCTCCTCGTGCTCGCCGCCGTCGCGACGATCGTGGCGACAAGCGCCGGACGGAAGGGCGGCGCACGCGCCTCGGCGGGCGCGCGGGCGCCTGTGCGGGCGCGGCCCCGGCCGCCCGCCGTGGACCGCGTGCTCGGCTACACGGACTACGTGCTCGCGGGCTCGCCCCGCCGCCGCGAGGTGGCCCTGACCTTCGACGACGGCCCGGGTCCCTACACGGCGAAGGTTCTCGCCATCCTCCGCCGCACGCACACGGACGCGACCTTCTTTCCCGTCGGGCGTCCGATCGGGGCCTTTCCGCGCGGGCTGGCCGGAGTGCGACGCGCCGGGTTCCCGGTCGGCGACCACACGATGACCCACCCCTTGATGGGTCACCTCGGAGCGGGCGCTCAGGCCGGCGAGATCGACGGCCAGGCTCGGCTCCTCACCCGTCACGAGATCGCCTATCCGCGCTTCTTCCGACCGCCCGACGGGTCCTTCGACGGGACGACGAGAGCACTCCTGCAACGCCGCAGGATGCTGATGGTGCTGTGGTCGGTGAACCCGGAGGACTACTTTCGGCCGGGCGCCGCGCAGATCGTGGGGCGGGTGATGAGAGGCGCGCGCCCGGGAGCCATCGTCCTCATGCACGACGGGGGGGGAGACCGCTCGCAGACCGTCGCGGCGCTCCCCACGATCATCCGCCGGCTCCGCGCCCGGGGGCTGACGCCGGTCTCTATCCCGCAGCTGCTGCAGGACGACCCCCCTCCCCACCACCAGCCGCCACCGCCTAACCTGGCGGGCGTGTGAGGGGAGAGGTCGTCGAGCAAGGGCCCGGAGCCGGCAGTGGGCGGTCCCGGGCTCGAACCGGGGACCTCCTGCTTGTAAGGCAGGCGCGGTGGGGTGAAGTTGGCGGATATAGCCGCTGTTTGCGTTGTATTCGTGGCCGTCAGTTTCGCTTGAATGGCCCGAGTGGGGAACATGCTGGGGAACACGGGCTGTTAGGCTGACGGCGTGAACGAGAAGCAGGAGGTCGCGGCGAACGGGCATCTGCAGGTGATCGGTGCTCGTGGCAATCGGCGTTGGCGTGCCTTTTGGTGGGACGCTGATGGGAAGCATTCTCGGGTGTTGGGCAAGGCGTGGGTGCAGAGCTCGGGCAAGCGCTCTTCGCGCGGCGCCGTGATCTGGCATGCGGCGGACGGCCCCAAGCCGGACTCCTCCTATCTCACGCCGAAGGACGCGGCTGGGGAGCTGCGGCGCCTGCTCGAGCGTGACACGGCGCGGCGTCCGACGCCGCGCTCGCCGCAAGGGGGGTTTGTCACGTTTGCCGACGCGGCGGAGGCGTGGCTCGAGCATGGGGAGCGCAAGCGCAACCTCAAGCGCTCGACCTTGCGTGACTACCGCCAGGTGCTCGACGCCTACCTTCTGCCGGCCCCGGTGGAAGGCGAGCACGCCGAGACGCCTTACGGACGAGCGGCGTTCGCCGCGATACCGCTGCGTGATCTGCGTGCCGCTGACGTGAAGGCGTGGTATGACCGCCTCCCCTACGGCCGCACGACCGAGAAGCTGCTGATGGTCGTGCGCGCGATCTTTGCGCACGGCCGGTCGCGGGGATGGATCGCGCAGGATCCGACCGCGTCGATCGAGCGCCAGCAGGTGCGCTACTCCGGCGACTACGACTTCTACAGCCGCGAGGAGATCGACGCGTTGGTGCGCGCCGCCACCTCCGTGCAGGACGCCGCCGTGTACCTGACCGCGGCGATGACCGGGCTCCGTCGCGGGGAGCTGATCGCTCTGCGCTGGCGCGACGTCGATTTCCCCGGCCAGGCGATCCGCGTGCGCGCCAACTACAGCTTCGGTCAGCTCGTGACCCCCAAGTCTGGGAAGGTCAGAAGCGTCCCGATGGTCGCCGAGGTCGCTCAGGCGGTGGCGCGGCTCGGCCAGCGCGAGCACTTCACCGGCGAGCAGGACCCGGTGTTCGTCGGCCAGGCGGGGCAGCACATGGACGCGAGCGCGCTGCGTCGCCGCTACGCCGAGGCCGTCAAGTGTGCCGGGCTGAGAGCGCTGCCGTTTCACTCGCTGCGCCACTACTTCGGGTCGATGGCCGTCAACCGCGCCACGCTCGTCCAAGTCCAGGCGTGGATGGGACACGCCCACATCCAGACCACGGTGCGCTACCTGCACGCCAAGAGTCAAGCCGACGACGCCGTGTTGCTCGCCGCCGCGTTCACGGGTAGCGCACCGGGTGCGGACACCGTCGAGCCTTCTGCGTCGGCGCGCCGGGCGTCATGACGGAGGTCCGGTTTCTGCTCTTCACGGCCGAGACCGAGGAGCACCTGACCCGAGCGAGCGCCAACGAGATCCGCCAACTGCTCGCCAACCCTCACGTGACCGCGACGAACTCACGCGGGGTGAGTCTCACGAGCCCGGCGGTCCGCTCCCTTCTCATCGGCCGTACCGATGGCGGCCGCTACCTCACCGTCGTGATCGAGGCCACGCTCGATCCCACCACCTGGCTGCCCGTCACCGCCTGGGAATCGACGGCCGGCGAGCGTAAGATGCTCGAAGACAGCTGATGAGCGCAGAGGAGTACACCAACATCGAAGCCCACGACGGCCGACCCGTCGGTCTCAAAGTCCAGCTCGACTTCTCCCCCGAAGAGGCGAAGCGCGTCACCGAACTCGCCGCGCAGGCTGGCCTCCCCCTCACGCAGTACCTCAAGCGACTCGCCGAAGACGCGGCCACCGCCCGCGCCCGCTGAGAACCGCGGCGACGCCGCGCTCGGCGAACCCACGCGCGGCTGAGGCGCCGCCGAGGTTCACGCTCGTGAGGACTCATACGCAGACCGTGCCCGCTCGGGCGTGATACGAAGGGAGCTCGCAACATCGCTCCATGAGGCGCCTTGAACGGTCGCGGAGCGGGCGAGACGACCGGCGATGTCGTCGAGCTCCTCGATTGAGGCTCGTACTTCGGCGAGCGCCCAGAGAGCTTTGTCGGACGCCGGCGCGCCTGGATCGATAGCGGCTACGGGTCGTCCCGCGCGGCGCCTGAGCTCCGCCTCGACGAGGCGCCCGAGGTAGGCCGAGACAGAGACGCCGCACGCGAGCGCGGCCTGGCGAAACGCAAGCCACTCGCCCTCGTCGACGGCGACACGAGCGACCTGACCAGCGGACGGCACAGTGTTGACGATGCTACATGTTGCACTTTGGTGCAAGTGTGTGAGAAGTTTCTTCTTCGCGGGTAGCGCTGCCACCAACGGGTCGGTCTTGCCAACCACAGTCGCGCTGCCACGAGAAGGAGCGACCCGGAAGGTCGCGGATCGTCGATCGTCCAGATCGACGATCCAACGGGGAGGACGTCGGAGTTGGCTATGCGATGTTCAGGAACAACCGCGGCAGCAGAGCGGACCGGACGCGTGGCGAGGCCGCGTCAGATGTGGGTGCGACAGGCCCCGCGCCGAGGCCCCGCGCCGGCTGGGCACGCCGTCGCCGGCTGACATCGGCGCTCTGCGGCAACCGACCCAACCAAGTCTTCTAACTGCCGTGATGCGCGGGCCTCGAGCTGGTCAAGCGGCGAGCAAGTCGCCTCAGGGGCTGCCAGGTCACTGCTTGGTGAGATCGCTCGGCTCATCGACGCCGAGCGCGCGCAAGATCTGCGGGTGTTCGGTTAGGTAGCGGTCGAGGTCGTCGTGCACGCGCGCGGCGTCACTGTCAGGAAGGTCCGCGAGGCGGTCGGAGAGGTCGAGGCGCAGCAGGTGCGCGTGCTCGGGCAGCGCCGCACGGAGCTGCTGGATCGCCGTGAACACCGCGTAGTGCTCCTTGACGGTCTGGCCGATGCGCGCGAACGCCTCGTCGCCGGCGGCGCGGCGCAGCACGAGCATGGTTCGGGTCATCCCCGCGCGGTCGCTGGCGTCTTGGACCGCGAGCGCGGCGAGCGATCCGATGCCGGCGACGTCCTGCCCGACCAGCGATTCGATCACTTGGCCGATCGTCGCCAAAGGTTCCGAGAACAGCCTGGCGTCCTCGCGCGCCTGGTCAAGCTGAGCGTCGGTGGCGTCGCGCACGGGGCGAGCGAAGTCCTCTAGCTCAAACGCGCCCGCGTCGCGCAGCTCGAGGACCGCGTCGCGAGCGCGGACCCCAGTGGGCAGCCAGGGCTCGTTGCCGGCCAGGCCCTCACGCTTGGCGCGATCGAGGCCGGCGGCCTGCTCGAGCAGCGTCTCCAGCGCGGGCGCGTCATTGTCGGCGTCCTCCTCGTCCGGCTCCCACTCGTGCTCACCGCCGAGGCCGAGCACGCAGAACAGCCACAGCAGCTCGCGCAGATCGCCGCGCCCGCCCGGTAGGCGCCGTCGCATCAGCGCGAGCGCCGGCGAGGGATCGCGCAGGCTCGTGGCGCGCACGATCACGTCCGCGGCCGCGAACGGGTCGGGATGCTGGGCGCGCACCGCGCGCGCCTGCGCGGAGATCCGATTCAACCGTTCGGTGAGCGCGCGGCGCAGCGCACCGCGCTGGACCCAGTGGCCGGCCCACCACGCCGCGACTACGAGATCGTTGAGGCGATGCATGGTGGCGTGCAACCCGGCGACGCCGACGAGCTGGGCGACCGTCTCCGGCGGATACCAGCTCCGCGATCCGCGTCGCCCGCGCGCGTGCTCCTGGCGCGGACGCTGGATCAGTCCCGCGCGGCGCCAGCGCTTGAGCTGGTCCGCAGTGACCAGCGCGCCTGCTTCCGCGGCCCGGCGCGCAACAGCGTGTGCTCGTCGATCTTCTCATCCATCGCGCGCCCCGATCAGGGGTACGCGAAAGCCTGCCAGCGCGAGCGGACACGCTCGGTTTACTGCACAGCGCTTCTGTCCCCAGACGCTCGCCGGGGACCGGCGAGCTCCCGAACCAAACGAAAGGAGTGCTATGTCCCCCGTGCTCGTGTTCCTGCTCAGCCTCGGCGCGCTGCTGCTCGCCGGCCGCGAGCTAGCGATCGCTGGCCGCGCGCTGGGGTTGCCCCGCGGCCTCGTGTCGCTGCTCGAGACGCTCGCCCTGCACTAGCAACCAAGTGAGGAGGGCCGCCCCCGGCCCTCCCCCACTTGCGTCGAATGCAATCCGGCCCGGCCGGGTCAGAACCACCCGTGCATCGCGGGGTAGTCGAGCTTCTGGCTTTTGGCGATGTAGTCGCTGATGAGGGCGTGGAGGGCGGCCTTGCTT
>JAABUM010004220.1_pt1 | contig 16466 bp, 14 predicted proteins | sample 5559161 | NCBI WGS metagenome assembly JAABUM01 (sample SAMN10711868, study PRJNA513369) | rock metagenome | isolation source: Antarctica rocks | place: Antarctica: Victoria Land, Siegfried Peak nord | reverse complement strand
GCTATGGGCGCGCCGCCGCCATTCTCGACATGATGGAGCGCGAAGGCTTGATCGGACAGGCCGACGGCGCGCGCCCGCGTCCTATCCTGAACCGCGCTTATGAAGTCATCAACGATTGGGAAGCGCAACGAGTGAGCGAAGAAATATAGCCGTGCAGATTAATTGGCGGGAATAGGGCACAGAACCGGAATGAGTATCAAAGCCATCTTGCAACTTTTGTAGAAGCGTTGCCTTGGTAGTTTGCGCTTTGCGATAGCTAAAGTTACAAGATGGCTTTGATATTACTTTCTATTTCATTTTAGCTCACCGGCACTTCTTCTACGCCCGCCTCTTCGCTTGCAGGATCGACGAGGGAGGCGCTGGTGACTCTGTCGCCGCCGTCAGTTTTGATGAGGCGGACGCCGGAGGCGGAGCGGCCTGTTTTGCGTATGCTGTCGGCTTCGATGCGGATTAGTTTTCCTTGTTGGGTGATAATCATGATCTCGGAATCTTCATCGACGGGAAAGACGGCGACGACTTTGCCGATTTTTTCATTCGTCTTCATGTTGATGACGCCTTTGCCGCCTCTCGATTGAAAGCGGTAATCGGTGATCTTCGTTTGCTTGCCGAAGCCCTGTTCCGAGACGGAGAGCATTCGCTCGTTGTCTTCGGCAGAGACGGCGCAGACGCTCACGACGTAATCATCCGGGCGCAAATCAATGCCGCGCACGCCGCGTGTCGAGCGTCCCATCGAGCGCACGCCTTTTTCGTCGAAGCGTATGGCGAGGCCGTTATGCGTGGCGATGAAAATGCGTTTTGTGCCGTCTGTTAAAACAACGTCGAGGAGTTCGTCGCCGTCGTCGATGTTGATGGCGTTGATGCCGCGCACGTTGATGTTTTGAAAATCGGCTAAGCTTGTTTTCTTAATCACGCCTTTCCTAGTGACCATCAAAACGTAGCGGCCTTCGGAGAATTCGCGGATGGGGACGACGCCCGCGAGTTTGCGCGTCGTCGGAATGTTGATGAGATTGACAAGCGCTTTGCCGCGCCCGGAAGTCGCGGCGTCGGGCAGTTCGTGGACTTTGATTTTGAAGACCTGCCCGTTGTCCGTGAAGACCATTATGTAAGCGTGCGTCGAAGCGATGAAGAGATGTTCGACGAAGTCATCGTTCTTGCCTGTGGACGCACCGAAACGGCCTTTGCCGCCGCGTCCCTGTCTTGTGTAAGCGGTGACGGGCGTGCGCTTGATGTAGCCGTTTTTGGTGATGGTGATGGCAACGTCTTCATCGGCGATTAAATCTTCGATGGAGAGTTCGACGCCCTCTGCGATTATCTCCGTGCGGCGCTTATCGCCGAACTCTTTTTTGACTTCTTCGAGCTCTTTGACGATCACGCGGCGCAAACTGTTTTCGTTGCCGAGAATCTCTTCGAGTTCGGCGATGACACGAATGATGCCTTCGTATTCGTCGAGAATCTTCTGGCGTTCAAGGGCGGAGAGGCGGCGCAGTTGCAGATCGAGAATCGCCTGCGCCTGAATCTCGGAAAACTGCAAGCCCGCAATCGCCTTCTGTAATTTGCCGAGGAAGCCCGCGAGCGTTAAATCTGCGGGCGCGCCCTTCCAAGTTTTGACCTCATTCATCGTTTCCAATGTGCCGGTCAGCCACTGTCTCGCTTCATCGACGGAGCGCGCGTTGCGTATCAGCGGAACGATGTAATCGAGCGCGTCGATGGCTTTGTTCAAGCCTTCGAGAATGTGCGCGCGGGCTTTCGCTTTGCGGAGTTCGTATTCGGTTCGGCGTTTGACGACTTCGCGGCGAAACTCTATGAACGCTTCGAGCATCTCCTTGATGTTCAAAACGCGTGGCTGCCCGTTGACGATTGCAAGGTTAATCACGCCGAAGGAGGATTGCATCGGCGTCATCTTGTAAAGCTTGTTGAGAATGACCTGCGGCACTGCGTCGCGTTTAAGTTCGACGACGATGCGCATTCCGTTGCGATCCGATTCGTCGCGCAGATCGGAGATTCCGTCCAACTTCTTTTCGTTGACGAGTTCGGCGATGCGTTCGATCAAGCGCGCTTTGTTGACCTGAAAGGGAATCTCCGTGACGATGATGGCGTCGCGCTCGGAATTTCCGCGCCCGATGCGGTCAATGCCTGCGCGCGCGCGCATCTGTATAATGCCGCGCCCCGTCGTGTAGGAGCGTTTGAGTTCATCGCCGCCGTAGATAAAGCCGCCCGTCGGAAAATCGGGGCCTTTGACGATCTGCGCGAGTTCGTCCACGCTCATCGAAGGCTTGCGCAAAAGAGCGACGGTTGCTTCGACGACTTCCGTTAAATTGTGCGGCGGAATCTTCGTCGCCATGCCGACGGCGATGCCGTCCGAGCCGTTGATTAAAAGATTCGGAATCCTCGTCGGCAGCACGGAGGGTTCGGAAAGCGATTCATCATAGTTCGGATTAAAGTCAACCGTTTCTTTTTCGATGTCGGCGAGCACGTCCGAGGCCAGACGCGTCATGCGTACTTCCGTGTAACGCATGGCGGCCGCTGCGTCGCCGTCAACACTGCCAAAATTCCCTTGCCCGTCGATGAGCGGATAGCGCATCGAGAAATCCTGCGCGAGGCGAACCATCGTATCGTAAACCGCCGTGTCGCCATGCGGATGATATTTTCCGATGCAGTTATGTACGGCACAGCCGTGCGCAAGAAATTCGTGGCTCTCGTCGGCGATCTGTATGTCGTGGGTTTCAACGCACTCGCCGCGATCAATTACCGATTCAACCGCGAGCACGCAGTAAGTATCGAGCAGATGTTGCAGGCGTTCGGCAAGCGGCGAACCGATCCGGCGCAACTTGCTCAACAGCCCCCATGTTTCGATCTGCCGGTAGGAAATGTCCATGTCGCGCAGATTGCGTGCGTAGCGAATTTTTGCGCCGGTTGGATACTTAATGCCAGCACGAAATTTTCTTCCGGCGTTGTCCTTGTACCAACCCGCGCCGAAATGATGCGCCGAGAGTTCGTTGAAGACGGCGGCACCGGGAATGCAATCGGTGGTCGTGTTAAGCACGCGGCGACTGCGTTCGATGATAAACATCGCTGCGTCGCGTTTGTAATCAATCGTTAAGTGTCCGGCGACAAGCTGGCAGAAGCGTGCGGCATTATCGCCCGTCAGCCAGAGGTTATAACGTGGTTGAGCGTTCTCGCCGTAGGCGCGCGTGCTAAAGTCTTCACAGGTGAGGCGCGCGTGAATGCCGCCATCGGCGAGCATTGCCTGTATCTGTGTCAACAATTTTTTCGAGGTTGAAGTTAAAACCGCTTCACGCTGTTTCCCGTTTACACGAACGTGACCATCGCCATCCGTGAAGCCTGCTATGAACGGAGCATACAAACGACGGTCTGCGAGAATCCACGCGGGAACTTCCTTGTGCGCGCTCGTTTCTGCGCACGCTGCGAAAGCCGCGTCAATGCCGCTGAAGCGAAGCGAGTGCTGCGATTGGTAATGAGCCTTCTGCGGAGGCCGCTCACTCCATGCGGCTTTGATGCCCTGCGATGCGCAAAAGCCATCGAGAAAGAGGAGCGGCGCAAGCTCAACCATATTGATGCCAACACGACGCGAACGCCCGCGATCCGTCAGATAACCTTCGGCAACGAGCAGTCCGACGGAATAAGCGGCTGCATTTTGTTCGGCGTCCGCGTGCGCGACGGATGTGCCGAGCGCGCGTGGGCTTGTGGCGAGCACGCGCTTGCCCGCAAGTTGGTCAGCGCGTTCCCATGAAATCGTTAAATTATCGTTGAGAACGCGGAACAGTTGACCGTGTGTAACGGTGAGCGTATGACCGTTGGATAACGTCACGTCAAGGACGGGCGCGGGCGGATTGTGAAAGGCTTCGACAACACGGCTGACGAAGCCGCCGGGCAATTGCGCATAATCGCCGATGTTAATGCTTTCAATCGGAGACAGTCCGTGCTCTGTGTGAACGAGCGTGCCTTTAACAAAGCAGTCGCCGACGACGCGCGCGCTCTTTTTGTAAGCTTTGTTATACTGGTTACCGAGTTCGTTCATTGCCCACAGCACGCGGCGATGCACGGGCTTGAGGCCGTCGCGCACGTCCGGCAGGGCGCGCCCGATGATGACCGACATCGCATAGTCCAAGTAAGAGCGACGCATTTCGTCTTCGATGTTAATGTAGTTGCGTTCAGTAGGTGTTTCCATCAATTAGACCTTTCCGGTACAATCCGCGCGTGCAGGCGTCTGAAACTTGGCGCAAAAAAAGTCTGCGGCGAATCACAGGCGCTTGAAAATCTTTGCTGCAAAGCGCGAAATCGCGGGAGTGTTGAATACAAATTTAGATGCTGGAATGAAGCTTGCGGCGATCACTACCAGATACAACATATTGTAGCTGAAAAACGCTCTTTTGGCAACCCGCAAGTTGCCGCCAAATCATTGCAAAAACAGGACTTCACGGCTGTCAGGGAGATGCGGTAAAGAGTTTCGCGGGAAGCCGATATGTGGTGGTTGAAACCGACGGATTTAAGCGGCGGCGGTGAATGAGTCGATATGAAAATGAGCAGCAACTCCAAGCGTGTGCGTGAGCGGCTGGAATTGTCTCTGCCGGTGCGCGTGCAGTGTCGCGAGAGTGAGGATTACGAGTGGGTCGAGTTGACGCGCCTTGTTGATGTGACGCCGTTCGGGGCGCGTTTTTCCATTGCCCGCCCGACTGAAACAGGGCGCTTGCTGTACTTGACGTTGCCGATGCCGCGCCAGCTTCGCTGCTTCGATCACGTCGAACAGCAGTATCGCGTGTGGGCTTTGGTGCGCAACGTCAAATCGCTCGCGCAGACGGATAAAGACAAACTGCCGCGCTTTGAAATCGGCGTCGCGTTTATCGGCAAGCGTCCGCCCGCAAGTTTTCAAACAGACCCGACGAAGCGTTATGATGTCGCGGCATCGGCAACCGAAAGCGGTTTATGGGACGTGCGCGAGCAACCCGAAGATGCTGCGAAGTCTGCACGCACAGACGCGCCGCGCGATGAAACGCGCCACGCCATGGCAATCGATGTGACAGTTGAAGTGTTCGACGAAAAAGGCGCAGTGACGACCAGCGAGCAAACTGTGACGGAGAACATTAGTCGTCGCGGAGCCGCCGTCTTTACCACGCTCGACGTAGCGCGCGGGCGCTTTGTCCGCTTGACGAGTTCGCGTTACAACATCGCGGTGGTCGCGGCGGTGCGCGCGCGCAGGCTCGGGCCGGACAATATCCCGCGCCTGCATCTCGAATTCGTTGACAAGCAGTGGCCGCTCGAAGAAAGCTCGTGAGTCTATGTTCGACGATTGCGAGAGACATCCGACAAGTTCCTTTGCCGGTTGATTGGAGCACTGAAAAAAATGAGTCGCATCGTTGTGCCGCGCCAGGTGCTGCTGGTGGAGATTGAAAGGCGCTGTGCCGATCAGCAGTGCAAGCAAAAGGCGCGCATCGGATTAACGAAAGAAGAAGCGCGCGGCTATACGGGCTTTGTGTGCGAGCGCTGCGAAGGCGAAACAACGGACGCGCTCGCGAAAGCGGATGTGCCTGCTGAATGGTGGCAGGATTTTGTGAGATCGACATGAGCACGCAAGGCATGGCGCGGCGTCGCCGCCAACATCCAAAACGTAATCCGGCAGATGAAATGTTCGTGATGCCGCAACGCGTGTTTGAATTGATACGCCCGGCTGTGCGCGCGCTGTCACGCCTGTGCTGGCGAATAAAGTATCAAGGAGTCGAGAACATTCCGCTGATGGGCGGCCTTATCGTCGCCGCCAATCACCAGACTTACATAGACCCTTTCTGGATCGGCACGGCGATTAAGCGCCCTGTGCGTTATCTGGCGTGGAACGAAATCTTCGGCTGGCCTGTGTTGGGAAAGCTCACGGGGCTGTTGGGCGCATGGCCGCTCGAAATCAAAGGCACAGACCCGACGGCGATTCGACGCTCTTTGCAGTGGCTGAACGAGGGCGGTGCGGTGGTCATTTTCCCGGAAGGCGGGCGCGGATTGCCCGACGGCTCGATGACGAAATTCAAAACCGGCGCGGTGCGCATGGCGCTCGAAGCAAACGTGCCGATCCTTCCCGTGACGATTCGCGGCGCGCATCGCGTCTGGCCTAAGAACAGGCGCTTGCCGCGTCTCGTTAAAGTGGAAATTATTTATCACCCGCCGATTAAAATCGAGCCGCAGCCGGGCGATGATGCGCGCGTCTGCGCACGGCGGGAAAGCGAACGTCTCGCGGAGATTATTCGTTCGGCGCTGTAAGCCTTACATGCAAAGTAAACGGCGGCAACGATGAAGAAAATAAAGCTTTGAGCGTGCGTCCTTCTTCTCCGTCTCACCTCGTCGTTGAGCTTCTAAAACTTTTCCATGCCGCTCATACTCGGCCTTACTTATCTGAACATACATCACGGCGATACCCTGACGGGCGCGGCGGAGTGCGGCAATCATTTGCAAAACCAGCATTGTTTCGAGATGCGCTGACGTTAAATTTGAACCTGAAGGGTAATAGGCTATGCCGGAGCGAACCACGGTTGGGATCATTCAAGCAAGCCCTGTGTTTCTAAACTTGGAGGCCAGCCTCGCCAAAGCGATTGAACAAATCGAGCAGGCGGCAGCGAAGGGCGCAAAGCTGGTCGCGTTCGGCGAGACATGGCTGCCCGGTTATCCGGCGTGGCTCGACTATTCTCCGCACGCCGCGCTCTGGAACCACGCGCCGACCAAAGAAGTGTTCGCGCAACTTCGGCGCAACAGCGTCGTCGTGCCGGGCAAGGAAACCGCGACGCTCGGTGCTACCGCCGCCAAGCATGGCATCGTGATTGTCATCGGCATCAACGAGCGCGTCGAGCAGGGCGCAGGCAACGGCACGCTCTACAATTCTCTGCTGACCTTCGATGAGACGGGCGCGCTCGTCAATCACCATCGCAAACTCATTCCGACTTATACGGAGCGCCTCGTCTGGGGGCAGGGCGACGCGGCGGGACTCGACGCCGTGACGACTCACGCCGGGCGCGTCGGCGGGCTAATCTGCTGGGAACACTGGATGCCTTTGGCGCGGCAGACGCTTCACACTTCCGGCGAGCACATACACGTTGCCGTCTTCCCGACTGTTCACGAGATGCACCAGATTGCGAGTCGTCACTATGCCTTTGAAGCGCGCTGCTTCGTGCTGGCGGTGGGTCTCATCATGAAGGCGAGCGAACTTCCCGCACAACTCGCGCCGACCAGCGAGTTAATTTCCGCGCCGGAAACGCTTTTGCTGCGCGGCGGAAGCTGCATCATCGCGCCGGACGGCTCTTACGTCGTCGAACCCGTCTTTGACAGGGAAGAGATTATCACCGCCGAACTCGATCTGACGTTGATTGACCAAGAGAAGATGACGCTTGATGTGTCAGGCCATTACTTCCGTCCAGACGTATTCAACTTGGAAGTCAAACGCGGCACACGCCGAACAAATTGAGGAGCGTGTGTATCATGCGAACCGTAGCTGACATGCTTCTTTTTTGTCTTCAGGCGTAAACTCAAGCTTTCTGATTTGTAAAGCCGGTACACTCTCTTATGGTTGAGATGCGCGTTTGCGCACGGCGGGAAAGTGAATGCCTCGCGGAGATTATTCGTTCGGCGCTTTAGGATTTGAAGGCGAAGGCAAAGTACACGGCGGCAACGATGAAGAGGTAAGAGACAAGCGTATTCCAACGCACAGGCTCGCGGAAAAGCAAAAATGCGACGACGGTGAACACAGCGAGCGTAATGCACTCCTGCATAATCTTTAACTGCGTCAACGTGAAGCGTTCCGCGCCGAGACGATTCGCCGGAACTTGAAAGATATATTCAAAGAGAGCGATGCCCCAACTCACCAGAATCGTCAGCAACAGCGGCTTACTTTTGTATTTCAAATGACCATACCACGCGATGGTCATAAAAATGTTCGAGATGATGAGCAGTCCAACTGTTTTCATCGTGTCACAAACGCGCCTTCGTTATTGAACTGTCACGGGCAACAGCGAGCCGCGCCGATCCGAAGCGGTTGCCATGCCGTCTTCGATTTGTCCGATCATGCCGTGAAAGTGGATTTCCGCGCCCGATAAAACAAGCAGCATATCGCCCGCGCTGTAACGCTTAGTGTCAATCGGAAAACGCACGACGGTTGCCTGCCCGTTCTCCTGCTCGACTACGTCAAACGAAAAGTCATCGGCTCCGACGACGAGTAGTTGCGAATTGTTGGCGACGTTTTGTGATTCAGCCATAAAATTAAATTCTCCCTGCGATGTGACACGCGAAATGTATTAGTCAGCGCGTTTTGTGTCGATGAAGCGAGACGCTTAGTTTGTCGGCGCAGCGTTTGTCGGCAAGTCAGCGTTCGAGTCGTTGCCCGCATCATCATTATTGTTGTCGCCCATGCCCGCGCCGCCGTGTTGCGCTTTGAGGAATTTGCCGAAGACGCCGTTCCATGGAGGGATAACGATGGAGACAGCGCCCGCGCTTTGCGCCACGCACGCGAGGCGTATCAGCGGCTTCGCTTCATCTGTTTCGATGTAGCCGAACTCTTTGATGTTTTTGCTCTCGCGCCGGGTTACGTCCGAGAGTTTTTCCGCTCCGCCGAGCACGCCGACCCAGCATGTGCCGCACGCCGCCGAACGACATTCCACCGGAATCGGCCCTTCAACACGACGCGGATCAATTGAGCGCCAATCGCGTTTATCTTCCGCCGCGCCGCTCGCCAGTTCCTGCATGTGCATGACTTTGAACTTGGCCTGCGGATCGCTTTCATCAAACGTCACAGTCCAACGCATATCCGTCGTTTTAAGAAAACCGAGCAAGCCCTGACCGTCATCCTTCGCGCGCTGTTTCAGGATTTGCTCCGGCGAACGCCTGTCACCTTTGCGCTTCTTCGCCGTCGCTTCCGGCGCAGACTTGAACGCATCCAAGCCGACCTGCTGCAAAGTCATCAATGCAATCGCCGTGATGCCCGTGAGCAGCGATTGATCCTTTTTCAGCGCGGCGGCAACTTTGCCAGCAATGCGACGAATCTCTTCTTCAAGCGTTGACGCATCGGTTTGCTTAAAAATTTCGGCGTATTCCGTCACGGCCTTTTTTACTTCCGGCCAGAAGCGATGGCCGTAGAGAAATTCATGCGACGAATCAATCCCATCCTTCAATTCGTACTTGCCCTGAAGCTGCAAGCGTTTTGCCAACTGCGCAGGGTCTTCTGCTTCACGCAATGCACGCGCCAGCGCCAGCGGATAAAACGCGAACCACACCTGCACCGCTGCGCGATCAACCTCATGCACGAATGGCAGCAGCCCGGCAATCGCCTGCGCCCACGTCGCTTCATCGTAGCCGTTCAAGAAAACTTCAAATGAATTCTCTGACACTGCCTGCATACACACTCCCGCGAATAATCGTTCCAATCAAAACGGATAGTGTAACAATATACGCGATAAGCCTCAACCTGACGGCTGAAGATCATATCGTTAAGGCGGAGTGGCTACTGTCATCTAAATTTTTGGAAGTCAGATGTGATTAGAAGTTTATTTTTTGTGAACGATCAGCCAGACAGTTCCTTGAAGCGCTGACGAGTTCGTAGATGCTGGCAAAGTTTTACCTTTGCTACTTATAACTTTCCAACGACACTGCCCTAGAGGGAAAGTTAACCACTGACGACACACGAGGTAGGCTAAAAATGGCACACAAAATAGTTTCAGCAGGCGCGGCGGCCATGCTACTTATGGCTTTGACCGCTGTTACTTACGCGGACACAACAGGGGCTACGATGAGCGCTTTATCGGGTTCTCAAAAGACGCAGCCCAATACGATAAACTCTACCCTCTCACCTTCCGCGCTATCGACCACCAAATCTACTTTAGGTGCAATGCCGAAAGATTCAAACAACCCGGGCTTTTTAAGCAGCACCAGCACCAAAAGCACCAGCACAAAGGGAACCGGCACCGGCAGTGGAACAGGCAGCGCTAGTAAAGCCACCGGCGGCGGCGGCACCGGTACAAAAGGCGGTGGTGGCACGACACCGACACCCGAACCGGCGACACTGATTTTACTTGGCACTGGTATAACAGGTGTGGTAGCGAGCATACGCAAACGACGCAACGGCTCGCAAGAGTAATAAGGGTGTGGCGGAAGCAAGTATCCCGCACCCGCTCTGAAAGCTAGTGCCGGTTATCCGTTAAGCGAGCCGAAGCGATGTTTCAATCTTCGCTTCGGCTCGCTTTCGCATTACTCACACGAACCCTTTTTGAAGCGACAAGTATAGATTAACGGTGCCCGTAGATTTTCCGCAGAAGTGACGGCAGTGAGTATTTACTTTAGATTGTTTTGCTTCCGAAGCTTATATATCCCCGGCAAGCCTGATAAGCTAAAGCAGTGGTTCGCTGGCTATCACGTTTACTGATCTTCAAAGAAATTTATTATTAGAATAAGGTCTGGGCTAATGCCGATGAAAAGCGCTGTAGACGAGCAGACAAAATTGCCGGCGATGGACGCAGCAGATTCCGACCATGCGCGTGATATAGATATTCCCGTTCTGTTTCATGCGTTAATAGCGGCCTGTCTCGTCACCATGGTGCTTCTCTCGCGCTACGCGTTTGCTTCTTACGCAATAATTTCGCAGGAGGATCATGCTATTGAATGGGCGACAGTCGTATTTTATCTACCGGCAGCCTTCATTGGTTTCCGGTATGCGATTCGTCACCGCCGCATTTTCGATGGACTAATAGCGCTTTACTGCCTGTTCGTCGGAGGCGAAGAGTTTAGCTGGGGACAACGCCTGCTTGGATTTAGCCCGCCTAAATTCTTTATGGAGAAGAACGTTCAGCAAGAATTTACGCTCCATAATCTTTTTAGCGAACATGCTCATGACATAATCTTCTCCATTCTCGTGATCGGCTACGGAGTAGTCTTACCGCTTCTGGCGCGTCACCAGCGCTCACGACAATTTCTGGAAAAAGTAGGAGCGAGTGTTCCCCCTATTGAGTTTGCGCCCTGGTGCATCTTCTTAATAGCCCTGTACGTTTGGTATCCCATACATCTTTCAAGCGAATGGATTGAAACCATCGTTGCGGCGATCTTTCTCGCCGGAAGCGCGCTCCTCGCAAAGAAGCGACTAACATCAAAGGCGATCTTAATCACCGTTTCGCTTGTCTTCATCGCAAGCGTTGCGCTGACAAATATCAGCAACGCGCAAGAGAGCAAAGGCACTCCCGAACGTATCGCGTGCGCAAAGGCCGAAGTTCAGAGTCTTCTATACGACATCATACATGGCGGCGCAGCGACAGAAAAATTGTTGCAGTACGGTGGAAGTATTCACCGAAGAGTGTGGGTCGCAGAAAACAGCGGCTATCTGCGCGGCGATCATTTTTCCGAGTTTAAGGCCACGCGTTGCAACGGTACGACGGTTCACGACGAAGACGCGCGTTATCAATATGGCTTAGACCCCTGGGGCTTATCCTATTGGCTCTACATAGAGAGTCTCGGCGGCGAGCAGCGATTGACCGTTTACTCTTTCGGGCCAAACCGCCGTCGCGATAGTAATGAGGGCACGCCGGGCGGTGACGGCACAAGCGACGATGATGATATTGCTGCGACTGGCACTCTCTCAAACAAAACAAAAGAGGAGATAGAAACAGACACGCCGTCTCCCATCCCCTTCTCGACTGATTTCACTCCCTGAAAATCATGCAAGATAAGCGCTTTGGGAGAGTTTGAGCAAAGTATCTTCGTTCGATTTCTAAATCGGAAAGACATTTACAAACCTCTCCCTCGATAAGCCGCGCCATCCAAAATTGCTTCATCAATAAAGTCTTTCTACCAGCCGTACAATGCAAGCGGCATTGATCCGGTTTCTACATCTCCAGCACGCGCATCATCGCGTCGTGTATGAGACCGTTGCTGACGAGAATGGGCGGCGTGTAAACATCGAAGTGCGCGCCGTCGTAGCGTGAGACGCGCCCGCCCGCCTCTTCGACGAGCAGGACTCCGGCAGCCACATCCCAAGGGCGCAAGCCTTCTTCCCAGAATCCATCGAAGCGCCCGCACGCCACATAAGCAAGATCGAGGGCGGCGCTTCCGTCGCGGCGCACGGCCTGCGCGTGATTGATAAAGTTCGTGAAGTGGCGCGCAAAGTCGCCGCGTTCGCGCACGTCGTAGGGAAAGCCCGTGCAGAGCAGCGCGCGGTTGAGATCAAACGTGTCCGTGACGCGTATGCGCCGCCCGTTCAATGTCGCGCCCTGTCCGCGTTCGGCGGCAAAGAGTTCATCGCGCGTCGGGTCGTAGATAACACCGACGACAATTTGGCGCGAGGCCGTGTGTTCGAGCGCGATGGAGACGCAGAAGCAAGGATAGCCGTGCGCGTAGTTGGTCGTGCCGTCGAGCGGGTCTATGATCCACTTGTATTCGCTGTGCTGTGCGGAAGCGGCGGATGCGCCGGACTCTTCGGCGAGAATTGCGTGGCGCGGGTAGTGCGTCTGGATGCGTTCGATGATGAAGCGTTCGCTGGCTAAGTCTGCTTCGGTGACGAGGTCTATGTCGCCCTTGTTTGAAATGGTGATAGCACGCCCGAAGCGTTCGGCGAGAATGCGTCCGGCATCGCGCGCCATGTTAATGGCAAAGTCGAGCAAGTTTCGTCTCCCTAGTTTTTACTGTGCGGCGGCTTTCTTCGCTGGCGAAGCTGTCGCAGCAATCGTAAGTTTTTGCGCGGCGATGCTTAGGATTCCGGGCAGTTGTTTATTCCAGTAACGCATGTTGTGCGCGCCGGGAAGTTCTCTGTATTCGTGCGCGATTTTTTTCGCCAAAAATACTTCATCGAGGCGGCGGCTGAATTGAAGTAATAAATCTTCCGTGCCGCAATCCATGTAAAGGTATGGAAGCGTTACTGTGCGTTCGGCGGGAATCTCGCGGAACATTTTATAGATGTCGTTGGCGGCGCGCGTCTCGCTTCCCGGTGCGCCAAAGGTCCGCATGATGGAGCGCGCGACGTATGCGCCGACAGCGCCCTTCAATTCATCTTCCGTCCACACCGCCGCATCGAGCGCGCCGCTCATCGAAGCAGCGAAGGCGAACATGTCCGGGTGCTTGACGCCGAATTTCAATGCACCGTAGCCGCCCATCGAAAGCCCCGCCACGGCGCGTCCGTCACGCGTTGCAAGCGTGCGGTAGCGGCGTTCGACATCCGGGATTAGTTCCCGCAAAAAGTAGCTTTCGTATTTGTCCGCAGGCACGCTCGCGCTGTCCGTATACCAACCGTCGTTGCCTTCGGGCGTGACGATGATTAAACGAAATTCAGTTGCATAATCAGCGAGTTTCTCATGCGACCAGACGTTGTAATGCCCGCCTAGCCCATGCAGCAAATAGATAATCGGGTAGTGCGTTGCTCGCGCAGCAGGAGCGGCATAGTCTGCGGGCAGATAGACATCGTAAGGCAAAGTTTTTCCGACGAGCTTGCTTTGAAATTGCACTGTTTCGCCGCGCGTCGCCGTTGCCGCTGTCGGAGCAGTTTGCGCTTGCAAGTAAGAAGCGGAAAAAACAAGCAACAGTAATGCGAGGAACGCCGCCAGACTTTTCGCCGTCGAAAACTTGACCGGATAGGCGTGGCTATTGGTCCAAGAGATTTTCACTTCATACATGTTTACTGAACCTCTGTGTGTTAATGTTTCGCGTGCGTGCGGTTGCTTTTATCAATCGAATAATCATCGCCGTCAACAAAAAGCTTTTCGCGCGTGAACGGATGACAATGTAATAACAGAAAAGGCTTCCCGCGTGCTACCGCGATCGACACTCGCACGCGCCCAGAAACACCTCATGGCTTTTAACTTGAGCACGCGCGCGCAAACGCGCCTCATACGCACGGCACTTCTCGCGCTTGTTTGTTTCGTCGCCGCTTTCGTCTGGCTTAACGTTCGGCGCAATTCCGGCAATGATGCGCCACTGCCGACACCAATCGCTTCACCTTCTGTCTACGCCACTCCGCTTGCTTCTCCGCCGCCTGCGCCCGCTGCTCAATCATCCACGCCGTTGAACCAGCCCGCGCCCGCGTCGTCGGGCAACGAAACATCGCTGCTCATCCCTGTCGCCGGAGTCCGCCCGGATCAATTGCAGGACACCTACACAGACGCGCGCTCCGAAGGCCGCGTGCATGACGCGATTGACATTCCGGCGGCGCGCAACACGCCCGTCCTAGCCTGCGCCGACGGAACAATCGTTAAACTTTTTCAGAGCGCGCGCGGCGGCACGACGATTTATCAATTAGACCCTGACAACAAAACCGTTTACTACTACGCGCATCTGGATCATTACGCCGACGGCCTCACGGAAAATCATTTCGCGCGGCGCGGCGAAGTCATCGGCTACGTCGGCGACACGGGCAACGCCGGAGCGGGCAATTATCACCTGCATTTTTCCATCTCCATCGTCTCCGATCCAAAACATTTCTACGACGGCACAAACATCGATCCGTACCCGCTGCTGCGTCGCGGCAACACGCCTTAAGTTCTTGTTAAAGTCGGAGCCGGGAAACCGTGCTTGTTCGCTTATGGTGCGAGGCCGTTGGCGCGCAGGTGGCATTTGTGTAGCAACTCCGTTCAAATACGCATCAAAAATGCGGGAACAGTTGTTGCATAAAATAGGCGTCACATCTTAATCGTCGGAAACTTTCACTCACTTAAAAAAGAGGATCAGTAAACATGAAGAATATTTTGCGCGCGACGCTTTTTTGCGTAACGCTCGCCATTGCTTTAAGCGGCGCGGGATGCACTAACGCGCCGACAACGGATACGGCTAACACGAATACAACCACGTCCACCACGACGACTACCACCGCGACGCCCGCACAGACGCCGCAGCAGATGGTAGTAAACGACGCAGCGACTGCCGCCAACCTGCCGGTCACGCTGCCCGTGCTCGACGCCTTTTTCGCCGACGAAAATTTCACCGCCGACTTGAAAACAAAACTCGGCTTAACCGACGAGCAAATCAACGGGCTTCGCAAAGCCGCGCGCGAGCAAACAGCCTCGCTTCGTGAAACAGATTCGGATAACTACAGCGGCACAACAACCGCCGCCAGCGCGCGCGCCGCCGATCAAATCAAGGCCGTCATCGGCGCTGAAAAAACAGATCAACTTCTCGCACTCGTGCGCCAGCGCTGGAGCAGTGGCGGCGACGAAGATCAATCCGCGATTGCCAGTAACGGCGCGAGTAACAACGGCGCGACCAACGCAAATAGCAACGCGAACAACAATGCGAACAATACCACGAACAACAACGCAGGCATGAACAGCAACGCTCCCGGCGGCAATGCGAATGCGACGGGCGCGATGAACGCGACAGGCAATAGCGCGGGCGCTGGCAACAACGAGCGCGCGGGCAATGTCTCGCGCGGAAAGTTCAATTCGGTTCCTTCGGATACGCGGGTTGTCGTCAACGCGCCCGCGTATCGCATGGATATTTTCGACGGCGGCAGGCTCGTCAAATCCTACAAGGTCGGCATCGGTTATCCTGAATTTCCTTTGCCGACGGGACTTCGCAAGGCAAGTTCGATCATCGTTAATCCGACGTGGACGCCGCCCGACGAGCCTTGGGTCGAGTCGTCCAACAAAGTCAAAGCCGGACAAAAAATCGAAGCTGGCAGTAAGCTAAATCCCTTGGGGCCGATCAAGATTCCGATTGGCTTGCCGTCTCTCATTCACGGCGGAAAATCTCCCGCGAAACTCGGAACCTTCGCTTCGCACGGCTGCGTCGGTTTGACCAGCCCGCAGGTCGAAGAGTTCACTTTGAAGCTGGCGCAACTCGGCGGCGCGGATTTGAATCAGGAAAAGCTTAGTGGACTCCTGAAGGAAAAGACGGAGACGAAAAACGTCAAGTTGAATCACACCGTACCCGTCGAACTGCGGTACGAAACCATTGTCGTACAGGACGGCAAGCTGCATATCTATCGAGACGTATATGACCGCGGCTCGAACACAGAAGAAAACCTGCGCGCAGTGCTTTCATCTTATGGTGTTTCAGCCGATCAATTAAACGAAAAAGAGCGCACGCAGGCGATGAACGCGCTTCGACAAATGTCGCGCGACGCCAACGGCAATCCAACCGGAAACATCAAAGGCGGAAACTCCGGCGCTTCCTCGAACGATAAAAATTCTGCGAAGGGCAAGAACCAGAAAAACGAAGGCGGCAATGTGACGCGCGCCATCAAAGGCCAGAAGGAAATCGTTATTCCCATCGCCGCGCTTTCCGGCAAAGGCTATCCCGCGCCCGTTGACCTCAACACCGGTGGCGCGCCTAACACGACAGCCAGCCACAACGCGCGAGCAACGACAAAAAGAAAACGCTGATAACCGTCTTAGTAATTTTCAGTTGAATGAACACTTCAAAAGAGAGTAATTTGGAAAGATGCAAGCCTATTCTTTAGATTTACGTGAGCGCGTCGTTGCCACCTACGAGAATGGTGTGGGAACAATCGA
>JAABUM010004219.1_pt1 | contig 16467 bp, 11 predicted proteins | sample 5559161 | NCBI WGS metagenome assembly JAABUM01 (sample SAMN10711868, study PRJNA513369) | rock metagenome | isolation source: Antarctica rocks | place: Antarctica: Victoria Land, Siegfried Peak nord | reverse complement strand
GCCGACCGCGACCTTTGTCCCGATCGCGCCTCCCACCCCGACGTCCACCGCGACCGGGTCGACCAACTGCCCGTCGGGGCAGTTCCTGGCCGAGTACTACGCCAATACCACCCCCGCCGGGTCCCCCGCCGCGCGCCGCTGCGAGGCGGCGATCGCCAACGACTGGGGCTGGGGCGGGCCGGTCGCCGCCGTCGGGAGTGACGGCTTCTCGGCCCGCTGGACGGCGCGGCGAGGCTTCGCCGCCGGAACCTACACCTTCACCGCACGCGTCGACGACGGGCTCCGCATCCGCCTCGACGGGGCGACGATCCTCGACGCCTGGAAGGAGCAGGGCGCGACGACGTATAGTGTCGCCCGCGCGGTGACTGCGGGCGAGCACGAGGTCGTCGTCGAGTACTATGAGAACGGTGGCACTGCGGTGGCACAGGTCGAGTGGTCGTCCACTGTCGGCCCGACGGCGACGACGAGCGCCGCGACCACCGGCACGGGACTAACGGGGCGCTATTACGCCGGCACCGATTTCGCGGACCTGAAGGTGACGCGGCTCGACCCGACGGTCGATTTCGCCTGGGGCGGGGGCACCCCGGACGGCCGCCTCGGCTCCGACCGCTTCTCGGCCCGCTGGACCGGGCAGGTCCAGCCGCGCTACTCCGAGGCGTACACCTTCGCCACCATCACCGACGATGGCGTGCGGCTCTGGATCGACGGGAGGCTGGTGATCGATAACTGGACCGACCACGCGCCGATGGAGAACCGTGGCACCATCGCGCTCGTCGCGGGGAAGCGCTATGACATCCGCCTGGAGTTCTACGAGCGCGCGGGCGACGCCACCGCACGCCTGGCCTGGTCCAGCCCCACCCAGGCGCGGGAGATCATCCCGGCAAATTGTCTGTATCCCGCCCCCTGATCGCGCCGCCAGCCGAGTGCCGATCGGCACATCCTGTGTTACCCTCCCCCCGCTGGTGCCAACAGATTGCATATCGCTCGCCGCAGGGCGCGATGTCGCCCATACTCCCGTACGAGGGTTGGTTGGGTGTGACCGACCGGCGAGTGGCGGGTGAAGACACGCCATAGAGGTTGCCCCCGATGAACGAAAACTCATAGGAGTTACGCAGTTGAACATGGATTCGGGCCGAAGTCACGCTTGATTCGTGCTCGACTGCGTAACTCCTAACCCAATTATCGGGTGTAAACGAGGAGGTGCCCGAACTTCGACGTCCTCGCGAGGGCGCTCCCCGCGCCGCGCCGCCGCAGGACCAGTAACCACACCGGTCGAGGGGAGCGAGACGTCGCCGCCGCCTATCACACGGCCCTCGCCGCGTGCAGCATCATCTGATCGATGAATCGGACGGGCGAAGAACGCGACGACGCCATGTCCGAGAACACCTTCGCATGACCCGACGTCTGGTATAACCGTCGGCGCTGTCACTCCGCACTCGGCTATGGCGTATCTGTCGCTCCCAAAGCGCATTGCATGTTGCCGCCGGATCTGGTCGCCTGGCGGCAGTGCGTCTGCGCTAACGGGATGAGCGTAGATTTACCCCGCAGTGTGACCGGTAATAGGGGAGTAGGGAGTATCGATACGTCCGGGGCGGGGCGAGATCGGTGGTGCTACGACGCCCTCCTTCGGGGAGCCAGGGGCATCGATCGCGACGAGGTGTAGCGCTACTGAGAATCTGGGGGGGCAATCAGTCCTTGCTGATATGCTTGAACGATTGCAGCGGCGGTGTTCGTCGCACCAAACTTCGCGATAATCCTCCCCCGGTGATTGCTGATCGTCTTGATGCTCAGTTTCAGACGCTGGGCAATCTCCTTGCTCGTCGCTCCCTCACCGAGCATGGCGAGTATCTGTAGCTCGCGCTCGCTGAGGGAGGGGGGGGGCGGATAATGCTCGGACGGGCGCTGGCGTTGCAAGGCCATGAGGGCACACGCGATCGGTGGCGAGAGAACGCCACCCCCCCCTGAGCGATGACACGTATCGCGGCGCGCAGTTCCTCAGCGGAGGAATGTTTCAGCAGATAGCCGTCGGCCCCGGCCTCGATCACCTCGCGGATATCCGCCGTAGCGGCAAGCGCAGAGAGTACCAGGACGCGCGTCGCCGGTCGTCGCGCCTTGACTCGCCGTACCACCTCCGCGCCGACAAGGTCGGGCAAGGCGAGATCGGTGACGACCAGATCGATCCCCTGCGCCGCAGCCAGGCGCTCGTGAAGCTCGATCCCCGCCGCACCGGTGGTAGCCTCGCCGACGACGATGATACCGTCATCATTCTCTAGGATCAGTCGCAGCCCTTCGCGCACCAGCTCCTGATCCTCGATCAGGAGTACGCGGCATGGTCCTGCCCTCATGTGGGGCGACCGTGCCCGCTCGTCGGTAGGGGTAGTCGCACGCTGAGGGTGGTCCCGCCGCCTTTTCTCGAGGCGATCTCCAGCCGACCCCCCAACGCCCCGGCGCGCTCGCGCAGACCGCGCAAGCCTAGACCTGTGGGGGTGCCGCCTGCGGTCATCACTTCCCCGACACCGATGCCGTTATCCTCGATGCGCAGCACCGCGAGCCGTCGGTGGAGGGTCAAGCGAATCGCGACCTCCGTTGCCTTAGCGTGCTTGCGAATATTGGTGAGCGCCTCCTGCACGGTGCGGTAGAGTGTTAACTGGAGCGCAGGGTCCAGCGATCGCACAACCGATGGGTCGGCGAGAATCTCGCCGCTGGGGCCGGGTAGCCCCCGGTCATCGATGTCCAACCGCACCTGGCATACCCCGCCCTCCGTCAGATCCTCCGTGAGCGCACGCAGCGCATTCGCCAGTCCTTCCTGGCGCAGGATCGTCGGGTGAAGGGCGAACACCGCGTCGTGCATCGCGCCGATCCCGCCATGCACATGCGTGCGTGCGCGTTGCAAGGTCCTGCGAGGTGCTCGATCTTCCGCCGGTAGTTGTGCCAGGACGATGTCGATCGCGAAGAGCGCCGCCGTCAAGTTCGAGCCCAGATTATCGTGCAGTTCCCGCGCGATTCGGACGCGTTCTTCGTCACGGATCGTCGTCGCGTGGTGGTGCACCTGCCGCATCAACCGCTGGAAATGCCGCACCCGACCTCGGTGCGTGCCCTGCTCCAGGACACGCGCGATATCTTGCGCGATGTGCTCCATTAGCACCAGATCGGCAGGGCCAAGTTCCCCGTCGGCGAGCGGGTCGGCCACGCTCAGCACGCCGAACGCAGCGTCGCCGTGCGGCACGGGAACGCTAATGAACGAGCTGGTGCGGTAGCCGACACCACGCTCGTGGGGGCGCTGCGCATTCGCCAGCACCGGGTGCCCGGTTTCCGCTACCGTGCCAGCCACGCCATCACCCAGGCGCACCCGGGTCCGGGCCACGACCCCTGGAGGTATGCCGCTGGAGGCGACGATGTGCAACTCGCCCCGTTGCGCGGACGGGAGCATGAGGGACGCCCGGCTCGTGCCACTCGCACGTCGCGCGAGCAGGACAGCCACATCGAGGTCGCTCTCACGGGCGTCCGCTCGTTGTGTACTGCTTATCTGCTGCGTCTCGCCCATTCCTTAAGTCCTTCCAAAACTCGAATCTAGCCAGCGTCCGGCGCGACGGTTAAGGCAAAAGATATGCCATCATGCGGCATCCGCACCGCCCCGACCCTTGCCGACGCGGATTTGGGCGGTGACGACGACGTCCGATCACAAGGTCACCCCTCATGTGATCGGGGTGTCTCCCGGCGCGAATCGATCGGTGTGTAGGAGTGGGGCTCAGGAAGGCTTTGGCGAGGTCGCCGCGCCCCAACACAGCACCCTTCCACTCCCCAGATCTCTTTTCCTGAAAAGAAATTCTCCACGGCTTCGGTAGGGCGACATCGCGACATGTGCAGGGGGTTCAAACGGGCTCGCCGGACAGAAGATCGCGCACACCGTGCTTTGTACACAACTTGATAGACAACTCCAGAGCGGCGCATCGTTACACGATGTGCCGTTTTAACAACGCACGAGGATGTCGACGGTTATTGGGTATTTTTGGCAGGTCGTGGGGTTATCCGTGGGGCACTACAGGCAGACCCGGTTAGGTTGAATTTCCCTCCCCTCTACTTCCGGCACCACCCCATACTTAGGTGCCAGGTATGGTCGTCGAGACCCATACCCCATGGCGATACGCCGACGAGGGTACGCCCCGGGCGCTATCTCCGAAGAGCGCGGCATACAAGCATGGTGGGTGCGTGGCCCTCCGTCGCCCGTGCGGAACCGGCCGCTACATCACCGTGAGGAGCAGCATGGCAGATATACTCGTGATCATCCCTACATATAACGAGCGGGAAAATCTCACCCCCCTTCTCGCCGCAATCTTGGAACAAGTTCCCCGAGCCGATGTGTTGGTCGTCGATGACGCATCGCCGGATGGCACGGGCGAGTTGGCGACCGCACTCGCCGCAACCGAGCCACGCGTGCGGGTATTGCATCGTGCCGGTAAGCAGGGGCTCGGAACCGCGTACGTGGCCGGGTTCCGCTACGGGCTGGTCAACGGCTACGAGCACATCATCGAGATGGACGCCGATTTCTCCCACCGTCCCGAGGATCTGCCACGTCTGATCGAGGCGGCGTCGCATGCCGATGTCGTTGTAGGGTCGCGCAATGTGCCGGGAGGGCGGACCGAGAACTGGTCGTCCATTCGCAAGGTGATAAGTAAGGGCGGCAGTTTGTACGCCCGACTCCTCCTCGGCCTGCCGGTTAGGGATTGCACGAGCGGGTTCAAGTGCTTTCACCGCGCGGCGTTGGAGGCGCTCGACCTGGAGCGCCTGCGCTCGAATGGCTATGCCTTCCAGGTGGAGGTGAATTACGCCTGCGCGCGGGCAGGGTTCCGGTTTGCCGAGGTTCCGATCGTCTTCCCCGATCGTGTTCGTGGCACCTCCAAGATGTCCTCGCGCATCGTGTGGGAGGCGGCCCTGCTCGTACTACGCTTGCGCCTTGGCTTGAGCACCTCGCCCTTGACGGCGCACACGCCGAACGGTGATGTCCTGCCGTCGCGCTCCAAGGCTTAACAAGCCATGACCATCGTTACCCTTGACGCAACTCAACGCGAACAATTGCTATCCGAGGTCGAGCGAACGGCGCCTGCCGCGCCCTGGCGCGGACGGGCGGGGGTCGTCGCATCGTGAGCATACTCGCCGTACTCGTCAGTGCCACGTCTTTCGCCCTCTTCGCGCAGTCGCTCTTCTCGCTTTATCTGATGTTGTATTCGTGGGAGCACCCCGAGCGACTCGCCGCGAGCGGCGGCCCGATGGTATTCCTCCCGCCCCACCTCAGTTTCACGGTGCTCCTGCCCGCCCGCCACGAGGAAGCGGTGATCCACGACACGATTATGCGTGTATGGGGGGCAAACTATCCGCCGCACCTCCTGGAGATCGTCGTCGTCTGCCATGCGTCCGATGCGGGGACGATCGCCGAGGCAGAGCGCGCGATCGCCGCGATCGGCTCGCCCCGGGTCCGCGTCGAAACCTTCGCGGACCAGCCGATCAACAAGCCCCACGGCCTCAATGTCGGCTTCGCGCGGACGGCCCACGAGATCGTCACGATTTTCGACGCCGAGGATGATATTGATGCCGATATCTTCCAGGTCATCAACACGGTGATGACTATAGAGAACGTCGGAATCGTCCAGGCGGGCGTGTAATTGATGAACTTCCGCGATCACTGGTTCTCCGTCCATAACTGCCTGGAGTATTTCTTCTGGTTTAAGAGTCGGCTCCACTTCCACGCGCGTGTCGGCATGATCCCGCTCGGCGGCAACACGGTCTTCATCCGGCGCGACCTGATCGCCAGCGTCGATGGCTGGGACGAGGCGTGCCTCACCGAGGACGCCGATATCGGCCTGCGCCTCAGCGTCCTCGGCGAGCCGATACGGGTCGTCTACGAGGCCCGCCACGTCACCCGCGAGGAGACGCCGGACACGGTCGGCTCCTTTGTTAAGCAGCGCACGCGCTGGCTCCAAGGGTTTTTGCAGGTGTTGCGTAAGGGTGTCTGGCTGCGGCTGCCAAGTACCGGCCAGCGCTTGCTGGCCCTCTACACCCTGTCCTACCCGCTCTTCCAGGCGCTGCTGATGCTCGTCTGGCCCTTGACGATCGCCGCGGTACTCCTGCTGAAGATGCCGGTCCCGGTGGCGATCATCTCGTTCCTGCCGCTTTACGCGCTCGCCTTCCAGTTCCTGGCGGCGGTCGCAGGGGCCTTCGTCTTCACGCGCGAGTACGGTGTCCGTTTCCCGCTCCTGCTGCCGCTGACGATGGCGTTGACCTTTCTCCCCTTCCAATGGCTCCTCGGTATCAGCGCCGTGCGCGGCGTCTGGCGCGAGCTGCGCGGCATGAACAACTGGGAGAAGACGGCCCACCTCGGGGCCCATCGCCAGGGGAATGCGAATCCGGTCGTGGGGCATCGATCGTCCGGGAACCTGAGCGCTGTCCCCGAACACGGCGTGGGGAACCGGTCGCTCCCAGATCTCGGGACGCGACATCCCGAGGTGGTCGGGGCGGAGGCCGATTTCTAGTCGACGCCGCCGAGCGTTCGCGCATGCCCCGAGGGGCGAGAGGGACCAGGCCAGGGTATGGCGGATCGATTCAGCCTTCTACCGAGCGCGGCGCATCTGCGCGGTGCATCCCCGATGTGGCGTACCGACTTCCGGCCAGCGTTCCGGTTCGTGTGGCGCTGGCTTTATGGTAGGCGGGAGAGCCTTCTCGTGGGGGCGATCCTGCTCGTCGCGGCCCTCGCGCATGGCGTTAACATGTTCCACTTCCCCTATTACGAGACCGATGAAGGGACGTACATGTCCCAGGCATGGGCCGTGGTACGCGAGGCACGCCTCGCCCCGTATACCTACATCTACGATCACGCGCCGGGGGGCTGGCTCCAGATCGCCGGTTGGGTCGCGCTCACCGGCGGTTTCGAGCGCTTCGGGAATACGGTCGAGTCGGGCCGTGTGCTGATGCTGCTCTTCCAGGTCGGATCCACGCTGGCGCTTTATCGCATCGCGCGTAGTCTCACCGGCAGCATTGCCATCGCGACCGTTACCACGCTCCTGTTCTCCCTCTCGGCCTACGGGCTGCTCTACCATCGCCGGGTACTCCTCGACAACATCGCGACCTTCTGGATGCTGATCGCCGTGCTGGCGTTGGTATCAGGTCGGCTGTCGCTCGGTCGCGTCTGGCTCAGCGCCGTGGCCCTGGGGATCTCGATCCTCTCGAAGGAGATCACCCTCTTCCTGATCCCGGCGCTTGCGCTCTTGACCTACCACCGCGCCCACCGGACCCAGCGGGCCTTCGCGACGCTCGGCTGGCTCGCGATCGTCGTGTCGATCTTCTCGGGATACCTCCTGCTGGCGATCCTGAAGAATGAGTTGTTCCCCCCCAACTACCACGCGATGGGGAGCATTGTCTTCGGTGGGACAGATCCGCACGTGAGCCTGATAGAGACCTTGCGGTGGCAAGCGGGACGTAACAAGGACGCGGGGCTCCTCGACCTCGGGAGTAAATTCTGGCAGGTCGCTCGCGTCTGGCTGCGCGACGAGCCGCTATTGGTCGTTGGCGGGACCGTCGCGGCCCTTGTCGGTGTGCTGCTCATCCGACGGGAACGCGACGCGGGTATCCTGGGGCTGACGACCTGCTCGCTCTGGCTCTTCCTCTGCCGTGGTGGCGAGACCCTCAACTTCTATCTGCTGCCCTTGCTACCGCTCCTCGCGCTCAACATCGGCTTCCTTCTCGCGCTCCTCACCCGGCGCTTGGTGATGGCCGGGAAGGGCGCGCGCGCGCGCCGAGGAGGCGCGCACCTTCTCCGCCTGGGGGCACGACCCGCCCTCGCGGTACTCTGCCTGCCAGCTCTGCTGGCGGGGTACTCCAGCCCCAACCTGGGGGTGGAGAGCCGCCCGATCGCTAACAGTCGCTCGGCGCTCGGCACCCTGCCCTGGGAGGGGGATCAGGCCATCGCCCAGCAACAAGCGGTCGACTGGATCAGGAGGAACATCGCCCCGGATGCCGCGATCATCATCGATAACTACGCCTGGACCGATCTCCACGACACCACAGGCGGCGACCCCAGCTACGAGCGCGCCCACTGGTATTGGAAGGTGCAGCAGGACGACACGATCAAGAACGGCGTCTTCTACAACGATTGGCGCTACGCCGACTATGTCGTCACTACTTCGCAACTCCTGACCGACACCGCTGTTAACGGACTCACGCTGGTGGACGACGTGGTGAAGCACTCGAGCCTCGTCGTGCGCTTCAACACCGGCGGATGGCCGGTGGAGGTACGCCACGTCGATAAGTTCCACCAGTGGGTGGCCCCGCAGGACCCCCTCCTCAACCGCTCCTGGGGCGACTATCGCGCCCGCTTTACCGAGAACGGGCGGGCATTCGACCCGCGTAGCGACGGCCAGACGACCGCTGAGGCGCAGTCGCAGGCACTCCTGCGCGCGGTGTACATGGACGACCGCCAGACGTTCGGCACCCTTTGGGCCTGGACAAAGGCCAATCTGCGACCTACTCCAGATGGCCTCCTCGCTTGGCGCTGGGGTCGTCGCCCCGACGGCAGCAGCGGGGTCTTGGATCCGCGTGGCGCGACCGACGCCGATCAGGATACCGCCCTGGCGCTTCTCTTCGCCTCGCGGCGCTGGAACGTGCCCGACTACGAGGCGGAGGCACGAATGATGATGGCGAGCATCTGGGAGCGCGAGACGATCGTGGTTGGCAACCGGCGCTTCGTCGCCGCCGGGTCGTGGGCGACCTCCGGGGAGAGGCCAATCGTCAACCCGTCATACCTGGCACCCCATGTGTACCACGTCTTCGCGGCGGCGGATCCGGGGCGACCCTGGCGCGACCTCGTCGACTCCTCCTACGACCTGCTCGCCCAGATCGCACAGGATCCCGCGCTCGGGGGCACCTCCGGCCTTGTCCCGAACTGGATCGCGCTCGACCCGATAACCGGCGTACCCGGCCCGGCCTCCGCCCTCGGTTCGCAGGCGGACCAATTCTCCTACGACGCGAGCCGTCTCCCCTTCCGCTTGATGCTCGACTGGCTCTGGTTCCAGGACAACCGGGCCAAGGAGGCGAGCGCCGCCCTCGATCTGCCACGACGCGAATTGGCGCGTACCGCCGGGGGGACCGGCCTCTGGCTGGCGGCGTCCTATCGCCCGGATGGGACCCCCGCCACGGATGACGAGGCCATGTCGATGTACGCGGGAACCTTCCCCGGGTTGCTCTTCACCGATCGCCCCCTGGCCTTACGCGTGTACGGGGAGAAGATCCTCGGGACATACGGCTCCGGCCCATCCTGGGGCGACCCCGGGAGCATCGACGATCAGAACTGGGGCTGGTATGCCACCGCGTTGCTCGACGGCTCGCTCGGGAATCTTTGGGCGGGGCAAGCGGTCGTCCGTTTCGACGAGGTGCTGCCATGAGCGGCAGCATCCCCGTCGTCCGGCGCTCGGGACTCCCATCCTCGCGACGGTACCCCCTGGCTGTTGCCGTGGCGCTCGCGCTCGTGCTCGTGGCCACGACGCTGCTGCACAGCCTGAGCCTCGGACCGGGCCAGCCCTCCAGCCCCCTCGGCTGGGACTATCGCGGGTTCAATATGCCGGTCTGGTCGGTGGACGGCTTCTACAACAGCGACTCGGCACTCCGGCAGTTGGCCGATACCGGGGCTAACTCGGTGACCTTCGTCGTGACGTGGTACGCGCTGAATCGGTATTCGCCCGACATCATGCGCACCGAGCAGACCGCCAGCGACGAGTCGCTGATTTGGGCGATCGAGCGAGCGCGCTCCCTGGGGCTGCGCGTGATGCTGAAGCCGCACCTCGACACGCGCGATCACGTCTGGCGCGCGTACATCAACCCCAGCGATACCGAGCTCTGGTTCCGCAACTATGCGGATTTCCTTAACCACTATGCCGATATGGCCAGTCAGCACGGCGTGACAGCACTTTGTGTGGGGACGGAACTCATCACCCTCAGCACCAGCCCCGCTAACGAGGGGCACTGGCGGCAGATGATCGCCGGGGTACGGGCGCGTTTCGGCGGCGCGCTCACCTACAGCGCCAACTGGGGAGGCGGTTACGGTGCCAGCGAAGACTTTGCCGGCGAGTACACGCGCATCCCCTTCTGGGACGCGCTCGATTACCTCGGACTCTCCGCCTACTTCGAGGTCGCGGATACGACCACGCCGACCGTCGCGAGCATGGAAGCGCGCTGGGGCGTATGGCGCGCGACGGCCATCGCCCCGTTCCAGGCGCGGTGGGGTAAGCCGATCCTGTTCACCGAGGGCGGTTACCGGAGCGTGAACGGGACCGCCAGCCGCCCCTGGGACGCCACGACGAACGGCCCCCCGGATATGCAGGAGCAGGCCGATTGTTGGGAAGCGCTCTTCCGCTCGTGGCAGGGGGTGCCCTGGCTGGCTGGCGGGAGCTTCTGGGCTTGGAGCGTCGAGGATATCCCGGCGCAAGATACCGGCTACGAAGTGCAGAACAAGCAGGCATATCAGGTTGTGACGACGTGGTTCGGCGGTAAGGGAGGTCGGCGTTGATGGTGGAACAGGACGATCATCTTCCCGTGATGGCCGGCCCCGCCGTCCCTGCGGTGGCCGACGTCACAACCGTGCCACCTTGCCGTCCCGATGGCCGGATTGCCGCGTCCTTGGCGGTTGCTGCCACTCCCGGGGGAAGCGCGGCCCCTTCCCGTTCGCGGGAGAGGATTATCGCGAGGCGGGGCCACGAGACAGTATCGCTGGAAGAGGCCCCGCACATAGAACTCTCGCTGATCATCCCCGCCCGTAATGAGGAGTACCGGCTCCGTGGTTGCATCGAGACGTACTGGGAGGCATTCGAGACCCGCTACGGGGCGGGATTCGAGATCATCATAGTGACGAACGGCTGCACCGATAACACGGTCGCGATCGCGACCGAAGTCGCCCGCGATCGACCGAATCTTCGCGTCCATGATGTTCCGCAGGCGGCAGGGAAGGGGGCGGCGGTGCTGGAAGGTTTCCGGCAAGCGCGTGGCGATTATCTCCTCTTCGCGGACGCCGACGCGTCGACGTCCGCCGCCTCACTCCTCGAACTCGCTGCGGCGCTGGATCGGCACAATATCGCGATCGGTTCGCGCCGCCTCCCCGGCAGCCTGGTCCTGCAGCCGCAATCCTCCCTGCGTCGCTTCTGCGGCACGCTGTTCCTCGTCGTTGTGCGCCTCCTGTTCGGCCTCCCCTACCGGGATACCCAGTGCGGCGCGAAAGCGCTCCGGCGTGGCCCAGCGCTGGAACTAGCCGCGCACGTGCGGGAGCTGCGTTGGGCATTCGATGTGGATCTGCTGCTCACGGCGCGTGCGCTCGGGCTGTCCATCGTCGAGCATCCTGTCACGTGGGCGAACGACGGTAGTTCGGGATTGCGGATCGTCCCTACCGCGCTCGAGGTCGCGCGGTCACTACGCCGTATCCGTCTCGCGCATGCCGGATCGGGCGTGTTGCAGGGCGAGTATCGATCACCCTCGTCCGCAGTGCATACGACGCTTCTGAACGACATGGAGCAGAGATAACAATGATCCCCGATATGGAGTCGCCGGTGCCGCAAGGTGTGGCACCGGTCCGTCCCGTGGGCCGACATCCGCGCCTCCCGACGTGGCTGCTCGGTCTATTTCACCTCCCGATCACCCGCTTCGGCCTTGTTGGGGCCAGCGGTCTCATCGTCAATACGGTCGCGCTCTACTTCCTGGTGGAAATCGGTCGATTCCCCCACCTCCTCGCAGCGACGCTCGCCGCCGAACTATCGATACTCAGTAATTTCGCCTTCAATGATCGGTGGACGTTCCGCGCGATGCGTCCGGCGCAACCCCGGTGGCAGCGCTTGTGGCGCTATAACGGCATCGCGCTCGGCGGGATGCTCCTCTCGCTCCTGGTACTGACCGGGCTCATCACTTTTACAAACATCCACTATCTCTTCGCCAACATCCTCGCGGTCGGCGTCGCCACCTGGTGTAACTACAGTGCGAATCGTCGCTGGACCTGGGCAACACCCGGCGGGCGCGTCCGTGTCCCCGGTTCGCTGCTCCATCGCCTCCGTCGTCGATCCTCTGTGGTGCCGGTGAGGGTGTCCGAAGCCGCGTCAACTGTGGGGCAATCGACCGCGACAGCACCCGTCGCCAGACCCGTTACCCTCCGGCGCTTCGCCGGGCTATCGCGCGCGTTGCCCCTCGGCCAACTCCTCCTGGCGGCGGGCCTCGTCCCTCGGCGCGCCCTCGACGAGGCCCTCGAGACGCAGTGTCATACCGATATACGACTCGGCGAGACGCTCGTCAGCCATGGGCATCTCTGCCCCGAGCATCTCGTGCTTGCGCTCGCGTATCAGCGAGCCATTGAGCCGTTCGATCTCGAGCGATTCGCGCCCGAGCAGGTTCTACCGGCTGCGTGTCCGGGCTCCTGGTATCTTACGCGGCGCGTCATCCCTCTCGTCGCCCCGGACAATACGCTGCGAGTGGTCACGATCGAGGCCACCGACACCGCCCTCATGTCCGAGATCGCTCATTGAACGGGGCGGCGGGTACGCCCGGTCATCGCGACCCCGCACGATCTGGAGATGGCCTTACACGCGCTCCACCGCGATGCCGACCTCGCGCGGAGCTCGCAACTCCTCCGGACGCAGACCCCGCAGCACTCGGCCCATGTCGTTCTCACGCGGCTCCAATGTGCCGGGGCCTTGATCGCCCTGGCCCTCGTGGCGATCGGGGCGCTATGGAACTGGCAACAGGTTTTGCTTGGGATCTTCGGATTCATCACGGTCGTCTATCTCGCCACCTCGCTCCATAAGCTGTACTTGGTGATGCAAGGATGGCGCGTGGACCCTGTCGAGCGACTGGCGACCGAGGTGGCAGCCCTGGACGAGCGGGCTTTGCCGATGTACACGATTCTCGTACCCCTCTATCGCGAGGCGGTGGTGTTGCCGCAACTAACCACCGCGATTAAGGCGCTCGACTGGCCGAAGGCCCGGCTCGACGTGCGGCTGCTGCTCGAGGAGGACGATGTCGAGACGATCGTCGCCGCGCGCGATGCCGCGCTCCCGCCCTATTTCACGCTCGTGGTGGTGCCCAAGTCCGAGCCACGCGGGAAGCCGCGCGCCTGTAATTACGGGCTGATCCATGCGCGCGGGGACTACGTCGTCATCTACGACGCCGAGGATATCCCCGAACCTGACCAACTGAGGAAGGTTTACGCCACGTTCCTTGCCGCCGATGATCGGCTTGCCTGTGTGCAATGTCGGCTCAACTTCTACAACCCCGAGCAGAACCTGCTAACGCGCTGGTTCACCTCCGAGTACTCCATGTTCTTCGACCTCCTGCTGCCCGGGATGCAGCGGGCGGGCGTCCCCATCCCGCTCGGTGGCACCTCGAACCATTTCCACCGTGGCGTACTCGAGCGGCTTGGTGCCTGGGATCCCTACAACGTGACCGAGGATGCCGACCTGGGTATCCGCTTGCACAAGCTCGGATTGCGGACCGTGGTCATCGATTCGACCACGTATGAGGAGGCCAATCCTCGCGTCGGCAACTGGATCCGGCAGCGGTCGCGCTGGATCAAGGGCTACGTCCACACCTGGCTCGTCCACATGCGCCATCCCATCGCCCTCTGGCGCGCGCTCGGGTGGCGGGGCTTCTGGGGCTTCCAGTTCACCATCGGCGGGACCGGGCTCACGCTCCTTCTCAACCCGGTTTATTGGCTCCTGACCACCCTGTGGTTCGGCACACATTGGGGCGTCATCGGGGAGCTCTTCCCCGCCCCAATCTTTTACCTCGGGGGGGTAGCGCTCTATCTGGGGAACTTCCTCTTCGTCTATGTGATGGTCGCCGGCACGCTCGCGCGAGGGTATCACCCGCTCGTGCGCGCCGCCTTCCTCAGCCCGCTCTACTGGGCGCTTATGAGCATAGCCGCGTGGAAAGGCGTTCTGCAACTGGCCTACGCGCCGAGTTACTGGGAGAAGACGGAGCACGGCCTGGCAACTCCGGGACGACATATCGTCCCGACATATCGTGGGAGTGAGGTGGCATGAGTATCCCGTTCCTGGTCAACGAAGCGGGTGTGCCCCCCGCGACACGCGCGCGGGCAAGACGCGTGGCGCGGGGGAGCGCGCGTGTCGACCGGTCGCTCGCGCTCGCGATGGGCCTCGCCGCACTCGTCGCCGCGCTCGTCACCTACTGGGCCTATCGGAATGACCTCATCCTCACTTACTACGACGCCCAATCGCACCTGAATATCGCCCGGCGCGTCCTCGATTCTCGCACACCCGGATTGGCCCAACTCGGCACGGTCTGGCTGCCCTTCCCCCACCTCCTGATGCTGCCGCTGACCGCGAACGACTTCCTCTGGCGCTCCGGGTTGGCTGGTAGCGTTGTGGGGCTGTTCAGCTTTGTCGGCACCGTCGGCGCGCTGTTCCTCACCGTGCGGCGACTGACGGGTCGGGAGTCGGCCGCCTGGGTGGCGCTGGCGGCGCTGATCCTCAACCCGAACATGCTGTACCTCCACACCACCGCCTTGACCGAGCCGGTGTTGCTAGCCACCATGACCGGCTCCGCGTACTTCCTGCTCAGGTGGGGCCAGGACCGCGCAAATGGCGACCTGATGCTGGCCGGTCTGCTCTCCGCCCTCGCGGTCGGGAGTCGCTACGATGGCTGGTTCTTCGCACTGGTATGCGGGGGGATCACCGTTCTGGTCGCGTGGCGACGGTCACGCCGATACGCGGTTGTCGAGAGCCTCGCCCTCACCTTCCTCGCCGCTCCGCTCTACGCGATGATCGGCTGGTTCGGCTACAATTGGATCATCTTTGGCAATCCCCTGGAGTTCCAGGGAGGGCGCTATTCGGCGCAGTTCCAGCAGAACGCGATCGCCCAGTCGGAGGGCTTGGCCACCAAGCATAACCTCGCCCTCTCGGCGCTCAGCTATGGCTGGGCCGTGGTCGACAACACCGGCTGGCTCGTGCTGGCGCTCGGCGTCGCGGGGTTGCTCACCTATGGGGTGAAAACGCGCTTTCGCCTCGAGGCCGCCATCCCATATGCGTTCCTCGCCGCTTTGCCGTTCAACATCCTCGCCCTCTGGCTGGGGCAGACGATCGTCCGCGTCCCCCAGCTCCCGCAGGACAATATCCTGAGTTCGTTTAACATCCGCTACGGCGTGCTGCTGCTTCCGGGGGTGGCCCTGTTCGTCGGGTGGCTCTACGCGACCTTGGTCGCTCGGCTGGGGCGTCGGGTGGTGCTCCCTGCCTTCGTGCTCCTCCTGGCGTTGCAGGGCGGGCTCTGGCTCGCAAGCGATGTGCGCTCGTCGGCCGTCATCGCCGATGGCCTCGATTTCCAGCGGGCGTTCCCGGAGCGCGAGCAGATCGCGGCATTCCTGCAACGGGAGTATGACGGCGGCGGTATCCTCATCGACGACTCGCAGAACCACGTGATCTTGCGTGCCGAGATCGATATGCGGGAGTATATCGCTACGTTCAGCGGCCCCCTCTGGCGTGCCACGCTCGCCGAGCCGGAGGACCACGCGCGCTGGATCGTGCTAGACATGGCGAATCGGGATGATCAGGTGGCGACCGCTGTCTCCGAGCTGGGCATTTTCCGGCAGGGCTACGAGCTCATGTACACGAGCGGCACCCTGGCGGTGTACCGCCAGATCGATAACACCGTCGACGTACCCTGATGTCGCCGGTCGTTCCGGTATCACCCGCCCCGGCGAACGGGCGGTGGTGTCGGGGATCGTCCCGGTCCGCCGTGAGGTATTGCACCCCTGATTGTCGGTGCTGGCCGTATCAATCGTTTGACATAGGCGTAGTTCCCCCCTGGTGTCTCAGCCGGGTCCGCGACTGGAGGGCGGGGGTTCCCCGCGCAGGCACCAGCCCCCCGCCACCCGGATCGCCCCCTCGCTCAAGGGGCGAGGTGTCGCGTCAGGACGGGTAACTGGGGACGATCCTGTCCGTTGCGGGGCTCGATGGACAGCGGGTAGTCCCCCCACCAGGGGCCGCCCGCCCAATATGTGCCCCCCAGCCCGGCCGCATCCAGGGCCGTGAGAAAATTATCCAGCACCGTCAACCAGCGCGGATCGTTGTCCGGCACGCCATACTCGCCGAGGAAGCCGCGCGCGTTGTGATCGCGAAGCCAGGCGACGAATGGCGCGAGGCGATCGACACCGATCGACGGGTAGGTGCCATCGGCGTCGTAGGACCGCTTGTACGCCCCCGTGTTATCGGCGTCGAAGTAGGTGTGCGCCTCGTACATGACATTCCCATCCGGGTCGTTCACCCAGAGGTTCGCGTTGTTCTGCTGCCAGCCTGCGGCGCTGCTCCATCCGTCGCCCGGCACCAGGATGAGCCGCTGCCGGTCGCCCGCGCGCACGCCATCGACCCCGGCCTGCGCCGCGGCGGGCCACAGGCCGCCCGTGTCGTGCGGCTCGTTCATCAGGCCGTAGGCCCA
>JAABUM010004218.1_pt1 | contig 16467 bp, 12 predicted proteins | sample 5559161 | NCBI WGS metagenome assembly JAABUM01 (sample SAMN10711868, study PRJNA513369) | rock metagenome | isolation source: Antarctica rocks | place: Antarctica: Victoria Land, Siegfried Peak nord | reverse complement strand
CCACCGCAACCATACACGGATGATCTCACGCCGCGGGCGTCACGCTCGCACCGACACACCGAAAAGAACTGCCCTGCAGCACTATTGGCGCATCAAGCCGATGCCCATGTCAGGAGTTCTGGAATCATGAGCGATTGCGCCTTGCGTATGCCTGTGTCACGAGCCACCCCGGTCACCCCTGAATCGGCCGAGGGCAGGTCTGCGAATCTCTGAGCCGTATTACCTTTGACCTGCGCCGCCGGGCCGATCTGCTCGACCTGCAAGTCCGCCGTCTCCGCCGTGCCGGGATGCGCGAGGGCGCGTTGGAGCGGGAACAAGACGACGGTGTTGTCAATCCAGCCGTTCTCGAAGGATGGAACCGTTGCCAGGCCATGTTCATCGAGAGCCGTCTGGATGCGTTCGATGACCCACGAGCCTCGCCTTAGTGCATCCCAGTATCCGATGAACTCTCGAATAGTGATTTTGACCTCGTTGCCGGGGCTGCGAGTCGCGGCGTCCGCGAGCAGTTCGACGTAGGTCTTTGGCTCCACGTGGGCGTCCGCCGGGTCAGTCACCTGCTGGATGGTTACACCTCGTGCGACGGCCGTCAGCGCGAGCTCAAGATGTACTACGGGAAGCGGACTGGTACGCCGACGAAAGCTATGCACTACAGAGGAATTGGCTTCGCCTTTTCAGGTCGAAGAAGCAAGGCCGAGCTTATGGGCCCGGTCGCTGCCTTCCCATGTGGACCCTTGCTGCCAGATGGCCGCGATCTCCAGCTCCCCGTCCAGCAGACTGACGTACAGGTGGCCGATGTCCTCGCTGAACAGGGCGACGAGGGGGTCGACGCCCGCTGGGACTGGGGCACGAAGTGCTTCCGGTACGTGAACAGCTGACCGATCGCTTCTCGTACGGCGGCGGTCGCGTTGCCTCGGCGCAGCACCTTCGCCTCGACGATGCAGCGGGTGGCGAGGCTCGGGGGCAGCTGCGGGCCTGGCGTGAGGGTGAGGTCGAGCGGGTGGTCCTCTGTGCTGGGCCACCACCCGCGGCGAAGGGCGTGCTGCCCGTAGACGTCGACGAGGGCCTCGTGGCGTCTGCCCTTGATCTGCCGCGTCGCGGCCAAGACCGTGACGTAGTCGCTGCTGTCCTTCGGCTTGAAGTGCGCCAACGGGTCGCGCTCGTCGTGGCTCAGGTTCTGTCCGCCGCCGGCGTGCAGGCGTCCCGGTTCACCGACGAGGTAGCGGCGCCTGGTGGCGGCGGCGTCGGCGAGCAGGACGAGGAAGCGGTCGAGGTCTGTGAGCAGTTGAGGCTCGGCGGGAAGGGCGTCGGTGCGGTAGGTGAGGCTCGCGATCGAGCCGGCCTCGTACCCTCGCTGCCGCCACCCGGTGGACTCGAGGGTGAAGGGTTCCGTTACCCCTCGGAGGCTCGAGGGGGACAGGCCCGATTGCAGCAGGGCGGCGTCGTCGGCCAGATGCCCTCTCGCGGCGGCTGCGCCGACGGCTGCGCTGAGTTCTTCGGCGCCTTGCTGCAAGGACAGCGTCACGGTGCTGAGCGTGGCTGAGAACAGGTAGGCCAGGTAGAGCCCGCGGGTCGGGGAGCTGCTGATGTCCGGGTCCAGCACGCCGATCCAGGGCGTCGTGGTGGCTGTGCCAAGGCCACCATGGCCTTCGGCGAGCAGGCCGGCGGGCAGCACGTCAGCCAGCACGTCCTGTGCCGAGCGCAGGTAGCCCTGCAGCTCGGTGCCGGTTCCGGCGCTCGCGTCGAACTCGAGGGCGACGCGTTGCAGGACGGCTCGCAGCGGCATACCGGCATTGTGTCGCGCTCAAGTACGAAGAGTTGGCCGTCGAGCTGATCTAGAGGCCCGCGTCGGGCAGCCCGGGAACCAGAGCGGCGGCTGCCCCGCGGCCGTTATCGCCCGTCTTCGACCGGTAGCGCCTACGGTCTGACTGAAGGAGAGGGGTGTGGTGGCCGGTTACCTTGAGTGGAACGAAGCGCTGTGCGACTGGTTCTTCACTGCCGACCTGGCTGGGCAGCCGGCGTACTTGTGTTGCGACACCTCGGTGCCTGCTGCGGTGGCGCGGGCACGTAGGTGGTCCCTCAATGATCCGCTAGTCGACCTGCTCTCCGCGGTGCGAGCGCGGGTGGGGGTGCCGGAGCCGCTGGACCCGTGGGTCCGGGAGGCGATCCGTTGGCGCAGCGCGGGCAGCGTTGGGACCCCGCCGTGGGTGGCGGTCCTGGCGGTGACGGTGCTGGCCGCCTCCGGTGGCGCTCAGTCCGACGGGGGCCTGACCGTGCAGGACAGGGCGTACTACCGGCCGCTGCGGCAGCTGCTGGGGTTGCCGCCAGGAGCACGGCCGCCGGCGTTCGACAACGACGTGTGCATGCTGTGGAGGTTCCTGCGGGAGTGGCTCGACGAGACTCTGGACGGGAGCCGGGGTCGCTGCACGGCGAGCGCGTCCAAGCACCTGCCTAACGTCGGCTGGGCGTTGTCCCAGACGTTGCTGGGCGCAGCGGAACGGGCGCGGCTGCCGGAGTTCTTCCGGGCGATCGACGCGCAGCCTGCCGAGGACGTCGCGCCCGGGGTGCTGCTGGCCTGCTACCTGCAGTGGGCGGCGCGGGCCGCCGGGCAGGCAGCCCGGCTCGCCGGCAGCGACCGGCACTCCCCCGCGGCGAGCCTCCTCGGTGCGGTGCTGCACCAGTCCCTGCTGACGTGGGACGGGCGCTTCCGCGACGAGCAAGGCAGGACACCTTGCCGGTGCTGCTGGCGTACCACAGCGGCCGCGGGATTCTGCGGCTGGCGACCCGGACGCCCGCGGGGATGGTCGACCGGACGCTGATCGTCGACGACGGCGCGATCTGCCTGGGCAGCGCGCAGGAACTCCTGCTGCTTCCCGGGGACGCGGTCGGGGCGCTCGCCGGCCACCCGGTCGTGGGCCGGCTCGGCCCGGCTGGGCCCGATGACCGCGCCGCGTTGGTCGACCTGCAGATGAGGCTGCCACCTGCGGACGTGCATGTCCTGGCCTCGAACGTGGAGCTGGCGATGTGGGTGGAGGTAGGGACCACCTCCTTCGGCCGGCAGCACGTCGTCGTCGTGCGGGACCACCTCGCGAAGGCGGTCGAGACGGCGATGGCCGCGCTGGGCGGCAGCGATGTGGCCAGGCTGACCCGGATCCGGCTGCCGACTGGCTGGGTGGCCTACCAGCGGTTCGAGCCCACCCGCCTGACAGAGCTGCCAGGGAGCTTGACCCCGCTGCTGCCCAGCGGGGCGCAGCTCGCGCACCTGATCGGTGGGCTCCCGGTGGCCGCGCGGTCCCGGGTCTGGCTGACCAGCGGGCCGCCGGACGTCGTCCTGCCCGACCTCGCCGGGACGCCGGAGGGCACGCTACGCGTGGACGGTCAGGTGCTGGCCTGGCCGGCGGACGGGCGCCTGCGGCTGCACGGGCACGCTTTGACCGCCGGTGCCCACGAACTCGTCGTCGGGCGGACCCTGCGCTTCACTCTCGTCGACGAGGCGGTAGACCAGGACGGGCACGGCGACCTGCGCCTGACCGTGGACCGCCGGCCGGTCGAGCACACCTTCAGCAGCAGCCTGCCGACCGGGGCCGGCCAGGCGGGGCCGGCAGGCAGTCTGTCCGTGCCGGTCGAGGTGACGGTCTGTGGGGCGTGCGTGAGCGCCCCCGGTCCTGCCGACCAGCTGCTCGCGCCGCCGGCACGCCGGCACATCCAGCTCAGGGGCCGCTACTACGCCCTGGGCGTGCCAGGTCAGGCTGCCCAGCTCAGGCTGGTAGCCCCTGCCTGGCTCGGCCAGCTTGACCCGCCGCTGTACCCGCGGGAAGCCGACCTGCAGACCGCGCTGGCCGAGGTCGCTTTCCGCCCTAGCTGGCTGCTGCACGTGCCTTCGCAGGGGCCACGGACCGTGAGCAGCCTGGAGGAGCTGGACCTGGGCGCGCAGCCCGCTGCGGCCGGCCCCGCGCAGACCGGACCCGCCCAGGCTGGTGCGGCAGCGTGGCGGCAGGCGGTGCAGGACCTCGACCTCGCGCAGGCCCCGCCCGGCCAGCAGGTGGCGTGGCAGGCCTGGCTCGATCAGGACCCCGTGCCGGCAGCTCCGCCGCAGGGCACGGCGAGCGGGCGGGGGTGACGGTGGACCACGACCTGCTGCTGCGCTGGTGCTCTGAGCGGGCATCTGGGTCCCTGCAGACGTTCCGGGACGCCCACGAGTGGCTCCAGGACATCGCCGGCAGCCCCTCGGGCGACCCCGCTCGGTCGACGCAGGAGCGTTGGACGTGGTCGCTGCGGTCTCTGCAGGCCTTGGGCCATGTGGAGGTCGACTGGCTGCGGCGCCGGTGGCACGTCGCGCCGCCGGTCCTGACGACGCTGACCGACGGCGGCGGGTTCGCGTTGCTGTGCGGGGCCCGGCCAGCGGCGTTGTTGCGCCGCCTCGACGGCCTGACCCACGACCTGGACGCACGCCTGGTGGCGCTGGCCGACAGCGTCATGTTCGACCTGCCGGTCCGGCAGGAGCAGGGGCCGGCGCTGCGGCTGCTGCAGGCCCGCGGCGCCGACGACGCCCGCCAGCTCTGCCAGCTGCTGAACATCGCCTTCGTGGACCGGGCGGCGGACCGGCTGCTGGGGGTCCTGCCGCCCCTGAACGAGCTGCTGCTGCCCGGCGGCTGCCGGGACCTGCCGGGCGGGGTGGCGCCGGCCCGGATGACCGAGCTGCCGGACCGCTTGTTCGTCGAGCTCGACCACGACCCGGACGAGGCGGGTGCCTATGAGCTGCGGCTGTACGACGCGCCCCGCTACTTCTATCGCGCCGGCCCGGGCCGGGTGTTCGAGGCCGAGCGCGGCGCGGTCGTCTGGGCCGAGCTGCGTCGCACCTGCCGGCAGGCGCTGCGGTTCGACGCGCAGCGCCGCGTCCTGTTGGTCCCGCCGCGGCTGCGGCTGCCATCGCTGTACGAGCGGGCAGCTACCCTGCGCAGCGGCCTGCTCCCCCGGCTGGAGCGGGTCCCTCAGGCCGCCGGCGCGCACGGCGTGCCCTCCCGCCCGATGCTGCTGATGCGCTTCGCGAACATCGACCTGCCGTTCGCGCAGCGGCTCGCCTGGCTGCTGGGCCAGCGCCTGCAACACATCCACGGCGCGTCGGCAACGACCGGGCCACCGGCACCGGACCGGCAGGCGTGGCAGACCGACCCCATCCATAGACCTGCGCTGGAGCGCCGATGACGCCGCACGCACTTGAGCTCGGCGTCGGAGCGCTGCAGCGCGATCTGACCGACACCTTCCTGCGCTACTACGACACCGCCTACGGGCTGCGGGACGCCGGCGTGATGCAGGAGCGGCGCGCCTTGCTGACCGACCAGAGCGCGCTGTTCCAGCAGCCGTTCCTGGAGCTGCTCCCCGACTACGTCCTGGCCGACACCGACCTGGTCGGCAGCTGCACCCGGGCCGGCGTGCCGGAGCTCGCCGGGCTGGCCCAGGCCGGGCTCCTGGCCGGTCGGGACCGGCTGTTCGCCCACCAGGACCAGGCGCTGCAGGCCGCTCTGGCAGGCCGGCACACCGTGGTGACCTCCGGGACCGGCTCGGGCAAGACGGAGGCGTTCCTGCTGCCCGTCCTGGCCCGCCTGGTCCGGGAGTCCGCCGGCTGGGGCGCCGCCGCGGCGGACGGCGACGCCTGGTGGCGAGGCCGCGGGCCGTGGCAGCCGCAGCGGCCGTCCGGGCCTGGCCGGCCAGCGGCGGTCCGGGCGCTCGTGCTGTACCCGATGAACGCCCTGGTGGAGGACCAGCTCGTCCGGCTCCGGCGGGCCCTGGACGGGCCGGAGGCCCGCCAGTGGCTGCAGCAGGCCCGAGGTGGCAACCGCTTCTACTTCGGCCGGTACACCGGCCGGACCCCGGTGTCTGCCGTGCGCAGCAGCTCCAGCACCTCCGAGCTGCGCGCCGTGCTCCGCAAGCTGGACGAGCGAGGACGCCGACTCCGCCAGCGCCTCGCCGACGCCCAGCGCGACGGCGGTGAGGTGCGCACCGAGGAGGCCTACTTCCTCGCCCGGCTGGACGGCGCCGAGATGCGGTCCCGCTGGGACATGCAGCAGGCACCGCCCGACATCCTGATCACCAACTACAGCATGCTCAACGTGGTGCTGATGCGTGACCGCGAGCAGGACATGCTCGCTGCGACCCGGGCGTGGCTCGACGCGAGCCCCGAGCACGTGTTCACCCTGGTCGTCGACGAGCTGCACAGCTACCGGGGCACGCCGGGCACCGAGGTCGCCTACCTGCTTCGCAAGCTGCTGGACCGGCTCGGTCTGCACGACCGGCCGGGGCAGCTGTCGGTGCTGGCGGCCTCCGCGTCGCTGGAGGCCGGCCGGGCCCGCGACCTGGCCTTCCTCGAGCAGTTCTTCGGCCAGCCCCAGGCCCGGTTCGCGGTCGTGCCCGGTGCGCTGGCGCGACCCGAAGGCCCTGGGTCGGTGGCGGCGGCCGCCCCTCTGCTGGCCCAGGCAAGGGCCGAGCTGGCAGCTGGCCGCCAGCCGGACGGCCTGGCCCGCCGGATCGGCGCGTACTCCGCGCTGTTCGACAGCGGGCAGGACAGCGACGGCAAGCTCCGGGCCCGCAGTCTGACGGACTGGTCGGACCGGTTGTTCCCCGACCTGACGCCAGACGGCCGGGCCGGCGCGTTGGAGGACCTGCTGGCGTGCCTGGATGCGGACCCCGACGAGACCCGCCTGCGCGTGCACCTGTTCTTCCGCAACCTCAGCGGTCTGTGGGCGTGCGCGGACCCGGCTTGCCCGCTGCAGCCCGCCCGGCCTGACGCAGAGCCAGGGCCGGGCGGGGGGCGGCCGGGGTCCGGCGACCGGCCGGTGGGCCGGCTGTACGCGCAGCCGCGCTACCGCTGCGACTGCGGGGCCCGGGTGCTGGAGCTGCTGTACTGCCAGACCTGCGGCGAGCTGTTCCTGGGTGGCTACCGCTCCCCGACCGGCGATGACCACACCCAGTACCTGGTCTCCAGCGTCACTGACCTCGAGGCGCTGCCCGAGCGGGCGTCGCTGGCCCGCACCGCCGCCAGCTACACCGTGTTCTGGCCGACCCCGGACACCACCCGGCGGCCGTTGCGCAGCAAGTGGAGCCGCAGCCCGTACGAGATGACGATGGGTCGCCGCAGGCTGAACGCCCACACCGGGGAGCTCGCTGCGGCCGAGCCCGGCGGCGACGGGCACAACGGCTGGGCCTACACCGTCCAGGCCGGCAAGGCCGGAGACCCCTCGCAGCTGCCGGCGTTCCCCAGCAAGTGCCCGCACTGCGGGGACGACCGGGAACTGCCGCTGAACTGGATCAAGGCCGAGGACCCCCGCCGCAACCGCTCCCCCATCCGCACCATGGGCACCGGCTTCGAGAAGGTCAACCAGCTGCTGTCCGACGTCCTGCTCCGCGACCTCGGTGAGAACCGCAAGCTCGTGGTGTTCTCCGACAGCCGCCAGGACGCCGCCCGAATCTCCGCCGGCCTGGCGAAGGCGCACTACCAGGACCTCGTCCGCCAGCTCGTCGTGACCGTCCTGGACCGGCCGGACGGCCTCGACACCAGCCAAGCCACCCAGTACTGGTCAGACCCTGACGCCGGCCCCGCGGCAGCCGCGGCCTGGCGACAGGTGGAGGACGCCGACCCGGCCCTGGCCGCGGCCGTCCGGCGACTCGGGATGGGCCGGCCCAACGCCGACGACGTGCAGACCGTCAAGGAGCGCGTCGCCGCGCTAGGCGGCCAGGGCCTGACGCTGGCCGAGGTAGCGAACCAGGTCGAGCCGCTGCTGCTCGCGCTGGGCGCGCACCCGGGCGGCCCTGCCCCCAGCCTGCAGGAGCACGACGGGGCGCACTGGACCGACCTCTACGACTGGCAGGCGAGCCCGCCGGCCCCTCGGCCGGCCGGTCGGCTCACGCCGGCCCAGCAGAGCCTCGCGGAGCGGTCCCGCGGTGCGCTGCTGCAAGAGGTGCAGCTCAGTGTGTTCTCCGGCACCGGCCGGGACGTGGAGTCCCTGGGCCTCGCCCGTGCCATCAGCCCCACCGAGACTGCCCCGTCGCCCGGCGTGGACGCCGCGACATTCCGCGAGGTATGCGACAGCGTCGTACGGCTGATGGGGCTGCGGCGGCTGTTCCCCGAGCAGGACAAGAACGGCCGCGACAAGCTGCCCCGCAACGCCCGGGCCTACCTCACCGCGGTCGCCGGTGACGACCGCGATCGGGCCGACACGCTCACCCAGGCGGTCACCCGCGCCTTGTCCCTGGGCGACAAGCACCTGCTCGACAGCACCAGGGTGCGCCTGCGGCCAGCCGGCCCCAGCCAGTGGCGTTGCACCCGGTGCCGGCGACGGCACCTGCAGCCCTCCGCCGGGCTGTGCACGCAGTGTCGAGGCCGGCTCGGCCCGGCCGAGCAGCGCGACCAGGCACCGACCGGGCCTGAGGCAGGCGACTACTACGCCTGGCTGGCCCGCGACGCCGGGCTGCCGTTCCCGCTGCGCGTCGAGGAGCTCACGGGGCAGACCGACCTCAGCGACGGGCAGGCCCGCCAGGCCCGCTTCCAGGACGTGTTCCTGGACCAGGAGGTCCCAAAAGCCAGCGGGATCGACGTCCTGAGCGTCACCACCACGATGGAGGCGGGCGTCGACATCGGCGGCCTGCGCGCCGTGGTGCTGGCGAACATGCCCCCGATGCGCTTCAACTACCAGCAGCGCGTGGGGCGGGCCGGGCGGCGCAACGACAAGCTCGCCGTAGCGCTGACCGTGTGCCGAGGCACCCGCAGCCACGACGAGCACTACTTCGCCCACCCCGACCAGATCACTGGCGACCTGCCGCCCGCCCCCTACGTCGACCTGGCCCGCGAGGACATCCTGCGCCGGAGCCTGGCCGCGGAGCTGCTCCGCCGTGCTTTCCTGGCAGCCGGCGGACAGACGCAGGAGTTCGTCGGAGGGAGCAACGCACACGGCCAGTTCGGCGACGCCCGGGACTGGCCGGTCGTCCGCGGGGCGGTGCTGGCCTGGCTGCGGGCCGGTCGGCGCGAGGCGGAGCACGTCGTCGACGTACTCCTCGCGCACGCCGCGCCCAGCCTGCTGACGGCCCGGTCACGGCTGGTCGACTGGGCCGTGCAGGAGCTGCCCGAGGCCGTGGACGAGGTGGCGCTGCGGGACAGCGGCAACAGCTCACTGGCGCAGCGCCTGGCCGAGGCCGGCGAGCTGCCGATGTTCGGGTTCCCCACCCGCGAGCGCACCCTGTACCAGGACCGCCCGCACGGCCACGAGCCCGGTGGGACCGTCAGCCGCCAGCTGGACATCGCGATCAGCGAGTTCGCGCCAGGCAGCGAGATCGTCAAGGACAAGGCCGTGTACACCCCCGTCGGGCTGGTCGCCTACACCCGTCGAGGGCCGCGATGGACGCCGGTGGCCGACCCACGTGGACCGCGGCGCCGCGTCGGACTGTGCCAGGCATGCGGCGCCGTCGACCCGGCGGGGACACCCGATGCCTGTCCCACCTGCCGGACCAGCGACACCGCCTACCGGGTCGCCGAGGTCTGCCAGCCCGAGGGCTTCCGGACCAGTTTCCGCCCACCGGCCGACTACGACGGCACGTACGAGTTCACGCCGCGGGCCGGGCACGCGCGGCTGTCACTGGAGAACGACGGCGCCCTTCGCCACCATCAGGTCGACGCGCTGGACTTGCGCTACGGCAAGGCCGACGTCCTGGTCGTCAACGACGCCGGCGGGGCCGACTTCCGGTTCGGCCCGGTCGGGGGGCAGGACGGGCTGCTGTCGCTGGACCTGCTTGCCGACGAGGAGCGACGGCGCGAGCTCCATCTGCCCAAGCCCGACGGCGACCACCGCACGGCCGTCTCCGTGGCCCTGGGAGCCTGGACGCGCACCGACGCGCTGCTGGCCGGGCTGCAGGCGGTCCCGCCCGGGCTCGACCTCAGCCCGCTCCGGACTCCGGCCCGGGCCGCCTGGCTGTCGTTCGGCTTCCTGCTTCGTGACGCTGCCAGCAAGCAGCTCGACGTCGGGGTGGGTGAGTTCAAGGTCGGTGTGTTCCCGCGCCCCAACCCGGTCGTCCCCGGACAGGTCAGCGGCGCCGCCTTCCTTGCCGACAGCCTGGACAACGGCGCCGGCTACGCAACCCACCTCGGGCAGGACCCGGTGCCGCTGCTCGCACAAGCCCGCGAGCTGGCCGAGCAGTACCGCGAGCACGCCGACAGCGCAGACGGCTGCGACAGCAGCTGCTACCGCTGCCTGCGGGATCACACCAACGCCGCTTACCACCCCTTGCTGGACTGGCGGCTCGCTCTGGACCTGCTGGACGCCGCCGCCGGCCGGCCCGTCGACCTCACTCGGCAGGACCCCCTCGCGCAGGCCCTCGCCCGGACTTTCGCCGCCAACTTCGGCGGCACCGTCCGGCAGGTCGGCGGCCTGCCGCTGGTCCAGGATGACTTCGGCGCCACGATGCTGGTGGTCCACCCACTGGAGAACAAGGACAGCACGGCGGCGAACCCCAGCGCTCGCGTGCAGGCAGCCCACGCGGCCCTCACCGACGCCGGCCAGCCACCGCCCGCCCACACCACCACCACCTACGACCTGGTCCGGCGCCCCGGCGTCGAATGGACCCGGCTGGTAAGCGCGTGAGCCGCCATCAGCGGTGACCGGGCCGTCGAAGGGACTCCTGAAGGCGGCCGCGTCGCCGACGAACCCTGCGACGGCCGTCGCAGCTGCACGGCCCCCGGCGTGCCCGGACCGCCGCCTGCACCCGCTGCGCCGCCACGGCGGGGTCCTCGTGCTCCCACCCCGCAGCGCCTGCCCGCCGGCGCCCAGCAGCCTGTCATCGGTGTCCCGATCACAGCCAGCCGGCGGTTGCGCTCGAGCTTGTCGTGCCACCACTGCTCGTTCGACCTGGCCCATGTCCCGTGCTGCGGGGGCCCGCACCGAGCCCCAACTTCGTGCCGTGTCACTTTCATCGGTGGTCGTTCTGCGGCCGCGCCGGGCCGCTGTGACGAACGATTGCTATTCCGATGCTGACCCCGAGAACAACCAAGGCCACACCGAGAACGAGATCAGCCGCCTCCTTCGCATTCACGGCTTTAGCAACCCCGCTTGAGCTGATGACAGTGGCGAGAGCAAGAACGGAGATGCGACTCGGCAAGGCGCCACTTTGAAGCCCGGCAAGACGTGTTACGAAGCCCGCTAGTAGTAGCAGCGCCATGCCAACCCAGAACACCAGCGCAGCGCCGTTGCCGTGGCGCTCTGCTCGGACCGCCAGGCCCACATCCATAGCCAGCACGAGCAAGACGAGGAGGGCCCGGACGGTCGGGCGCAGGGCCACAGGGCTGCCTCCTTCAGGAAGACTGGAAACCGTTGTTGAGGAGGCCGCCAGCTGAGCAGGCCAGCGTGCCGCCCGCGAGTTCAGCCTCGGGCCCGAGCGCGGCGCCAACCTCGAGTAGGGGGTAGTTGGCGATCAGGGTGCCGAGTCGATCGGAAGAAACAGTTCGGCGCGAGCCTGCCCGGTCGTCTCCCGTACCAGGACCGCGAAGTCACGGCGAGTCTTGCTCAGGAGGGAGACTGCCTCAGTGAGTTGTTTCGTTTGATCGGGGTTCTCCCGCCGGCCGAGCAGGAGCTCCCAGAGTTGCGCTATTCCAGATGGCGGCTCGTAACTCGTCGCAGCCTCCATCACGTCGCTACATGCCCCGAACAGCTCATTTGCCTTGGTCACGATTGGTGGAGGCGTGGTAAGCCAGATGTTCGACCAGGCCTCGATCGCAGGCAGCGTGTCCTGCGTCAACCAGTCGTGCAACTGCATGGGGTCGAGCGGCTTTCGGTGGCGCAGCACAACGTCGAGCCCTTCACGCACCCCCGATCGCACGCGGGCCGTGGCCATGAGTGTCGCCGCCCGCTGCGCAAGCGTCAGGCTGCGGAGCAGCAGCTCTCCGTAGGCTTTCCCGCGAGCAGCTGCCGCCTCGCGTTGATCGAGCCGCCGCTGTTGATAGCCCACAGCCCCAAGCGAAGCGGCAGCACCGAGCAGCCCCCCGCCCAGCCCGCTGATCACGATTGCCCATGCATACATGTGGAGAGTCTCCATCCATGCGACCCGATCGCTTCCCCGTCGCGGTCCCGTCCGGGCGGAGCTGCTTCTAGACCCGATCAGGCACGTTCGACCCTGACCCGGGCAGAACTGGCGGACAGGGCATCTGCGCTTCGCGGCATCTGCCAGCGAGGCGCTCTCGCGGGCACCGCCGCCTCCGTCTGCTTGAACCGGTGCTCCGTCTGTCAGGACACAACCCACAGTGATGGGCTCCACGTGACCGTCGGGCCGAACACGATGTCGGCGCGACGGCGCAGCCCGGGCAGCGGGGCCCGGTCGTCGACCCGGTAGCGAAGCCCGGAAGCGTGCAGGAGCCGTCGTAGAGCGAGCTCGGGCTGGGTGCCGCGGGCCAGCTGGTCCTGCATGCGTCGCCGCAGAGCGGGAGTCGAGGCCGTAGACGCGTCTGCGGTGTCCCGGCGTGCCCGTCGGGCAGTCGCCGGCCGCCCGTCGCGGTCTGCAGGGGACCCGGCCGGCACAGTTCAGCGCACCGCGGCTGCTACGCGTTCCACGACGCGCTGCGCCAGGAGCGGAGGGACGGCGTTGCCGAGCTGGGCCTGCACGCTGTTGCGGCTGCCGACGAGCTCGAAGGAGTCGGGGAAGGTGAACAGCCGTTTGATCTCCGGGACCCGCAGCCGGCGGTTGTCCCAGTGGAACGGTCCGACGTTAGGGCCGGGCTGGGCCTGGATGGTGGGGCTGGGCCGATCCGGGTGCAGCTTCAGCAGGAAGCTCCAGTAGCGGCTGCGCCACGCGAACCGGGGGTCGGGGTGCCCGCGCTGGGCGGTGTAGTGCAGGTAGTTCTCCCCCGGCGGCACGTCGGGCAGCAGGTGCGCGTACTGCCCGCGCAGCCCCTCGGTCGGCTCGGGGTCGCTGACCATGCCGTCTAGGGCCTCCCCCGCGGTGACGTGCGGCCGCTCCGCATGCCCGGAGTGCCGGCGTTCCCAGCTGCCGCCGTGGGTGGCCTCGGGGTGTTCCGGGAGCCGGTTGCCCTTGGGCACGCCGACGATGAACAGCCGTGGGCGGGCCTGGGGGACGCCGTGGTCGGCGGCGTTGAGGACCTTGGCCCGCCAGTCGTAGCCGGCCGCGTCGATCTCCCGCAGCAGCCGCTGGTATGCCGGCCGGCTGGCCTTGTTGTCATAGGTCAGGGCGTAGACGTTCTCCAGCACGAACGCCCGTGGCCGGGCCTCGGCGAGCACCCGGGTGTAGGCCTGCAGCAGGCTGGCGTCCGGGTCCAGTCCGGAGCGTTTCCACTCCAGCCAGAAGCCGCTCTTGCTGAACGGGGTGCACGGCGGGCCGCCGATGAGCAGGTCGGGTCGGGCTCGGCCCTTCAGCCCGGCGGCGCGCAGCAGCTCGCGGGTTGTCACGTCCAGCACGTCGGCGCGCAGCACCGGGCTGTGCAGGTGAGTGAAGTTCTTCTCCATCGTCAGCGCGGCGTCGCGGTCACGCTCGAGCGCCGCGGCGACGCGGTAACCGGCCTGCTCGGCGCCCAAGTCCAGGCCGCCGGCGCCGGAGAACAGCGAGATCGCGACACCTGTGGCTGCCATGCCCGCAGCATCCCAGCCAGCACCGGCGACCGTGTGGCGGCGCACCGCAGCGGATCCAGTTAGGCTTAAGGGGCTATCCATCTCAGTGCACCAGCTGTCGACGTTCTGAGCGTGCCGGGAGTGCGTTTGAACGAGTCCGGTTAGCTCAAGCCCGCCGGATCGCTCGCAGAGGCCAGCTCGGCGACCGCTTACTCCGTGGCTGCCCATGAGACCTTCGAGCCCGGAGGCCATCCCAGCCAGGTCATCGAATCCCATCGGCCGGGTGCACTGAGATGGATAGCCCGTTAGGCTTATAACGCGTGCTCGAGGTCGTGAGCCCAAGCCAGGTCGATGCGTTGCAGCGCCGCGACGCGCCCGGGGTGCTGCGCGTGCGGGGCCAACGATGCTGTCGCCCGGTAGCGGAAGGACCACTCGCCCGTGGGCGGGTACACGCAGGCCGCGACGACGTCGAACTGGTCGACGCGGTACAGCCGGCTGGCCGGGTCGCCCTTGCTCGCCCGGGTCTTCTGCACCTCGACCTTGAAGCTCCCGTCGGCGTAGGGCTTCGGGCTGGCGTTCTTGCACTCCACGAGCAGCCGGCGGCCGTCGGTCAGGGACACGTCGAAGTCGGGCTGCCCGTCCAGGTCCAGGCGTTGGAGCCGGTCCACGGCAGGGTCTGCGCGCAGGACCCGCTCCAGGTGGTGCTCGGCGACGCCCCCGCGGACGGCGACCGACAGCCGGTTCCGGTTGTTGATGATGTCGAGGATGTCTTGGCTGGACAGCGCGAACTCTCGCTCGAGCACGTGCAGGCCGCCGACGAGCCCGGAACCGGCCGCTGCGCCGGCTGATTCGGTGGCGGCCTGCTGCCGGCCGGCGGCGGCGGCGCCGGTGAACCGCAGCGGCTGGTCGAGGCGGAGGTCGGCGGCCTGGCGCTCGAACCGGGCGTAGTCCAGCAGGCGCTGCGGGGCGAAGGCCACGAGCGTCTCCAGGCCGCCCTGGGCGCGCGGGGCGTCGCGGACCCTGCCGGGCTTGTTCTCCCGCTCCCACACGTGCCAGCCGGTCTGGGCGGCTGCCTCGAGCTCGGCGTCCTTGGCGTAGAAGGAGATGCCCATCGGCAGCGGGTCGTACAGCGCGGGGTCCAGGCCGAGCAGCAGCCTGTCGGCCAGGTGGACGCCGAGGACCAGGGTGGTGTCGACGCCGGCGACGTCGCGCCCGACGGGGTGCTGCCCCTGGTGCCAGCTCGTCTCGCTGCCGTACCGGATCTGTCCCTTGCTCTCGTCGGCCGGGCGGTTCTTGGTGATCGTCCGGCCCATCCTGAACGGGTAGAGCAGCAGGCCGAGCCGCTCGTCCTGCGCGCCCTGCACACCTAGGTACACCGGCGCACGGCGCGGCTCGCTGGCGTACAGGACCCGGCCCCCCGAGGCCTCGACGGCCTCCTACAGGAAGGCGTGCAGGTCCTGCCGCCGCTCGACGTCATAGACGCGGGCATAGTCCCGCCCGGCGATGCTCACCTGACTGATCCTGCCTGGCGGGCCTGCCGGCGTCCGGACGTTCGGCCACGACGCCGCTGCCTGGGAGGCGCTATGCGCTTCGTCGCCGGCTGTCGAGGTAGCCGGCAAGCACGGCCCGGGCCAGCGGCACCGCGGCCGCACCGGAGCCATCTGCGGTGCTGTCGAAGGCCAGGCACTCCCCGTCGGTGTTGGCCTGGTCAGGCGGGTAGAGCCCGACGCCCCAGCCTTGCTGCTCCCGTTGCCAGGACAGGGAGTCCTCGGCGTCGGTGATCAGCAGCGTGTAGCCGCCGTCGAGCATCACCTCCAGGGCGGCGTTCATCCCCCCGGTCTGGGTGAACGTGGCGCTCAGACCGCCGGCCGCCAGCCGGTCCAGGACGTCCCGGTACTGCGCCGCGCCGTGCCGCATCGTCTCCTCATAGGTGATCAAAGCGGTCAGCCTTCGGTCATGGGGGCGAGGGGGTAGGTCGCGTCGTACCAGCCGATGAAGCCCAGGGTGCTCCCCCACTGCCGGGTGATCCGCTCGTGCACGGCCCGCTGGTCGTGTCCAGGGGCGAACGCTCGGTGGCTCGGGACCGGGGCGCCGCACCCGCAGGCGCAGTTTCGGGGGCCGTCTGCAGGGTCGTCGGGGTAGGTGACGGGATTGCGGTGTGCGTCGACCGGCGTACCCATCAGGGCCTGGTGCATGGGGTGGCCCTCCCCAAGGACTCGGCCGACGATCGCGCTCTTGTCTGGTCGGGATGGGTTCTTCGACGAGATCGTCTCGATGCCGTCGATCTCGACGACGACCCGCACGGTGCCCTCGAAGGAGAAGGTGGCGTACCGCTCGCGCGCTGCACGCGGGCCGAACAGCCAGACGCCCCGGTTCTGGTCGTAGGTCTGCTGCGGGCTGTGTTCGGCCTGGAAGCCGACCCAGCGGCGCCCCATGTCGTCCTTCTGCGCGTCGACATCCCGGACCGGGTTGAGCTTGAGGTTGATCGCCACCAGGTACTCCTATGAACCGCGGGCTTGGGCAGAGTCTAATGTTATGACCCCAGGCGACATCGGTCAAGGGCAAGGGCGTCTTTTATCGCACCCCGGCGCCAGTGTCGGCGGCGAGCTCTAGCGCTGCCCTCCAGCTGCGAGCCGCGCGAGGAACGCAGCGGTCAGCGTGGCCACAACAGGGGACCCCCGGCGTGCGGCGCCCTGACTTGTGAGTCTGCGGCCGCGTCCGCAGGACTACGGGTGCTCGAACATGCGTCCTGCATCTCTGCTTGAGTGCAGTAGTTTCTGCAGGGTGAGCGAGAAGTCGCACCCGGTTGGCGGTCAGGACTATCCGCGGACCTATCAGGAGTTCCGGTCCTGGTTTCCGGACGACGCCACCT
>JAABUM010004215.1_pt1 | contig 16470 bp, 14 predicted proteins | sample 5559161 | NCBI WGS metagenome assembly JAABUM01 (sample SAMN10711868, study PRJNA513369) | rock metagenome | isolation source: Antarctica rocks | place: Antarctica: Victoria Land, Siegfried Peak nord | reverse complement strand
GGCTGTTCGAGCGCCTGGAGCCGGAATACAGGAAGTTGATCGACGACATCTGCCCGAGCCAGATCTCCTACTCGGGCCTGCAGGCGGTGTTGAAGCTGCTGCTCGGCGAGCGCGTGTCGATCCGCAACCTGCACCTCATCCTGGAGGCGGTGGCCGAGATCGTGCCGCACGTCCGTCGGTCGGAACTGGTGGCCGAACACGTGCGGGTCCGCATGGCCCAGCAGATCTGCGGGGACCTCGCGGACAACGGCGCCCTCAAGGTCCTGCGGCTCGGGAATCGCTGGGATCTCGCCTTCCATCAGAGCGTCAAGCGGGACGGCAAGGGCGAGGTCAGCGAGTTCGAGCTCGACCCGCGCCTCGTCGAGCAGTTCGGCCAGGATGCCTCGGCGGCCATCCGCGAGCGCATGGACCAGGGCCACAATTTCGTCTTGATCGCGGCGCCGGAAGTCCGGACCTATGTTCGTATGATCGTCGAGCGCATGTTCGCCACCCTGCCGGTCCTGTCCCATCTCGAGATCGCCCGCGGGCTCGAGATCAAGCCGCTGGGCACGATCTCATGAGCTTCGGCCGGTCGACTTGAACGATGCGGCGTCGGTCTCGGTCCTCACGGCCTTCGTGGTGTTCAGCCGCGTCGGCGCCTGTTTGATGATCATGCCGGGTTTCTCCAGTCCGCACGTCCCGGTCCAGGTCCGGCTGTTCATCGCGGTCGCGATCTCGCTGGCCCTGACGCCCCTGCAGATCGACATCGTCCGCCCGCTGGTGGCGGACGGCACCCCCGTGCAGCTTCTCCGCACGATGGGTTCGGAACTGCTGATCGGCGCCGGCATCGGGCTGCTGGGCCGATTCTTCTTCGTCGCGCTCGAGTTCATCGGCGTCGCTGCCGCCATGTCGGTCGGCCTCAGCCAGAACATCGGGGCTCCGATCGAGGCCGACGAGCCGCTGCCGGCCCTGACCTCGCTGCTCACCCTGGCCGCCATGGCCCTGATGTTCCTCACGGACCTCCATCTCGAAGTCTTCAAGGGGCTGGAGGCCTCCTACGGGAGCCTGCCCGTGACGGGCGGTTTTCCCCCCCAGGCGATGCTGTCGCAACTGGCCGCCAAGGCCGGCGAGGCTTTCCTCCTGACGTTGCGCATCGGCAGCCCGTTCCTGATCTTCTCGCTCGTGTTCAACGTCGCCATGGGCCTCGTGGGCCGGCTCGTTCCCGGCATCCAGACCTTCTTCCTGTCGACGCCTTTCCTGCTGATCGGTGGGCTGGTCCTGCTGTCGATCGTGATCAAGCCCATGCTGCTCTTGTTCATCGCGGCCTTCAGCCATTTCCTGGTGAGCGGATGACGGACCGGCTGAAGAGCATGAAGCGCATCCTCAAGGTCCAGGACGGCATCAAGCGGATGGCCGACTGGCGGCTCGCCGAAGCCGAGCGGGAGCGGGCCGAGGCCGCGGAGGCAGGGCGCGCGCTCGCGGCCTTCATCGACCGCGAGATGCTGACCGGTCCCTTGGCGACCGCCGCAGTCGCCCAGTCGGGGCGCCTCGGCGAACGCGAGGCCGCGGCCGTTCTGCGGGCCGAGGCCGAGGCCGAGGCCCTGCGCGACGCGACGGCGCGCCAGAAGCTTGCCGGCCGCGCCGTCGCGGACCTCGGCCGCGCCGAGCGGCAGCGCGCCGAACGCAAGGACCTGGAGCGTCTCGTCGAGGCTTTCGCGGCGCGGGCGCCGGCGGAGGAATCGAGAAAGGACTGACGTTTGCGATCTCGGCCGAAGCAGCGCGCGGTCGCGGAGGCGCACCAAGCCGCGTGTCAGCGCCCTTTCTCGATACGGGCGTAGACCTGCTCGGTGAACAGGAACATCTGCGAGCCGATGAACGAAGCCGTCAGGGTCAAGACCAGCAGCATCGCCACGATTTTCGGCACGAAGGTGAGGGTCATCTCCTGGATCTGGGTCAGGGCCTGGAACAGGGCCACGACGATACCCACCACCATCGCGGTGCCGATGGCCGGACCCGACGCCAGGACGATGGTCCAGATGGTACTCTGCAACAGCCCGAGCGCGTCGGCTTCGTTCACGAGGCCGAGACCTTCACGGTCGAGTCGAGCGCCAGGGTCGAACCGTCCGTGAGCGTTGCCGTGGCGTTGCCGCCGCCCGTCAGCGCCACCGACGCGACCGTACCCGACACCGCCCCGCTGGCGGAACTCACGGTCTTGCCGATGATGCTCTCGGCTTGCGTGAGCGACGTGGCCGTCAGCATGGAGTCGAGCTTGGTGTTGGTGAGGATGCCCTGCTGCACGTTCGAGAACTGGGCGATCTGGGTCAGGTATTGGGTCGGATCCGAGGGGTTGGTCGGATCCTGATTCTTCATTTCCGCGATCATCATCTGCAGGAACGAGTTGAAGTCGACGGAGGCCGCAGCCGCGGTGGATCCCGTCGTCGTGGGGCTCGTGACCGGTGCCGTCGCGGCCGGCGGCGTCACGTTCGATCCGGTGGCGGTGCTGCTGGACACGCTCGTCATGACAAGGCCTTCCCGGGCGCGACGTGGAGCGTTGCCGCTCCGTGTCACGTCCTCCTTTGTTGCGATGCCAGGATTAGGGTGCGATCCTGTGCGGAGCTTGCGGCGCCCTTGCCGCCCCGGGGCGGCGGCGCGGGGCGAGGCGCCGGCAGCCGCGCCTGGCCGTCTCCGCGCCGCGCCGGGCGGTCGCTGCCCCAATTGAGCCATGAAACATAGGCTGTGTCGTCTCGAGCACGGCAGCGGCCGGACCAAAGGGGGGCATAGCTTTTGGGGGCAATCGCCAGCGCGGATCATCGATACGGCGGGGTCAACGCCCTCGATATCGGCAACGAACCCCCGATCGACTTCCTGGGCCGGCGACCCCTCGCCTACGTTCCCCACACGATCTCGCTGCGCTGGCTCTCCGCCGTGGTGATGACCGGCATCGCAGGATCCGGACTGATCGGTACGGCTGTTTTCGTGGCCATGAACGGTCGCTCCACCGTCACCCAGGCACCGGAACTCGTCGCCCCGGCGCGGAACGCCAAATCGGCCGAGATCGGCATGGTCAAGGGCGACCGGCTGATCCGGACGGCCGATATCGTCGCCGAAAAGCAGAGCTACAAGGCGCCCACGACCGTGAGGGTGGGCGACAAGCAGATCATCCGCATGCGGGGCTTCACCCATGTGGCGACCACGCTGGCTCTGGCTCCGACGGGAGCCGAGGACGAGGTCCCTGAGTTCAATCCGCTGAAACTCGCCACGCAGGACATCAATCCGTCCGAAGCCCCGCCCCCCGATCCTGGACCGGCCCTGGAGGAAGCCGACGTCTCATTCACCACCAAGGACCTGTCGGGCGTCGACGCGTCGCGGTTCGGCGGCTTCCTGTCGACGGACGAGATCCAGGCTCAGGTCGCGGACTATGCCCGCAGTCTCGCGACCACCAACCGGACCGCCCTGCCGGCCCAGATGCTCCTGATGCGGACGAGCCGCGCCGGAAACCTGCCGAACGGCAGCCTGGGCTTTGCAGACCCCGGCTTCCAGGCCGCGCCGTTCTCCTCGATCGAGGTCCGGATGGTGCCGGAGAACGTCACCGTGATGCCTCGCCAGGAAACCGGCCGCGACAGGGAGGTGACGGAGCGGCTCGTGGTGTTCCGGCACGGCGACAACCTCGACGACATTCTGAAGGCCAACGGAGCCACGCGCGAGCAGGTTCGCTCGATCGACGCCGCCTTCGCGCCGCAGCGAGGCGAGGCTCCGGTGGCCGAGGGCCGGCGCATCCGGCTCCTCTTCTCGCGGCTCGAGGCGAACCGCCCGCGCCAGATCGCGCGCTTGTCGGTCTACGCCGACGAGACCCTTCAGACGACGATCGCGCTCGCGGATTCCGGCGATTACGTGAAGGTCGCCAACGATGTCGTCGCACAGCGCCGACCGGCTGCCTCGGCGGGGGGCGAGGACGCCGGCTTCCGGCTCTACGACAGCCTTTACGAGACCGCGCTGAAGCAGGACATCCCCAAGCCGACCATCGACACGCTGGTCCGCGTGTTCTCCAACAGTGTCGATTTCCAGCGCTCGGTGGCGGGTGGCGACAGTTTCGACGCTTTCTACAGCGACGGCGGCGACGACCCCGCGCGTGCGGATCTGCTGTTCGCCTCGATCACGGCGCGCAACGAGACGTTCCGCTTTTACCGCTATACGACGCCGGACGACAATGCGGTCGATTTCTATGATGAGAACGGCCGTTCGGTCCGCAAGTTCCTGATCCGCAACCCCGTGCCGAACGGCGTTTTCACCTCCGGATTCGGACTCCGTTTCCACCCGGTCCTCGGTTACACGCGACCGCACACGGGGGTGGATTGGACGGCGCCGATCGGCACGCCGATCCTGAGCGCCGGCAGCGGCACGGTGCTCAAGGTCGAGCGCTCCTCCTCCTACGGCAACCACGTCGAGATCCAGCATTCGAACGGCTATATCACCACCTATTCGCACATGACCGGCTTCGCCCGTGGCATCGCCGACGGCGTGCGGGTCCGCCAGGGCCAAGTGGTGGGCTACCTTGGCCAGACCGGCCTCGCGACCGGGCCGCACCTCCATTACGAGGTGATCGTCAACGGGCATTTCGTCGACCCGATGCAAGTCAAGCTGGCCCGCACCCGCGAGATGGACGGCAAGATGCTGGCCGACTTCAAGCGCGAACGCGACCGCATCGACGCGCTCATGGCGAGCGCCCCCAACGCCGTCGCCTCGAACCCCGAGAAGCACGCCGCGAACTGAGGGCTGCCAGGGCGCCCAGGCCGCCTCATGGGCCCGGATGATGTCGGCCCGCGGCCGCGCTGCATCACAGACCCACCCTCCGCCTGACCTCTGCAGGGCTCACCCCCTGACGCCGCAAATCCCGCAGCGACGGCGCGCGACGGCTCTTCGACAGCTTGTGGCCGTCGGCATCCAGCACGAGGCGGTGGTGGCGGTAGCGCGGCGCCGGCAGCCCGAGCAGGGCCTGGAGCAGCCGGTGCAGGCCGGTGGCGCGATACAGGTCGCGTCCCCGCACCACGTCGGTGACGTCCTGCGCTGCATCGTCGACCACGACCGACAGGTGATAGCTGGTCGGCATCTCCTTGCGGGCCAGGAGGGCGTCGCCCCAGGCGGCGGGATCGGCCGCCACCATTGGCCCATCCCCGTTCTCGGCGCGCTCCTGCCAGGCGAGCGGCTCCGGCACCTCGGCCAGGGCGCGCGCCATGTCGAGCCGCAGGCCGGACGGTCGACCTAGCGCCAGCCAACGGGCCGCATCGGCCGGTTCGAGGCGCCGGCACGTGCCGGGATAGAGCGGCGCTCCGTCGGGATCGATGGCTCGCGCCGAAGCCGCCGTGGCGGCCAGGATCGCGCCGCGGCTGCAGAAGCAGGGGTAGACGAGGCCGCGGGCCGCGAGACGGTCGAGCGCCGCCCGATAGATCGCGAAATGCTCCGACTGCCGCCGTGGCACGCCACTCGTGACGACGCCGAGCCAGGCGAGGTCGTCCTGGATCGCGGACGCGAAGGCTTCACGGCACCGCTCGCGATCGATATCCTCGAGCCGCAACAGCAGGGTTCCGGCCGCGGCTTGCGCGAGATCGTGGTTGAGCAGGGCCGAATAGGCGTGCCCGAGGTGAAGCTCACCGTTGGGCGACGGAGCAAACCGGAACACCGGCCCGCCACCCTGACCGAGATCGTCGTCCGCCACGCCGGCCCAGCTCCATCCCGTTGCCGGCAGGCCGGCGGCACGGAGCATCGCACGATCCGGAAAGGCGGACCATGGAGGACGGGAAGGAGGGTCCGCGGCTCATCGTCGGCGAAGCGGATCTCGACTGCGCCATCGCCCGACTGGCCGAGCGGGATCCGGAGATCGTCGGCCATCTGCTGTCGGTCGGCGGCCGGCCGCCGCTTCGGCGAGGCGGAGCCGGCTTCGAAGGTCTCGCCTCCATCGTCGTGTCCCAACAGGTCTCGACAGCGAGTGCCGCCGCCATCTTCGGCCGGCTCGCGCTGGCGTTGCGACGCCCGAAGGCCCTCCATTTCGAGGCACGCGACCTCGCGGCCGCGGATGACGGCGTGCTGCGCTCTGCCGGCCTGTCGGTCGGCAAGGTCGCGACCCTGCGGGCGGCGGCGGCGGCGGTGCGGGACGGCAGCCTGCCGCTCTCGGAACTCGCGGCCCTGCCCGAGCGGGAGGCGGCCCGGCGGCTGCTGGCGATCCGCGGCATCGGCCCCTGGACGGCCGAGCTGTTCCTCCTGGTCTGCCTCGGCCATGCCGACGCCTGGCCGGCTGGCGATCTCGCGCTGCAGGAGGCGGCCCGCATCGCGCTGGGGCTCGAAGCCCGTCCCGATGCCGCAGCGCTCGCGGCACTGGGGGAACGCTGGCGCCCGTACCGCGCCGTCGCGGCCCGGCTGCTGTGGAGCTATTACCGGGCGGTGAAGCGGCGCGACGGCATCGGGGTGGCGGCCCCCGATCGGCAACCCTGCAGCCGGCTCGGGACTTGACCACTGCCGCCGCAACCCCGATGTCGCGGACCACCAATCGGTCTTGAGGATGTTGCCTTGTCTCCCATCGACGGCCCGCGCCTGCCGGCGCGCTCCCGCCATGCCCGCCAGCTCGTGGTGTTTCTCCACGGCTACGGAGCCGACGGCGGCGACCTCATCGAGATCGGCCGGCAGTGGCAGAGCTGGCTGCCCGACGCGGAATTCGTGGCGCCCCACGCGCCGCAGCGTTGCACCCAGTCGCCGACCGGCCGGCAATGGTTTCCGCTCACCACGCGCGACACCGACGAGCGTTGGCGCGGGGTGACGGCGGCGCGGCCGAGCCTCGACGCGTTCCTCGACCGCGAACTCGCCCGCACCGGCCTCGACGACGGCAAGCTCGCCCTCGTCGGCTTCAGCCAGGGCACCATGATGGCGCTGCACACGGGGCTGCGGCGGCCGCGGGCGCCCGCCGCCATCCTGGGCTATTCCGGGCTGCTGGTGGGTCCCGAACACCTCGCCGAAGCCGCGGCGCGGTCGCCGGCCGGCCGGCCGCCCCCGATCCTGCTGGTGCATGGCGACCAGGACAACGTCATCCCGGTCGAGGCGCTCTTCGCCGCCGCCGACGACCTCGGACGGGCCGAGATCGCGGTGCAGTGGCACCTGTCCTTCGGCGTCGCGCACGGGATCGACGGCACCGGGCTCAGGCACGGCGGCCAGTTCCTGGCGCAGAGCTTCGGCCGCCCGATGCCGCGATGACCCAGGCACCGCGGCCCGGTCGCGGCCCAGGCGCCGATCCGTCTCGTTCGCCGGGGAACCCCCTCGCCTGCCCCGTGGTTCAGTCCGACGACATCGGAGCCCTCCAGATGAGCGAAGATACTCGGCCCCTCGACGTCTACGGGTATTGGCGGTCCAACGCCATGTATCGGGTGCGGGTCGCCCTGAACCTCAAAGAAGTGCCATACAACGAAATCCCGGTCGACCTCGACGCCGGCGAGCAGCACGCGCCGGACTCCGTGGCCCGAAACCCCCAGGCCGCCGTGCCGGCGCTCGTCGAGGGTGACCTGCCGGCCCTGACCCAGTCGCTCGCCATCCTCGAATATCTCGAAGAGCGCTATCCCGAGCCGCCCATGCTGCCGGCCGACCCGCGCGGCCGGGCTCGGGTGCGGGCCCTCGCCTATAACGTCGCCAGCGACACCCACCCCCTGATCGTGCCGCGCGTCCGCACTTATCTGACCGACAAGGCCGGCTTCGACCAGGCCGCGTTCCGGCGCTGGATCACGCACTGGGTCGGGCGCGGCCTCGAAGGGCTCGAGGCCAACCTGTCGGGGAGCCGCGACACGGGCCGCTTCTGCCATGGCGACCGCATCACCATGGCGGACATCTGCGTCACCGGGCTCGCCCTGATTCCGCGGGTGTTCAAGCTCGACGTCCCCGCCACGCCGACCGTGACCCGCATCGTCGAATCCTGCCTGGCCGAACCCGCCTTCGCCAAGGCCGATCCGATGAAGCAGCCCGATGCGCCCAAGGCGGCGTGAATCGGGAAGGGTCTATTGCCGAAGGCGCTCGGTTCCGACAGGCCTTTGCCGTCACCGCGACCGCATCGGTGAGGCGGCCCGGCAGGACGGAGGACGAGAGCCGTCAGGAGGCGCCGCGCAGCGCCGTCACCACGGCCGCGAGCCGGTGTTTGCCGCTGTCCGTGAAGGTGGCGCGGTCGCCGTCCCGCCTGGCGAGGTCGGCAGCCTCGAGTTCCGCGATGGCTTGAGGGTCGGCGGCGTGGCCGGCCCCATCCTTGAGCACGACGTCGACCACCACCTCGCCGGAGCTGAGCTGATGATAGGCCGCGAAGGCGAAGACCGCGACGGCCTTGTCGCTGAGCGTCGGTGACGGCATGAGAGGCTCCCCGTGTCGAATAGCGTGTGCTTCGGTGAATGCGGCACCGCGTGGCTTGGTTCGGCCGGCGCGGTCGGCGCGATGCCGCAGTTGTGCGCGGGGCGCGGGCTTGCCAAATCCGGCCCATGGCGCTGGCTGCAAGGCTCGGCACGGATGCGGTCTGACCGGGACGGGCGGGGTCCGCCCCGACCGAAGGGCGACCCGGTGTGCCCGCTCTGCGGCCGACCGATCCCGCCCGGCTCCAAATCGAGCCTTCACCACCTGGTGCCGAAGCTGAAGGGTGGCGCCAAGTGCGGCACCGTGCGGCTTCATCAGATCTGCCATAGCGCCATCCACGCGCGTTTCTCCGAGGCCGAGATCGCCCGACGCCTCGCCGATATCGACCGCCTCGAGGCCGATCCGGCGCTGGCCGAGTTCCTGGCCTGGGTCCGAACCAAGCCGGCCGACTTCCACGCACCCACCCGCCTGACACGCCACCGGCGCGACCGACGCAATGGGCGTCGACCGCGATAGGGCGGGAGGTGCGGTCCGGGCGGGGTCTCGCCGAGCCACGATCCGGCCGAGCCACAGTCTGGCCGGGCCACGGAGTGGCCGAGCCACAGGGTGGCCGAGAGTCACCCGAAAGCCGCACCGGCGGTAAAATCTCATGAATCGGGCTGGAACTTTTCGGCACGATCCTGCGCGGGTTGCGATAACGGGACCTTAAGCCTAGAAGCCTAGCGGTGTCGGGTGGCGCCAGCCATTCCGGAGCGTGACCAGTGGATTTCAGCGACATGCGGGCACGACGCGCCTTCGGAGTTCTTTGGCGATTGGCCCTCGTGGGGGCCGGTACGGCGCTCCTGGCGGGCTGCAACGAGGATGTCGGCCTCAACAGCAACGCCCGCGCCTACGCCCCGATTCCCGAAGCGACGCTGCAGTCGATCGCGGCCAAAGGGTCCACCAAGAACGCCCCCGTCCTCATCCGGGCCTTCAAGAAGGAGGCCGAAATGGAGATCTGGAAACAGCGCTCCGACGGCCGCTACACCCTCCTCAAGAGCTTTCCGATGTGCCGCTGGTCGGGCCAGCTCGGCCCCAAGGTCCGCGAGGGCGACCGGCAGGTTCCGGAAGGGTTCTACACCATAACGCCGGGCTCGATGAACCCGAACTCGGCCTATTACCTGTCGTTCAACGTCGGTTATCCCAATGCCTACGACCGGGCGTTGGGCCACACCGGCGGATCCATCATGGTGCACGGCATCTGCTCCTCGGCAGGCTGCTTCTCGATGACGGACCAGCAGGTCGAGGAAATCTACGCCATCATGCGGGAAGCCTTCGCGGGGGGCCAGCATGCCGTGCAGATGCAGAGCTTCCCGTTCCGCATGACGGCCGAGAACATGGCCAAGCACAGGCTCGATCCCAACATCGGGTTCTGGCGCGAGTTGAAGAAGGGCGCGGACGAATTCGAAGTCACCAAGCTGCAGACGCCGGTGGGAGTGTGCAACAAGCATTACGTCTTCGCCAGCGCCAAGAATGGTGAGCGTTTCGACGCCGAATCGGCCTGCCCGCCCCTCGACCTCGACCAGGAGGTCGTGCGGGCCGTGAACGACAAGCAGGCCAGGGACGACAGCGAGATCCAGAGCCTCGTCGCCAAGGGCGTGAAGCCGATCCGCATCGTCTATCAGGACGGTGGCCAGAACCCGGCCTTCTCGCATCGCTTCGCCGAGGTCAGCCGGCCCGACGCCATCGCGGCCCCACCGACCGAGATCGTCCTCGACGATAGCCCGAGGGCCAGGCCCGTCGCGGTTCAGATTGCGGCCGCCAAGGAGGCCACGACGGCCGCCGCACTCGTGGACGGTCTGCCCAAGACGCCGCCGAGCGTCTCCTTCGCGGCAAAAGGCGCTCCGCCGGCCGCCGCCGCGCCGAAGGGCGCCAAGCCGGTCGTCACGGCTTCGGTCAAGGCGCGCAAGCCGATCGACCCCGGCGCCTCCGAGCCGGTCACCGCGACTTTCACCAGCGCGCCTTCGGCCTATGCCAAGGAAGAACCCAAGAGCGCCACGCGTTCGTTCTTCGATCGCGTCATGAACCTCGGTGGTGGCGAGTCGTCGTCCCCGGACGCCGCTCCGGCCGGTCAAGCGTCGCTGTCCGGCAAGCCCCCCGGTCTCGATCCCGGCTTCGTGGCAATGGCTCCGTCCAAGAACTGACGTCGGAGGTTCGGCGCGGTTGACCTCCGGGGGTCGGGGCCTGCGGGTTCAGCGCTTGAACCTGCTCGGCACCGCCCCCGATAGCCCCGACGCATCGCGAATGAACAACTGCTTCAAGGCTGGCGCGCGGTCCACGAGACCCAAGCCGAGGTCGCGCAGCAGCCGCGCCGGCAGGCTGTCGTTGGAGAACAGCCGGTTCAGCCCGTCGGTCGCCCCGGCCATCAGCACCGAGTCGAAGCGCCGGGCGCGCTCGTAGGCGGCCAGCCCGTCGGGGCTTGCAGGATCGAGTCCCAGGTTCAGGGGTTCGGCCACGCCCTCGGCCAGGGTCGCGGCGTCGCGAAGCCCGAGGTTGAGCCCCTGCCCGGCCAGAGGGTGGATGGTGCGGGCGGCGTCGCCGAGGAGCGCGAACCTCGGGGCCACGAGCTTCCGCGGCAGCACCAGCCGCAGCGGATGCGCGCTCGGCCGATCCTCCAGCCTGAGGGCACCGTAGCCGAAACCGATGCGGCTCTCCAGCGCGGCCAGGAAGTCGGCGGCCGGCAGCGCGACGAGCCGCGCGGCCTCGGCCGGCAACGCCGTCCACACCAGCGAGAAGCGCCGTTCCGAGCCGTCCTCGGCCCGCATGGGCAGCACCGCCAAAGGACCGCCCGGCAGGAAATGCTGGGTGGCGCGCCCGTCATGCGGGATCTCGTGAGACACCGTCGCCACGATCCCGGCCTGATCGTAGTCCCAGGCCACGGTGGCGATGCCGGCCGCCTCGCGCAGCCGCGACCGGCCGCCGTCGGCCGCGACCAGCAGCCGCGTGCGCGACGCCCGACCCTCGACCTCGACGGCGAGCCCCGACCCGGCCGGGCGAAACGCCGAGATGCGGGTCGGCAGCAGGTCCACGCCCGCGGTGCGCGCCGCGATCAGCAGCGCGCCGCGCAGATCCTCCTGGAACACCATATGGGCGAAGGATTCGCCGGGCGCTGCCTCGCCGTCGAAATCGAGGAACACCGGACGCGGCGCATCGTGGTCACGCGAATCCGTGATCACCATCTCGACGATGGGCTGAGCCGAGGCCTCGACCGCGTCCCAGGCCCCGAGCCCGTCGAGGAAGCGCCGCGAACCCGCCGCCACCGCCACGGCGCGGAAGCTGCGGCGCCCGCCCGACGGCGCGGCTCCGAAGGCCGGATCCGCCACCGCGACGCGGGCACCGGGCGCGGCGCGGCGCAGCGCCACCGCGAAGGTCAGCCCAGCAATGCCCCCACCCGCCACCAGGACGTCGGTCCTATCGACCATCGTGCCGCCTTGCTCCATCATGTCTTTGGGTTCTGGAGACCGGGCTCCCGGGCGTCAAGCCGGTGACGCCGCGGCGCCTTGGAGCACGTCGACCTCAGGTCGAAGCGGAGCCTCGTCGCAAGCCTGTGAACTCGCCTTGTCTTGCTGGCGGATGTCGCCGACGGTCAGTGTCTCGGTTCGAAGTCTGAGCGAAAGCGGCGACCCTTGGCATGCCGTTCGACATCCGATCGTCGAGGCTATGGGCTGCTAGGGTGAGGAGCGGACATTAGGCTCTGCGACCATATACCCCGCCAACTCGCCCAGTCGCTGATACGCGCCGACGAAGCGCGCAAGCTTGCGATCTACATTTCAGTCCTTGTCCGGCGTAACATGGGCATCATGGACAACGGTGACTCAAATCGCCATCTGGCGGGCATCACAGATGAAGGCGTGTTTGAGCGCCTCGCGACCGCGGTCCTGCGCAAAGCCGAATCGCTCTACGCCCTCGTTAGTCACCCCGGCGTGAATGCCGAAGGCAAAACAGTGAAGTCACCCGTGGACGGTATTGCCTTCGTCCCCGGGGCTTCACCGCCTCATGTGATCGTCATTCACCACACGATCACGGCAGCGAAGGACCTCGACGGAAAATGGCTGCACGATCCGGCGGCGGTGAAAACGCGGTCCAAAGGTGGAAGGCCGACCGAACCGGCGGGGGACGTCACCAAGACCGCCGCCATAGTTGCCGATGAACGTACCAGAACGCCCAATCTGAAGGCGACGCTGGTCCTCACGACCAATCAGGATCCGGGTCAGAAGATTGTTAGGGATGTTCACGCGGCCGGGGCTGCAGCAGGCTTAGCAATTGACGTTTGGTCCCGCTCCCGGATTGCTGACTTTTTGGATAGCGACCCTGATGGCCAATGGCTCAGGCGGCAATATCTGGGGATCGAGCAGGAGCGGATTTCAGAAGACCTTCTGCACAAGCTCTCAGAGAGGAGCCTTTACGCGGCAGCGCCCCCTGACGATCCTGATGCGTGGGTCGAGAGGGAACTTGATCGTATCCTCGCTGCGCGCGACGACGAACGCGCTTTGTTTTTGATCGCTGACTCAGGACGCGGAAAAAGCGTGGCCTGCTATAAGAAGCTCCGGAAAAACCTAGACAACGACGCCTTCTCCCTTGTTCTAAGCGATGACGATGTGGCGGGATCGGCCACACTCGACCAGGCTCTCGAGACGGCGTTACGCAAGCTCCATCCGACTTTGGCTCCGGGCTGCGGCGTTGCAGCGCGGCAACTTGGGACGCCAGGACAGCCGCTCGTCATTACAGTTGAAGACATCAACCGTTCAGGTCGAGGCGCATCATTGATCGAACGAATCGCGCGGTGGTCGGAGGGCGGAACGGCGGGTTCCGATGGCTGGCAGATTATTTGTCCCGTGTGGCCCCAGGTCATGTCATCGTTGTCAGATGATGCCCGGAAGCGGATCAGCGCAAAGGCTGTGTTCGCTCCGCCGCTGTCGAAGGCCGAAGGGACGCTCGCCGTACAACGGCGGCAATCCCGGCAGGGCCGCACGATCTCTGAGTTTGACGCAGCCGCGATTTCCGACGCACTGGGTCACGATCCTCTGCTGATTGCCCTTAACGATCCCGATAGTGCGCCGACCGCTGACCACACGATCGGGCAGTTCATCGAGTCTTCATTGCAGCGCCTTTCGGCCACCAGACAGGAGTATTCGCCAGCAGAATACCGAAATGCTCTGCGCAAAGTGGCGAAGAGTATTTTACAAAGACGGCAGCTCGATCCGGACTGGCTCGGTCTTCTTAGCTGGCCTGAGGTGGCAGGCCATGCCCCAGTCCTTCGGCAACTCGTCCAGCAAGGCGAAGTCATTCGGGTCTCCGGCCATTCGGCAGGAGAGCGGCTTGCATTCCGCCACGACCGGGTGCGGGAATGGTTGCTCGCGGACGGGTTCGGAAGATTATTGGTAGGTAGTGAGTCCGCTGAAGACCTAGTTTCAGACCCCTTCTTCGCCGAAGTAATCGGTCTTGCGCTTGCAACTGGCTTCGTTGCCAAGGCCCAAATTTCAACTGTTATCGATTTAAACCCGCTTGCCGGCTTTTGCGCCCTTCGACACGTGCATGTGTCTGTGCAGGGTCACCAGCAGAGTGTCATCGAATGCGTGATGAAGTGGCTTGATTCAAATAGTGTAGCCGGTCGGGCACGTCGATACTTCAAGTGGGAAGCCGCCAGAATGCTGGCAGAATGCGAAGGGCCGTATGTCCTGCCGATTACCGAGAAGCTCGGTGACCAGTCATGGAATGGGTTGCGCGCAAGGTTTCGGAACGGCGATCTCATGGGCGGGATCGTTCTCTGCCAGCAAACTGAACTTGGGACGCGGGTCGCCGGATTCGAAGAGTTTCTTGAGCATGTCAAACGGCGTTACGGCCGGGCCCTGATCCTCGCGCTAGCGGATTTCCTGCGCCGATCGGCACCGTCGAGCTGGGGGCGTGTCGGCGCATTGCGCCTCGCCGGTCATCTTGCGGCACCGGAACTATCCAGTGCCGTAAAAGCATGTTGGGACGGCGATCCAGATCGGGGCACAATTCTGGGGGAATATCTTTGGGCTTCAGCAGAATGCGCTGCCGATGCAGTTGAGGCGGAAGCACTCCTCAAACCAGCCTGTGATCTTTGGGCGAGCCTACCAGACAAGACGGACGAAAAGCGTTGGAGCTCCCCCCGTATTCAGATCGTGGAGTTTGGCGTCCGGTGGGCGTTTCAGCGGAAGGTTCCTGAGGCGGCAATCCCATATTTGATAGAAAGGGCGAGCTCGGATGAGTTGAAGTGGCCCATCATTCTTCTATTCGAGGGAATGGACCAGCCCGACGCTATCGAGTTCCTGGTGCGTGAGATTGGACGGCGTGAAGCTGAACTGGAAGGCACCGGAAGGTTCTTGCCATTCTCCTTATGCCGCGGACGAATTTAAGCGGAGACAGGAGGAGACGGGACGAGCGATGTCAGAGCGCACGCGATCACGTCTAGTGCCTCTTTGGCAGAACGAGAGCGAGAACAAGCATCTTCGCAAATGGGCGCTGCACTACTGGTCCGCGACAAAGGATCAGGGCGACCTTGAACTTCTTCGGAGCGTCATCGAAGACGATGCACTTTTCGATCAAGTGCTTTGGCAGCGCGTCCGTCGCAGAGACTCGACCGCCGTACCCGCCCTACTGGAGAAACTTCGGACGGATCGCACGGGATATTGGTGGCAACTCGGCCGGGACTTTTGGACTGATGAGATGACGGAGGCACTCGATGCCGCTCTGACAGAGCGGTCCAGCCCAACGCTGTCGCCTGGGGAGTCTGAGCCGAAAGAGAATGCGTCAGATTGGATTCTGTCCGAAATGGTCATGAACCTTCCCGCAGGCCAGGCTGAAGCCATTCTTCTGCGGAATTGGCTAACCTTGCGCAACTCCGACTACTACATCGCTGCTGCATTGTTCTTCGCGTCCCCGCCACTTCTGGTCGCGGTGGCAGAGGCTGTGCAGCAGAGCGACGCGCCTCAGGACTTGTTCAAGTATCTCTCGATGAGAGCCGGCCGCACCCGCGGGAACGCCGGAAATTGTACCGGCTTTTACCAAATCAAACAGATCCAAGCGATTCTCCCCTATCTAGACTACCTCAGCGACTCGGACGTCTATCACCTCTGGGACACATGCAACAAGCATGGATGGTATTCTTTGCGACGCCAGCATCTTGATGGGCGGTTGTCGGAGCAGTGGCGCGACCGCGACTATCTTTCAGAGGCGAAGGCGCTTGAAGCGCTCGATGAGCACCTCAAGCACCTTGTGCCAATGATCGATCATTGGGTGGACCGCTGCCTTGAGACCGGTTGGACTCTGGATCGGATGTTTGATCTCGTTGCGCGATGGTGCGCCGAAAAGAAAACAATGACCGCTCTGGAGATATTGGCCTCGGCGCTTATACATGCCGGTAAAAGAATGCACATTCTACTCACAAAAATTGAGGAAATTGTACCCGCAGATGAGGCGGATGCGATCAGCAGCGATACGGCATATGCAGTAATGCGGCGAACCCTTGTATAGGGCACGCGGTGTGCACCCTGCTTCGCCGGACAGGTGGGGGGTTGGTTGAGCACTGAGGCGGATGAACGTCGAGGGCGCCGACGACCTCCTTTTGAGATGGCATTCACGTTGGAGGGCGCGGGGATCGCCCGCTGCTTCGCTAGGCCGAAGAATCGTCCAGCTTCCGCAGAGTTAGGAAACTGCCCAAAACCGGGCGTTCCGAACTTCGCCTAAGGGTCGGGAGGGGACGGGTGCAATCGGTCGAATTTCAAACTGACACCTCACCCGCCGACGCCATGACATGCGCTGGCCGAAACGCCGCGTTAACGTCCGTCGTGGAGGAGTTCGCCATGCTCGACCGCCCATCGCCTCCTCCGGACGACACCCTGCCGGTCTTCCCGGCGCCGGCGGGAGCGGACCTCGCCGGTCAGGCTCGGGCCTGGCTGGCCCGGCTCCGCGGCGAGCGGCGCATGTCGGAGGAGACCGTGGAGGCCTATGGCCGCGACCTCAGGCAGTTCCTGGTCTTCCTCGCGGAGCACCGGGGCGAGCCGGCCGACCTCGCGGATTTCGCGGCCCTGTCGTCCACGGACCTGCGCGCCTTCATGG
>JAABUM010004212.1_pt1 | contig 16484 bp, 14 predicted proteins | sample 5559161 | NCBI WGS metagenome assembly JAABUM01 (sample SAMN10711868, study PRJNA513369) | rock metagenome | isolation source: Antarctica rocks | place: Antarctica: Victoria Land, Siegfried Peak nord | reverse complement strand
GATGATCGGGGGTGGCGCAGTCCGCACCGTTCAGCAAGGCTTACCCACCGCTACGCCGAACACCGCGTTGAGATCGGTCTCGTGCAGCAGACCCGCGGATGGCGATCATCGAATGGCGGCAAGACCCCCGATGATGTGGCGAGGCGTCGGCCGGGTGACTGGAGAAGTCACCGATGCAGGTTGCTGCTGTTCTTCCACACCTCAAGGGCCTCCGGCTTGATGGGATCACCCTCGCCGACGGTCGCATCACCGTCGTCGCCGCGACCGTCCGCCGGCGTGCCCGCTGCCCGCTGTGCGGGCGGTCCTCGACGCGCGTGCATAGCCGCTACTGGCGCACCGTCGCCGACCAGCCCTGGGGCGGGCGGGCGGTGACGATTCGCCTCCAGGCGCGCCGTTTCCGCTGCGCGAACGCCGCCTGCGCGCGACGGATCTTCGTCGAGCGGCTGCCGGATCTGGCCCCGGTCGCCGCGCGGCGCACGCCGCCGTTGCGCGCCGCCCTCGAGCGGATCGGCTTCGTTACCGGCGCGCGCCCGGATGTCCGGCTGGCGGCGGCGCTGGGGATGCCCTTGAGCGCGCGGACGCTGCTGCGCCTACTCCACGCCGCGCCGCTCCCGGCGTACCCCGCGCCGCGGGTGCTCGGCGTCGACGAGTTCGCCTGGCGGCGCGGGCGGCGGTTCGGGACCCTCCTCGTGGATCTGGAGTGCGGGCGCCCCGTCGACCTGCTCGCGGATCGCGACGCCGACAGCGTGGTGGCCTGGCTGCGGCGGCATCCCGGCATCCAGATCATCGCGCGCGATCGCAGCGGGCTCTACGCCGACGCGGCGCGCCGCGGCGCGCCTGGGGCGCGGCAGGTCGTCGACCGCTGGCACCTGCTCGACAACCTCGGGGACGCCCTCGAGCAATTCCTCTTGCATAAGCAGGCCGTACTGCGCGAGGCCGGCGGGCCTGCGCCGCCGCCGACCAGGGGCCGCCTGAGCGGCGTGGCACCACGCCTGTCGCCCCCGCGCCGCCGCCGCCCTGGCAGGAGCGCGCGGCGGAGGCCGGCCGGCAGCGCCACGCCGACCAGTTAGCGCGGTACGCGGCGATCCGCCGGCTCCGCGCCGCCGGGGCGGACATCGCGCACATCGCCCGCACCGGCGGCGTCAGCCGGGAGACCGTCTACCGCTACCTGCGCCTGCCCGGCCCGCCCGCCCGCATGCGCCTCCCCGCCCGCCGCGCCGCCCTCGACCCGTATCGCCCCTATCTGGAGCGGCGCTGGGCCGCGGGGTGCCGCAACGGGATGCGCCTGTGGCGCGAGATCCGCGCGCAGGGCTTCGCCCACTCCTACAGCGGCGTCGCGCGCTTCGTGGCGGGGCTCCGCCGGGCGGACACGACCGGGCAGCCGTCCGCCACGCCGGGGCAGGCAGGGACGCCGCGGCCGCCCACGGCCCGCCAGGTCGCGCGGCTCTTCCTGTGGCGCCCGAGCCAGCGCACCGCCGAGCAGCAGGCGTACCTGGCGCGCGTGCGGCAGGCGGACGAGGCGGTGGCGGCCGCCTACACGCTGACGCAGGACTTCGCGACGATGTTGCGCGAACGGCAGGGCGCGCGGTTGGACGGGTGGCTCGCGGCGGCGCTGGCCAGCGCGGTGCCGGCGCTGCGGCGCTTCGCGCTCGGGCTCCAGGGCGACCTGGCGGCGGTGCGGGCGGGGCTGACGGAGCCCTGGTGCACCGGCCCGGTCGAGGGGCAGATCACCAAGCTCAAGCTCCTCAAGCGCCAGGGCTACGGCCGGGCGGGCTTCACCCTGCTGCGGCAGCGCGTGCTCCGCGCGGCGAGCTGACGGCCGCCGGGGCGCTATACTGCTGTGGGGCTCCGCCCGCGTCGGGGCACCCCGTGACCCTGGATGGAAGCAGGAGGCGGGCAGCATGGCAGGCCGGAAGCCGCGCCGGGGCCGGCGCGAGGAAACACCGCCGGTGTCGTTCGACCGGCGGCTGATGGAGCAGCAGATGCAAGCTATCACCCGCCTGCTCGCGGAGCAGGATTTCGGCTCGCTCGACGACGCGAACGCGTTCATCCAGCAGCACCTGGCCAGCGGACAGCCGCTTGCCGCCGCGCCGGCGACCCCGCTGGAGGAGGCGCAGGAGCTGATCTACCACGCGCTGGAGACGACCGGCGCGCGCCGACTGGCCCTGGCGCGCCAGGCGCTCGCGCGCTCGCCCGACTGCGCCGACGCCTACGTCCTGCTGGCCGAGGCCGCCCGCGACCCGCGGGGGGCCCGGGCGCTCTACGAGCAGGGGGTGCGGGCGGGGGAGCGGGCGCTCGGCCCGGCGGCCTTCCGCGAGGATGTCGGCCACTTCTGGGGCATCCTCGAGACCCGGCCCTACATGCGGGCGCGGCAGGGGCTGGCCGCGGTGCTCTGGGCGCTGGGCGAGCGGCAGGCGGCCATCGGGCATATGCAGGAGATGCTGCGCCTCAACCCCGGCGACAACCAGGGGCTGCGCTACACGCTGGCCGCCTGGCTCCTGGAGACCGGGGACGACGTGGCGCTCGCGCACCTGCTCGCGCAGTACCCCGATGAGGGCAGCGCCAACTGGGCCTACACGCGCGCCCTCGCCACATTCCGCCGGCATGGCGCGGGCCACCAGGCGGACACCGCGCTCCGGGAGGCGCTGACCACGAACCCGTTCGTGCCGGCCTACCTGCTCGGCCTGAAGCCGCTGCCGCGCCGCTTGCCCGCGTACGTCGGCTTCGGCGACGAGAACGAGGCCGTCACTTACATCGCGGAGGCGGCGGAGGGCTGGCGGGCGTCGCCGCAGGCCCTCGCGTGGCTGGCGACCGTGGTCGCGCGCGATGCCCCGTCGCCGACGCCCGCCAGGCTGCGCCGCCCCCGCCGCAAGTAGCCGCCGCCACTCGCCTTCGCAGCACCAGGAATGGCGCAGAGCCGACCTGCCTGACACATGGTTGCACTCGCCCCCGGCAGCGCCCTATGATAGCCACTCGCTGGTCTGTGGGGCTGCGCCCGTCGGTCACCTGCGGCGATCAGCGGCGGGGATCACTCGGCGGGGCGAGCGATGTTGCCACAGCGACGCGAGCGGATCGAGCCGACCGACGCGGGGTGTACCATGCCATCGTCGCGGTCCGGCCCCCCGTGGAGACGCTGATGATCCGGGTGCCGTCGCTGGCGGATAAGCGCTACCGCGAGCCGCCGCCCCACGGGGAGTGACGGTGCGATGAGGCTGCTCTACGCGACGGACCTGCACGGGGAGCGCGGCGCCTACGCGGCGCTGGCGGACCTCGCCCGGCACGAAAGGGCGCAGGCCGTGCTCCTCGGGGGCGATCTCTTCGCCTACAGCCGCGAGGCGGCGCCGCAGCTCGCCTTCGCCGCCGGGCCGTTCCGGGCCTTCCTGCGGCAGCTCCGCGCCGACGGGCTCCCCGTGGTGGCGATCCCCGGCAACGACGACCGGGCGGCGGCGGTGGCCTACCTGCACACCCTCGCGGCCGCGGGGCTGCTCCGCCTGGCGGACCTCCGCCCGCAGCACCTCGTCGCCGGCGACGGGATCGCGGCCGTCACCGTCGTGGGCTACCCGTTCGTGCCCCCCACGCCCTTCCGGCTCAAGGAGGGGGAGCGGCGCGACCTGGCGACCGACCGCTACCCCGGCCCCTGGCCCCACTTCGTCTCCGCGCCCGACCCGGGCGCGCCCTGGGTCGCGGCGCCGCCGGACCGGCTCGACCGGCTGCCGAGCATCGCGGAGGAGCTGGCCGTCGCGCCGGCCGCCGCCGCGCCGTGGGTCCTGCTCGCGCACACGCCGCCCTGGGGCGTGCTCGACCGCGCGGCGACCGCCGAGCACGCCGGGAGTCGCGCCCTGCGCGCCTGGATCCTCGCGCGGCAGCCGCTGCTGGCGCTGCACGGCCACATCCACGAGGCGCCGGACCTGCTCGGGCGCTGGGCCGCGCGCCTCGGGGCGACGATCTGCGTCAACCCTGGCGCGGCGCGGGGGACGGCGATGCAGGCGGTGGTGTGCGACACGGCGTCCCTGCCGCAGAGCCTGCGCCACACGACGCGGGCGTCGGCCCCGCTCGTCGCGGCGTGCCGCCCGAGCGAGGAGGACGGGCGGTAAGGCCCTACGACATTGGCCCTGCCAACGGCAGTCGGCAAGTCGCGGCGCTACCAGGGCTGCGTGCAAGTATGTGCCGGATAGGTCGTGCGAGGTTTGATCTGTATGCCGCACGCCGGTGACCACCTGTGGTGGCAGGGCCGTTAACGCAGACCATCCTGTTGGGCACGCTCATCGCGCTCCTCCCCTCGCCGGGGCCGCGACCCTCCTCCGGGGGTGCCCGTACGCCGGCGACGGCGCGAGCCCGGCGCGTCGGGTCGTCAAGGACAGCGCCGTGCCGTTCGCGACACGCCTGCTCGTGCACGCGCTCGATCTCCTCGTCGCCGTCGTGCTCCTCGGTGCCCCGCCCCCGCCGCCGTCGGCACAATGGACAGTGCCGCGTCGGTCGAGCCGACACGCTGATCCTGTCGCCCGCCTCGGAGCGTCGGGCGGGACCGGCCCGATGAGTAGCGCGGCGCCCCCGCCGCACAGAATGTGCTACACTTTGCGTTACCAGCAGCCGAATACCGCCAGTATTGGCGGGTGTCCGCGAGGAAGTAGGCTGTGCCACCCTCTGCCGCGAGGCATGGTGGTTTTTCTTTGCCTCACAGCGCCAGCAGGAGCCCCGCCGCCGCCAATTGCTCCCGCCGCTGTCGCGCGGTGTCGTCGCCCCCTTCGGCGGCCCGGAGCAGGCCGGCGAGGGCGTCGGCGAGGCGGATCGCCGCCTCGTTCTCGTCGCGGGCACCGCGCACCTTGCGCGTCCTGGTGCCCAATCGGCGCAACTCCCCGCCGACCGTGCGCCCCTGCGCGCGCGTCAATCCGTCGATGACCACGGTGGCCTTGTACTCGGCAAGATCCCGGTGCCGCGCGTGGAGGTTGAGCGCCTCGGCGATGGTCAGGGCGGTCAGGGCCTGATACTGCCGGCCGACCCCACGGAAGACCTTGCCGTACAGGGCATGGTGCAGCCCGTCCTCCCGCGCGATCAGGTCGATGAAGCGCCACCGCTTTTCGCGATCGGCCTTGGCCCACTTGACCTTGCCCTTGCCGCTCGCCCCCTCGGCGGCCTCGATCGCCGCGCCCAGGGCCGCGCGATCGGCGGCCAAGATCACCGCCGCGACGACGAAGAGCTCCCCCCGCGTGTGCTGGCCGCTCTCATCTACGTAGCAGTACAACTTATCAGCGGTATTGGCGGTGCGGTCGGCGACGCCCACGATCAGCGCGCCCGCTGCCGGCGCCGCACAAACTCGCCGAGCAGGCTGGCGTCCCCGCGGACCCGGTAGTCCCACAGCACGGCGTTGAGCCCGAGCCGCGCGATGTCCTGCTTCGTCAGCTTGGCCCGGTGCCGCTTGGTGATCGCGTACAGCGCGTCCGCGAGCCAGTCCAACTCCTGCTCGGTGTAGCGGAAGGTGTTGGCGAGGGTCGCCTGCTCGACCAAGTTCTCCCAGAGGAAGCCCAGCACATCGGGATCGAGCGCGGCACCGGCGGGCGACGCCGCAGGCGCGTCAGCCTTGCTTGCTTTGTTGCTTGCTTGCTTAACCGCCTGCTTGCTTGCTCAGTTGCTTGCTCACTTGCTTGATCCGTCGGCACCTCGTCGGGCGGGGTCGCCGTCTGGTGCCCCTCGTCGCTCCCCGCGACCGGTGAGACGGGCACCGGAAGGGGCGTATCGATCGCCGCGGGCGGCCCCAGTGCCGGGTCATCGGCCGATAGGGGCGGGGCGGACGGGGCGTCGTAGTTGCCGAAGAAGATATCGGCACCCCGCCCCCGCATTGACACGCGCTTGGGCCTAGCGGGCATGATCCACCTCCGCGGCCAGCTGCCGGTAGGCGCGGGCGACGTCATGTCCGCCGTCGTAGTCGAGGATCGACAGGCCGGACGCCGGCGACTCCTTCACGCGCACGCTCTCCTTGATCACCACGTCAAAGACCTGGCCCGGGAAGTTGGCGCGCAGTTCGGCGAGGATCTCGTTGGCGTGGACGGTGCGGCCGTCGAACATGGTGGGCAGGATCCCGGCGATCCGCAGGTCGCGGTTGAGCCGCTCCTGGACCTTCGCCAGCGTGCGCAGGAGGAGCGCCAGCCCGCGGGTCGCCAGGAACTCGCACTGGAGCGGGATGAGCACCCGGTCGGCGGCGGCGAGGGCATTGATGGTGAGGAGCCCGAGGCTCGGCGGGCAGTCGATCAGGATGTGGTCGTAGCGCGGCCGCACCTTCGCCACCACGTCGCGCAGCACCAACTCGCGCAGCGTCACGCCGACCAGCTCGACCTCGGCCGCCGCCAGGTCGATCGTCGCCGGCAGGATCTCGACCCCGGAGGGGGTCGGACGGATGATCGGCAGCGGGTCGACGCGGTCGTCGAGGAGCGCCTGGTAGACGCTGGCAGTGAGCTGGGCGACCGGGAGGCCGGCGCTGACCGAGAGCGACGCCTGCGGGTCGAGGTCGATGAGCAGGACGCGCCGCCCCAGATCGTATGGCCGACGCCGGCGGCGAGAGTCCTGGCGAATTCCTCGGCGCGCGCGCGAACGAGATCCTCGAACGATTTCTCGTGCGGGACAAAAACATAGATGAGCTTACACTCCATCGCCGTCGCCGCGCGTCGCAGATTGTTGAGCGAGATCGTCCCCAGTTCCTCGGAACGTTCGAGGTCGCCCACGGTCGACCGCGAAACCTGCATGCGCTCTGCCAGCTGGTCGCCGCGCATGCCGATGATCCGCCGCACCTCGGTAATCCACCCACGACGCGGCTCGACAAGGTTCCGGAGGCCCTTGACCTGGCGCAATTTCCGATCGATTTGTTCGCGCCGTAAAGCGCTAATACTAGCACGACAACGAGACTTCGGCGGGCTACCCGGCGCGTGCGAGGGCGGCGAGACGGCGCTTGCGATGGGCGCGGTACGCCGCCGCCTTCCGGCGCTGGTGGTAGGCGAGCAAGGCCAGGGCGCGGGGCACATCGAGGGCGGGCAGCGGCAGCACGGCCCGCAGCAGGAGGCGCGCGTCAGCCAGGCTGAGGGGCAGGACCGGCAGCGGCGGCCACGGGAGTCCGGCGGGGCGCACGCCGGGATCGGGCGGTTTTGTGGCCCCCCTCTCTCGCCCCGACCGGTGCGGCGGGGCGGGGATGGCCGCGAGCCATGAGGTGCTGGCGGAGCCGCACCAGGAAATGGTGGGCCAGGATCACCAGCGTCATGTGATGATGCCAGCCCGGCCACGAACGGAGCTCGTAGTCGTCCAACCCAAGCTCGCCCTTGCCCTCCGCGAAGCAGCACTCGATCGCCCAGCGCAGGCCGCAGATACGGATCAGCTCGGCCAGCGGCGTCTCCACCGGCGCGTTGCTGAGGTAGTACTTCAGCGCGGGCTCGCCCGCGTCATCAGTCGCCTTCGCGGGCGCTGATACGGCGCGTCGGATGAGTACCCAAACCTCCGGGCCGGGAAGCCCCTCGCGGTAGCCGCTGCGGCTGGCGACCGCGCGCAGCGCGACGAACTCGGCGACGATCGGCCCTTTCCGGCCTTCGAGGATGCGGTAGCGCTGCCAGCGCCGTGCGGGCACTTGCGCCGCCACCGCCGTCAGCGGCAGGGCGGGTGGGCTGTCGGGATGCAGGCGCTCGTGCGTCCCGCGGCGCCCCTTGCCGGAGGCGGCGCGCGGCGGCACCCAGGCGCGCGGGCGGGGGCGGGCGCGGCGGGCGTCGCCGGGCTCGCGCAGCGGCCAGACGTGCGTATTCCGCGGCACCTCGGCGAGATAGCGCAGACCGACGGCGGCGATACGGTCGAGGAGCGCCTGGTGCCGCCCGAACCACTCGTCGCACACGAGCCAGGTCGCCGGGAGCGCCCCGCGCCGGTGCCACCCCTCGACCAGCGCGGCCGCGAGCTCCGCTTTCGTCTGAAAAGCGCGGTCCGCAGGGAGGCGACAAGCGCGGCGGCGCGCCGCAAAGGCGTCGGTGAACCACGGCTTGGGTACGTAGAGCTGGCGGTCCAGCAGCGTGTAGCCCCGGCGGCTCGCGTAGCCGAGGAAGACGCCCGCCTGGCAGTTGTCGGTCTTGCCGGTCGCCCCGCACCATTGGGCGGCGACGCCGACGGAGTGCGTGCCCCGCTTCGGCACGTCGCTGCCATCCAGGATGAGCACGCCGTCGTCCTCGCCGAGCGTGTCGGCGACGAGCCGCTCGTGTGCCCCCAGGAGCGCCGCGTCATCCCATGCCCCCGCGCCGATGAACTGCTGCAAGGCGCGCACCTGGCGGGGAGCCGCGGGGCCTGCGCCCAGGAGGCGCAGCGCGAGCGCCTCGACGTTCTTGCGCGGCACATCGGCGGTGAGCAGGCCCCGCAGATAGACCGCCGCCCAGTCTCGCTGCTCCCGGCGGGCGAAGAGCGGCGCGAAATGCGCGTGGTAGGCGGTCAGTTCCGCGCCTACGTCCGCCAGATCCGCCGCCGTCAGCGCCACAAGCGCCGGTCCGACCTCGGCGTGGTCGTCAGTGATCGTCTCCCTCGTCCCACGCATGGCCACCATCCTCCCTGTGTCGCTCGCTCACGCCAGCGTCATAGGAGTCGTCGCAGAGCCTATACCGAAGTCTCGTTGTCGTGCTAGTACTAATGTCGCACCGCTGCGGCGTTATCCCAGAAAGGTACCGACATTGGTGGTCCTCAGCGATGATTTCCCGCTGTCGTGGTCGCCATGTGCACCTCCGAGCAGGTCCTGGGTCATGGTGATCTGGTGGTGGTGGCATCGATTGAAGGGTTACGTGGGGCCGCGCTGCGGCGATAATCGTCGCCTGGGGGCAGAGTGACAGATTGAATGTATAATCGGTTAAGGCTGGAGTAGAGGGCGATGGGGCGATGAGTTGTTCCCGTATGGTGGTCGCGCGAGCACGGGTAAATGGATCGCTATTCGCAGGGTAACGGTGGCGATGAGATGATGAAGACGAGAGGTGATGTATGACCGACCGACAATCGCGCGAGTTCTGGCAGGAGGCGGTCGAACGGCGCTATTCGCGACGCGAGATCCTGCAACGGGCCGCGGCGCTCGGGCTCTCGGCCCCGGCGCTCGGCACGATCCTCGCCGCGTGTGGCAATACCGCGCGCCTCGACAGCGGTGGGTCGGGCGGGGCCAGTGTTGCGCCGAGCGCCGCCCCGACGACCGCCGCGACCGCCGCCGCAGGGCGCGGCACGGCGTCGGCCGTGGCCACGAGCGGCGGCGCGAGCGCGGTCACGTTGCCGACCGGCGACGCGCTCAATCCGCTGAAAGCGAAGGAGGATCAGGCGCTCGACGTGGTGATCTTCAAGGGCGGCTACGGCGACGACTACGCCGTCAACGCCGAGAAGACCTACGGCATGGTGTTCCCGAAGGCGAAGGTGAGCCACCAGGGGATCCAGCGCCTCGGCGAGCAGCTGCAGCCCCGCTTCGTCGGCGGCAACCCGCCCGACATCATCGACAATTCGGGGTCGGGCAACCTCGATCAGGCGAGCCTGGTGGCCGACGGCCAGCTCGCCGACCTCGCCGACCTGCTGGACGCGCCGGCGTTCGACACGCCGGGCAAGAAGTTCAGGGACACGCTCATCCCGAACTCGCAGGACACCGGCCAGTACGGCGGCAAGCAGTTCTCGCTCGAATATGCCTACACCGTCTACGGCATCTGGTACAGCTCCTCCGCCTTCAAGCAGAAAGGGCTGGAGTATCCGAAGACCTGGGACAAGATGCTGGCCCTCTGCGAGGATATCAAGAAGGCCGGGCAGCAGTCGCCGTGGATCTATCAAGGCAAGTACCCCTATTACATGCGCGCGATCATCGAGCAACTGGCCTACAAGGCCGGCGGGATCGACGTGATCAAGAAGCTCGACAACCTGGAGGCGAACGCCTGGAAGCAGCCGGAGGTGAAGGCGGCGGTCGAGGCGGTCTACATGCTCGCCGACAAGGGCTACCTCTACCCCGGCACCGAGGGCTTGACCCACACCGAGTCGCAGGCGGAGTGGCTGCAGAGCAAGGCGCTGTTCATCCCCTGCGGCAACTGGCTGGAGAACGAGGAGAAGGGGCTGATCCCGAACGGCTTCGACATGGTCGTCGCGCCGACACCCTCGCTGAGCGCGAGCGACAAGGTGCCGTTCGCGGGGATCAACGCCTACGCCGGGGAGAACTTCATCGTGCCGTCGAAGGGGAAGAACGTCGCGGGCGGCAAGGAGTTGCTGCGGATCCTCTTCTCGAAGCAGGGCGCGCGCTTCTTCTCGGAGAACACCAAGGCGCTCACCGTCGTCCTCGGCAGCACCGACGGCCTGAGCCTCGGCCCCGCGTTCGACTCCGTCCTCAGCGCCGTCAAGGCGGCCGGCCAGAACACGTTCGTCTCGCGCTACGGCGACTGGTACAAGCAACTGGCCGACGAGGGCGACAACCAGACCGGCGCGCTGCTGACGAAGAAGCTGACGCCCGCCGAGTTCATGGACAAGATGCAGGCGAAGGCCGACGCGATCGCCAAGGACAACTCGATCAAGAAGTACACGCGGTAGCCGGGCGCGGCCGATCGCATCGGCCCGGTGGCGGGCGGGCAGCGGCCCTGCGCGGTGCCCGCCCGCCAGCACACCCAGGAGGAGCGCGCCCATGCAGCACCAGAAGTATCGGCTGATCGTCCCTTTCCTGGCCCCGGCGATCCTCCTCTATGCGGTGTTCGTCCTCTGGCCGTATGCCCAGTCGTTCTACGTCGCCCTGACCGAGTGGCGCGGGGTGTCGCAGAACAAGAAGTTCGTCGGCTTGCAGAATTTCGATCGCCTGCTCCACGACGAGTTGTTCTGGAACGCCCTGAAACACAACGCGGCGATGCTGGTCGTCCTGCCGGTCGCGATCATCGCCCTGGCGCTCTTCTTCGCGGCCCTCTTCACGCAGGGCGGTCGGGCCGTCCCCGGGGCCGGGTTCTACCGGGTCGTCTTCTTCTTCCCGCAGGTGATGTCGGTCACGATCCTCGGCATCCTCTTCAGCTTCATCTACCACCCGAACCTCGGCTTGCTGAACGGTGCCCTCCGCGGGGTCGGGCTCGGGCAGTTGCAGCGGGTCTGGCTCGGGGATACCGCGACCGCGCTCTGGGCGGTCGCCGCGGTGATCGTCTGGCAGGCGGTCGGCTTCTACATGGTCCTCTTCATGGCCGGGATGCAGTCGATCCCGGTGACCTACTACGAGGCGGCGACGATCGACGGGGCCTCGCCGCTGACGCTCTTCTGGCGGATCACGATCCCGCTCCTCTGGGATAACCTGCAGGTGGCGTTCATCTACATCGGGATCGCCGCGCTCGACCTCTTCACGGTCGTCCAGGTGATGACCGCGGGCGGGCCGAATCGCTCGACCGACGTGGTCGCCCGGTACATGTACGCGACCGCGTTCCAGTTCGGCCAGTTCGGCTACGCGACGGCGATCGGGGTGGCGCTCCTCTTCCTCACCCTGACCCTCTCGGTCCTGACCCTCCAGGTGACGCGTCGCGAGCGGATCGAGCTGTCGTAGGGCGACACCGGGTAGTCCGGTGCCGCGCTATCGAGCGTGCACGTGCGAGTATCAACAGGGAGAAATCGACAATGGGCACCGATCGGGTTCCAGGGCTGTCGCAGTCGGCCAAGGCCGGGGGCGTGCCCTCGACGATAACAACCAGTTCGACGGGCCGTCGACGCCTCGGGCGCGGGTGGCTCTTCACGGGTTTCTCGCAGCTCTTCCTGGTGATCTGGGCGATCCTGGTCCTGTTCCCCATCCTCTGGATGGTGATGACCGCCTTCAAGACCGACCCGGAGATCTTCTTCAGCCCGTGGCAATTGCCCGCCGTCCCGCAGTGGGACAACTTCGTGCGGGCGTGGTCCCAGGCGAATATCGGTCGCTATTTCCTCAACAGCGTGATCGTCGTCGCCGGGTCGGTCGCGCTGACCCTCTTGCTGTCCTCGATGGCGGCCTATGTGCTGGCACGCTACGAGTTCCCCGGTAACCGGATCATCTACTACGGCTTCCTGATCGGGCTGATGTTCCCGATCTTCCTGGCGCTGGTGCCGCTCTTCTTCGTGGTGAAGGATCTGCATCTCCTCGGCACCTACCAGGGGCTGATCCTCGTCTACACCGCCTACTCGCTGCCGTTCTCGATCTTCTTCCTGACCAGCTTCTTCCGCTCCTTGCCGAACGAGATCGCCGAGGCGGCGATCGTCGACGGTGCCTCGCCCTACACCGTCTTCTTCCGGGTGATGCTGCCGATGGCGCGGTCGGGGATCGTCAGCATCGGCATCTTCAACGTCCTCGGCCAGTGGAATCAGTTCATCCTGCCCCTCGTCCTCAATCCGAGCGAGGACCACTACGTCCTGTCGCAGGGTCTCGCGTTCCTGGCGATCAACCAGGGCTACAAGAACGATTGGAGCGCCCTCTTCGCCGGCCTCTCGATCGCGATGGTCCCGGTCCTAGTCGTCTACATCCTCTTCCAGCGACGCCTGGAGCAAGGCCTGACGGCGGGCGCGGTGAAGTAGCGGGCGGCGACGGCTCTGGCGGTTCGGGACGCGCAGAGGGAGAGGATGAGCGGACACCATGGGCGAGCGGGCGATCGCTCCCGCGCGGCGACTTCGACTGTTTCCGCTTTTGGCCGCCCGCCGCCTCGCCCATCCCGCCACAATCCAACAGAACCAGCCATTACAGCCCGGCCGCCTATCTGCTCAGGGAGCAGGGCAAGCTACCGCTGGTCGATGAGGCCACGATCGATCGCGCGGTGATGTTGTTCGATCGCCTCACGCCCGGCCACGACATCGGGGGACACATTCCGGTCACATCGCTGGCCGATGGTTCCCAGGATTACCGGCGACAAGCCGACGGATCACGCCACCTGGTTTGGCGTCGCTGAAGCCGGGATCCGCGCCATACGAGGCCAGACACCGACCCGCATCGGGCATGGCGGGCGGCTGCTCAGCAGCCCCGGTGCTGCGCACGCCGCCGGATCGTCAACACCGGTGTTCGCCGAGCGTTTCATACTGCGTATACCGGAGGATCCCCGCCGCGTCGCGCTCCGGGATGGTCCGGTAGACGCGGTAGACGATACCGGGCTGGGTGTCCGCCGCCAACGCGTCCCGCAGCTTCGCCGCTTGCGCCGGGTGCGTGACCAGGGCGAGCGCCTCCGCACGGGCGAACCAGCCCGCGTCGTCGCACTCGTCGCCCCCACGGGGCTCGCCGACGACATGCGTACCCAAGAAGGTGAACATGACGATGTCGAGGCCGCCCACATTGGAGTAGACCCCGACCAGGCGCCCCACCGCCACAGCGCAGCCGCTCTCCTCGGCGATCTCCCGCTCGAGCGCGGCGATGAGGTCCTCGCCGCGCTCGACCTGGCCCCCGGGGGGCTCCCAGCCACGACGCGCGGACCGCACCAACAGGAGGCGACCGTGCCGGTCGCTGACCACCCCCATGACCGCCACGATATGCCGCGGATGCCCATCCATCAGCTGCTCCCTTGTGCGCCTACCACGGCAGCGCTGCCCCTGGCCGAATCTGGTGCCGGCATGCGGCTGGCGTCATCCGTCGCCAGGCGTGCCGTCAGCCCTCGTCCCGTCGCTCGTCATCCGGTGGAAATAGCGGCGCTTACCCCGGCCCCACAGTCCGGGGCCGGGCCCGTCGCCCGCGATAGGGCGGCAGGCGGATAGCCGGTTGCCAGGGGAGCGCTTCGAGCGGGGCGAGGTAGGGCTGCGGCGACGGGTGCGGCGTCGCGAAGAGGCGCGGCGCGGTCACCCGGCGAAGATGGCGCTCGTCCGGTTCGTAGGCGACGGTGTACTACGCCAGGGTCTCGGTCGCATATTTGATGCTCAGCGTCTCCCCAAGGACCCACACCGCCGCCTCGGCACCGGCCAGGCCCCGCTCGCCGTACAACCGCCAGCGACGATCGCGCACGAACCCCGCGCCATCGACGCGCCGATGCGCCCGGACGCGGAAGAGACGGTCCAGGTCCGCCGGGTCGCACCACGCACCGTGCACGAAGCCGAGGACGCCGGTCGGGCTCTGCCGACCAGCCGGGCGCTCCTGGTGGGCGAAGTGCTTCTGCTCGTTGTACTCGCGGAAGAAGCGGGCGTGGCCGTCTCGCGGGCGGGCGTCGCGACCGGCTGGCCGAACAGCACGACCGGCCGGAGTTGCTCGTAGGTGCGCTGCTCGGGCCACGCCGCCAACGGTGCCACCTCCTCCCACGCGTCCGTGGGCTCGCGCTGCGGGCGATTCCGCATCGGCATGCGCGCCTCCCTCGCCATCGTGACGCCGCCAGCGGCGCGCGCTCCACCGATGCGGGCTCCGCCCGGGCCGGGCGATGATAGCACGGGGGTATGCCCCACGCACGGCCGCTCACCGCGCCCGCTGGCCTTGGAGCGGAGACCGGGGCGCGAGGTGTTCCCTGCCACGCGGCACTGCACGCCGGTGTCACCGAGGTGCTGGCCGAGCGTAAGGGGTGGAGCCGGCTCTTCGACGCGCCCCCCTGGGGGGGCTGGGGCAGGCGCTCACGGCGCGGCGAATTCCTTGCGCGCCGTGAGGAGGAAGGAGCCGGGGACGCGCCGCAGCGCGGCCACGCCCACCTCCCCGAACACGTCGGCGGCCTCGTCCGGGATGTCGTTCGGGAACTCCTCCAGCCGCTCGACTCGGAACCCCGCGTCGGCGACGCTCGTGATGAGATCCCCCAGGGGCCAGTGGAACCGGTAGGTTGCCCCGCCGGCGCCCGCGCCGCACCCGCCGGCCGCGACCACCGGCGCCCCGCGCCCGAAATAGTCGGCTACCACCGCCCAGCGCCGGTCCACCAGGCGGAAGACCTGATTCTGCGGGTGCATCTCGAAGACGACGAGGCGGCCACCGGCGCGCGTCGCCCGCGCCACGACCTGTGCCCACCGCGCGAGGTCGGGGAGCCAACAGAGGGCACCCCCGCCCGTATAGACCACGTCGAAGGCGTCCGCTTGGAGCGGCGCTGGCAGCGCGTAGACGTCCGCCGCCAGGAAGCGGGCCGCGATGCCCGCCGCCGCCGCGAGTGCGCGCGCGCCGTCGATCGCGACGGGGCTAATGTCGACCCCGGTCGCGGCGGCCCCGGCGACGGCCCAGGAGAGCGTGTCGTGGCCGCCGGCGCATTGCAGGTGGAGCAGGCGCTTGCCGGCGACATCACCGGCCGCGTCCAGCTCGACGGGGCGCAGCGTCGTCCCGCCGGCGGCGAAGAACGCGGCCGGCGGGAAGCGCGCCCGCCGGGAGTCGGCGATCTCGTCCCAGGCGCGACGGTTGTGCCGCGTGAAGCCCTCGATCGACACGCCCGCCTCCTCCCCTCGCCGCAGCACCCCTCGACGGTACTTTGTTGCCTTGGGCGGAAAGGGCAAAATCCGGGCGGCAGAGGCCGTCAATCGCAGCGTGACTCGCGAGTACGTACTGCCCTGCCCGCGCTCTCCGGACAGCCGATTCTTACCGATCCGCCCGAGGCAACAAAGTACCGACTAGAGGCAATACCGTTTAGATAAGGGCACATACCGGCCCCACTATCGCGTTCCGGGAAGTACGGACGCACCATCGGTACGCTGGCCCTGGCACGCCACTCCGCCCATCGCGCGCTAACTAAACGGTATTGCGACTAGAGGGCGTCTGAAAATGGCTTGGGTCCTCGTTATACGGGCAAGTGTACCCTATCGCGACACTCGCGGCCACATGAGGCTGGGTCTTGCCGATATTCGCTGATCCGGATTCGGCTTTTCCCGAACAACGGCGCGCACTGTTGGCCGTCGGCGATGACGTTGCGACGGCGGGCAGCTAGCGCGACCGATCCGCCCATGCCAACGCATACAACAAGCGGCGGGCGATCAGCGAAAGGCGGCAAGACCCCCTATGCCATGGCCGGGCGTGCTGATAACAGGCACTATTTACCGGCGAACCCTCTACAAACTACGGACCACGGACTACGGCCTACGGACTACCGACGTATTCTCTCACGACTCACGACTCACGACCACTCTCGGCCACGCATACAGCAGCACGACCATCCCCACCAGCGCGCCACACCAGAAAGGGGCGGTCGGCCCGGCGACCGTCGCCAGCGCCCCGCCGAGGAGCGCGCCCGGCGCGGCGGTCCCCTCCTCGATGAAGCGAAAGGCCCCGCCGACCCGCCCGCGCAGCGCGTCCGGCGTCAGCCGTTGCCGCAACGACGACAGGACCGCCCCGAAGACGATCGCGTGGCAGCCGAAGAGCGCCAGGATCGCCCCGGCCAGGAGCGGCGCACGGGCCAGCGCGAGTGCGGCGGGGACGAGCAGCTCGATCGCCAGGGCGAGGCGCAGCAGCGTCGCCGGGCCGAACCGCGCGCTGATCGGCCCGGCGACGAATCCGCCCGCGATCCCGCCGAGGCCGTAGGTCGTCAGCAGCAGGCCGAAGCCGCGCGCATCGAGGCCGAGACGTTCCCGCGCGTAGAGGACCATGATCGCATTCTGCGCCACCAGCGTCA
>JAABUM010004211.1_pt1 | contig 16486 bp, 31 predicted proteins | sample 5559161 | NCBI WGS metagenome assembly JAABUM01 (sample SAMN10711868, study PRJNA513369) | rock metagenome | isolation source: Antarctica rocks | place: Antarctica: Victoria Land, Siegfried Peak nord | reverse complement strand
ACTGCTGACCAGTGCTGTGCAAAACGAGCGCCCCTCCTGGGAGGCCAGCATGTCAAATGATGCACATTCGAACCCTCCTGCCGCAGGCGGTGCTCGCGATCGGGCGGTGCGCGATGACGCCACAGGCCGCGGCGGAGCAGTATTTCGTTTTGTTCACCAGCACCAAGGAACTGCCAGCACCAGGCACCAGCACCAACAAACTGCTGGCATCATCTGCAGGCGGTGCGCGCGATAGGGCGGTGTGCGGTGACGCTGGACGCGGCGGCGGAGCAGTGCATCAATGTGCTGGTGGAGCTCATCAAGGCGCGCGTCAGCTACGTGGTACAGGAGTCCGTCGTCGTCATCAAGGACATCTTCCGGCGCTACCCCAACAAGTGCGCGCGGCCGAAGTTGCCGCCGGCCTCCCGATCCGGCAAATTTTTAGGTGGTGGAGGTGGCACAGTGTCGACGCAGGCCTAAATGGATGTCATGCCCTGCCTCCGCGTTTCTCCACATCGCAGCCTGTCTGCTGACGATACCAGATGCAAAGTGACATGCAGAGTGCGATGGGCTCACTATTGTATAGTCACTGGCTTTTTGGTTGCTTAATTAAATTCCACAAATTGAGACTTAATAAAACCTTTGATAAAAAACTTTTTTTTTTTTTTTTTTTATGCTGCCGGTACGAGGGCATCATCTTGCTGCTGTGAGACAACCCTGACACGCTGCGCCGCCATTGTGTTCTATTAATTTTCGTCCTCAGACCACTTCTCACTGCCTAAACATGCCCCTTTGTATGTGCAGGTACGAGGGCATCATCTCGCTGCTGTGCGAGAACCTGGACACGCTGGACGAGCCGGAGGCCAAGGCCAGCATGATCTGGATCATCGGCGAGTACGCGGACCGCATCGACAACGCCGACGAGCTGCTGGAGCAGTTTCTGGACAACTTCCCGGAGGAGACTACTGTGGTGCGCGCGCGCTGGAGCACAATTGGCTGAGTGGTCCAAGCACAGCGTGACCTGTGGCAGAGGCGGAAAGCAAGACCTGAAAGCGCAAAGCTCTGAATTCCAAGTCTGCAATTTTGAAGTCCGCAAGTCTGCCCGTGTGACCTCGATGCCTCTGTTGGACGCGGCAGCAGGCATTGCAAACCAGGCGATTGAACCTGTGCCTGACGGCGAATGCTGCTCTGACGTCCGTGACTCTTCCCGCTGCCGCAGGTGCAGCTGCAGCTGGTGTCGGCGGCAGTGAAGCTGTTCCTGAAGAAGCCGACCGGCAAGCCGCAGGCCATGATCCAGCTGGTGCTCACATACGCGACCCAGGCAACGGACAATCCCGACCTGCGAGACCGCGCCTACATCTACTGGCGCCTACTGTCCACCGACCCTGAAGGTGCAGTTGGAATGATACGGCAGCAAAACTACGTTGCAAAACCAAACTGACCGTACAGGCGATGGCCGATTTCGACGTGCGCGATCGCACCTACGTCTACTGGCGCCTGCTGTCCACGGGCCTGGAAGGTGCGGGCGGCAGGGTTGTGTGGCATCAACAGCATGCCTGCCGGCGAATTGCACTCACGATCGCGCCTGCATCCACTGGCGCCTGGTCTCTAGTGATGCCGAGGCGGTGCTGCGGCCAAGCCGGTCATCGCGGATACGTGCGCGGCGCTGTTGATGCGAAGGGGCTGAAAGTCTCCAATACAACAATGTGCGAGCGATCCTGCTGTCGCGAGAGAGGTGGTGCTGGCGGCCAAGCCGGTCATGGCGGACACCAGCGCGGCACTGGAGCCGGAGCTGCTAAACGCGCTTTTCGCCAACCTACGTGGAAGTCACAGAGCTATGTCCGCCCAGCCGTGGCGCAGCCCTGTTGTCGAACACCTGCTGAACACCCCCGCTCGTGTCTGAAGCCTGTCAAAACGCTTGCCGCAGCCGCGAAGGAGATGGTGCTCGCGACCAAGCCGGTCATCGCGGACACGAGCGCGGCACTGGAGCCGGAGCTGCTGGACACGCTGTTTGCGAATCTGTCCATGCTCGCCTCGGTGTACCACAAACCGCCCGAGGCGTTTGTCAGCCACGTCCGCCCGGCGGTCATGCAGGTCGACACCGTCGAGGCGCCGTCGCCGGTGCGCGTACTTTCTTGTCTTGCATCCTTGTTTTGGCCTTGTGTGTCCTTTTCTTGTTGAGGTTTGTGCCACATGCGCCCGGCAATCATGCAGGTGCACACCGTGGATGCGCCGCCAGCGGCGTGTTGCTTTCCAGTCTTAGTTCTCTCCTCCTTTCGAGGTTCCGCAGTGGAGGTGGCTGCGGGGGCTCAGAACTGTCCATGCGCAGGCGGCGCGCGCGGCGGCCATGATTGCTGTCTGCAGCAGAAACGAAAAATGACATCAGCGCCCACGTGATGAGTCGCATTGTTGCTTGCTCGACTGGGGCTGCAGTGACTGAGGGCCTCGTATGCGATAATCGAAGGGGAATAAAACACTTTGGAATCTTGACCCCCCGAAATACATATTATCGAAATATATTGAGGCTGTTTAATGAAATGAGTATCATCAATAATCATACTCCCGTAGGTGGACGAGACGTCGGTAGCCGCCAGCGATGACGGCGTCTCGTCGGCGGCGCCGGCCGAGCAGCCGCCGTCGGCAAAGGTGAGCAAGATAGAACAGCCGAAGCGTCATAGTGAGAGCCCGCCAGGTGCCGAAGCTGCCGGCAGACGGGCAACCCGACACATCTGCCTGATGCATGCACGAAGAACAGACAGTGCAAAACCTTTGATGCGACTCGAATCTGATACTCCAACCTGCACTCACAAAGCCTTTACGCAGGCGTCGTTGCCGTCGAACAACCTGATGTACCTGCTGCACACCTGGCGCGTCCAGACGTGACGCACACCGTTCCTAAGAAACTAGGTTTCACTCTAGTGGTGTCACCTTTCCAAAGCACCATGCAGGCCGCGCCGCCGGCGTCGGACAACCTGATGGATCTGCTGGACCTGGGCGGCAAGGAGGAGCTGACGCATTCCACCAAGACAGGCTTGAACTTCTCGTCATTCGTTTAAGCGGTTCAGTTCACGACACAGGCCGCGCCGCCGGCGTCAGACAACCTGATGGATCTGCTGGACCTGGGCGGCGACGAGGAGCTGCAGGCGCCGGAAGCGGCGGCCCCCACAGCAGCAGGCGCGCAGTCGCCGCCCTTCGTGGCTCAAAATCGCTAGGGCCTGTCAAGACGTCATGCTCAGCACCCGCGGATGCGCACCCGCGCATGGCATCGGCAGAGACGTTTGTGCGCGGCATGCAGTCGGGAACCGTGGCGACGCGGGGCCGTCTGCTGTGGCTGTGTTGCTGCCTGCCTCGGACGCTTTGCTGCAGACGCCCGCACCTTACATGTGCAGCCGCTGTCGCTGTTGCTGTTGCTGGTGCCGTTGTTGCGCCGTACCTTCAAAGAGCGCATGAGTGCCCAAGTGACACCCGCCGTGTGCAGTCGACGACTTTGGGCTGGGCCTGGACTCGCTGTCGGTCGACTCCCCGCCAGCGGCGGCCCGGGCCGCAGCGTCGCCCCCCAGCAGCCCGCAGGCGCAGCAGCAGCTCCTGCTGTCCCCCGGTGCGCGGCCTGCGGCTGATTTGCCTGTCTGCGATGCCTGCTCTGTCTGCCCTCCCACAGCGGAGTGGACTGCAGTGCCTCTGAGTGTGCAAATTGTAGTTTCGTTGTAAAAACTCCATCATTTTATTCAAATGACCAATTTGTATTTACTTTGCATACTTATTTGTGAATGGAGTATCAGAAACCCAAACAAAAAAGTGAACAAGGCGCGCTGTTGCGGAGCGGATACAGTTACCATCCCAAACTTGAAATGATTAGAACAGTTGGCCGAAATCTCACAATCCCTTTTCAGTAAGGACCAAATACAGGTATGACACACAGTGTAACATGCAGCACCGAGAATCGTCATGGTCAAGTGAGGGTTGCCGATTGCCGCCGTAGAGTCCGCCAAGGGCCTGAAGCTGCTGGGCAGCTGGGAGCGCACCCCGGCCGGCCCGGCGCTGAGCCTCACGGCGCACAACGGCTCGCCGCAGGCGCTGCACAACTTCATGGTGCAGTTCAATCGCAACGCGATGGGCCTGGCGCCGGCGGCGCAGGCGGTGGCCTTCGGACACATCGCGCCGGGCGCGACGGCGACCGCCGCCATCGGAACGACGCCCAACCAGGCGCTACTCGCGCCGGACGCCGCGCCGGGCACCCTGCAGGTGCGTGGACGAAGCTGACGGAGCTCGATCGCATGAGGAACGCACGTTCTGTTCACCGATGCCCGACCAGGCGCTGCTTGCGCCAGACGCCGCGCCGGGCACCCTGCAGGTGCCCAGCGCACCCCTCGTTGCTGCAGTGTGTATTGCAATACACGGCTGTGGGGTGATTGGGTCATGGCGGCTCACAGGTCAGAGCGTGTCATGTTACTACGGGGCGCCTCCGGCTATGCATGCCAGTCGCCAGCGGACACTGCTGTGCAGCACTCCTTCTCATGTTAAGGGGTCTCCGCCTGAGGGACGCCCTCCTCGCAGTCAGCCATTCACCTCCGCCCGCTGGCACCCTTGTAGCACGACATCCAGACCGTGCATGGGGCACACTTTCAAAGGCTGCGAAAGCACTGACGATGCACGCCGCCGATCCGGATATCGCTTTTGCAGGTGGCGATCAAGAACGACGAGCAGGGCGTCATGTACTTCGAGACTATTGTGCCGGCCGAGGTCCTGGCCTAGGGTTTAAGCACCGCTCGAGGCGCAGGCCCAGGCGACGGTAGCGCCCGGGTTCCAAGCACCGCTGGGGGTGGTGGCCTAGGCGCCGGCAGGCGTCACAAGATGCGGCAGAAAGCCCTGCAGCACATGGTGCAGCAGCGGCGGCGTTTCTGTGTGCGGTCGCGCCGATCAGATGCTCGTACCGTTGGTTCGGGCTCTGGCGGCCGCCTGATATCGGAGGAGCTGGGTTGGAGGCGCAGCAGCGACACATGTGCGCTGGCCGCTGGGCGGCACAACGGACAAAGGGGACGGCGCAAGGGGTCGAGCACCGCCGAGGGCAAATTCACGGCGTCCCCATGATAGCTTTCAACAGTCACAATGACAGCATCAAGTGCAAACGGGAGGCACTCACCAGCTGTTGCCTCCACGAGACAACTGAATGGTGAGATAAGGCGGAGCACTGAACAACTGACTTCAACGCAACGCGACGCCTCATGGCAGCCACGAATGCTTACCTGGGTGTTAGACTTCACGGCACAGTCTGGTACAACAGTGCACCCTGGTCATGTCAACCACGATCGAGCACAAGGATACTTTGAAGTCACCCAAAGCTTCCACACACATTCTCTATTGCTAGTATTGACCGAAGCACTGCATCCTGCAAGCCGCGTGCCTGCTGATCCGTCTGTCCGGAAGCACTGCTTGACAGAGCTGATCCGGCGGCAGGATCATCTGACAGACCGCTCATAGACCGCATTGTGGTAGCCATCAGAAGCTGTCACAGCGCTCTTTTGAATAGATCCTGGCAGTAAATAGCGCGATCAGGGCGCCGGCGACCGGCGCTGTGCCGGGTCGATGACGCACTTTGATGATTCATAACGTATGGAGGGACTGGTAGACACAAAATGGAAGGCCAGCCTACTGACGGTGGTCGTGCTGCTGACTGTGGCGCTGGCGCTCGTCACATCTCAGACGCCTGCAGATGGTGAGCGTAACAATCCCGGTCCCACTTGCTACAGTGAGGGAGCCTGGCCTCTGCGCCGCCGCCGCCGCAGCATCGTGCCTGGTGTATGTGCATGCACGCATGCATGTATGATAGACATCGATGCATGAAACGCGTCGATCTATATGCTCAGCTCCTCATGGTCAGCTGCTCCAGCTCATCGCAAGCTGTCAATGATCCGCATCACCAGCATGAACGGCAGCCTCAATGACGGTGACAGCAGTAGCGTCATCAGCAGTATCAGAAGCAGCACCAGCAGCAGCCCTGCGACCTGACCAAGCTCACTCGGTGTGATGCGCAGTCCCCGCCAGGCATGTGGCAGCCCTGCGCCAGTTCGCCTGGCGGGCGCCTGCGGCGCGGGGCGCCGCCGACAGCAGGCACGGCTCGTCTTTCGGCGACGAAGAAGGGTTCCTCAACAGCAGTCGCTACCAGGCCGCCTGCCATGACGGCAGCGCCCAGCCGGCCCAGCCGGCGGCTAGCGAAGCAGACAGCACACCACACCAGCAGTTGGGCTTGGCTTGCAATGTCTCTGCTGAGTCGGCCCCCGCCCAGGACAAGTGCACGCCGGAGGATCCAGAAATATGGGGAGCCGACGGCGACTGGTTTCAGACGCCAGACGGGCACTTCAAGTGAGGATCATCTGCGTGGCTCGAATCTGCGGCATGTGCGGCGAGGCAGTTGTGGATCTTTACTTTTGAAAAGAAAAACCTGAAAATACTTCAAATCTAACATACAGAATCCCCACATGGTTCGTATGAAACGATGTTTGCTAACCAGATTGCGTCGCGACCTGCGCCGCAGGTGGGAACCGCAGCGCTGCACACTGAGGCGCCTGACCGGAGCCCAGGCGCGGCAGTGCCTCTCAGGCAGGCGCCTCGCTTTCGCTGGCGATTCTCTGACCAGGTGCGGGAGGCGGCAGCTGCCGGCACTGCCGTTGTGTTGCAACAAGCTTTGCACACACGCATGTGGTGAAGTGCGATCGAGCTGGCTGGTGTTGCCAAAGCCATGGCCATTTCGAATTTTCAGTTGATTGCACGGCTTCCGCCAGGTATCAATACCTCAATCTTGCCTACCTTTTGAGCAAGGGAGTGTATCCAGGTGCAGCTTCCCTTTTCGCAATATTTTCATGCTAGAGTGCTCTCCAGATGCAGCTTCCCTTTTCGCAATAACTTCATGTAGAGCGCTCCCAATTGCCGACTGCACTTCGTGCCCTTGCGGATGTACACCCTAGAATACAAGATCGTTAGAAAATGCAGTTTCTCCAATTGCAGAGCGCTATGGCGGCCGGCCAGACGTGGACGGACCATCCATATGCAACGAGCGGGAATGGGGATCATGGTGAGAGCTTTGTATTATCTTGCACTCTTTCGATGTAAGAATTTTTGAGAACAAATAAAAATAAAAAAAAATCCGTTTTTCTTAAATTAAAATCCAGGAAAAACGGAGCCGCTGCCTTGCCGGCCGCTGGCGAGCTCAGTCGTGTTTCATCTCTCTACCCATACACCCGCTGTGCCTGCAGGGACAGCTTTTTCGCCGGCTCGAGTGAGGTGCTGGGCAATGCGAGCGAGGCGGTGGCCTTCGAGTCCTGCGACTGCGTCCGTCCAGAAAATGCCTGGGACACTCGCGAAAACCGCGAGTTCACTTTGACCGGCTTCAGAGCAGCAAACGGCCGCCGCGGTAGCGGCGGAAAGGAAAGCCAGATCACACTGGCCTGCTATTTTCTGGGACCGTACTTTGAGCAACAGCGCATCCCGACGCTCACTCGCGCCATCCAGGTCGGCCCTGGTTTTTATCACAATTTCAATATGAATTGCTTATGGCATGACTGCTGGAGCTTGCGCGCAGCACATCCGCATGCGCATGTGGCTCTGCGCACCAATCGCGCAATTTTGTGCGGCGTAGTGCATTTGCAAAACGTGGTGCTGCCAAGAGGTGCCACGTGTTGAAAGCCTTCGAGCGTGGCACGTCTCGCACCGGACACCGGACCCCGAACTCATGCTCTGATCATCTTCCTCGCGCAGAGTTTCTCAAATCCGTGGTCAGCAGGCGGCGCGCTGGTTCTCAATTTCGGGTTGTGGTTTAACCAACCAGATCTGTCCGAGGAGGCCCTGGCCACATTCATGGTGCCGACATTCCAAGAGGCGAGTCCTTTGCACAGCTTGTCAGCCAGCCAGGCTTACGAAGCTAAGTAAATTACCTATTAGCGGCCGCCTGTCCGGCAAGGAGCCTGATATGTACGAATGATGGGCGTCAATGCAGGTGCTACAGGCGGTGCCGCGCCTTGTGAAACATCGCCTGCGTCTGCTGTGGAAGACGACAACCTCGTACAACGGTGACGATCCGCATCGAGATGAACTTTTGGAGCGCGCGGACAGGGGAGCCAAATTGCATGCGCCGCCGCATTTCGGGGTGTACGATGTTCGAGCACTCACGCGACAGCTACAGAGGCAGCACCTGAGACTTAACTGGGACGAGCTGCACTACCTATGTGTGGTGTACGAACAGATGAACGATGTGCTGCTCAACATGCTGTGTGATGAAGACCTGCGCTTTTCAGGCGAGGAAGAATAATGACGTAACAATAATGACGTAAGGTTGAGATTGACCATGAAGATTCACAGGGGCCTCCTGCGGGCCCTAAGGTCTGGTCGACAGACCGCCGATGAAACTGACCAATCGATGATTCACCATATTTCTGTGAGGCCACTGTTGCGGCATGGACACGCCGCCGCCTGAGGAAATTCGCTGATGAGCTGATTGCCTGACAAAATGGACTCTCAATATTGACGTCACAGCTGCCAACATTTAAGTATCCCGTTTTTGTCTCTACAGATAGGTAGTATTACGCATGCACATGTTACTCGCTCATCAAATGCAGCGGCGGCAACAGCAACGCAAATAGGTATGCCTCAACAGCAGTCGGCGGCTTGATAAGCATAGGCACACGCAGGTTCAATTTCCTGCTGAAGGTGAAACTTTCCACGTGCGGAAAAGGGTTGTTGAGCATCTTCCGAATCGCAATGTAGAAAAATATGCCATCCTCTCCAGGAACGAACACCCATTCTGTGAGACATACGGCACCAGACAACAGCGCCTATAATTGAATATACCACCAGGCCTCCAGAGCATCACAGAGCGGGTCCGCGGTAGGGTTTTATCGATATCCGAATTCAGAATCTAGTCGATGGTCCCTAGCCGCGCAATCAGCGGCTGCGCCAGGCCTTCGCCAGCTTTGCGCCGCCATACTGCAGTGACCGCCAGGCGCCGGCGGCGAGCGCCCCCGCCAGCGCCTGCCGCCTGCGCGACAGCCAGTGTAACGTTCTGACCCTCACCAGCAGCACTGGAGGCAGCAGGAGCGCCACGACCTGAACCACTGGGTTTAGGGTTTAGGGTTTAGGGTCCGCTGCATCACTACAGGTGGTAGTCCGTGCCCGCAGTGCATGCCCGCGGTGCACGCCCAGATCTCGCACCTGCTGGAAGCGCGAACGATCTGCCCGACGCTGCGCCGCAGGAGCTGCTGGTACCCTGGCGTCTCGGCCACCCGCTCCGCAAAGTCCGTCCTGTTTGCGCCGCCGATGAGGGACGGCGGCGACGCCCTCGCCCTGCTGGCCAGCAGGCTCAGGATGCCCTGTAGGGCATGCGCCACAATAAACCCTAAACCCTTATGCCCTCTCGTTGCCGCCCATCCTTGCCGCTCGTGACCTGCTGTGCGCATGCGCGACTGCACACGCAGCCCAAGGGTTTAGGGTTTAGCCTGAGCACAGGCCGCACCATTGGCAGGCGGGAGATGAGGGCCGCGCGGGATTCCGCGCTCTTGCTGTGCTGTTCCCACTGCTGCGGCTGCGTCTGCGACAGCTCCGCGGCGTGCGCCAGGGTACCGTGCAGTCTGTCGCTGTACAGCCGCTCGAACGCGTCTCGGCTGCCGTGCACGATGTTTCGCACCTGCGGCAGCGGCGCACACAATTTGTGCACCCCTGCTGCATGTGCGCTGGGCGTGCCTGTCTGCCGCCGCCGCCGCGTGCTGACGGGAGGTGCTGCTGCTGGAACGCGGGACTTCTGGGCGTCAACGCTCAACCAGTGCCACAGCTGCAGGAGGAGCGCACATGCAGTCACGGGTGGGGTAAAAAAACACAAAAGAAACCCTTCAGTCAGACAAACATCCTGCAATGAGGCCAGGAAAGCCGCGCGCGAACGCCTCCTTGTCCGCGCCTTGTTCGCGTCCTCCGCAAAGGCCATGCGCATATCCGACATGTAGGACAGGCCGCACAGCGCCTCCAGCAGCTGCTGCGTGGTGAAGCGGCCCGGCAGCAGCAGCAGTGCTAGTGCGAGCGCCTGCAAGTTGCAGCAGCATAAAGTTTTGGAGGGTTTAGGGGTGCGGTGAGTCTTCCTGCTGAACATCGCGAGCCTGAACCTGCCACGCATAGGTGCGTAGCCGCAGACGCACCTAACGACAGCACCTGGAGGGGATATGCGCCAAGAAAACAAGCGGGTGGTGGATGCGAGACCCGGGACAGGCTGGAGAGAAAAAGGCGCGTGCCGAGTCAAGGTTTTGGGAGATTCCGCCATCGACGCGCGCGTGCCGCTTGAGGTGCAGCACCGGCTTCTGCAGGCGGCCGGCAACGTACAGCTGGCGCCAGTGGCGCAGGTCCGCGACCAGCGCCTCCGTTCGCACGACGCCGTACTTTATGAGCTGCGGCGCAGCGGCGGGGCGGCACGCTGAAAAGCCTTCATGAAACCCGTCGAGGCGGGACCAGCATGCATCTTCTTGGCACCAGACGTCACACTGTGCGATTCAGCCAGCAACAGGCGTCAGGGGCCTTGCCTGGCCCCGCCACGGCACCAGGGTGTTGAAGTGGACGCCGGCGCCGACGCGGTCAGCCACTCCTGCTACCTTCACGACGCCCGCTGTCAGTCCGCATCACCAATGGCCTGCGGGGCCAAGGTCAGGTGCAACGTGTACACGTGGGCCTCGCTCACATGATCCGGAAGGCAGGAGGAGCAGCTCACCGCGCCAGGGCCCAGGCTCGCCAGGCAGGAGTAGTGGCCACGATTCATTTGGATGTTCTGCGCGGGGAGGGAATGGAATGTCAAGCCTCCTAGCGCGATGATAAACATGCAAAGTCCCGTCAATGCTGGCACAAGATGTATTGCACACACAAGCATCGCTCACCTGCTCATGCCACGCCAGGGGACACCTGACTGCAAATATGAAATCCAGCATTGGTCGCGAAGCCGAGGGGCTTCGACCGCATGTGGGAGCCAGCGGCTGCGCAAAGATGCCTGATCCATAGCCGAATGCTGCGTTGACTTCGGGAAAGTCGCTCAGCAGCTCCTCGTGCGGCATCAATGGACCTTCAGGAGCTGGACCGGAGGGATTGGCAAATGCTGGTAAAATGTTGCAGTCACACTGGCCTGCGACGATGCTGTCCGATGTGGCTACTGTTAAAACAAAGTCTGCTGAAGTGATGCAGTCGAGTTTAGAAAATGAGCAAGGTGCAAATGTGAAAGCTTGGAATGCAGGTCCCCAGCCAGGTGCGCGCTGCTATGCCACATCCCTTGGTGGAGGTGGGCAACTAGCTGTAGCAAACAGATTCCGACTTGCGACAAATAATCCTTGGCAAGTGCTGACACATCGTCACGAGCTGAGCGCCGGCCCATGTTCATATCTGGAACAAAGCACAAACTGTGCGCCTCACAATACCAGCGCCGTGTCTTGGGCAAATGGTCATACCAATTTAGATTCTCATGTCCGCGACAAGGCTTGTCCCAATGTAAACGCAGCTGTTGCAGCCTGCCAAAGAGCAACAGCCGGTCCTGGCAGCTTGCGTTGCAAGCATATTGCTCTGGGGCCAGGACAGGCAAAGAGTATAGAGGTGAGCACCACCGGCGCTGACTCGCCGTCAAATGCCGCACCCATTTCGCTCTGGGGCCAGGAGAGGCAAAGAGTAGATAGGTGAATGCCACCGGCGCTGACTCGGCGACAAATGCCGCAGCGGGTGGCGGCCCCATTGCCCTCGACAATCCACATTGTCAGGTTCACAACCGGCGCTTGCCGCCATATTCGCTGTTACCAATGCTCATTCCTGCTCCCGCTTCAGCTGGAGCCTGTACTTCTGGAGGTGGCTGGCCACGTTGTCGCGCGTGAGGCCCTCCACATTCATGTTCTGCGCATCAAAGTCAAGGAAGTTTAGTGAGGACTTCAGTCGGGACTCCAGTATGAGCTCCGAGGGGCTGCGCATGCAGCATCCGGCGCTCACACACACCCTTGTCCGATTGGATGCATCGAACGCACCAAGGGGTTTGGAGTCCCAAAGCAGAAGCGCGCACCGTCATGATCGCCTTTGGCACCGCCGTGTGCATGCCCAGCTCTGAGACCGAGCCCACAAAGCGCTTATGGAGTTCAGAAGTCCAGGCCACCCGCGGCTTCTTAGTCATGGCGACGCCGGGCTCGGGCCGGGGTTCGAGGCAGGGAGGAGCGCCGGCGGCGCCACCCGCCGCGCGCCCAGGAGCGGCCATGGGTGCGGCCATGTGCCGCGGTGGCGCTATGGCGGCAACTGGCAGCATGCCCTGCGGCGCCCTGCTCGGGGGCAGTGGCGGCAGGCCCGCCGCGGAGGCGTTGGGCTGCGCCTCATGACTGAAGGGCGGTCGGAGTACGGGCTGCGGAGCCTGGCTGGGAGGTCGGCCGCCCGGCTGCGGCGCAAAGTCAGTCTGGGCTGGCCAGCGTGGCTGATGCACGCTGCCGTCCGCCTGCAATCGCTGCTGCTGCTGCTGCTGCTGCTGCTGCTGCTGCTGCTGCTGCTGCTGCTGATGATGATGATGATGATGCTGATGCTGCGGCTGGGGCTCCAGCTTCACCGCTGCACCAGGCTGCGAGTTTCCGAGACCGAATGCCGTGGCCAGACTGTCAGGAAGCAGCGACTGTTCCAGCGGCACTAGCTCGCGGGCCGCCATGTACGGCTGAGGGAGGATGCTGCGAGTCGTCCCTCTTCATGCTCTTCATGCGGCACAGTGCAATGCCGCAGTGCGTGAGCGGATGCCTATTGCATGTCGACGACAAAAGAATCTATGGAGAGTGAGTGTTACCAGCATTAGCTTTGACCAGTATGCTTAGATGACGTTAGCTGTAGTAGTACATACACACATCCAAATGCCCCAGCGGTGGTGTACATGTACGGTGAAGTCTCGCGCGCGGCTGCAAATGCGCCGCATGTATCGATGCTTGCCGCGTTGGTTTCAAGAGAGCGTTTTCCAGCTTATAAGTCCTTCATTGGCAAGGACCACGCCACCTCAGCCGTCAAGACTCCGCTGCTTTAACGTCACACAGCCTGCCCGGCATGTATTCATGTGCTCCAGGCGTTGTTGTAATGTTGACGCAGCCTCGTCTGCTGAACGACCTACAGTCGCGTGCCTCACAACATGACTTGGAGGTAACAAAAGGTGACGTGCACATTTTGTGTCTCCTTGCGACCCTTTATTGTCCTACACAGTCTGCGAGGTCGGATGTGCCTTCTGCATCCCAAACACACATATAGCCCTTTAATGGGCGCGGTTGCACCATAGACGGGGATGTGAACGACTGCGCATGGCTTACAGCGGGTTCAAGCTGGCTGGCGCAGCCGCAGAGGGCGCGGCCCTAATTTATAAAGCGACGGCCAGCTAGGCTTTTTGCGTCATTGAAGCGAGGCCCAGCGGTGTGCTGTCCTGCAGGGCGACTGCCTGGTGACTGTTGCGTGCGCTGGGGCATGGTGCAGGTCACCAAAACAGGATGCCTTGCTGATGGTGACCGGGCGGCGACCCAGAGTCGACTCTGGGTCGCCGTCACAGCGGCGCTGCTCTGTCTGGGCGTGCTGATCGCACAGCAGCAGCTGGGCCGCCCATTCTTCAGACACATCACCGCGCTCGCCGCGATCGGCGAGCTCCTGGCGCAGCATCTCCCGCCGCCGCCTTTTGCCTGCAACAGGATCGACCTGCAGCCGGAGTATGTGAACGGAAATAGGACGCTGAATCCTTCGGGTGCGCCCTGCTTGCTGCACAACGTTTCACTGACCGCTAATTCGCTCTTTTGCCAAGCCTTTATTCTGAAGGGCAAGGCCGTCTGCCTCCTGCACCACATTCCTGGACTCTGTCAGACCCTGATGTGCGTCGAAGCCGCTGCCACATTGTTCACGTAGCCTGCAGCGCCGCCGTACTACTCCTCAATCCTGCGTTTTCTGCTGGCCTCATGCGTCTTGCATTCCCTGCAGCCCTGTGCTGAGGATGCATCCGTGTGCCCGCAGGCGTGTTTGACCCGGAGCGCGGTTGGATCGTGGTCATCCGGTATGAGGAGGGAGAGTATGCGCCATGGACGACGCGAAGCTTGGGCCGGCCGCCGCCAGGGCGCGCGGCGGTCATGCCTACGTGAAGTCGGAGGACCTCAGGTGAACACGTGCATGGGTCGACGTGGCATTGCATGGCTGAGCATGCGCACGAGGATGGAGAGCCTCAATGGACCGCGGCCAAGGGCGTGTGGCGTCCATTCCTGCGGAATGCTGCTGCAGTAATCATTTCCTCCTCGATTGTTGTTCTCTGTGCGCGCCGACATGTCTTTCTTGACGAACGCCAAAGCGCGCATGGTGCAACACACCGATATTCTTGACACTTTGCTTTTACACTGCGCTGTAAACAGGCCATTCATGTGGAAGGACAGAGTCTATGCGTCACACTCCAGGTGGGTAGGCGACTGGCACAGCGGCATCTGGCAGTGCATATCGTTGCTGGACATGGACGCGCAGCTCATGGCGGCAGAGTATTGCTTCGACCAGCTGCCCATCTACGGAGGGAACAACCGGTATGGCGCCCAGACATTTACTGTCATGCGCGCCCCTCTAGTCAAGACTTCTGGTTCAGACAGTTTGCCGTGCAGTTGAGCAGCCTGCTGAACGCCGTGCGCTCGGCTCAGTATCGTCCTCCAGGCAGCAAGAGAGTGTTGAGTCCCTTTCACATGCTGATGCAACTTGACTGCTAGCTGCACTGGGCATGAAGTCCCACACGCAACAAATCAAATATCTCCGGCCACATAATTATACTCCTAGTGGATCTCGCTTCATGCCAACACACACAGGGAGAAGAACTGGGCGATGGCGGAGGTGAACGGCACGCTGCTCATTCTGCACTCACTGGCGCCTTGCGTCACATTTCTGCGCTTTGAGCCGTCTGCCGAGAAGGGCCTCGCCATCCTGTCCATGACATGCTACAACTCGGAGGTGGGAAGAGGTCAATTTCTTGAAAGGAACTTGAAAGAAAATATACGATGATCGTGTTGTATCCTGCCATGCCGCCAGCTGGAAAAGGGTGCAAGCATGTAGATTCTAGGCTCTGAGAGCGCTGACCGAGCGGCACTGGTGAACCGAGTGCGTTTTTCTCCTTCAATTCTTTGAGTACCTGACCACACTAGAGTGTATGGGCCTTTGTTTCTCACGGTTTTGGTACCACAAAAACGACACAGGTCAAGGCTTTGGAAGCGCTGACGGGTGCGGTGCTCGATGATGAGCTGCACATCAGTGGTCACTTCGTCAGGCAAGAAACCTTTTTTATAGGCCCTGGGAGCGATTCAAATCCTAACGAGAGCATACGCTGTGAACTGCTGCTGTATATGCAGGTTTCTGCATATCGCAGCAAAACCGAAGTGCACGACAGCAGACGACCTGATCCATATCGCTAAGTGGAAGTACGCTGCGATCCGTTTGCTATAGAATTTGTACTCATCCTCATATGTGATTTCAACCAGGTTACCCCGGTCGCTGGCGCTGGAGGACGCGCGACGGCGCAGCAGCAACGAGACCGTGGCAGAGCAGGAGTACTTCGTGATGGCGCACCACCGCAACAAGGACAATTTTTACTCGCACTGGTACTTCTCGTGCAGGATTCGACGCCTCCGCGTGCACAAAATCTATTGACGCTCGGAAACGTGCACGTGTGACTGTCTTCGAAGCTCAATCCAAACACCACGCTGCACTGTGCACGCAGGGGCTTCAGGATCGACGCCACCACGCTGCAGATGACACACATCAGCAAGGGGCCAATAGCGTCTGCGTATCAGCTGCAAGACACGCGTATCCTGACCGTATTTTCGCACCACTTCATCCGCCGTGACGGGCAAGATTCTTTGTTGGCGTTCTTTGGCGCCGGCGACTCGCAGAGCTGCTGGTCCGAGATCGACGTTTCGTCTGTTGCCTGGCACCCAGTGCCGCCTGGCACTGGGTGCCAGGCAACAGACGAAACGTCAACATCTCGAACCCGGACAACCACAATTACCATCTGTAGCACTATGCCAACGAGGAGGCTGGATCTGGTCCTTTATTTCGGTAACAAATGGTCTCAAATGGTCTCAAATCCGCAGTAGATCTGAGACCAACTGATACCAAATTGAGACCACGACTCGCGTGTGCATCTGGTAGAATCGGGGTCCTGCCACTGGAAGTGATTTGCTACCAATTGGGACCGGTCTGTTATGGTCAGAAATGCCGAATTGGGACCGATTGGGAACGATTGCTACCAGATTTGTTACTTCTGGGACATTGGAAAGGTCCCATTTTTCCGGGGTCAGCGGGTGACCCGCCACAGGGTTGGCACTCAACCGGGACCGGCGTTGGCTAACCGCAGTAACCGCGGTTACTGACTGCCAACCGCGGCTAAAATCTGCGGTTAGCTGCGGTTGGGTTGCAAGAATCTCATTCTACAGATGTAGCTGCCGTCCCAGCCTGTGGATTTGAACGGATTTGAACGATCGGCCCGGCA
>JAABUM010004210.1_pt1 | contig 16489 bp, 11 predicted proteins | sample 5559161 | NCBI WGS metagenome assembly JAABUM01 (sample SAMN10711868, study PRJNA513369) | rock metagenome | isolation source: Antarctica rocks | place: Antarctica: Victoria Land, Siegfried Peak nord | reverse complement strand
CTGGACAAAACAGACACCAGCTTCCGTGCCTTCGCAGCCTTCGCCGCAGCCATCCTGAACTGGAGGCTCAAGGTGAAACTTCGTCCCTAGACCCTAGGGTCTAGGGACAAAGTTGGAGGCCGTAACGAAATTCGCGATGCTACCTGTGGCGAACCCCTTGCCAATCAGGGTATCCACTCAACCGTCGCAGACTACGACTTACCTTTTCATGCGATTTTGCAACGAATATAATGCAGTTGTGTCAGTGGCTTAGGCAGCCCAAGAAACTTTGTCCCTAGACCCTAGGAGTGACCTACCAATCCAAAGTGTTGAGTTGCGGCTTAATGGCGTGATCACAGAAAACGCCAGCCTAAATGCACCAGACGAATACAGCATACGCTTTAGAGAGGGGAGAATGGCCACAAGTAAGCCATTTTTGCATCGCCGCCTTGTGGATCGTACCGAAACTATCGTGATTAAAAGATTTAAAGGAAGGGGTCGCAGGATCACGCTGAAGGGTCGCAAGGTGCAAGTTGCACCCTATAATGACAATACCAAGACTGTGAAATCATATGCTGAAAGGACTCTCGACGTCCAATCCGAGTCGTCCGGCTTAAGCACTATTAGGAAGCTTGGCGACGATTATGGAGCACGACAAGTGGAGGCGCTTGCACAAGCGTTCGAGAGTTTGCGCTTATTTGACGCTAACGTTGAGAAAATCAGGTCTCCATCGAGGACTGTCAATCCTGAAAAACTCGAGGACGATGCAAGCAACTTAGCAGTTTACCTGCACTGGATGTCGATCGAACACAAGGCTACTTATGAGCGAGTTTGTGACGACGTGCGGTTCGTGCTGCCAGGCTTCGAGGAGTTTCGGTTTACTCCACTTGGAGGGGCAGACGAGGGCATTCGACTAGACTTCAAGGAACGCCATCTCATAAATTACACACCACTAGCTCGCGCCTCATTTGGAACATTGAGGGCAATAGCCCTATTTGCAATGTTGAACGATCCAAATCCTCCTAAACTAACTTGTTTGGAAGAGGTTGATCACGGCCTCCATCCTCACGCACTGGATCGGCTTGTGGATAGATTGCGTGACGCCTCAGAACGAACTCAGATCATAGCTGCAACACACTCACCAGCTTTAGTGAACCGCATAAGCGAGCATGAGATAATTATATTCGAACGAAGCATCGAGACGGGTGAGAGCAGAATAGTTGACCTCTCGCCAGACCAAATCGCAGAGATGAGGCACATCTCAGGGTTCGAACTTGGAGAGCTTTGGTTTTCCGGCAGCCTGGGCGGAACTAATGAGGAAGTTTAGAAAGAGAGTTGCTCTTGTTTTCGGCGAAAGTGACAATGATCGTTCGGCGTTGGTGGAACTAGTTCAGGCAATAAATCCCGCCACTAAGGCAGTTTCGTTTCAGAAAAGGCGCAAGCCGTTAGTTTTGCTGCGGCGCAGCGAACGTCCAGAAACTCGCAAAAAAGCCGCCGAGGAGATTGCTGGACTGGTTCGCGCAGAAGGCGTCATCAATGATGTGAAATTTATTGTGACGCATCGTAACTGTGATGCTGTAGAGCCTGAGCACACCCTGCTTACGTCTATGATTGAGACCGAATTGGCATTCCTGGGTATTAAGAATGTTGTAGCAGCAACTCCTGCTTTTGAAATGGAGGCTTGGTGGATGCTGTTTCCAAGCGAAGTAGGCTCGGTATGCTCGTGCTGGTCTGTAATCGACTATGGGTCAACGGACGTTGGTCAAATTGAAAAAGCAAAACAACGTCTCATTGATGACCTGAGGCCCGTGGACAAGAAGCTTCGGCAGAAATGCCCAGACTTCGTTGAGTCCGATGGCATTAAAATCGCGAAAAAAATTCGCGAAACTGGGCTGTAAATAGTAAGACCAAAGCTCGCTCTGCCTCTTTCGAATACTTCCGGGCGAAAGTTTCAAAAATAAGCATTTAATAGATGGCTCTGGTCAGTTACCATCGTTTTCAGACGCCGCCATGCCCCTCGCCGCCTGTTATGCCGCCTTTCGCCCCGCTTCTCCCCCAAATAGGAAATCCACGTCGTCCTGCTCCAACCCAGCAAGGTCGCCAGGCTCGGTGAACGTCAGGTTCGCCAGCTCCGCCTTCCTCTGCTGCAACTCAAGGATGCGCTCCTCCACCGTATCGGCCCCAATCAGCTTATAAACGAACACCGACTTGGTTTGCCCGATCCGGTGCGCCCGGTCGCTGGCCTGGTTCTCGACCGCCGGGTTCCACCAAGGGTCGTAATGAATGACAGTGTCCGCAGCCGTCAGGTTCAGCCCGCGCCCGCCCGCCTTGAGCGAGATCAGGAACAGCGGCACCTCCCCGGCCTGGAACGACCGCACCGGCTCCGCCCGGTCGCGCGTGTCGCCGCGCAGCTCGACATACGGGATGCCGGCCTCCTGCAGCCGCGGCTTGATAAGGTCCAGCATGGAGGTGAACTGGCTGAAGAGCAGGATGCGCCGCCCCTCCGGGATCATCTCGCACACCATCTCCAGCAGGTCGTCCAGCTTGGACGACGACTCGACCGTGCGCGCCGACGGCAGCTTGACCAGCCGCGGGTCGCAGCAGACCTGGCGCAGCTTCAGCAGCGCGTCCAGCACGATGATCCGGCTGCCGGCCAGGCTGCGCTCGGCCACCTGCTCCCGCACCCGCTCCTGCAGGGTCACGCGGATGGTCTCGTAAAGCTCGCGCTGGTCGGGGGCCAGGGTGATGCGGCGCAGGATGGTGTGCTTGGGCGGCAGCTCCGTCGCCACCTCGGACTTGGTGCGCCGCAGGATGAACGGCTTGATGCGGCGCACCAGTTGCAGCCGCCGCTGGTCGTCGCCGCGCTTCTCGATGGGCGTGCGGAACCGCTTGGCGAACACCGCGCGGTCCCCGAGCAGGCCGGGCATCAAGAAGTTGAACTGCGACCACAGCTCTTCGAGGTTGTTCTCGATGGGGGTGCCGGACAGGCAAACGCGGTGCTGGGTGTCCAACTGGCACACGGCGCGGGTGGCCTTGGCGGCCGGGGACTTGATGGCTTGCGCCTCGTCCAGCACGACGACCTGCCAGGACAGCTCCTTCATGTCGGCGATGTCGCGCGCCAGCACGGTGTAGGTCGTGATGACGACATGCACCCCCGCCAGCTTGTCCCGCCGCTGGTGCCGGTCCAGGCCGTGCAGAACCTCGGTGGTCAGGTGCGGCGCGAACTTGGTCAGCTCCGCCGTCCAGTTGCTGATGAGGCTGGTCGGCACGACGATCAGCGCCGGGCGGTCCAGCCGGCCCGCCGCGTGCTCGAACACCAGGTGCGCGATGGTCTGCGCCGTCTTGCCCAGGCCCATGTCGTCCGCCAGCAGCCCGCCCAGCCCGTGGCCGCGCAGGTGCTGCAGCCAGTCGAGGCCCTGCTTCTGGTAGGGCCGCAGGTCGCCCTTGAAGTCGCCGGGCAGCAGCACCGGGGCGATCTCGGCCTCGTCGCGGAACTGCTCGACATACGCCTTGATCGCCGCCGCGCTCTCGAACCGGGTGTTGACCAGGTCCTCCAGCTCCAGGACCGTCGCAGCCTCGGCGGTGGGCAGCACCAAGGGGCCGTCCTGCAGCCGCCCGGCGCCCTCGATCAGGTCGCCCATAATCGCCAGCAGGCGGCGGATGCGCTCGGCCGGCAGCTTCACCACGCGGCCGTCGTCGAGGCTGGTGATAATCTCGCCGTCCACGATCTGCGCCGCGTCCAGCCCGCCGCGCTCGATCAGCTTGGTCAGGATCGGCAGCAGCGGCAGGCGCACGCCGTCAATCTCGATGCCGAAGTCCAGGCTGAACCGGCCCGGCCCGGCGTCCTGCACCTGCACGTCGGTCGTCCCGACCTCCTCCACCAGGCGGGGGCCGAAGTCGCGGTCGATCAGGTTGCGCCAGCCCAGCAGTTGCAGCGCCGGGATGCGGGCGGCGATGAAGTGGTGCCACCGCTCCGCCGCGTCGGCGCCGACATGCACCAGGGCGCGGCGGCCCTTGCTGGACCCGGCCTCGGAAATGCGCATCTGGGTGAAGCCGTCCGCGCTCACGGTGTCGAACGCCGCCGCCTCCCGCACGGCGTCGCGGCGGACGAAGCTGGGGCCTGCGGGGGACATGACGCGGATGAACTGCCGCTCGTCATGGCCCGCCACCAGCACGCCGCCATAGTCGAAGTCGAGCGTCAGCGCGTCCAGCAGGCTGATGCGGCCCACGGCGTCGGTGCTGCTGACCCGGCGCAGGCGTATCACCGGCGTCAGGTCGGTCTCGACGATGGCGCCGTCGCTGGCGGTGGCGGGGATCACGACCGGCTCCGGCCGGCGGGGGCGGACCGGCGCCGGGGCGGGCTGGCGCAGGCGCACGCGGCCGATGGCGCCGCTGCCGCCGTCCACGTAGAACGGCCCGGCGTTGCTTTGCAGCACCGCGGACTTCGGCGGCAGCTTAGGCTTCAGGTGGGCGTCGAAGGTGCGGGTCTCGCCATCCTGCAGCCGCTTGCCGCTGGCCGCCCAGCGGGCCTGGCCGCTGGCCACGAGTTGCCGCAGCACCTCCGGCAGCGCCTCGCGGGACACGGTGGACTTGGTCGTGCCGCCGCCGCCGAGCAGGCGGGCCAGGGCGCGGGAGGGGGCGCCGCTGCCGGGGTCGGCCATGACCTGGCGGGGCGTGGTGGGGGTGATGCGCCGGGTGCGCTCGCCGACCAGGAAGGTGCTGACGGTGCAGCCGTCCGGCGGCGGGGCAGCGGCCAGCTCGAACATGACAATGCGCCGCTCCGGCGCCTCGTCGCCGGTCAGCGCGTCCAGCAGGCCCTTCGGCGCGGCCTTGCGGAGTTCCGGGAACCGCTCCAGCGCGGCGAAGGCGGCGGCGGCGACGTGGACGCAGGCGGGCGCCTGGCAGGTGCAGCGGCCGTTCAGGGCGACGTGGGCGCCGGACGGCTTAGGCTCCAGGGTGACGGTCTGCCTGGTGCCGGCCTGGTCCACGGCGGCCGTCACCACATCGCCCTGCAGCCCGACCTCGACCGCGCCGATCAGCAGCAGGCTGCGCCCTCGCGTCAGGGTGCGGCCGTCAAAGACGCGGCCGAGATCGTCCGAGGAGAACGGCGTGGGCATCGGATGCGGGTTCCTTGGCAGGCGGGCGCGGCAGCATAGCGGAGTATGCCGGGCGATGCGCGGCCTTTAACCGGGCGTTGCCGCGAGGGCTGCTCTGCCCCCTCTCCCTCCGGGAGAGGGCCGGGGTGAGGGAGGCCGCAAGCGCACGCTCGGCTATGGCAGCGCGGTCCCATGCTTCAAGGGTAGAGGTCAGTCCTGTCGGCTTCCCTCACCCCGACCCTCTCCCGGAGGGAGAGGGGGAAGCGTCAGCTTCTTCTACCCCAGCGCAGCCCGCACGCGCCCGTGGTAGTCCACATCCGGCACCGGACCCACCAGCGAGATCGTCGGGTTGCTCCGGGCCACCACGCGCGCCGCGGCGGCCACGTCCTCCATCGTCACGGCTTCGACCTTCCGCATCGCATACTCCGGCGTCTGTATCTCGCCGTGCTCGAACAGACTGCCGGCGATGCCCTGGGCCAGGCTGAACGGGCGCTCCTTCGCCGTCGCCAGCCGCACCAGCAGGCCGTTCTTGGCGCGCGTCATGTCCGCCTCGGTAACGGACTGCGTCATCTTGACCAGCTCGCCGCATGCGACGTCCAGTAGCTCGTCCACATGCTTCGCCGTCGTGCCGGCCTGCATCACCAGCTCGCCGTGGTCCACGCCGTGGTCGCTGAACGCGCCGACGCTATAGACCAGGCCGCGCTTCTCCCGCACCTCCTGGAACAGCGGGCTGCTCATGCCGCCGCCCAGCGCGCGGGACAGCACCTTGTGGGCATAGACCGTGGCGTCCGTCTCCGGCACGGATTGCAGGCCCAGCAGGATCGTCACCTGCTCGAAGTCCTTCTCCGTGTTGCGTATGCCGCCGCCGGCATACTGCGCCGGCACCACACGCACCGGCGCCGGGCGGCCCGGCAGGCGCTCGAAGTGAACGGCAACCATGCCGACGAACGCCTCGTGCTCGAAGTCGCCGCAGCCGACGACCACCATGTTATCGCCGAAGTAGTGCGCGCCCACGAAGTCGGTGAAGTGGTCGCGCGTCACCTGCTCGATCAGCTCGGCCCGGCCCAGGATCGGCCGGCCGATGCTCTGCCCGGGGTAGGCGGTCAGGCCGTAGCCGTCATAGGCGACGTTGCTCGGGCTGTCCGTCGCCCGGCGTATCTCCTGCAGGATGACGCCCTTCTCGGTCTCGATGTCCTTCGGTTCGAACACCGAGTTGCACAGCACGTCGCCGATGATGGCGACGGAGCGGTCTATGGTGCCCTTGAGGCCCGTCACGAAGTAGCAGGTCGTCTCGTGCGAGGTGTAGGCGTTGACGTTGCTGCCCAGCACCTCGATCTCCGCGCCGATCTGCAAAGCGCTGCGGGTGCGGGTGCCCTTGAAGGCCATGTGCTCCAGGAAGTGGGCGATGCCGTTGTTCGCCTCGGTCTCGTTGCGCGCGCCGGCCTTCACGAAGGCGGCGACGGCCGCGCTGTCGAAGCCCGGCAGGTTGACGGAAACGACCCGCAGGCCGTTGGGGAGGGTCGTCTGTTCTATGTTCATGCCGGGCATGTAGGGCCGGTTCCGCCGGAGTGCAAAAGCGAATCTACGCCATGCGCCGCACATTCGTGAACTGCGGCAAGCCGGGCAGCACGCCGGCAAGGTCCCGTCGCCAGGCGCTGGGCGGGAAGTACTGGCCGCACGGCAGGTAGGCGCCGACCTGCAGCGCCCGCGCCTGGATGCGCGCCGCGACCTCCTGCTGCGCCGCCAGGCCGGGTGCCCGGAACCACTCCGCCCGCATCGCCTCCAACGGCGCATCCGTCAGCCACATCGGCACGCCGGCCCGGCCCACGCCGCGGGTCGCGAGATGGTAGGCGGGAGTCAGGTGGTCCAGGCCGCCGGAGAAGATGCCGAACATGCTCCATCCGCCCTCCGCAACGGGCTTCTGGCTCAAGATGCGCTGGTTGACCGTGCCCCAGTCCGTCGCGACGAAATCGAGGTTCATGCCCAGCTTGGTGCAGGTGTCCGCCATCACCTCGCACACCGCGGCGATGCGCGGCACGTCGGTGCCGGACAGCAGCACGACGCGCTCCCCGTTGTAGCCGGCCGCCTGCAGCTCCCGCCGGCTGCGGGCCAGGTCGCGCGGGCCGGTCAGGGCGTCCATCCCGGCGTCCGACGCCATCGGGCCGCCGGGGGTGAAGATGCCGGCGGGGCCGCGCCGCACGGCCGGGTCGCTGCCGGCGACGGCCTGCATCATGGCGTCCTGGTCCACGGCACCCAGCAGGGCGCGGCAGACGCCCGGGTTGTCGAACGGCGGGTGCAGGTGGTTCAGCCTGACCTGGCCGATCAGGCCGCGGGTCTCCACGACCTCCACGAGCAGGTTGCGGTCGCGGGCCAGCAGCGGCACCAGGTCCACGTTGGGCTGCTCCCACCAGTCCAACTCGCCCGCCCGCAGCGCCGCCGCCGCGGTGCCGCCGTCGGGGATGGTGTGCCACTCCACCCGCTCGAACCCCGCCACGCGCGGCCCGGCGGTGAAGCTGGCGGCGCCGTCCGGGCGCGGCACGTAGCCCTCGAAACGGCTGTAGACCGCCAGCGCCCCGGGCACCCGCTCCCCGGCCGCGAAGCGGTAGGGGCCGCTGCCGACCATCTCCTTCACCGCCGTCGTGCGCGGCGTGCCGGCGAGGCGTTCGGGCATGATGACGGGCAGGTAGCTGGTGGGCTTGGCCAGCGCGTCCGGCAGCAGCGGGAACGGGCGATGCAGGCGGAACTGGACCGTGCGGTCATCGGGGGCGGACAGCTCCGCCACCGCGTCGAACAGGGCGCTGCCGTAGCTGTCCCGCGGCGCCCAGCGCAGCAGGCTGGCCACGGCGTCCCGCGCCAGCACCGGCGTGCCGTCATGGAAGCGCAGGCCGGGCCGGAGCGTAAGGCGCCACAGCAGCCCGTCCTGATCCGTCGTGTGGCCCTCCACCATCTGCGGCTGCGGACGGAAGGCGTCGTCCAGGCCATAGAGCTGGTCGAACACCATCTGGGCGTGGGTGCGGGTGACGTAGTTGGTGGTGATGATCGGGTCGAGCAGCGCCAGGTCGGCATAGGGCACGAAGCGGAGCGTGCTCGCTGCGGCGGCACGGCCGACGGAGGGCAGCGCCAGGGCGGACGCGGCAAGCAGCAGGCTTCTGCGGTTCATCGTGGCGTCCTTGCGCGATCCATACGGCAGCATATGCAACGCAAAGGCCACGTCCGTCTCCCTCTCCTTCCGGGAGAGGGCCGGGGTGAGGGAGGCCGCAACCGCCGGTCCATGCCGGTAGAGGCGCGGCTCCCGCTCTGGAACGCGCCGCCCTTGCCGCCTCCCTCACCCCAACCCTCTCCCGGAGGGAGAGGGGGAAGCGGCGCTGGCTGCGCTGCCAAAGCAGGGGTAGCCTGGCCCGATGCCGTCCGTTCCTCCAGGCTGACCCCGCCCCGATGCAGGCCGTCATCGGCTACGCTGCCCTGCTCGCGCTCGCCTGGGCGTGCAGCGAAGACCGCCGCGCCATACGCTGGCGCACCGTCGGCGCCGGGCTTGCGCTGCAGGTGACGCTCGCCATCCTGCTGATTGCCTTCACCCCGGCGCAGCGCGCGATCCTGCTGCTGAACGGCGCCGCGGAGGCGCTGCAAGCCGCGACCGACGCCGGCACGGCGTTCCTGTTCGGCTACCTCGGCGGCGGCGCCCTGCCGTTCCCGGAGCTGCGGCCCGGCAGCAGCGTCATCCTGGCGTTCAAGATACTGCCGCTGGTGCTGGTCATCAGCGCGCTGTCGTCCCTACTGTTCCATTGGGGCGTCCTGCAACGGCTGGTGGCGCTGTTCGCGGCGGCGCTGCGCCGGGCGATGGGCCTGGACGGGCCGGTGGCGCTGGCCGCCGCGGTCCACGTCTTCGTCGGCATGATCGAGGCGCCGCTGCTGATCCGCCCCTACTTGGCGGCGATGAGCCGGGGCGAGCTGTTCGCGGTGATGAGCTGCGGCATGGCGGGCGTCGCCGGCACCGTCATGGTGATCTACGCGGCCGTGCTGGCGCCCGTGCTGCCCGGCGCACTGGGGACGATCCTGGTCGCCTCCGTCATCAGCACCCCGGCGGCGCTGGCCGTCGCGGCGCTGATGGTGCCATTTGGGCCGGATGCGGGCGGGCCAGATGTGGGCGGGCCTGGCGGCACGGATGCGCCGGCCGCACTGGCGCATGACCGGCCGCTGGGCGCGCTGGACGCCATCGTGCGCGGCACGGCGGACGGGGTGGGGCCGCTGGTCGGCATCACGACGACGCTACTGGTGGCGGTCGCGCTCGTCAGTCTGGTGAATCAGGCGCTGGGGCTGCTGCCAGGAGACTGGACGTTACAAAGCTTGTTCGCCCTGCCGTTCCGACCCGTCATGTGGCTGATCGGCATTCCCTGGCACGAGGCGCCCGCGGCTGCCCTGCTGATGGGCACCAAGACCGTGCTGAACGAGTTCGTCGCCTACCTCGGCCTGGCAGCCCTGCCGCCGGACGCCCTGGCGCCGCGGTCCCGGCTGATCCTGACCTATGCGATGTGCGGCTTCGCCAACTTCGGCAGCCTTGGCATCCTAGTGGGCGGCCTCGGCGCCCTGATCCCGGACCGGCGGGCGGAGGTCGTGGCGCTCGGCCTGCGCTCGGTCCTGTCCGGCACGCTGGCGACCTGCATGAGCGGGGCGGTGGCGGGCCTGCTGAGCTAGCCGCGCCGCAGCCCGCGCAGCCGGATCAGCCCGTCCGGCGCCTGCACGAAGCCTTGCAGGTCGCGCTTGAGGCCGACGATGTTCTTGGCGGTCCAGAGATACATCAGCGGCAGCTCCTCCCGCTCGATGGCCCACAGCCGGGCATACAGCGCCCGCCGCGCCGCCGGGTCCGGCACGGTGCGCGCCTCGTCCAGCAGGGCGTCGGCCTCCCCGTTGCTCCAGTGCCCGTAGTTGAAGGTGCCGCCGGTGTGGAGCTGCTGCCAGGTGTTGCCGTCCGCGTCCGACCGCCCGGACCAGCCGATCATGAACGCCTGGAACCGCCCGCCGTAACCGGCCTGCAGCGACGAGGCGAACTCCAGCACCTGCAGGCGCACGTCGAAGCCGGCTTCCGCCGCCATCGCCTGGATCACCTCCGCCGCCTGCTGCACGTCGGGGCTGTTGGGCACCGTCAGCGTGACCGGCACCGGCAGCAGCGCCCCGGCCTGCCGCAACAGGTCCCGTGCCCGCGCCAGGTCGCGCGGCGGCGGCTGCACCTGCGGGACGTGCATCGGCGACGCCTCGGTGTTGGCCTGCGCGGTAATGCTGAACAGGCCGCCATAGACGACTTGGTTCACCACGGCGCGGTCCACCGCGGCCTCGAACGCCTGCCGCACCCGGCGGTCCCGGCCCAACGCCGTGTCAGCCGCCGGCCCGTTGGCGACGTTGAAGGCGATGCCGGTATAGGCCAGCCCATCGCCCACCACGGCCCTCAGCTTGGGATCGGCGCGCAACGCCTCCAGGTCGTTGGGCAGGATATATTCCACCAGGTCCACCGCGCCGGCCCGCAGGTTGGCCAGGCGCACGGCCGAGTTCGGCATCGGGCGATAGACCACCTTTTCAAAGTGGTAGCTGCCTGCGTCCCAGTGCCGCGGGAAGCGCCGCAGGGTGATGCTGTCCTGCGCGACCCGGCCTTCGAACTCGTAGGGTCCGGCGCAGACGGGGTGCTGCCCGAACGTCGGCCCCTGTGCCTCCGCCGCCTTGGGCGAGATCATCACCCCGGCCCGGTCCGCCAACTGCGCCAGCAGGGGCGCGTTGGGCGCGCGCAGGACCAGGCGCACCTGCAAAGGGTCCACGACCTCGACCGCAGCGATGGAGTTGATCTCGCCGACCCTCATGCTGCCCTTCAGCGTGAGATCGCGGGTCAGCTTGTACCTCACCGCCTCGGAGTCGAACGGCTCCCCGTCATGGAACACGACGCCGGGGCGCAGGTGCAGCAGCAGATGGGTGGGGTCCTCCCATTCCCAGGCCGTTGCAAGCTGGGGCACCAAGTTCAGGTGCTCGTCCAGGTCAATCAGCTTGTCGCACATCGCGGCATAGACGACCCGGCTGACAAAGGCCGATCCCAGCGTGGGGTCCAGCACGTCCGGGTCCTCCCGCAACGCAATGGTCAGGGTCTGCGCCCCCGCGGGCAGCACCTGCATGCCGGCGGACAGCAGCAGCGCAAGCAGGGCGGCCAGGCGCCTCATGCCACGGGCCGACCGTCGCGGGCGATGGCCTGTTCGATCACCGTACGGTCCACGGTGCCCCATGGGTCGTCGGCGCCAGCCAGGTGGCGGCGGAACACGGCGTAGCGCTCCTGGCTGACACGGTGCAGCCGGCGCAGCTCGGCCAGCGGGTCCGGATGGTCGTCGGCGCGTATGTCGAGGTCGGGATACGGGTCGGCCAGGCAGACCTTCAGCCCCGCGCCCTGGCGCCCGCGCTTGTCGCCGCCCGCGGCTTCTCCGGCCTCCATCGCCGTCAGCAGGCGCTCGGCAAGGGTTCCATCCGCGTGCAGGAAGGCGTCCAGCGTGCGCTCCACCACGGCGGGACCGGCCAGCATGTTGCCTGCGACGGACACGTCTGCCCCGCGCACATGCCCGGCCCACCCGACGCAGCCGGAGCCGGTATGCTGGGCGAGGCGCCCGCCCGCATCCAAGATGTGGAACTGCCGCTGCGCCCCGCCCGGGTCCGGCCCGGCCAGGTCCCGCAGGACTGCCGCCGGGTCCTCGCCTTGCCGCAGCCGCGGCATGGCATGGACGGCATACATCGGATTGACCAGCGCCTGGGTCGCCAGGGCGGCGACCCGGCCCTCGACATAGATGCAGAGGGCGCCCACGGCGAAGAAGCGGGACGCGACGGCAGCGCCGAACGCGCCGGTCGCGGAGTCACGGGCGAGGATGGACCAGGTCATCCCGCCAGCTTTCCTCGGACGCCCACCGAAGGCAAGCGCCCGAAGGCGAAGGGTCCAGGACAATCACTTGAAGGAATGCCGGCCTGAACACGCATGAAACTTAGGATGACGGTCGCGGCGACGCGGCTCAAGACGGTGACAACCGCACGCTGGGCGGGTTCGCCGACGGCAACGGACGTGCATGCAGATGGTGCGGGCAGGAAATCTTGCCCTTCAAGCGGTTGCCCTGGCGAAAGGTCAGCGCAGGCCGAAGAAGGACAGCACGGCAATGACGACGACGACGAGGCCGACGATGTAGATGATGTTGTTCATGCTGGTGGTCCCTGCCTGGTGTGAATGGGTTTATTACGCGACGTGCGGGGCTTGGTTCCGCGGGCCGCGGCAAGGAGGTGCATCATGGCCGAGGACTGGCTTGCCTTGAACCGGGCAAATCGGGACGAGCGCGTGCCGGTCCACCTGGCCGCGCCGGAGTACGACCTGGCGGCGCTGCGGGCCGGGCGCCGCCGGCTGGACGTGCTGACGGAGGCGATGCCGCCGCCGCTGGCCGGGCTGCGGGTGCTGCACCTGCAATGCCACTTCGGGCGGGACACCCTGGTGCTGGCGGGCCGGGACGCCGACGTGACGGGGCTGGACTTCTCCGCGCCCGCCGTCGCCGCCGCGCAGGCCCTGTCGGCGGAGCTTGGGCTGCCGGCGCGCTTCGTGCTGGCGGACGTTTACGGGGCGCCCGCCGCCCTGCCCGAGCCGGCGTCGTTCGACCTGGTGTTCACCACCTGGGGCACCATCGCCTGGCTGCCGGACGCGGCGGCCTGGGCGCGGGTCGTTGCCGGGTTCCTGCGGCCCGGCGGCAGGCTGCTGTTCCTGGGCGCCCATCCCGCCGCCCTGGTGTTCGAGGACATGGCGCCCGGCACGGCTTCTGACAGGGACGGCCGGCCCGGCTGGTTCGTGCCGTATTTCGGCGGTGCGCCGCTGGTGCTGGACGATCCCACGGACTACGCCGACCCGGCGGCGCGGTTGCTGAGCGCGCGCCAGGTCAATTGGGTGCATCCCCTGGGCGCCGTGCTGGCCGCGCTGCGCGGCGCCGGGCTGCGGCTGGAGGAGTTGCAAGAGTACCCACGGATCGCCTGGCAGATGTTCCGCTGCCTGGTGCGGGACGACGACGGCCTGTGGACCTGGCCGGACCGCCTCTGGCTGCCGCTCAGCCTGGGGCTGCTGGCGGCACGGGAGGGCTGAGGCGGCTGCGCGACCTGCGGCAGTGTCGGCTGGGCCGAAGGTGATGGACGCCGCACCTACCGCCGCGCCACCCGCCAGATCGTGTTGTTGCCGTCCTCCGACACCAGCACCGAGCCGTCCCGCAACGCCGCCACCCCGACCGGGCGCCCCCACACCGAGTTATCGTCCCACACGAACCCGGTCAGCACGTCCTCGTATGCCCCTGTCGGCACCCCGTCCCGCATCGGCACCCGAATTATCTTGTAGCCCGTCCGCTTGCCCCGGTTCCAAGACCCGTGCAGCGCAACCAGCGCAGCCCCGCGCCATGGGAACATCACCCCGTCATACAGCGCGATGCTCGGCGGCGCCGAGTGCGGCTGCACCAACACGTCCGGCACCACAACGTCCCCAGCCAGGTCCGGGCGGCAGACCGAGGATGGGCTGGCGCAGCAGGTGCTAGAACGTCAGCAGCTCCAGCATCCAGCCCAAAACGTTGCCGCACATCCTGAACGTCCAGGACAGCAAAGGAACCAAGGCGTTGCCGAGCGCCTCCGATGCGACCCATTGACCAAGCTCGGAGGCGAACCGGCCCGTGGTGGCCGGCTTCTTCTCCGAATCCGGGTCCTGCGGCATTAGGAACCCCGACAGATTAAGGGAGCCTGCCCGCCGGGACCAAACTTGGCCCTGGCGGACAGACCCCCTCACCCAACCCTCTCCCGGAGGGAGAGGGCTTTCAGCGGAGTCAGGCGCTTTTGGCCATGATCTCGTCCGCGATGTTGCGCGGCACGGGGTCGTAGTGGTGGAACTGCATCGTAAAGCTGGCCCGGCCCTTCGTCATGCCGCGGAGCTGGCTAATGTAGCCGAACATCTCCTTCAGCGGCACGTGCGCGCGGACCATGACCGTGCTGCCGGCGCTGTCCTGGCTCTGGATCACGCCGCGGCGGCGGTTCAGGTCGCCGACGACATCGCCGACGTGGTCCTGCGGCGTCGTCACCTCCACGTCCATAATCGGCTCCAGGATGATCGGGGCCGCCTTCTTCATGCCGTCGCGGAAGCAAGCCTTGGCCGCGATCTCGAAGGCGAGGGCCGACGAGTCCACGTCGTGGTACTTGCCGTCCACCAGGGTGTACTTGAAGTCCACTGTCGGGAACCCGGCCAGCACGCCGGTCTCGCACTGGTTGCGTATGCCCTTCTCGACCGCGGGAATGTACTCCTTCGGAACCGTGCCGCCGACGACCTTGTTCTCGAACACCACGCCGGCGTTCCGCTCCATCGGCTGGAACATCACCTTCACCTCGGCATACTGGCCCGATCCGCCGGTCTGCTTCTTGTGGGTGTAGGTCTCGGTGTGCGTCTTGCTGATGGTCTCGCGGTAAGCGACCTGCGGGGCGCCGATGTTGGCGTCCACGCCGTATTCGCGCTGCAGGCGGTCAATGATGATCTCCAGGTGCAGCTCGCCCATCCCGGACAGGATGGTCTGGCCGCTCTCCTGGTCGGTACGCAGGCGCAGGCTCGGGTCCTCGCCGGCCAGCTTCTGCAGGCCGAGCGTCATCTTCTCGACGCCGTCCTTGGTCTTCGGCTCGACCGAGATGTCAATGACCGGGATCGGGAAGGTCATGCGCTCGAGGATCACCGGGTCCTCGGCGGCGGCCAGGGTGTCGCCGGTGCCGGTGTCCTTGAGGCCGACGAAGGCCGCGATGTCGCCGGCATGGACCTCCTTGATCTCCGCGCGCTTGTCGGCGTGCATCTGGAACATACGGCCGATGCGCTCGCGGTGGTCCTTGGTGGTGTTCATCACGGTGTCGCCGGACTTGAGGGTGCCGGCATAGACGCGCACGAAGGTCAGCGTGCCGTATTTGTCGTTGATGATCTTGAACGCCAGCCCGGCGAACGGCGCGGTGGCGTTTGCCGGGATCACGCGGCGGTCGTCGTGGACCGACTCCTCTACGCCTTCCTCGGCGGCGACCTTGATGCCGGGTACGTCAATCGGGCTGGGCAGGTAGTCCAGCACCGAGTCCAGCAGCGGCTGCACGCCCTTGTTCTTGAAGGCGGTGCCGCACAGCACCGGGCGGAAGGCGCCGCTGATGGCACCGGCCTTGATGCAGCGCTTCAGGGTCTCGACGGACACGTCGCCCTTGTCGAAATATTCCTCCATCGCCGCGTTGTCCACGGACAGCGCGGTGTCGAGCAGCAGGGTGCGGTATTCCGCCGCCTTGTCCGCCAGGTCGGCGGGGATCGCCTCGTCGTGGAACTTCGCGCCGAGTTCGCCGCCTTCCCAGATGATCGCCTTCATCTCGACCAGGTCCACGACGCCGATGAAGGTGTCCTCGATGCCGATGGGGAGCTGCAACGGGAGGGCGATGATGTCCAGCTTCTCCTTCAAGGTGTCGAACGCGCGGTAGAAGTCCGCGCCGGTCCGGTCCAGCTTGTTGATGAAGATGACGCGCGGCACGTTGTAGCGGTCGGCGAGGCGCCAGTTGGTCTCGCTCTGCGGCTGCACGCCGGCCACGCCCTCGATGATGAACACCGCGCCGTCCAGCACGCGCAGGCTGCGGTTGACCTCGATGTTGAAGTCAATGTGGCCCGGGGTATCAATGATGTTGATGCGGTGGCCCTTCCACTCGCACGTCACCGCCGCCGAGGTGATGGTGATGCCGCGCTCGCGCTCCTGCGCCATGTAGTCGGTCGTGGTGTTGCCGTCGTGGACCTCGCCGATGCGGTGGGACACGCCGGTGTAATAGAGGATGCGCTCGGTCGTCGTGGTCTTGCCGGCGTCAATGTGCGCGGTGATGCCGATGTTGCGGATCAGGGCGAGCGGGTTGGTCTCGGTCTCAGACACGGTTGATCTCCATACGGCAGCAGGCGCAGCGGGACACCTGCCCCGCGCGCCGTGCGAACTGGACGTGTCCTGCTAATCCGGCATGATCACGCTAGGGCTTATGTGCGGGAAGGGGCGTGATTTTGCAAGCGGCGGGTGGGCATGGCGAGTGCTTGGACCGGCGCTGCGCGGGTGCGTTGCACCAACCGTGGATTGGGCGTTGCGGGCCGTTATCGCGGCGGGGCGGTCCGGAATCCAAGGAGACAGCGTGACCGCCAGCCCTGGATGGGGGCAGCAGCCCTGGAGTCCAGGCAGGCAGGCTCGCACGGCTTGCCGCGCACGCTGTTGGCAAAGCTGGGAGGCTCTTGTTGGGTTCCGGGGTGGTGAGAGGTTCGTCATGTCACCAGGCCGGCGATGAGGGCGCCAAGCAGGGCTTTGCCGCGTCGGCGTGCGTTATGCACGAACTGGAAGAAGCCGAGATAAAGC
>JAABUM010004207.1_pt1 | contig 16491 bp, 14 predicted proteins | sample 5559161 | NCBI WGS metagenome assembly JAABUM01 (sample SAMN10711868, study PRJNA513369) | rock metagenome | isolation source: Antarctica rocks | place: Antarctica: Victoria Land, Siegfried Peak nord | reverse complement strand
ATCTGGATGCGTCTCGATGATCGACGGGTCTTTTTGTTCCGGGTATGTCACATCCTCTCCCGGAAGTCTGATTAGCTTCAAGGCCATCGTTTTCAGCATGATACATCCTACGGGTCTGTAAGGGCCCCTGTCCGCAAACTCGCTGACTATTAGAACTTGAGGCTAGGGGTCAGGTTAACCGTGCCAGGGTGGTTCGTATTCTTCTAGTTGGCCTTATCTTGTTCATTATGGACTTTGAGCATGATGCGAAGTGCGCCAGTGAGGGGCAAGGCTCCTTTTGGGCAGAATACTCCTTGTTAAGTCAGTGTTTGACAGACACCCTTTCTAGACCCTGAGCGGCCTGGTTCAGCCAGGAAGACTCGACGTTCCGGAGTAGGTGGGTGCCGATGAACTTGACAACGTCCTCGACAGTGACAAACTGCTCCAACGCTTCATCTGAGATCTCAACGTCGAAGGCTTCCTCAAGGTACATTGCAAGCTTCAATCGGCTAAATCCACCCAGGGCCAAGTCGCGACTCAATCGAGTTTTTAATGTGGGTTGCTTGTCCCCGATATAGGTGATTTGCTTGATCGCATGCAAAACTTTCTGAAGCACAGCGGCGTTAGAATCAAATTGCACGTCACACCCTTAATCCATCATCAGATCGCGACAACAGCAGGTTATGCGTTGATGTGCAAGCGGTTGAAATATGTGCTGACAAAATCTAACCCGCAACATCTCCATCGGCAATTTGCGGCAGAAGACTTCATTGCACCCGTCAGACCTATGCCACCGCATCAAATGCCAAAACTTCCCACGCGACGGCCAACTTGTCATCGGTTTTTCACTTCCACTGCCGAAGTCGCTGTAGTGTACTCGCGCACCGACGTCATCGCGAGCTGCCACACTGCGTCCGGCCAGTCACCCGCACGCTGGCCCATGGCAGCAGCGACGCTCCCGACGGTCACAGGAGGACCTGTGAGCACCTGCTGTCCCAATTGCCGGAACTTGCCGCAGCGGCGGACGCCGCGGGCCGGCTCGTCCGGCTGCTGCGCCGTGAGAGCAAGGAGCCGTTCGTCGACGTGCTGGATGCGATGAAGAAAACTGCCTTGGCACGGCTGGCGGTCAGCTTGGAACGCGACAAGGCAGCGGTGCAGGCGGCGCTGGACACGCCATGGACGACAAGTCCGGTCGAAGGGCAGGTGAACCGGCTCAAGCTCATCAAGCGCACGATGTATGGCCGCGCGGGCTTTCCGTTGCTGCGCAGCCGCGTGCTGCAAGCAGCCTGACCGGTACAGCAGCACGCTTCGTGCGGGAGAGCCACGATTTTGAATGCTCTCGTCGAAACCTGCAAGCTGAACGGGGTCAATCCGCAGACCTACCTTATCGACGTGCTGACCCGCGTGGTCCGCGGCTGGCCGCAGGCACGCATCGATGAGCTGATGCCCTGGATGTAGGCCGTCGCGAAAGCCAGCTGACCGTCAACCTGCCGAGTTAAGGTGGCAGAACACCGCTTACTCTGCACTGCAGCACAGCGCAGGTAAACGACGCGCGAGGAGAGTCAGCTCAGCTTTTCGCTGATCCTTGCAACATCGCTGTCGATGACCCGTAGTTTGGCGAGCGCCACGAGCTCCGAGGGGTGTGACGGATGCGCCAGCAGATAGCCCTGCACGTCGTCGCAGCCCGCATCCCGCAGCCACCGCATCTGCTCCACGGTCTCGACTCCTTCGGCCACGACCCGCAAGGAAAGGTTGTCTGCAAGCCCGATGATGGCCCGCACGATGATGGCAGTGCTGGTGTTACCGAGATTGCGGATAAAGCTTTGGTCGATCTTGATTTGGTCGATCGGGAAGTTGGCAAGGTAGCTTAGCGACGAGTAGCCTGTGCCGAAGTCGTCAAGGCTGGTCCGCACGCCTATGCTGCGCAAAGCTCTGATCACTGAAAGATTTGACGAATTTTTGGAGAACAGGACGGTCTCTGTGACTTCGAGGTTCAACCTTGATGCAGGGAGCCGCGTCGTGCGAAGCACGTCCATAATGGTCTGCAACAGCTGCCCGGCCCCAAACTGGGCCGGGGACACGTTCACCGAAACAGACACGTGCTCAGGCCATCGCATCGCCTCTGAACAAGCCTGCTGCAGCACCCACCTGCCGAGCGGCACCATGAGGCCCAGTTCCTCCGCAATCGGGATGAACTCGGAGGGCGGCACCTGGCCAAGCTGCGGATGCCGCCACCGAAGCAACGCCTCGAACGCGCACACGCGGTTACGGTCCATGTCGTAAATCGGCTGGTAGCGCAACTCGAACTCATCGTTCGATAGGGCCTCACGCAGGGCGCTGCCCACCGCACGCCTTGCCCGAACGCTCGCATCCATCTCCGGCTCGTAGAAGCGCCAGGTGCCGCGGCCCTCCGCCTTGGCACGATAGAGAGCCATGTCTCCATTGCGGAGCAGGACGTCGGGCGACGAGCCATCCTTCGGAGCTACCGCGATGCCGACGCTGACTCCAATGGTCGCGCGCTGGCCGTCCAGGTCATATGGCTCGCTCGTGGCTTCAACGATCCGCTGGGCAAGTGCCATGGTAGCCTCAGCCGAGTGCGGACCGGATTGGATGATGGTGAACTCGTCTCCCCCTACCCTGGACACCGTGTCCTCGGCCCGGATGCAGAGCTGCAAGCGTTGTGCTACCATCTGCAAAACCAGGTCTCCGGCGGCATGCCCGAGCGTGTCGTTGACCACCTTGAAGCGGTCGAGGTCGAGGCAGAGCACTGCCATGCCGGAAACCCGGCCCCCACCTCCAAGCGCCTGCTGCAGGCGCTCGGAGAACAGCGTCCGGTTGGGCAGCTTGGTGAGCGCGTCGTGGCGCGCCATGAACACCACCTTCTCCTCTGCCTGCCGCCGCTCCGTCACGTCCTCGTAGGTCATGGCCCATCCACCGCTTGGGGCTGGACGGAGCAGGACCGATAGCACCCGGCCGTCCGTCAGCGACATGCTGAAGGACGCCGGCTGGCGCCGCTCGACAGCGGCCATCTTCTCCATGACCAAACCCTCCACCGTGGCGCCGACATGGTTGCCGTGCTCGACGCGCTGCGCGATCAGCTCCAGGAGGGTGAGTCCGAGCCGGACGCACCCAGGCGGCAGGTGGAAGAGTTCAGAGTAGCGCTGGTTGACAACGGCGAGCCTGCCCTCGGCGTCGAACAGGCACAGTCCCTGCGACATGTTGGCCAGCGCGGTGTCGAGCCGGACGTTGATGGCCTCCAGCCGCTCACCTTGCTTTTTAGCTTGGGTGACATCGCCGATCACGGCCACGAAGCCGCCCTCTCGCGTGGCGCTTCGGCTGATGTTGAGCCACCGCCCGCCCGGCATCGCAACCTCGCCTTGAGCGCTGGGCTTGGGCAAACTGGCCGACAGGGCTGCCCATTCCATGCCTGTGACGCCATGGGCCGTCGTCCGGTCACGCCAGCCCAGCGCCGCTGCCGCCTGGTTGTTGGCCAGGACAACGCGCCCGTCACGATCCACCACGACAATGCCCTCGTGCGAGCTTTCCATGGCATCGAGCAGGCGGCCCTGGGCCGATTGCCGTTGGATCACCTCCCGCTGCATCATCAAGCGCAGGTTACCGCGCATTGTCCCGAGCGAGTGCAGCAAGGCGCCGAGTTCATCCTGGCCACCCTGGGGCATAGGGCCGTCGAGCTGGCCTAGCGCGATCCGGCCCGCAACCTCCGACGCTGCGGCAATCTGGCGGACGATGTGCCGGGCCAGTAGCCAGACCACCAGGGAAGAGAACAGAAGGGCCGTGACAAGCGCCGCCAGGTTCAGCCACCAGTCTTCGGAAATCGCCGCCCGGGCACGCTGCCGGTAGCTGAAGCCGTCCCCGGCGGTATAGTTGACCAGCAGCTCCATCTCCCGGTCTGCCGCTTGGACATAGCTTGCGAACGGGTTGGCCGCGGATGCCTGGGCAGCGGCCCCCGCCTCCTGCCTTGCCGCGTCCCAAGCCTCGACGGCAGCTTGCGCCCTTGCGGCTGCCTGACCGGCCCGAGGTGACCGGGACCGGTCGGTCGCGATCTCCAGGTCCTCGATCAGCGACCGTTTGAGTTCGCCGACCTGCCCTTCCAGCAAGGACCGCGTTGCCTCGTCCGGACCCAGGGCCAGGCGCCCGGCCATGACCTGCATGAGTGCGAAGTCCGCCGCGGCAGCCCGTGCGTAGTTGATCGCCATCAGCGGGCCGTCGTAGGTCTCGGTGACGAGGGCGCCACCGTGCTCGATCCGGTAGGACGCATGCACGCCGATGATGCCGGCGACCGTCGTCATGACCAGGAAGGCGAACAGGATTTGGCCGCGGATCGTCCGGCTCCGCGCGAACAGGCGCGAACCGGCGGTCGGCCTTGGCGCGCCGTCATCCATGCTGCTTACCGGGGGGAACGCCTGATCCAAGATAGGTCTAGCTCCGGGTGCTATGCTCGTAGCTGCGGTAATATGTTTCCTATTAGGTTAAGTGTTACCCCGACACTGACCGAAGCCGGAAGCACCATTCACAGATGATCCAGATGCAACCTACAAATCCTTACCGAGCAAAGCAGGCCCGGGCAAAGCAAGCCTGGGCAAAATGGGGGTGGTGGGCCTTGCCGGGCCTGGGCCTGGCTGTGCTCGTCGGCTGGCTTGTCCTACCTCCAACGGGTTCCGTGGCGCCGGGCAGGCACTACGACGTTTCGCAGCGCGGGCGGGAGTTCAGGCCGGGACTGCTCGACATACAACGGGGTGACGTCGTCCGCGTCGTCAACGACGACGCGGATTTGCCCCACCACGCCTATGTCGCGTCAGAACGGTTCAAGTTCGACTCAGGAGACCAGGAGCCTGGCCACGACGTGGACATCCCTTTCACCTTGGCCGGCACCTTCAGTGTCCTGTGCGGCATCCACCCCAAGATGCGCCTGACCGTCCACGTCCACTGACGCTCAGCCCGCCAATCCTCCGAAGAAGGCCGCATGCAAGCCGTAGTACGCCATCAGGAACCCCACCAGCGTCATCGAGTAGCTGACCGGCATGACCAGCACCGTCCGCCGGCGGACCGGTGCCCGCGCGTCGTCAGCCAGGATCGCCAGCATGACGGCGATGATACAGGAGTGCCCGATGGCGTCGATCAGCCCGAACTCGCCGATGGCGGCCACGAACGCCGCAGCCAGGATGGTGGCTGAGACGCGGCGCATGAGCGGCGTGCAAAGGAGGGCGAAGGCCAGGGCGAACTCCACCACGCCGGCGGCACGCATGTAGAATGCGATGTCGAAGCCGAAGCTCACGTTGGGGTGGTTGACGAACATCGGGAACGTCCACTGCGGGAAGGCCCACTTCTCGATCGAGGCCCACATCAGCGTGACGGCGGCTGCCCAGCGCAGCAAGTCGAGCGGGCGCACGCTGAATGGCGCGCGTCCGGAACCCACGCAGGCTAGGTAGGCGGCAAGTCCCAGAAACACCGGGTAGTCCATCAGGTGGAACACGCCGTATTGCGCCACCGCCAGCCCGAACAGCACGACGATGCCGAATGAGGCGAACGGCAGGGTCCGGCGCGACAGCATCGCTCCAGCCATCGCCAGCTGCAGCGGAGGCACGAAGGCCAGGTCCGTGGTCAGCTCCGGGGTCAACAGGACGTGCATCTCAAGGCCAAGCGTCAGAAAGAAGCCGCCCGCCACAGTACGCACAACGGCTTCGGTGTGCCGGCGGAGCAGCCCCGTCACGCTGTCCAGCGAACGCAGCAGCGCGGCGCCGAACGGCGTGCCCTCGACCAGGCAGCCCACCAGCAGCAGGATGATCGAGGCTGTGAACAGCAGTTCGAAGTCCTGGCACAGGACATTGGCCAGGGCGACCGGCGCGCCTGCCACGTCGAAGGTACAGAACCACTTTACATGGGCCTGTGCCGATGTGGGTGCGAGCACAACCAAGGCTGGAATGGCAAGGGGGAAAAGGCTATACGAAGGTACACGGAGCAGCATGATTGCACTTTCTTGAAGATGGCTCAAGTTTTAGGTGTATTTTGAAACGCAAGTCGGCGGTGGCGCGACCAAAGTCGCGCTAAATGTAAGTTTGTGCTTAACTGTAAAGCTACACGAGGTGTCGTCATGTATATTGTTTTGATTGTCACGCTGATATGCTGTGGCGCATTTTTATCTTGGGCAGCCGTTTCCAGACCGGACAAGGCAGACCGGCTCGAGCGCGCCAGCGGCGCACTGTTGATCGCAGGTTTCGTCCTGCTCGGCTTCATCCTGCCCCTCGCGCGCCATGTCGTGCACGGGTGAAAGAAGTGTCAGCGCGGCGGCAGCGGGCGAACGACCTGTTGCGGATCCCCGGTCAGGGTGCCCAGGAAGGCGATCAGGTCCGCCTTGTCGGCGCTCGTCAGGCCGAGCGGCTTGAGCTTGGCCGAGCGGCTTGGACGGGCAATGCCGCCACGGTCATACAGGTCGATCACTGCGTCGAGCGTCGCCAGTGAGCCATTGTGCATGTACGGCGCGCGGACCGCGACGTCGCGCAGCGTCGGCACCTTGAAGGCGTAGCGCAGCGACACGGACGATGGGAACAGATTGCCCCGTCCGGTGTCCTCGCCCGTCGCGCTGCCGACATCCTGGAACGAATGGTCGGAGAACGCCCAGCCCGAGTGGCAGCCGGAGCAGCCGGCCTTGCCATCAAACAGCGCGAAGCCGCGCTTGGCAGCCTCGCCCACCGCAGCCTCGTCCCCTTCCACCCAGCGGTCGAACGGGGCCGGTGAGGACACGATGCCGCGCTGGTAGGTCGCGAGCGCCTGTTCCACCTTCTCCTGCGTGATGTCGCCAGGCCCGAACGCCGCCTGGAACCGCCGGACGTAGGCCGGGTTGGCAGACAGGCGATCGAGTGCCTCCTGCACCGGCAAAGCCATGTTGGAATGGCCGGCGATGGCGCGGAACGACACGGCCTCCACATCGGCGAACTTGCCGTCCCAGCCCAGGAGCGGGAGCCAGGCGACGTTGAGCAGCGTCGGGGAGCGCAGGTCCATGGCCTGCTGGCGGTCGCCAACAGACTTCGGCAAGCCGTCGCCCCACGCCAAGCTTGGCTGGTGGCAGCTCACGCAGGCGGTGGTGTGGCTGCCCGAAAGCAATGGGTCGAAGAACAGCGTGGCACCGAGCTGCGCCTTGTTGGCAGACCATGGGTTGCCATCAGGGTAGGGCACCGTCTGCGGCCGGCGATAGTCGTCCCGCCATCCAGCTCGGAGCCGCAGGATGTCCTCGCCGTATGCAACGCCGCAACTCACGGACACGACGAGAAAGCCAACTCCAAGCAAAGCCCGGGTGAAGCGCAAAGATGGTCCCTCCGAAACTGCAAAGAAGTATAGCGTTTGCGTGTAGCAGCGCCAAGGGCTGGAGGGCACCAGACTGTCGTCCAAGTGACGCGCCTGACACTTCATAGCAAAGCATATCCCCAGGGTTTACGAACAAAGTTTCAGTCCCTGTTTGAGAAGGTTGGTTTGGTGGATATGATGGGCTGACCGGGGCCGTGCTGTTGGCGTTCCAGGGAGTTTGACTGTCGTGAGGCCTGCGGTGTGGACGCCTGAAGACCAGGGTTGTTCAACGCTATGAGACAGCGAGCATTCTGAGTAGCTTCGTGATGCCTGCGAGGCTGGCGCGGTAGCGGTCCTAGCTGAGCGTGTCGGTCCGGTTTGCTTTGAAGATGTTGAAAGCGAAGCTGCGCAGGCGGGCGAATACGCCTGGGTTGGTGCGGATGCGCGAGCGGTCCTCGCCCAAGGTGACGTCCCGGCTGTACTGGGAGGTGTTCTCGGTCTGGCAGGCAACAGCGTGTTAAGAATTGTTTCCGCATCTTCCTGGGACAGGGACGGTGTGACCATGCTCGCGTTCCCGTGCAGTACTGGATGGTCGATGCTTTGTAACGACGCTGCCCTTGTTCCCGCCCCGGACCACGTCGAACTACGTCTGCACCAGCAGGAGCTGGCGGCGCGCTTCGGGCTGTTCACCCTGGGACAGGACGAGTTGCAGCCGGTGCTGGATGAAGCCTGCCGGGTCGCGGCCGAAGGGCTGGGGGTGCATCATGCCAAGCTGCTGCGCCATGACCGCGAGCGCGGCGACTATCTGACCGTGGCGGGCGTGGGCTGGCGCCCGGGCGTGGTCGGCGTGTGCCGGCTTGGCCTGAGCCGCGAGAGTCCGGCTGGGTTCTGCGTCGAGCTGGGCGAGGAAGTGGTGTTCAACTACCTGGACGAGGAACAACAGTTTGCGGTGCCGCTCGTGTTGGCCAAGCACGGCATCCACAGCGCCATCAACGTGCCCATTCCTGCCCCGGCCGGCGATCCGACCCGTTCCTGGGGCGTGCTGGAGGCGGACGGCACGGGGCGCAGACGGTTCACTCAGCCAGACAGCACGTTCCTGCTACTGCTCGCGGCCACGCTGGGCGCCTGCGTCGAGCGCGACGCGCGCCGGGCCGAGCTGCGCCACCTGGCCGAGAGGCGCGACGCCGAGCGCGACCTGCTGGTCCAGGAGGTGCATCACCGCGTGAAGAACAGCTTGCAGCTCGTGACCGCGCTGCTGACCATCCAGGCGCGGGGAGCGGATGCGCCTGGCGTGCGCGAGCAGTTGCTGGAAGCGGCGGGCCGGGTTGCGACCATCGGCGCCGTGCATGAACGCCTGTACCAGGATGGCTCGGGGGAAGAGGCGGACGCGGCGGCTTACCTCGCCAGTCTGGTCGAGGATCTGCGCCGATCCATGTCGGACGCCGCCGCCGGTCGCACGGTGGCGTTGGACGTGCCTCCGTTGCGGCTGCCGGCTGACCGGCTCACGCCGCTTGGCCTGATTGCGACGGAGCTGGTGACCAACGCCCTGAAGTATGGGGAGGGCCGAGTCAGGCTCGTCGTGCGCCCTGTCGGGGCGGGCATCGAGGTTGCGTGCGAGGACGAAGGGCCGGGCTTCCCGGAGGGGTTCGCCCCGTGCCGGAGCCGCGGCCTGGGCATGCGCCTGGTCGCGGCGTTGGCGAAGGGGGCGGACCCGGTGCAGGTGGACCGCTCCGTGCCGCACAGCCGCGTGGTCGTCACCGTCGCCCCAGACTGAACGCGCATACGGGCGCCGCAAGGGGCAACTCCCGCCGGGGAGGCCGCGTTCGCGTCATGGTTGTATTTAGATCCGAGAGCACACGCCTGCTTCATGCCCGACCATCACCCTATCATGCTGCTGCTGGTCGAGGATGATGACCTTGTGCGACTGGTCGTTGCCATGATGCTGGAGGACCTCGGGTTCACGGTAGCCAAGGCAACGACGGGCGAGGCAGCATTGCAGCAGCTCAAGAGCCGTCTGGACGTGGACATACTGGTCACCGACATCGACCTTGGCCCGGGGATCAGCGGCCTCCAGCTTGCTGACGAGGTGCGGGCGTCACGGCCCGAGCTTCCCGTGGTATTCGTCACGGGCAGGCTGACAACGTTGCAAGGGCGACCCCGCCGGGAACGGGAAGTCTACCTTCCCAAGCCGTTCAATGGCGAGACGCTCGCGCGCGTGGTGCATAACTTGTTGGCGGCCTGAATGCGCCGTACTTGCAAGTCTCAGTTGGCCGAGACCGCTTCCAGCATGGCCCGCGTTTTGGCCGCAAGGGCGTCCAGTGAGAATGGCTTGCCCATCACCGCCATGTCCGGGCCGAGCTGGCCGTCGAGGAGAGTGCCGGCGTATCCGGTGATGAACAGCACGGGCAAGCCCGGCTTGCGTTCACGTGCCGCATCGGCGACCTGCCGCCCGTTCAACCCGCCTGGCAGGCCCACATCGGACACGAGCAGGTCCACGCGCGGGACCTCGCGCAACAGGCGCAGCGCCGCGGGGCCGTCCCCGGCTTCCAGCACCCGGTAGCCCAGGTCGCGCAAGTGTTCTGCGGCCACCGCCCGCACGTCCGCCTCATCCTCGACCAGCAGCAGCACCTCACCCGCGGCGGCTTGTGGCGCGCCCGTTGCAGCACCTGGGCCATCCTGCCCCGTTCCGTTTGCAGCCCCGTGCCGGGGCAGGTACAAGCGCACGGCCGTGCCCCGCCCCGGCGCGCTGTCCAGGCGCACGATCCCACCCGACTGCCGAACGAAGCCGTACAACTGCGACAAGCCCAGCCCTGTCCCTTGCCCAATCGGCTTGGTGGTGAAGAACGGCTCGAAGGCGCGCGCCCGCGTCGCCTCGTCCATCCCTGTGCCGGTGTCGGCCACGCTGACCTCGACGTACTCCCCTGGCCCGGCCTCGTCCTGCCCCACTACGTCCGCAGCCGTCAGGCGCAGGTCCGCCGTGCGGATCGTGAGCCGCCCGCCCTCCGGCATCGCGTCGCGCGCGTTGATGGCGACATTCAGAAGCGCGTTCTCCAACTGGCTCGGGTCGCACAGCACGTTCCAGATACCGTCGCCCAGGTACAGATCCACCGTGATGGCCGGCCCCACCGTGCGCCGGACCAGCTCCGCCATCCCCCCGATCAGCTCGTCCAGTTCGACCGGCTTGGGCTGCAGCGTTTGCCGCCGTGCAAAGGCCAGCAGCCGGTGGGTGAGCGCCGCCGCACGGGCCAACGTTTTGCGTGCGCCTTCGGCGTAGCGGTCCGCGTCCGCCGTGCGGCCCTGCGCCATCCGGCGCTGCAGCATGTCCAGGCTGCCGCCGATGGCTTGCAGCATGTTGTTGAAGTCGTGCGCGATGCCGCCGGTGAGCTGGCCCACCGTCTCCATCTTCTGCGACTGGCGCAGCGCCTCTTCGACCTGAACGCGCTCTGTCGCCGCCACGTGCAGCGCGTCCGCGACCTGGATCAGCTCCGCCGTGCGCTCAGCGACGCGGGCCTCCAGTGTCTCGTTCGCATGGCGCAGCGCCGTCTCGGCCCGCGTGCGCTCGGTCACGTCGCTACCCGCGACAAAGATGCCGGACACGCGCCCGGCCTCGTCGTCGGTAATGGGTTGATACACGAAGTCCACAAAGTGCTGCTCGGGCGCGCCGTCAGGGCCGGCCTGCACGACGAACTCCACGCCGCGGCCAACGAACGGTTCACCCGTGGCGTAGACGCGATCCAGCAGCGCGACGATGCCCTGGTCCTCGGCTTCGGGCAGGGCATCCCGCACCGGCTTGCCCAGGACGTCGCGATGGCCAACGAGCTGCATATGCGCCGCGTTGGCCAGCTCGAAGCGGTGCTCCGGCCCACGCAGCACGCACATGAAGCCCGGCGCCTGCTGGAAAAGCGCGCGCAGCCGTTCGCCCTCGGCCCGGAGCGAAAGGTTGATCTCCTGCACGGCCCGGGCACGGCCGAGGATGCCGCTCTGCGCGGGCGCCAACTGGACACGACGCTCCTCGCCGGCATACCGGGCTGCGTCGCGCAGGCGTTGCAACTCGGTGACGTCAATCGGGTGCTGCAGCACCAGCGACACCTCGCCGTCCGCGTCCAGCACCGGCGTGTGCGTAATGCTCCAGTAGCGCTCCTCGAAGCCGCCGCCCTCGGCCTCCGGCCGAGGGATGTCGAAGCGCAGCACCGCCACGGTGTCGGGCTGGCCGGTCCGCACAACGCGCTCAAAGGAAGCGACGGACTGGCGCAAGGTTTCGGGGTCGGTGGGGAAGGCGTCCCAGGCCCAGCGCCCGAGGATGTCGGCCAACTCCCGCTTTGTGGCCGCGAGATAGGCCTGGTTTGCGCCCACGATGGTGAGGGAGCGGTCGAGCACGAGATAGGGGTTCGGCGAGGCGTCGAACAGCCCGGTATAGTCCAGGCGAGGTCGGTCCAATCCGTGCTCTGGCTGTGCCCTGGCGATCATCGGAGGAGCTTGAAAGGTTACGTGTGCGCTTGGGACAGCGAGGCGGTCGGCGCTAGGGTGCGCCCCTTGCGCCCGAGCGGCAGCTTCTCCCTGTCGGGCCTGGAGTTGGCCCTTGGTCCCCCGCTGCCCCAAGGCGGCCTGTATCAGGCGGAGCTTAGCCGTGATCATTTTGAGCGGCCGCCCACTGTTGCGGCTCCGGATGCGCGCGGCGGCAAGTTGCTGCTGCCCGATGTCGGCGCACCAACAGGCGGATTATCCATGTCTCAGCTCTGCCTGCGCCGCCCTGGTTGCCCTCAGGCCGACGCGCCGGGGTACCTCCTGCGTCTCGGAGCTTTGCGCGTTCAGGGCCGCAGCGAACAGCAAGCGCAGTCCCGCCCGCACGACCTCGCTGGCGCTTGCATACCCCCCCGAGGTGACGTTCGCGGCCACAAGGCGGGCCAGCTCAGGTGTCAGGGAAACGGTGATCGCATGGCGGGATGGCATAGGCTGCAATATAGTTTCGCCCGCACGGGCGTGAAGCGTCACACCCAGGAACAAAGTGTTAGGAATCATCATCGTTTCTTGCTCGTCTTTCGTCCGCTTCCGCTAACCCAGCTCGGGTGTGTGTCCATCTTCGCGTCCGGCAATCAAAGTGTCCGCCTTGCCGTCAGCGACCCTGGAGTTTACGGACAGAGCGGGCGTGCCGGTCTGAGCTTCCTTTGACGGACACCTCTGGCCCTGGCTGCCAATCAACGTGCTACTGGAGGGCACAGCGTCGGCTGTCATGCAGACGACGCTACGACTGAACGGATCAGGAGCATTGGTCAGCATCGTCCAGGTGGGTTCAGGGGCCGCATAGCGGGCGGCCACGGAAATGCTGGCTGGATCGGGATACTGCTGTTCCTGCCGATCAAAGCAGCATGGCCCAAGCTGGGTGGCTTCCATCATTGCTTGCCCCGAGAAGACCAGCGCCGGTTGGTTCCACCGCAGTTGCAGATACCTTGGCCCACCTCATCTTACGCTGAAATGGGGGGACGCATGAAGCACGATGAGCGCAGCAGAGCCGCGATCGGTGCCCTGGAGGCCCAGCGCGACAAGCTGGTTGCCTGGTTCAGGAAGGCTCCGGAAGAGCGCGAAGCAGATGTGGAGAAGGTGCTGCTGACCATCGACACTCAGGGCGTGGTCGCCGGGCGTCGCATGATGGCGGCCCTTGGGCTTCCCACCATTCCCGACGAACTGTGCGACCCGCCGAACGTGCTGGAGGTCCGGCATGCCCAGGACCACCCTGAACCGAACGAGGCGGAGCGGCCTGGACCGGTCGAACGCTTCGACCACTGACGGACCCGGGCGGCTGGGCATCGGAGCAAAACCGGCCGAAGAAGCTGACGCTCTCCTTCCAAGGCTCACGCCCATCGCGAACCATCACGGGTCCGAACGGTTGTGGTGTCGCTGCATTTTCGACACGGCCGACTGCGATATCCAGGCATGGCGTGGCTTGTTTACCAAGGAAGCTTCAAACCCGTGAGGACATTCACATCACCACAGACGTCGCTCGGCAACCTTGACGCTGCGTCGGTGGCGCGGCTGATCGGCGCGGTCTCGGACGTCACCGTGGTGATGGACGGCGACGGCGTGATCCTCGACACCGCGTTCCAAAGCGGGCAACTGCTGGAAGCCTTGAACGACAGCGCCGGCTGGGTCGGCCAGACGTTCGGAGCCGTCGTCTCCCCGGACAGCCGCGCCAAGACGGCAGCCCTGCTGCAGGACGCGATGGGACATCGCGAACCCAAGTGGCGTCACATCAATCACAGGGCCACGGACGGCCGCATCATTCCCATCCTGTACTGCTGCGTGGAGACCGGCGGCAACGGCCGCATGATGGCGTTCGGCCGTGACCTCAGTGCGGTGTCCGCGCTTCAGCAACGCCTGATAGATGCGCAGCAGTCGATGGAGCGCGACTATGCGCGGCTGCGCGACATCGAAGAGCGCTACCGCCTGCTGTTCCAGCAGTCGTCGGATGCGGTGCTGATCCTCGACTCCGTTAGAGGCCGGATCATCGAGGCCAACGCGGCCGCGAGCGCCCTGTGCGGCCTTGATACAGCCGGCGTGTCCGGCCGTCCGTTGATCGAGGTGCTCGACACCGACGGGCTGGCCGGCGTGCAAGCCCAAATCCGCTCCAGTGTCGTCGGAGGCCAAGTGGGGGAGGCGCGGGTCCTGCTGTCCCATGGTGGGCGCGCTGTCACGCTACGGATGGCGAGGGTCGCGCAGGAGAATGACACACTTGTGCTGATGTGCATGGTTCCCGCGCAGCCCGCCCCGTCGGTCTCCGCAGTGTCCGACAACCAAGCGGTCCTGCTGCGTGCGGTCGAAAGCATGCCGGACGCCTTCGTGGTGACCGATGCAGAGGGCAACGTCATCACTGTCAACGCAGCCTTCCTGGAGATGGTCCATCTCCGGCACGAAGACGAGGTGGTGGGCCAGCCGCTTGACCGCTGGGTGGGTGCGACCGGCGTGGACATGAGCGTGGTAGCTGCCAACCTGCACAGCCATGGCGTGGTGCGCTTCTTCAGCACGACGGTGCACGGCGAGCAGGGTGCCGGCGCGCATGTCGAGGTTTCCGCCGTGGCGGTTCCTGGGGGCGGCCAGCCGGCCCTGGGCTTTGCGATCCGCAACGTCGGCGTGCGCGTGACCACGGGATTGCAAGCCAGCGAGATACAGAGTGACCCAGCCCTCCTGCCCGGCAAGCAGCCTTTGCATTCGGTCGAGCAGCTGACGGAGCTGATCGGCCGGGTGTCCTTGAAGAACTTGGTGCGGGAGTCGACCGAGGTAATCGAGCGGCTGGCAATCGAGGCGGCTCTGGAGCTGACCAACGACAACCGGGCCTCGGCGGCGGAGATGCTGGGACTAAGCCGGCAAAGCCTTTACGTGAAGCTGCGCCGCTACGGCATCGGCGACCTCACAGCGGCAAGCCCGGCCTAGTCGGCCGTGAGATGCCCTTCTCCCCAGCGCGTCATGCATGAAGCCGACCGTGTTGGCAGGGCGGCACAAGGAGCACATGCCGAGATGCCCATTCACCCCACAGCCCTCTTGCGTTCGGGCAATATGGGCAGAGATGATGGCAGGCATGCCGTCGGCGCGACACGTGTGCTCGACCGGTCTGCACTGGACGTCCAACACCGCTCGCGGCGCGTCTTTCCACACGACGCGCGTGCGGGCCATCGCCTGAGTTGAGGAATGCAAGGGATGCGGCCAGAAAACCACCCGGTATCGCAATTGAATGGCGACACCTCGGCGTCCGGAGACGCCTCTTACTGGCCGCGTATGCTCCTCATTCAACGATGGCGGCGCATTGCGTGGCTCGTGTGCCTGTTCCTCGCCCTGTGGGCACTCTTGTTCATCCTGCTCGACCCTGGGTTCCAGCGTCCGTCAACTGTCATGCTCGTCAAGTCCATGTTCGCCTTCATCGTGGCCGTTGTCGCCGGGGTCAACTTTCTTACGTTCCGGCTTCGGAAATAGCCGCTACTGCGCGTCACTTGAGGCATACGGGATGGCAGCTCTGGCTGTTGCAGACCACGCCTTCGACTGTGGCGAGTGGGCCTTAGTGGCTGTGTGGGGCGAGGCAAGTTCCCACCACCGTGAACAGTAGGCGCGGACTGGAAAGCGGTTCTGCTGTTTCAGACATCGGGGGGCTGATGCTGCAACTCGTGACCGTTATCGTTGTCGTGCTGTTTGTCATACCGGGGTTGTTGTATTGGGCGGGGTCTGCGGCCCGACGCCATATCGGGAAGGCACCGGGCTGGATCAGTCGTCCGATCGGGCGCAAGGCCACGAGCGAGATGACCGAACCGCCCGGAAAGGACCCGGCGTGACCGCATAGACGGGCGTGCGGACCGGCTGGGCCGCTTCGCCGTCCTGCCTTCCGAACCCGGCGCCTGGACGGCCCGTGCTGAGGACGAAGAGGGGCACAAGGTCGAACTGACCGTGCAGGCCGGGGAGGCCGGTGCGGCGGGCGGGTCGCCGGGCGGATTGTTCTCGCCTTGGCGGGTGGCGCCGTGGCTAAGCGTGTCGGCCAACTTGTTGGCGCTAACGTCCTGGCTTCGGGCACAGCACCCAGCGGCAAGGCTTCCACTGCCAGCGGAATAGGGATCGAGCGTCAACCGACAGCCCTATGCTGCACCGCAGCAACGCCGAACGGCAGTTATGGCATGAGAGGTCCTGTGTCCAAAGCGTATGCCGGCCTGAGCACGACAAGGATGTGGTCCTGCCAGGCTTTCAGTCCGATGCAAGGGTGGCAGGACCTATGCGAGGGCGGGAAATCGAGGGGTTGATGAGGGCGTCCTGATTACCAGTGACGGGGTTTGCCGCAAATGGCCATGCCGCTGCTGGGAACTACTGTGGTGCAGCGCGCCAGGAGCGTTGAGCCACGCACCTCTCCGCGACAGTAAGACTTGGAACACATTGAGCAAACAACGAGTAAATCTACGGTTGCATGCGACGAACCTCGAACAACCTTAGATAAGTACCCTATTGATATAAACTAATGCTCTTAGTGTCACGATACTTCATGGGCGCTTGCCTAGCGTAACTGTGGAACTTAAGTTTGTGCCCTGCCGACAAGCAAATAGGGCGCGCACAATCAGTAAGCGGGAGCCGACGCCCACCTTCCGGCACGGCCCGGAACTGACCAGGTTTGCTGCCTTGGTTGGTGGGGTTTGCGCTGATGTTGGTGAACGAGGGCTCATACGAGGCGCGTAGGAGCGCTCT
>JAABUM010004205.1_pt1 | contig 16493 bp, 28 predicted proteins | sample 5559161 | NCBI WGS metagenome assembly JAABUM01 (sample SAMN10711868, study PRJNA513369) | rock metagenome | isolation source: Antarctica rocks | place: Antarctica: Victoria Land, Siegfried Peak nord | reverse complement strand
GTCCGAATTCGGATGCATGCACACGTGGCACGATGCTTTCGCATGCAGCAGAACGATGCCTTGCACGCAGGCATTTTGCACATGCTCTTGGCTGAAGCAACCTGCGGAAACGTCCGAGTGCCATGTGATTGCGCTGCACCCCACCACTCGGCACGCTCCGGTCACTATGCTACAAAGTCTGACTGCGTCAGCGGTGCAGCACGCGCCACAGCATGGCACTGTTCCTGCCCAGATCACTGCCTTGTAGAGCCGCAGCCGAATCAGGCTTTCAGCTGGGTCAGTTTTAATGGTTGACACATGGCGATCAGCCGCGAAGCCATGGTTGCAGCTTGCCGGCGGCGTTGCCGCGCTGCTCGCCGCGGATCATGCATGCCAGATCGCATGCGCTGCAGCCGGAATCCGCTTCCCCCCAGCCCTGACAGGCGAGTCATTGCATCGCTGACACATTTTGATCATCTGCACATGCACCACTGCACATTACACATGTTGACAGCCTGCCGTGAAGCGGCATGCGTCACAGCCTTTGCATGACGCATTTCTGCGCAGGCATGTTCGTACTTGTAGCCGCCGCGTTGGCGGTCAATCAGGAGGTTAGCGAGAGGGTGCATGCGTGGTTTGGGCCTGCGCTGGATTGGATTCAGAGGTGGATGCCGCTCTTCTACTCGCCCTTCCTTGTGGCGCTTCCCCGCAATGCCGCCAGCCTAATAGGCAAGAGATTCAAAAATCTCGACTGCACCTACTTTTCATTGCGTGTCAATCTCGCACATACCAATATTGTAATTCTTCATTGGCCATGATTGACGCGCTCAAAGCTCGCGGTGTCGCCCGTAGGACCGCATCTGCCGCAGCTGCTGCTGGCCGCGGGCGTGGAGGCCAACAACGCGGCGACGTGATGCAAGAAGGGCTTTTTGAAAACGTTCAGGTCTGTCGTTGCAGGGCCGCAGCTGCCGCAGCTGCTGCTGCTGCTGGTCGCGGGCGTGGCGGCCAACATGGCGGTCACTGGCCAAGCGGTCATGGCAATCCAGCGGCGCTCGGCGGCGGGCCAGCCGCAGCGCAAGGCAGCGGATGTGGAGACAGCAGAGGCGCCACCGGCGAAACCAGACGGCGCCTCGGTGACCGCCAACTCGGCACCAGCCGTGCCAAAGAAGTTTCTGGCAGCAGCTTGGGGTGAGTTGAATGGCGTATCGTGAGCTCACTCGCTGTAAGATTGCACGGTTGCGCGGCTGTCAGGAGTGTCTCAAGCACAGAAAATTGTGCAGAACAACGACATTTCTGATTAGGAGCAAAGGTTTGGGAAGCTGCTGTTTCGTCCATGGCATCTCTGCATTGCACAGGCACAATGGCTGTAGCCACATTCGCGGCCGTCCAGCAGCAGCCCACCGGCCCACATGCGGCGCAATGCGCAGCAGCCTTCATGCTGTCAGCGACTGTTCTCGGCTACATTGGCGGCGCTGCGCTACCGCCACGGGTGCAGACGTACTGCCACCCTGTGCTGATCTGTGGGCTGGCCGGCAACGCGGCGGCGGCGGCCCTGGGGCAGGCGAGGCGGCAACGCCACGTGGACGTGCTGCATGACTACATAAGCGAGGTAGAGTGTTCCAGCTCAAGTGGTGACGCACTGTTTTTGGACCCTGTCCAAGCGTTTGGCGGTTTATACCTTACAAATGTGCCGTCCAGGGTGGCCGGCCTCGTGAAATTGACCGCACCTGGCGAGACTCCTGACCATGTTCTGTGGGCAGGGTGGCGGCGCCAGCTGATGAGCGCTGCTTGGGCCGCTAATCTGTCACATGCTGCACACAGGGCGGCGGCGGCAGCTGGCTGCTCAAGTTCCTGGGCGTCATCATCCTCAGCTTTGGGTTCCGCCTGTTCGAGCAGCGGCGGCTGATCGCGCGACAGCCCGCCGCGATCCTAGGCGGCGTCTCCTTCTCGGTCCTGTTTTCGCTCTTTGGCACGGCGCTGGCCGGCAGGCTGCTGCGGCTGCCGCCGGGTGAGGTCTCGAGGGCATGGTGGCAGCAAAATGGAAAGTACTGGAACGAATGGGTCGGTTCTGCGATCGCCACACTGTTTGCACAACGCCACTGGTGCACGTCCGTTACGTGTTTGAAATCAATTCTCAGAAAACTCTCTCAGAAAACTGCATTCCTAAGCTTTGGCTTGCTTCCCGCAGAGGTGTCCCGGGCGCTGGTGCCGCGCTCGGTCACGGCAGCGCTGGCGCTGCCCATTGCGGAAGGCCTTGGGGCGCCGCTGGCAGTCACCGCCGCCGCCGTCGTGTGCACAGGTAATGGCTTGAGGAGATGTCAAGGGCTGCGTGTTATGCTGACGGACAAGTATTGCTGCATCTGTGGATCTGAGCATTTCCAGGTTCTCCCCTCAGATAGTGCAGCGAAGGAGGGCTGGGTGCGACTGACGCTGGATCCCTTGTAGCCAAGGGACGCCCTGGCCTCTGATCGCAATTGACAGCGCCTGACAGCGCCTGATCTCTTTGTCTGATTGGACTCGCAGGCGTGCTGGGAGCGGGCATCGCGCGGCCGCTGCTGGACAGGACGGGGTGCACAGACCCGCTGGCGCGAGGCATCGCCGCCGCCGCCAGTGCGCACGGCATGGCGACGGGTGCGGCAACTGAAATGCACCTGGTCTCCTGCAGCCATGGGACGGCACGGCCGCTGGCTTACAATGGCACAACATAATGTCTCTGCTCACTGAGCTTGCACATGATCTGTGTTGGGCCTGGCGGAACCGGAGGCGTTGCCGTTACCACTGGTCCATGATGACAATTTGTAATCGCTCTTCTGACTGGATATTGCAGGTGTGCTGGGCTCGGCGGAACCGGAGGCGCTGCCGTTTGCGGCGCTCGGGTATGCGCTGGCGGGCATCGTGGCGAGCCTCGTGTGCGCGGCGCCGCCGATGCGGCGGCTGCTGCTGGCCATTACAGGGTGAGACTACAGAGGCAGGAAATGGAGGGGTGTGGGGCTGGGCATTGTGTTGTAGAGCTCTAGCGTTCTTGCAGTGAGCATGAGGCTTCATGCACATGGAGCGCATTCAACCTGGACCAGAGTCGATGTGGGTGTAGATTATGCGTGTTGGATGTGGGCAGGCGGCCTTAAGGCTTCAGCCACGTTTGTAGCTTCAGACACGTTTGTAAGGCATTGCCAAAAACTATTTTACATTCGCATGCCACTGTGAACGGCAAATAACTCCACAGAAGACTCAACGCCGTATCTGCCTCGTGTCAGCAGCAAAATCCATCAAGATCCCTTCTGACGCCTTGTGGATGCGCGTCGCTGTTGTCTCTCGCAATGTAAAATTTCGGCACCAGAGCCATCTCAGAAACGCGTAGGCTCCAGTCGATAACGCTTTGGTGGACCCAGCACAGCTCTTGCACTGGCATCACGCCCTTCCAGACGCCGCGTCCCTCCCGCGGCTAAACCCTAGAATACCGGTGCACCGCCACTCCGGCAGTGGCCGCCTGAGAGCCTGCTCCTGCTGCAGACTTGCCGCAGCAGCTCCGTGGCGGCTTGCAGAATCCCCGAAACCGCCGCCAATGTTTTGCGCTTCAGGCAGTGGGGGCCTGCGCCTGCTCCTGCTTGACCTCCGCCATCGCGGCCGCCGGCGGCTTGCCCGCCTCCCGCTTCAACTTGTAGTCCTTCACCGCGGCCTGCAGAACACCAGTGCAGTGTGAATAGGAAGGTGTCATCATCAAGCTGAGAGAGTGCTGTGACGAGTGAGGGTCTGACCAGCAGGTAAGGGGTGCAACCAGGTTAGGGTTGAAGCGCCTGTGGTCCTTCACTGCAGTCTGGACATCACAGAATGCATGCATCGGGGTGCTAGATCATTGAATGCAAGTGACATTGAGGCTGTGGCCTGCATGGGCCGAAATTGGGTGTGAGAATGCGAAACAGTGGAAAAGCGTCGATTTCGGACCTTGATGGCATCTTCGGCCAACATGCTGCAGTGCAATTTCACGGGCGGCAGGCTCAGGTGCCTGAAACGGGAAGAACCGTGTGAAATCAGTGATTAAACATGCAGTTTCACAGCTTCAGGTGGCATGGCATGCCGCCGGGTCGCCGGACGCGCCCGACATTGATCAGTGAATAGAATTGGAGAAACATAAAATTTCGCTCCACAATGCATCACGTATTGGAACACTGTGAAGCAGGTGACAAGACGAGCTTCACAGCCAACCAGAGTTTGGTTCATGCAGGGCAAAGCGCACTTGGCGATGTCGCTGTTCTTGATCGTCAGCACCTCGTCCACCATCTTGCCCTTCACCCTGCACAGCAACGCACCGGAAGTCACCACTGTACTCTGCAGGCAAGCTGGCACTCTCAGCCATAGCGAGAACGTTGGGAATCCGAGTGGACATCACGAAAGGTGTCCAGGCGACGCAGATGCTCGTCTGGGTAGCACAGAATACACTGACGGCAAGCCAAGACCCACCACTCGGTTGCGACGCTGCTGCTGGCGATGGCCGACCCGCAGCCGAAGGTCTTGAAGCACGACTCGATGATACGCCCATCGTCGTCCACCTGCACGGTCGATGGGTGAAGTTGGGGCGGAATCTGAGCCCACTCTCAGGCTGGACGGTGACAACAGACACAGCTGCCTCTGCTGCAGACACATGAAGCAGAGCAGCAGCAGATTCGGCCGAGCAGGTGTCAGCAGTTGCTAACAAGCTGCACCACACGGCCCACTCAAGCATCGCCACGCATAACCCACCCGCAGCTGCAGCTTCATGACGTCGCCGCAAGCCGGAGCGCCAACCAGCCCGGTGCCCACATCCGCGTCATTCTTGTTGAACGACCCCACGTTGCGCGGGTTGTCGTAGTGGTCCACCACCTGCAGTCAATGTGTTGACTGTCCTTTAAATGCATCATTGCGCGGGGCGTGAACGCCTGGTGCAGGCACACCTTGCATTCGCAACGCGTTAACGTGCGTGTGGCGCACGCCCTGCCATTCAATCCACTCAGCCAGCCTAGAGCACGGGTTCATGCACCGAGCAGAGACTGGAAGACGTCAGCAGGGTCAAAAGTGACGACATGCACTTGAGTGAGTACAACTTGTGGAGCAACCACTGATTCTCCGGTCGCGGCCGCGTGCACCAGACACTCCTGATGAGCTCAGTATCATGGAAGAGCGCTCACGTTCTCGTGGTATGCGCGCTGGCCGACGGTGCTGGCGCTGGCGAGCGTCGCCCTTTGTGCTGTGGACACGGCTGAAGTGCGCAGGAACGCGTGGCGCATCGCCGCGAGCGACATGATGCTCCGCTTGCCTGCCGCACCTGGTGTTGAGGTTTCAAGAAGACTCTCTGGCGATGAGCGAGTTGCACGCCTTCTATCGCAGCTTCGAGAGCGCGCAAGCTGCTTCAAATGTGTTGCCTGTTTGTATGCTTCCCGATGTAAGTCTGTGAGCGGAAACAGTGCGGAAAGAGGGCTTGCTGCACTGCAGCCTGCGTGTTCTTGGCCCCCTTGTCCCCGTTTTTGTAGCAAACCCTGCCTGAGTCCCTGTCGAAAGCCCAGTCACTGCGTGCTTTCTGTGCTGGCATTCACTTTCGACACAGCTTGATTTCGACACAGCTTGCAATGTTTCGAGATCATCGATTTGCATCTGAAGCATCTGCTGCAGCTCACTTGTTTCATGACAGCCACCTAGTGAGCGGCGACTGGAGTTGGGTAGCTGACTTCGCCAGATCAGTTGGGCCCGTTGGTCGGGGACGCAGTCGGTACCAGCCTGACAAAGCCTGCACTGGTCTCTCGCCTCCAGTCGTCTCGCGTGGATATATCCAGACACAGACGCCCAGGCTGTAACGAGCGACAGTGCTGTGAGAGGGGAAGGAGCGCAGTGCGCACAGCAATAGCGCATAGGCAGCGCATCAGCGCACAGGCAGCGCACCAGCGCGCAAACACCATGTCAGACTTAAAGGCAATGTTCGCGGCCAGGAAGGCGCAGCGAGGAGGACCCTCAGCAGCGCCGGTGAGGCACCAAAACGGCATGCTACATGGCGGCCACTGCGTGGCAGACATTGCTGGCAGGTCGCGCTGCCATCGCCGCACAGCACCTGCCACACTGTTCGAAACAGCATTGCAAATGTTGCATGATGTTAACGCAGGTTCTATTGGGCAGCAGGTGCCATTACACATGCAGCAATATCGCTCCGCACACGTACAAATCGCAGACATGCCCAAGTCTGACGTGTTGTCCTCCATGTGCCTGCAGACGAGGGAGCAGCTGCGGGCTCTGCGAGCGCAGAAGGCGGCCGCAGCGGCGGCGGCGCCAAAGGAGAAGCTGAGGCCCGCGGCAGAGGCGGCGCCCGCGGCGGCACCGCGGCCAAAATCCATGGGATCGCCGCCGCCGCCTGACAACCGGATGCCGCCGCCGCCGCCCCGCCCGCCGGGGGTGCGTGTTCGTTTGCTGTTCAGGTTTGAGCCAAACTGCTGATGGCCACAAGACCACGGGATCACCGGCGCCGCCTGACACCTAGATGCCGCCGCTGCTGCCCCGCCCGCCGTGGGTGCGCCCTCGCACTTGTGCCAGAATGCTGATGGCCACGCCACATCAACAGCAGCTTGGCTGACATCGAAACATGGTTTCTTGCAGACAGTGAGGCAAGGCTTTTCTGATATGAAAGGGCCATCTTTGACTCCGCGCAGGGCGTCTCCCCATCGCCCAGCAGCCCACGGGCTGCGCAGCACATGCATGACGGCCACGGCCGCCACACGCCGTCAACCACCACGACCAGGTACTGATAGACGCTTCTTGAATCGTGCGAGTTTTGCACAACTTGTGGGGCCTCTATAGATAACCTTGAATGGCTGATGGCGCTCCGAGGGCCCTGGGGGATCATGCAACGAGCTGCATCTCCTGCGCATGCTTTGCTGGTGACGCAGAGTCGTGCTGGCCTTCACTGGAAAGCTCACGATCCTTTGACGCAGCGCGAGCGGCCTGCCCGCAAACTTCTTTGAGGGCGCCCCGGGGTCCCCCGGCGGCCCAAACAACATCCATGGCGCGCGCGACATGCCCGTCAGTGAGGTGCGTGCCTTGGTGGTGGAACCAGTGCCGAGACCTTGATTTGCTGTTGATGCTGGGCTCCAATGTGATATGACAAGTTGTGTGCAGCGCTACCATGCCGCCTGGGTGAATGCTCCTCTATGGTTCCAATGCCGATGTTCAAGACTCATCTGTGGTGACGATTGCTCACATGACACGCCTTGGAACCCCACCCAACTGCAGGTGGATGTGGGACCCGCAGCGGATCTGCCGGTGGGCTTCTTCGATGCGGTGCGGGCGGGGACGTCGCCCCGCGCCTCCAGCAGCGGCGACAGCGGCGGCGGCAACGTGCTCGGCGGTGAGGCGCCTTTCGTTCACCGCCCATTGCCTTTGCCTCATGTCCACTGTGCACTGCGGTCATGCAGGCATTGATAGCAGTACTATGCAGTCATCGTTGCTTGCATGTGCTCTTTTCTGCCATCATTCGCAGTTGCTGTTGCTGACGGACACACAAATCCTCACCGCCGCATTCAAATCGGGCGCAGGCGGGCGAAGCGGCTCGGGTGGCCGCAGCGGCAGCCTGCCGCTGGCGGGAACGTGGGACACCGCCATGAGCCGCCAAAAGTCAGGTCCCTCTGTCGGCCCTGGCCCCACGCCGGCGCCCGCCCCAGCAGCTGCAGCCGCAGCCGCGCCCGCTACTGCTGCGCCTACTGCTGTCGCCACCGCCGCGCCGCAGGCGGCCGAGCCGAAGGGCCTCCTGCCAAAGGTGCAGGCTACCCCTTGGACTTCCACCTGCGGCAACGAGCGTGCATACACATTGGAGCGTATTGAAGGGGCAACCCGGCAGCATCCCAGCCCTGCCGCACGAGACGCTCTCGTGCAGGGCGGCACAGCATGAGGTGCAGGATGAACTGCTGCTGTCTGCCCCGCAAGCCGCGCGCGCCCGCGCAACCAGATGGCTACCATCGTCTTCTACTGCTCTGTGTCATCCCTGCTAGCTCTCAGGCGCTCACTGTCTGCGACTGTCTGTCCGCAGGACTTTTTCGCAAATCAGGCGGACGGGGCAAAGGCGCGCGGCGAGCCGCCGCCGAAGAAGCCCAAAAATCCGGAGGAGCAGCTGCAGGACTTCATGAAGGCGGTGGCGGGCGACGTGCGGGCGGCGGAGGAAGCAGAGGAAGCGGAGGCGACGGCCTTTGCCGAGGAGCGCGCCGAGCGCGAGGCATTCGAGCAGAGGTGTGGAGAAACTCAATTTGGTTGCAACTTCATTTAATCGAGGTTTGCTGAGGCCCACCGAGCAGGAGGCCATCGAGAAGAGGTGGGGTGGATTGCATTTTATCCCATGTCACTTTGTGACGTACTTCCGTCAAGGTTGGCACATTCGCTGTGAAGCACCGTAAGCGGGGCTCCAAGGCCCAGTTTTGAATTTAAGCGCAAGCTACAGCGTAAGCTACTATACAAATCCTTGCCAAGTCGTTCGTGGGTGGTCCAGGAGGGGTGCGGTGGATGGCGCACGCTGCGGATTGCGGAACTGCGCCATGACGAAATCAAACCACACACATGAAACCACATCACTCCCTGTGCCTGCGGCAGGCAACGCCTCGCTCGGGTGGAGGCGCTGCGGCAGCAGAAGGCAGCAGCAAAGGCCGCTGCGGCCGCCGCGCCGCCCGGCGCCACCACCCTGGAGGGCGCCTCCAGCTCAGACGCGATGGAGGCCACAACGGAAGCCGATGGCAGCCTGGACGCTGCGGCGGCGGCGGCGGCGACTGCGGTGGACGCCCTGAACCCGCTGCAGGTGCAGCTGCAGCCGACGAAGAAGCGGCGGCGGCCGCAGGACGTGCTGAACGACAGCGCCTCGGACGATGAGGAGTCGGAGGAGGAAGATGGCATGGCGCTGGACTGGCGGGCAAAGGCGTTCTGATCAAGGCATCTTGGCGGGCATCTGGAAGGAATATTTGTGCAGCCGGGTGGCACATGTCAGTGACGCAGTACGCATCAGTCTGGATAGCCGCCGTGGGTGTTTGCTGGTGCTCAGGGTATCCAAGTTTGAAACTGTACAAGCCAAATTAGGGGTTTACCACCTCGCTGCATTTCACCGTGTCGAAAGCTTCCAAGTTTCAACAGCGTCCATGTGCCGTCTACCTGCCGTCACGAGCCAAAGGTCAGGCTCCTGGACTACCTACAATGCCTGAGAGATGTCAGCCACTCATAATAGTGTGCCCAAACCGGATCTACCCCCGAAACAACCAGGTTGAAAGCCGTTCACGATTTCAACAGGTTCCGCCAGCTGCCAGAGAAACTGCCCTCTGGCCCAAGTTGCGGCAGGCCCGCCACCTGTAAAATGTCAGTATGCCAACTGCACTATTGTAGCAGATTCTGATCGAAGCCCCGCACTTACACAGCGTGAAGCACGTACAGGAAGCTAACAGCCCTCGCCATGGCATATGCCACCCGAATATCCACTCGGACTGCTCATTCGGACTGCTCATTAGAACTCCCACCATGACGCCGGCAGCCCAGTGTAACGATGCATCAGCAGCCTGATGGTGCCGCCCTGGCTGTCGCCGGCGACGAACACGTCGTAGCTCCCCGCCTTCATGCCCTTTTGCTCCCGCAGCCTGCTGGCAAAACACGAGCAAACACCAAGATTCAGCAAGGTGCACGGTGGTCCGGACGTCTGAATCCACAATGGGCCGGGAACAATTCACAGATCACCGGTGCTCATCGACTTGGCAGGCCTCACCTGGAGTCTTCTGTGCCGTCAACGCGGCAATCGCACACCAGCAGCACCTGCGGCGATAGATTGAGGCTGTGCTGTCAGCCTCAATCCGTATCCTGAGTCCAACTAATGTGCAAGTGGGGCAGGCCAGGATCCGTGTACAGTTGTGCAGTCCTCAGCGCTGTCGCTGCAAAGCCAAGATGCAAATCGCGCACGCGATTTAAAGCAGACCTGCAGGCTGGGCGGCAGCTGCAGCAGGTCCACGGCCACGCCCCGCAGGCTCAGCACTTGTAGCTTCTGCGCAGTGGCACACGACACCGCCGTCAGCTTGATGCGTTCCCAAATTGCGTGCCCGCAGTGGTATCCGGCTTTGAAGCCTTGGTGGTGCTGATTGCGGCAGGGCACGTGCCGGGTCATCAGTTGTCGCTGTCCCAGCGACATGACGTTTTGCACGGATGATTGAGACAACAGAACTCTGTAATCAGAACTGCGCACCTGCAGTGACTCGAAGGCATCCCGGATTTCCACCTGGTCACAGAATACACATACCATTTGGTGCATGAATCTTTTGCGGGACTGGGGCGCTTCTGGGGTTGCACAAGAGACGACAGGAAAAGGCACATTGTAGGCAGGTATGTAGCAACCAGAATAACAGGAAGGAACTCGCCATCTCGTATCCCGCGTAATGCATCGTGTCGAGCAGGCCAAGTTGCCGGATGGACTGGGGAAGACCCTGCATCAAGCAACCACACTTTGGCAAAGCTTTGGGGCATCACAGGAAGCTGGTGGACAGGATATTCAATAAGATAGTCAACCAAAGGTTTCGACATCAGGTGTTTACTCGAGGTTTTCCATACATATACAGGGTCCGAAAGGATGCATCAGGAATCAGGCGTCAGCAGAGGAGCGTGCCCGGCGCGGGACGCCCCAGAGGCCATCGAGGCACTGGAGATTGGGGAAGTGCGCCGCATTCTGCACCACAGGTTAATGTAAGTAACCTGTAAACAAGCTGAAGTGAGAGTACACTTGGTAATGGACTCATGATACTGGCCGCAAGAATTCACCCCCTACATGCACTGTGCCGGCGCACACCTGCTGGAGGAACCTCGCCGGGATGGCGCTGCTTTGGACACCTGCAGCGAAACAAGTACGAGTGAGCTCGCGTGAAACAGAGCAGTTACTTCCCCACGCCCCGCTGCGGAAGAGCGGCTCACCAAACACGGACGGGCAAACCGCACCGTAGATGCGGCGCAGAGTCTTGCCCGAGGTCTTGCGAAACACTTCAGCCTGCAGCAGCTTCTCCACGGCTTGCTGCGTGCCTGCACGTAACGACAACAGACAATCTTTCAGCGAGCCTATACTTGAATGCCGGTCACGTGTTGCAGCGCTGACAAAACATACACAGCTGCCCTTCACAGGCTAGCTCACTATTGACCGATAGGCCCTGCACTGTCGTTCATGTGTGCACACCTCGGGCCTGGCTCACCACCTCCAGCTCGCTGATGGCAAAGGTGCTGCACGCCGCCAGCCGCTCGATCTGCTGCTTGGAGGTGACGCACACGGCCAGTGGGTCACTCTTTTTCAGCGCGTCGCGCCACCTGCGCGAGAGTGACACACACCCTGCTTGATCATCTGGATGGCAGGGCATGCGGCTGCAAATGGCGCACATGCGCATTTGGCTTGCACCTACCCTACAGACAGGTCGAACATCCACAGCGCAGGATGTGAATGTGAAACAAATCCTGCAGGGTCCGAATCCAAGAAGGGTCGGATATCGGATCGCGGTGCTTGAGACCGATGGGGTTTGTGAGCTTCAACCTCAACTGCAACGCAGCCTGCGTCGGATCATGCGTACCGCTTGGAAACCAGCTTGATGGTGATTTGCTCCCGAACCGCCCAGTCGTATTCCTGGCAAGGCGTTGTTATGAGCGGTTCAGTAGCCCGGGTGAGGATGACCTCCAAAATGTGTTCGGGGAGATCGTCCAGCGTCAGGGCCTGCTTGGAGCTTGCCGCTCGTCCGGAGACCATTCTGAGTCGTGCCGCAGCGTCCACACAGCAATTCGGGCGCGTGATATCTTCCTGCAACGCTGCGACGGCTGCGTGGGAATGTGTCGGAACGGGCGGTGGAAACGCAGGAGGGCAGATCGATCGCTGAAAGCGCGTTGCAAAGGGGAGTTGAGGACTTTCGCGCAGGTTTGTAAGCATGCTGCTGCTACAAAACGCCTTCACTGCTCTGCACTGGCAAGATCATCGCTGACGCACGAGCCGAGTCAGCGAGGGTTTTCGAGACGAGGGTCGTACAGCCTGGCAGCCAACGCACACAACTCGCTACGATACGTGTGTAGCAACATGCTGCAGGCGAGCCACCTCCTCTGTTGCTGACACGGCCAATATCTGCCGGGGCAGGGACCACAACGCGCGCGGCGGGTCCGCCGCGACGCCGGCGCGTCCGCCGCAACGCCGGCGCCGGCGCCCAGTGTCTCCGATGGCTATAGCTACACTACACATGTCGCAGGCACGCTCACGCGCCGCCGCCGTTGGCGACGGAGCTGAGAGATCTCCTCCAGGCAGGACAAGGTGTCGGAGAAGGCCGGGCGCGACGCCGGCGCCGGGGCCCAGTATCGGCGCGCTCACGCGCCGCCATAGTCGCCGCGATGCCCCTCCGCCGCCCTCACGCGCCTCTGCCGCCGTTGGTGACCGAGCTATAGATGTCCTCCAGGCTGGACACGATGTCGGAGAAAGCCGGTCGCGATGCCGGCGCCGGCGCCCAGCAGGCGCGCGTCAGCGCCGTCAGCGGCGGCGGCGTGGCGCTCGGGATCTCAGGCCGCAGCCCCCGATTCATGACTGCCAGCGCAGCCTGCAGAACACGCAGTTGAAATTGATCGTTTCTCTTTCTGTGTGCTTGTTTTTGGATCTTCATCGAGGCGGCATGGCGGCTGTGAAATATGGGCCGCACCCTTCGATTCATGACTGTCAGCGCCGCCTGCGATTTCGACGCTGTGAGGCTGCAGTCAGAGTCTGCAAAGCTGCAGCACTTTCTGCAACCACTGGTGGCACGCACCTAGACCGTCAGTGCGTGGAGCGGCGGAGACCACGCCATGGACTAGCGAGGTGCGGTGACAGGGAGAGGCGCCTGTCGGAAGAGCAATATTGTCGCACCTGCATTCCGGAGAGGCCAGGGTACGGCAGCGCCCGGGCGCACATCTCCCACAGCACCACGCCGAACGAGTACACGTCCGCCTGCGTCTTGGCACGTAGAGCATCGGCATTATGGAACAGGCAGGCTCCATGCGGCATGGCAGATCTGTGTGCCCGGCATGTGCATCAGCGCGAAGCAGAGTCGCCGCGCCGTCATGCTGTGCGGCCATTGCAAGCGGCAGCGCCCAGCGTCTGCCGAGATGCCTCGGCGGTGGACGTGACGTTCTGCAATAAAAATGCAAGATGGGTGGAGATGCAGCGCACCTTCTCCGAGTAGCGTTGGTGGCCCAGGACTTCGGGCGCCATGTACTCGTACGTCCCCAAACCGCCCGTCTGCAGCCAGGCATGCCATCCTTCAGGATGGGCTCAGCATCACAATCGCTGTCGTGTTGCATGACAGCATGCCTTCAGAGCGCATTTCGTTGGACGCCTGAGCCATCTGAACAGCCGAAACAAAGCGCCTAAGTGAGGGTTTCGAGACTCGGACAGGCGGTTGCGCCAGGGACATTCACAAATGCCGCACCATGGTGTTGATGTCGGCCATGACGCGCGACAGCCCGAAGTCGGCGACGCGCACCGTCCAGTCCGCCTCCACCAGCAGGTTGCCTGCACCGAGCATCATTTGCACGGTGCATTCCTGTTGCGCCCCCAGCGAGCGTGACAGGTGCCAGGTGACAGTCCAGGCTGTTGTTACTCGGCAATGCAAATTGACCTGCAGGGTTAAATGGCAGATGGCAAACACATGTTTGAAAGACTCTGTTTCAATCAAAGGGTTCCCTCAAATTGAGACAAGAAAGCTTTGGGTTCCCCACCGGACTTGAGGTCGCGGTGCAGCATGTGGCAGGCGTGCAGGTGCGCCATGCCTCGTCTTGAGTAAGCAGAATGACAGCGTCCAAGCCCTTGCAGCATAGGAGGATTACACACCCGACTTAAGGTCGCGGTGCAGGATGAGGCAGGTATGCAGGTGCGCCATGCCGCGGGCGGCGCCCAGCGCCAGGTGCACGATGTGGCGCCAGCTCAGCTGCAGCCCCGGCGCGTGCAGCAGCCCATACAGCGAGCCTGCGGGCAGCAATTCCAACGAAAGATTGTTACCCAGACAATGTTCACAAGTACAATAGGAATCATGATATAGCACGAAGGCCTCGAGTCGGCGCCAGCGCAGCTGCAGCCGCAGCGCAAGCAGCAGCCCATACAGCGAGCCTGCAACATGATCACCAGGAGCTCATCCTCCTATGCTGAGGAGGCACACGTGCGGCTGACCCTCGTATGAACAATGGAATACTGGACGGAAAATTCGCGATGGCACATGCAGTGAACTACAGGCAGCCCTGCAGCAGAGATTGTCATAAGGAGTTGGGTTGTGGCAACAGCCAATCAGAGCGCCCAAGCCGCACCGCGGGCGCAGAAGGGGGTGATGAGGGCCAGGTGCGGCGGCGCGGTGCACGCCGCCAGCAGCGGCAGCACGTGCGGGTGCGGCAGTAGCGCCGCCATGGTGGCAATCTCCCGCCGGAACTCCGCGACCAGCGTGCCATCCAGCGGCGCGTGCTGGCTCACGATCTTGACGGCCACCGCCGCCCCGCGCCACTGCCCGGCATACACCTGCGAGGATTGAGAGGACTCGCATGTATGGACCAGGGCACTGCATTCTGCGGCGTGGGTTTGCCTTGCGGACCTGCCGCCTGGCCTTTGTAGCCACGATGAGCTCCGACCAGGTGCTGACATTCGATTGCAATTGCCATGTGGACGATGTACTCCTGTTAATCCTGAGTGCCTGCAGAGGCAGGGGAAGCACCCCGCTGCATGGACAAAGAAGAGCATCTGTACGGCGGGAATGCATGCAACAGACAGAGCGTCACCCGTCCGAAGCCGCCCTCCCCGATTTGGCGGCCGAAGACCAGCTGCTGCAGGTCCACCTCGTCGATGCGCCGCGGCGGCAGCGGCAGCCGCGCATCCGCCTGGCGCTGCTGCTGCGGTGACCGCTCCTGTGGCGGCAGCGGCGCTGGCGGCGCCGCCACGACGTCCAGCGGCAGCGAAACCACCGCCGGCGCTGCGCCTGAGATTACCGAGAACACAGCAATGGTGAACGAGGCTGATTCCGAGACCCATATCCTGTTCCATTGCGCCCTGTGGCAGGGCTGCTGCAGGCAGATGGCATCAACATGTGAGTGCGCAATGATACCATCTCGATGAAGACTGCGCCCTCACCGCTGCTGGCGACTGCATCCGAGAGCGTTGCCCGCCGCTCGCCAGCTGGCGGCAGCAGCGGCACGACACCAGCCGCGGCGGACGCCACTTCCTCCTCGAAGCCACCATCGCCACCGCCGCCGCCACTGCTGCAGCCGCCGCTGACATTACCTGCATCATCGTTCTCGGCTGCCACTGCAGCCGCCGCCGCCGCCGAGGTCCGCTGGTGGTCCCCCAGCGAGCTGCTCAGCCGCAGCTCTGCGGCAACGAGCCTGGAGCCTAAACCCTGCGGGCCACCGCGCGCCTCGGCGCCCTCGCTGGCGCGCCGTGCCACCGCCCTGCCGGGCTGCCGCGCCAGCCTCCCCGCCGCCGCCATTGCCGCTGCCGGCGCAGCCAGCAGAGGTGCCGGATGCAGCTGCTGATGCTGCTGTTGGCGTGGTGCAGGCTGCAGAGCCGCTGTTGGCGGCAGCCCCGGCCGAGGAGGCACAGAGCCGGCGCTGGGCCGCCGCCGTGAAGCAGCTGCGGCCGCGGCTGTCTCAGGTGGCTGCGCCGGCGAAAAGTCTTCCCAAGACTGCTCCCGCCCATGCATGGCCGCTGCCACTGCTGACTGCGGCCGGCCGCCAGCCCTGCCGCCTGCTGTCTGCAGCGTGCCTGCAGGCCGCTCCATCGGAGACCTGTCCGCTGCTGCGAGCCACTCTGTTGCGGGAGCAGCCATAGGCGACCTGTCTGCATGCCACTCTGGGGACTGCTGCGCCGCTGCCGCCGCCGGCGGGTGTGTGGGCTGGCGCGACGCTGCCGGCCGATGGTGAAAGTCGCCCAAGATAGAGGGAAAGGGCGGGCCCGGCCGTGGTGGCGCCCACTGCGGCGGCCCCAGCTGCGCCGGCGCGAAGCGCATGTAACCCAGCGGTGGCGGCGGCGGCGGCTGGTAGTGCTGCTGCTGGTGCTGCTGGTGCTGCTGCTGGTAGGAAGGCTGGTGATACTGCTGATGGGAGGCATGGTACTGCTGCGGGGCAGAGTGCTGCGGCGGCGCCATGAGGTCCGTGACGTTCAGCACCATGTGCTGCGACTGTTGCGCCGCATTCATTGGCTGCATGCCCCCCTGCAGCAACGCGATCGCCCTGGTCGGAGAGATGACATGCATAAAGAATGGCAATGGGTTGGCATTGACCACAATGCGGCAATCTTGTCTCACCATGACATGCATCTTGTCATCAACGCTCAGACAGGTTTAACCCTCTAAACCCGTCTAGAGTTTATCTAGACGGTCTTTGTTCGATTGCTTTTAAATCTGCCGGCACAAAAGCTCTTTTCAAAGCTCACCGCAGGCTGCTGGTGGCCAAGCGGCAGCTGGAAGCAGCCGCCGCCCGCCTCCATGCACGCCAGCTGCTGCTCCTGCACGCGCTAAAGAGAA
>JAABUM010004202.1_pt1 | contig 16501 bp, 20 predicted proteins | sample 5559161 | NCBI WGS metagenome assembly JAABUM01 (sample SAMN10711868, study PRJNA513369) | rock metagenome | isolation source: Antarctica rocks | place: Antarctica: Victoria Land, Siegfried Peak nord | reverse complement strand
CGTGTCGCGGGCCCGTACACCCCGTCCACGGCCACGCGCTGACCGGCTGCGGCGCTACCGTTCAGGAAGCGCTGCAGCACGGTGACCTGGTACCCCCGGGACCCGTAGGCGATGTAGCAGGGGGTGCGCCTTCCGCGGTATCCCGGCATAGTCTTACCCGCATACGTTGTGGCACCAGTACACGCCGGCGAGGCCGTGGCGTGCGCCGCGGCCGGTGCTGGGGCTGATGCGGCTGATGCGCCCGAGGCCCCTGCTATACCGCCCGCGGCGGTCATCACACTCAGCGCCAGTACAGCACCGGAACGGGTCTTCATCGCTGTGACTACATTCATGACATCCCCATCGGTTGTGGGTAAGCGCTCCGCGCCCCCGTTGTGAGCAGCATCACGAGCACTGCATCTATCAGACGCCGACACACGGTGTCCGGTTGGGCGCGCACGAGATCAAACGTGCACCCACGAACCGGTTTCCATCTACCGCAATCACATCCCACCCCAGCCAAGGGGACCCACCGTCCTCGTAAAACGATCGGCCCCCGGGTAGGTATCAACGACAACCTGGGTGCGGATTGCCCACTCATCCCGATCGGCGGGTCCTGCGGCGGCGCGCTGACGCTCCGTGGAGTCCAAAGTCGGGTCGGGTAAGTTACTCGAGATTGCCGGGCGCTCTGCGGTCAGCCGTGGTGCGCCAGCTGACGTTCAGGTCCTGGGGTTTGCGGAACACCAAGCCGGTCACCGCCGCAGCTCCTGATAGATGCACACCCGGTAGCTGATCGAGAACCGCGACCAGTGCCGCACGGGTCTCGAGCCGGGCGAGCTTCATCGCGATACAGCTGTGCGGGCCGCGGGCAAACGCGATCTGCTGGTCCAGGTTGCTGCGGGAGGGGTCGTAGCGATCCGGATCGGTGAAAACAAGGGGATCGCGGTTGGCCGCAGTGAGCGACACCCGCACGAGGTCACCCGCCCCGATCGGCGCGCCACCCAGCTCGACGTTCGTTGTCGCGTAACGGTCGATCACGGAGGCCGCAGGTTCCAACCGCAGCGACTCCTCGATAACAGGTCCGATCAACTCATGGTCTTCGCGGACCGCGGTGGTCAGGTCCGGGTCGCTCAAGACCTGCAGCAGGGCGCTGGTGATCATCCCCTCCGTGGTGTCGATGCCGCCGAACATCAGCACTGCTGCATTCGAAGTGACCTCACTGGGCGTGAGCGCAGGAGTAGCTGTCGTGAGCAACCCGCCGCACCTCGTGGCGAGCGTGGTCTGGACCGCCTCGGTGAGGTCGGCCATCGCGCTGGCGGCCTCAGGACGCGCCGGCAGCCCTGCGGTGATGTCTGTCACCGCACCGACGATGGCGGCGTACCACCGCAGCACGGTCGTCACCTGCACCGACTGCAGCCCGAGCGCTTGTGCGGCAATGTTCGCCGACAGGGGGCCTGCGAGGGCCGCCCGGAGGTCGGCCTCACCAGTCGGGCGGATCCGAGCCACCAGGTCGCCTGCCAGGTCGGACGTGGTCGTGCTGAAGCGTTCTTGCACCTTCGATGCTCGGAAGGCATGCCCGAACGGCTTACGGTGCCGCAGGTGCTCGAGGCCGTCCAGGGAGAGCATGCTGGGCCCGATGACCTGAGCCGTCGAGAAACTGGGATGGTCCACGGTGTAGGTCGACGCGTCATGCATCACGGTCAGCGCAAGTTGGTGCGAGGTGACCAGCCACCCGTTAAGCGCGGGTACCCACGCGACCGGTGACCACGCACGCAGCCGGGCGAGAGTTGCTGCCGCCTGCGGGCCTGAGAGTTCATCCAACGTGATCTCACCAGGCTCGGTCATCCGACTACGGTACGGGCCGCAACCCGCGCTCAGTCGGTGGGAGCGATGCCAGCCAAGGCGACATCGACCGCGGCGACGATCAGTTCGTCGCTGAGGAGCTTGTCGGGCATCATCGCGGCGCTCGAGACGAAACCGGACAGCATCAGCGCCGCAGCTTCGAAGTGATCGCCGCCTGCGACCGTGGCCGGCAGTGCCCGCATCAGAGCCTCGCCCGCATCCAGCCGTCGTTACTTCGGCGGTAGAAATACGCGAAGACAACCGTCACCGTGAGTACCAGGTGCACCCTGTACCGCCTGGACCACGGCGTACCCTAGAGTCCCCAGACCCCAGCAGGGTTATCCGTCCATCGCGGTAGGCTGGAAGCCGAGAAACGCTGCAGCCACTGCGCCCGTTGCGAGGACGGGGGGTCTGCTTAGAACGCAGTGCCGTGCTCGCGGCGGCAGCAGCAGCACGTTCCGCCCGGCACAACAAATCTCGACCACGAACGGCCAGGGCGGTGCGCGTCTGCACAAGGAGACCTGGACATGGCCGCTTCGACACCGCTGCCAGTCGATACACGTCCTTCGCGGTGGGCTCTTTCGAGCTCACAGCAAAGACCGGCAAGGTCACCGTCGTGGCCGGACCCTGCAGGTGTGGCAAGACGAACGGCCCGCAGATAGTGAACAGGATGATCGAGCCGCCCCTAGAGCTTGTATCCAGTAGCGCCGGTACCACGGACGATCCAGCATCAGTCAGTATCAATTCGCACTTCTATAGGAGTACACATGATCAAGCGCACCGCCAGTGTCGTAGCGATTGTGGGCCTCGGCCTTGGCCTCGCTGCATGTGGCAAGGACTCCAGTAAGACCGGGGCGGCAGGTTCAACCCCTGCCAGCAACGCCTCGGCAGGAACTATCGCGTCCACCATGATTTTCGGTGGCCCGGCAGAGTTCAAGACCCGCCCGCAAGGACTCGCTGGTCTAAAGGAAAAATACGGCGTCGTATTCCAAAAATTCACCACAACCGACGTGGGCGGACCTATCACCACCCAGGCCTTGAAGAACGGCCAGATCGACGCTGCGGACCTGTTCACCACCGATCCCTCGATCAAAGCCAACAACTTTGTTGTCCTGACCGACCCGAAAAACAACTTCCCCGCCCAGAACATCGTGCCGCTGGTCAGGAAAGACAAGGCAACACCCGCAGTGAGATCAGTTCTTGACGCCGTGTCTGCAGAACTCACGACCACCGCAGTTCGAGACCTGGTGACCCAGGCCGTCACCGACAAGAAGGACCCCGCCGACGTCGCAAAAAGCTTCCTGGCCGCTCACCCGGTCAACATGCCAGGTACGACGAAGGGCGCCACCCTGACCGTGGGTGCAGCCAACTTCCCCGAAAACGTCGTCCTGGGAAACATCTACGCACAAGTGCTGACCAGCGCAGGTGCAAAAGTGTCCACAAAATTCAACATCGGATCCCGTGAGAAATACTTCCCCGCACTAAAATCCGGAAGCCTAAACGTCTTCCCTGAGTACAACGGCTCGGTGCTGAACTACCTGGACAAGAAGTCGACCGCAGTAACAACCGCCGAGGTCGACGCAGCAGTCACCAAATTATTGCCACCCAACCTGGTCGTCTTGAAGCCCGCACAGGCGCAGGACAGTGACGCGATCGTCGTCACTAAAGCGACCGCCGACAAGTACAAACTCACCTCGATCGCCGATCTGGCACGCAAGAAATAACATGCCGAAGAGGTCGCCACGACAGACTAGACGCCCAACCTCGAAGGGCAGTTGATAATCCAAGGCGAGATCGGGGTCTGGAGCCTGACGGCGTCAGGCCCCGATCTCTAGGCCGCCGGGCTGCGCGTTTGGTTGGGTGGTCGGCGCGCTCACTGTGCCCCGTGGGCCGTCGTACGAATGCGGGTCTGGCAGGGCAGCACCACGTGCTGGGCTGCGCGCAGGCGCCCAGTCCAACGGCCAGTGGCGACAAACCGGAAGCGCGTCACCCACATAGCTGATGGACTCCCTGACCGCGGAACCAATGCGCCGCTACGGCCAGCACACCTGCGACCCCGACCCGGTCGTCGTTGTGGCGATTGAGGGACGGCCTGCGCTACGCCATTCGGCCTGCAGAACCGCCGCCTGGGTCTGCTGCGGTGTTCCATTCACCGATCCCTGCCCGGTGACGATTCGTCAGTCAGGCTTTGCACTCGGCGGCAAGCTCACGCCGGTAGAACGTGCCTTGATTGCCGCCAATATCTGTGAGGTCGGCTGGGCTAACAGGAACGAACCCGGCCTTGGTCAGCACCTTCTGTGACGCGACGTTCTGGTGGGAGGTGGCCACTGTCAGTGCGCGCAGCCGGTAGTGCTCCGCTGCCAGCAGGCACATCTGTCACACGGTTGCTGTTGCCACTCCGCGCCCGGCGGTGTGGTCTGCCACTCGGTAGCCGAGCGTGGCGGTGGCCTCCGTGATGTTGTGGAGGTTGAACCGTCCGAGTACTGACCCGTCGTCGACGGGTAGGTAGAACGCGTTGATGCCGGCCTCCTGCTCGGTAAGCAGAATATTGTGCCGCTGCGCGAACTGGCGGTACGCCTGTGTCGTCACGCCGATCAGCTCGCCGCCCTCCGCACCGCCGCCTAAAACCGTCAACCGAGACCACGCCGAATCGCTCCCCATCCACGCCAACCCCCGGTGCCCAGATCCCCGCATCTCGCAACTGGCTCATTCCCGCTGGCCGGTCCGTGAGAGGTCAGCCTGCGCGGGAATCCTGGTGGAGCATCCCGGAGGCGCGAAAGCGGTTGCGCGCGGCAGGTGAGACTGTTGCGATGGCCCAGTGGCCGACCTGCATACTGACCGACTGATTTTGCACCCCATCGATACCGATGAGGCCGAACGCATCATCGCCGACCAACCGGGCCCACAAGACTCATGGGCCCACGACTTTCCCTTTGATGGCGACATCATCGGCGCCACGATGTTCTTGCGCGCGACCACCACGCACGGTGACCAACACCCTTTCGGTCACTACGTGATCATCCGATCCGCAGACGGCCTGGCGGTGGGCGGAACTGGATTCAAGGGTCAGCCGGAGGACGGAACAGTCGAGATCGGTTACGGGCTCGCTCCATCTGCCCGTGGGGAAGGTTTCGCCGCGGAGGCCGCACGGGCCCTCGTCGACCTCGCTGTCGAGGAGGGGATGTCGCGCGTCGTCGCCGACACAAATAAGGACAACACCGCCTCCCAACGGACCCTCGAGCACGCAGGCTTCACCAAGACCGGTGTCAACGGAGATCTCCTCCTCTACGAGCTCAACATCTGAACGCGCCACATTCGACGATGGCGTCTGCCCAAACGTGCACAGATTGCAGGACAGGACATCGGGCGAAACGCCGATGTCGGAGCACCCAAGCACGCCATCGGGGATACGGCATCCGAGGCATCACCTCACGGCCCAGTTGGTAGCCGATCCCCCGAGCGGTCATAGGCGCGTGGTCACGTCAGATGGATGCACTCGACGCCGGGAAGGTCGCCGAATTGTGCTCTGCGGTCGCTGCTAAGGACGACGCGACCGGTTGCGGCGGCAGTCGCGGCGATGATCAAATCGTGTGCACCTCGCGTGGTTCCTCCGCGATGCACGTGCGCGAGCAGCCTGCCGTGTTCTTCGGCGGTCGTCAGGTCGTATGACTCCACCGGCAGCGTGTCGAGAACTTGCAGCAAGAACTCGCGGCGACCTGCTCGTTGAGCCTCAGTGGCGAGTTCGACGCCCGTGGTGAGCTCGGCGACCGTGACCGCAGCTATAGCCAGGTCGTCATCGGGCCCGATCAGGTCGGCCAGTGCCCCGCGACCTCGTTCCGACAACACCAACACGCTGGTGTCGAGGATCAGTCTGCGGGCCACGCCGGAGCCTCAGAGACCACAGCCTCGCGAGCAGCAAGGACATCGGCCGCGAAATCTACGTCAACGCTGGCCGAGTCGAGCAACGTGGCTACTGCGGCGCCGTTGCCTGTCGTGGCTGGGCCGATGGTCGCTATCCGCCGTCCCCCGCGGGTCACCACGATCGTGTCCCCTCGCTCGACCTCATTCAGCAAGGCCGCGAATGAGCGGCTTGCCTCCGTCGCGGTCATCATCTTCATAAAATCAGATTGTCTGATTATCAGATGTCACGTGCCTTGGCCGCCGGTTCCTTGGCGTCGGCGTAGCCGCGAGGCGAACGGTTACGACGCCTGGCGGCCACGCGATCGAGGTGACCACCCGGGCTGCAAACCGTCCCGCAGGGGATCCTGTTACGGAACGCAGATCTCAATCCATAACCCGATCCCGGTGCCAACGGGGCATAGCCTCTCGTGCATGTCGATTCCCAAGCTGAGCCAGGTCAATCTCGCCGTGCGCGACATGGAGGCCATGGCCGACTTCTACGCGCGGCTCGGCCTGCCGCTGGCCGCTCGTCATCCAGCTTGGGCCGCCCATCACCGAAGCGCGACCAGCGACGAGGCACCCGACATCGAACTCGACAGCGTCGCGTTCACCTCTCAATGGAACGAAGGCTGGAACGGTAGCAGCGGCGTCGTGTTGGGATTTGAGCTGCCGGACCGCAGCGACGTCGACCGTCTCTATAGCAAACTGGTCACGGCCGGAGCCACGAGACAACAGCCTCCCTACGACGCCTTCTGGGGCGCACGCTTCGCAGTCGTGACCGATCCCGATGGCAACGCCGTCGCCTTGACCAGCCCGCCGGATCCGGGGCACATGAGCACCCCGCCACCACTTCCCGGTTGACAACAAGAGCAGCGACACCGTCCCGCTCGCCGATCCGCGAACGGCACGGGGTGACCCCTGCATGGGTTGCGCCTCGCACCGAAATCGTGCTCTAGGTCCATGCGAAGTGGTTCATGACCGTGGCGAGGCTGCGCCGCAGTTCGTCCCGCTGGGCGCTGGTCAGTGGAGCGACGTCGCTGTACGCCGCGACAAACACATTCCGATTTTCCGGGCTGGTCGGTCCCCAGTCGTGGTACCGAGTCCCAAGAAGGACCGCAGCCTTCGCCAGATCCGAAACCTTGCTCCGGCTGGTCAGTTCCTCAAAGTCGAGGATCGCAGTGATGCCCGGCCCGCCGTGCAGGATGTTGGCCGACCGGAAATCGCCGTGGACAAGTTGCTGATCTGGCAGTATTCGGCTGCCGCCGAATGGTCCTGGGTATGCCGCCAACGCTTCATGCAGCTTCGCCAGCATCCGACCAGCCGCCTCGACCTGTCCCGCGTCACCGACGTCGAGAAGATCGCCTTCAACAAACGGGTAGAGACCAAGCGAGAAGCCCTCGCGCTCAACGCGTAGCCGACCGTCACTCGCGGCGATCGGAGCCGCGACCGGAATACCTTCAGAGCGAAGCCACGCGACGACAGTGTCCACTTCGGCCAGCCGCGAATAACGCGCCGAGTCGACAGAGCACTTGGCCACGTCATGCAGGCCGTCGCCCGTCAGCCACGCGAGCAAGTTGCTGGCACTGATGACAAGGCGGTCGCATCGATCTATCCGACGAGCCCAAGCCGCTCCAAGCGTCTCTCCCAACCAGGAGACGGCGTGGTCGGCATTGGTAAAGCCGAAACGCGCAGTCAGGGTAGGACCGGGGTCGACCGACTCCCACAACATGGTGAGTTCGGTCTCGCTCGTCACCCGCGACAGTCAACCAGCCGTCCTGCCAGCCGCGCCCCTCCACAGGCCCCACTCATCGCGTTTCGCAAGACGAATCGGCCACCGGGACAGCGCAACCGTGGTGGGCCCAGACGGGCGTGCGGGCAAGGCTCAGCACGAAGGCAGGGTTTGGCCATTCGTCAGCTCTCACGCGGCGCCGCTCTGAACATGGCCAGCGCGCGAAGCGCAAGCAGCCAAATTAGCCCGCCGATGGTTGCTCCCACGGCGAGCAATGCGTACAGCTCCGCGACCGTCTGATCGTGCGGCAGCAGCGTGTCGTGAAAGGCGAACAGGGTTGGGCCCGTCAGGCAGGCAACCACCACTGCTGTCACGCCCGGCGACCGGTCATCCGACCGCGCAGCAACCACGCGCAGGTACCGCCCAACAATCACGACCAGCGCGAAAATGGCCATAGTCGGCAATAGGAACGAGAACAGAGCCAGTGCAGGCGGGTAACTCTCAAAGACGACCTTGGCGGCAACGAATGGCAGCGCTAGCACGCCCGCGATCAGCATTGAGGACCGTAGGGGCCGTGCCCGCACCCGGGTGAAAATGCGGAGGTCACCATCCTCACCAACCGGCCCGCGCATGGTCCTAAACACTTGAGCTTTCCCGAGACGCAAAGTCCCAGCGCGACTGTGTCGGCCAGCCAGTCGGGCTGCGATCCGGGATCGGATACCTGCTGCACGACACGTGACGCCGCGCGAAGGCGCACCCCCGCGGCCACCATGACCATGGTCCCTGCGAGAAGAACGATGACCTGCCCAAGCGTGGCAGCGTCCCAACTGGCACGGTGCAGTCGCAGAGCGACGGCCACCCATTCAGCTGCCTGGGTGGTCAGGCATACGCCCACGGCTACCCCGCACACCCGGAGCAGATCGACGATCCTGCGGGACGGGAGAGCCGAGTACCGCCGACACATCTGGGCGCGAGTTCCACCGAGAACAACCAGGACCGGCAGGACGACGAAATCAAGCGAGACCACAACGTCGTAGGGATCGTTCTGCCACGGCTGACGCAGATCCAAGGACGGAGTCTCTTTCGTGAACCAGGTGAGGAAGGCGAATACGCTCACCAGTGCCAGCGACAGGAACACCGCCGTTCCGGCGCGGCGACGAGCGGGATCGCCGACGACAAGCTCATGGCTGGGCACCAGACAAGCCTTCCAGACGAGGCAGGCGCCCGCTAGGCGAACCCGCCACGACACAAACTCCAGTCGTTCACCCCGCCCAAGCGGGCAATGCACCCGACAGTCCCGTTAGACCGGTTCGGTGAAATTCCCGATCAGCGGAGGCCACGCGGCCCTGCTCCAGCTCTTTGTGGTCCGATGATCGTCGGAACGAGTAGATACCACAGCTGGCTCGCCCCACGATCCTGCGGCGTTGCCACTCCTGACCCCGTTCCTTGCGGCGGACTCGCCAAGACCCCACGTGGGAATGCCCATTGGCATGGAAGCGCGTGCACCGGGCATCCACGCAGCTGGACCCCTTGCTGGACATCGATTGCGGCGAGCGTCTTATTTGTTCGCAGCCTTCTTGATGGTCGCTTTCTTGGTGGTCGCTTTCTTGGTGGTCGCTTTCTTGGTGGTCGCTTTCTTGGTGGTCGCTTTCTTGGCCGAGGCGGTCTTGGCAACCGAAGTCGTGGCCGTCTTGGCGGCAGCGGCTTTCGTAGAGGTTCCAGCCGCAGCTCTGCCGCCGGCATTCCCTGTCCTGGGAATCGATTTGGGGTCCGCCACTCCAGTCTTGAACGCCGCTCCCGGCTTGAACTTGGGGACTGAGGTCCGCTTGATCTTCACCGTCTCACCGGTACGAGGATTGCGGCCGGTACGTGCTGCGCGACCGATTTTTTCAAAGGTGCCGAACCCGGTGATTCCTACCTTGTTCCCCGTGGCCACCTCACGGATGATGATATCGAACACCCCCTCGACGGCATCCGTGGCGGCCTTCTTACTTCCGAGTCGAGCCTCCAGGCTTGATACGAGATCAGCTTTGTTCACGTGTACCCCTTCAGGGAATCCGGCCGGCTGCTCACCGATCCGGTCATGGCGTCGGACAGTCCGCCCGGCATGTCACGACCGTAGGACGACAAGGCCATGGAAACAAGCGTTATCGCCTCAATTCGTCTAAATAGCAACGTAATTGGCGGTCGATTCCAATGCAGACGCGTACTCGATCCAGAAATCGCTATGCAACGATTTGCCGAACTGCCATACACATCAACGTGATTCACGCAACAACCGGTCAATCACAGCAGCTGACAGAAGTTGATCAGCCAGCTAACTGAACCGTGGGCTTCCACGACGGGCGCCGCTGTTCGAACGATTCGACCGTGTCGGCGTGCCGCAATGTGAGGCTGATGTCGTCCAATCCCTCCAGTAGCCGCCATCGGATGTACTCATCGATCTCGAACCCGAAGACATGCTCACCGACGACGACGGTCCGCTCCCGCAGATCGACCGTGACCTGCATACCAGGCTCGTTGTCCAGCAGCTTCCAGATCAACTCGATGTCCTGCTGCTGCAGCTGGGCCGTCAGCAGGCCCGCCTTGCCGCAGTTGCCACGGAAGATGTCGGCGAAACGCGATGAGAGCACCACCCGGAAGCCGTAGTTCATCAGCGCCCAGACTGCGTGCTCGCGCGAGGATCCGGTGCCGAAGTCAGGCCCGGTGACCAGCACCGAACCCTTTGCGTACACGGGATTGTTGAGCACGAACGACGGATCGCCCCGCCACGCCGAGAACAAGCCGTCCTCGAACCCGGTGCGGGTCACCCGCTTCAGGTACTCCGCGGGGATGATCTGGTCGGTGTCGACGTTGCCGCGACGCAGTGGTACGCCGACGCCGGTGTGCTGAATGAAGGCATCCATGACGGGTCCTTTCTCAGACCGAGGTGGTAGTCAGGTCCGCGGGACTGGACAGCGTCCCACGGATGGCGGTGGCCGCAGCAACGAGCGGGCTGACCAGGTGCGTGCGCCCGCCCTTTCCCTGTCGGCCTTCGAAGTTGCGGTTGGAGGTTGAGGCTGCACGCTCGCCCACTGCGAGCTGATCGGGGTTCATCCCCAGGCACATCGAGCAGCCGGCGAGCCGCCATTCAGCGCCGGCCTCGACGAACACCCGGTCCAAGCCTTCGGACTCAGCCTGCAGCCGCACCCGCGCTGAACCCGGGACAACGAGCATCCGCACACCGTCCGCCACGTGCCGGCCCTTGATGACGTCGGCGGCGGCGCGCAGATCTTCGATCCGGCCGTTGGTACACGAGCCCAGAAAAACGGTCTGGACGGAAATGTCACGCAGCGCGGTGCCCGGAGTGAGCCCCATGTACTCGATAGCCCGCTCGGCGGCAGTCCGCTCGCCTTCGTCGACGATCAGCTCCGGGTCGGGAATGGCAGCCGACAACGGGAGTCCCTGCCCGGGGTTGGTTCCCCAGGTCACGAACGGTGTGAGCTCCCCCGCATCCAGGTCGACGACTGCGTCGAAAACGGCGTCGTCATCGCTCACGAGACCGCGCCAAGCGGCTACCGCGTCGTCCCAGTCAGTCCCCTCGGGCGCGTAGTCACGGCCTTTCAGGTACTCAAACGTGACATCGTCCGGAGCGATCATGCCCGCACGGGCGCCGCCCTCAATCGACATATTGCAGATCGTCATCCGCGCCTCCATCGACAACGCGCGGATTGCCGATCCGCGGTATTCGATGACGTGACCCTGGCCACCGCCGGTGCCGATCTTGGCGATCACCGCCAGGATGATGTCCTTGGCCGTCACGCCGGCACCCAAGGTGCCCTCGACGTTCACGGCCATCGTTCGAAACGGCTTCAGCGGGAGCGTTTGGGTCGCGAGCACATGCTCGACCTCGCTGGTGCCGATACCCATGCCCAACGCGCCGAAAGCGCCGTGCGTGGAGGTGTGGCTGTCGCCGCAGACAATAGTCATTCCGGGCTGCGTGATACCCAACTGTGGGCCGATGATGTGCACGATGCCCTGCTCGGCGTCGCCCATCGGGAACAGCCGTACCCCGAATTCGGCGCAGTTGCGACGAAGAGTTTGCACCTGGGTGAGGCTGACCGGGTCGATGATGGGGCCGGGTGTGGTCGGAACGTTGTGGTCCTCGGTGGCAATTGTCAGATCGGTGCGGCGGACACCGCGGCCTTCCAATCGAAGCCCGTCGAACGCCTGCGGACTGGTGACCTCGTGCAGAAGATGCAAGTCTATGTACAGGAGATCCGGTTCACCAGGTGCGCTGCGCACGATATGGTCCTGCCACACCTTTTCTGCCAGGGTGGTTCCCATCGCGTCCTCCTCGATCGTCTACGGGTTTTTCGCATGCCCTAGGGAGCAGCGTCTCGCTGCAGGTAAGGCGCTGAACTTGCGTCTCGCCGGTTGAGACGCCAGTATCAGCACATGGACAATTCTAGCGGTGTCGGCGTACTGGACAAGGCGGCCATCGTGCTCGCGGCCCTCGAGGCTGGTCCTTGCACTCTTGCTCAACTCGTTTCGCACACCGGTCTGGCCCGGCCAACGGCCCATCGACTGGCCGTAGCACTGGAACACCACCGGTTGGTAAGCCGCGATCTTCAAGGGCGGTTCGTGCTCGGTGCCCGCCTCGGCGAACTTGCCTCAGCTGCCGGTGAAGATCGCCTGCTCGCGGCAGCCGGGCCGGTGCTCGGAGCGTTGCGCGACCACACCAGTGAGAGCGCGCAGCTCTTCCGCAGACAGGGCGACCAGCGCATCTGTGTTGCCGCTGCAGACCGCCCCGTGGGCCTGCGCGACTCCGTTCCCGTCGGTTCCACCGTGACCATGCACGCGGGATCGGCCGCCCAGGTACTCCTCGCCTGGGAGGAACCGGACCGGCTGCACCGAGGGCTGCAGGGTGCGCGCTTCACCGCGACCATGCTGTCCGGCGTGCGCCGCCGCGGTTGGTCTCAAAGTGTCGCCGAGCGCGAGCCCGGCGTGGCGTCAGTGTCGGCGCCGGTCCGCAGTCCCTCCGGTCGGGTCATCGCAGCCGTGTCGATCTCCGGTCCGATCGAGCGCGTTTCACGCCAGCCCGGACGCATGCACGCCGCCACCGTGGTCGCCGGCGCGAACAAGTTGACAGAAGTATTGGCCCGAGCGCATGCCAGTCAGAACGCCGGAGCCCAACGCGCGGAGCAGTCCGCCTAGTACGCGCCGGACCACGTCGAGGCAGGACGGACCAGCAAAGAGCGGCCCACAGCCAAGGCTGAGAGCCGCTCTTTTACTACTTACGTAGCCCCGACGGGATTCGAACCCGCGCTACCGCCTTGAGAGGGCGGCGTGCTAGGCCGCTACACAACGGGGCCGCTGGGGTACTAGGACTCGAACCTAGACTAACTGGACCAGAACCAGTCGTGCTGCCAATTACACCATACCCCATGGAGGTATCACGCTCGCCGTCTGAACCGGAATTTCGCAGACGATCATGAACCGAACGCAGACTTTACTAGCTGGTCCAGATCGGCCCAAATCGAGCCAATCCACGACCACGGATTTCCCGCTAGTTCGGCAACGAGTAGCTCAGTTCGTAGGCGTGGGCGCCATCATCGTCGACAGCGATCGTGAACACACCGCTGATTTCCGCGAGCTCGCCGAGGCCGGTTCCGGGCACCACCTCGATCTGCTGGCGCAGCCCGCCGGAGTCCATGATTCCGAAGTGCTGCAGCGCGAAACCACCTGACCGGCCGTCCAGTTCAGCACTGACCATCTCGATGACGACGTACCCGGCGCTACCTGTGCTCGGGTCGCCCGAACCCAACATCTGGCCCCGCGAGGATCCATCGAGCGCACCGGTGAACGTCTTGTCGAACGTCCATCGGCCCACGCCGGGGGTGTCGTCGCCATCTCCCGGCGTCATGGCGATCTGGAAGGAACCGGTGGCGCTGTGGACATGCGTGTCACTCATCGGGTCAGCGTAGGACTACCCGGGTGCTCGCGGCGGCCAGATCAGAGCGAGTTGCGCAACCGGCGCAGACGTGCCAGGACCGAGGCCTTGCCGAGGATCTGCATCGACTCGAACAGCGGCGGTGAGATCCGTTGGCCCGACACTGCGGTACGCAGCGGACCGAACGCCAGCTTGGGCTTGACTCCCAGACTTTCCACGATCGCTTCACGCAGCGCAGCCTCGATACGGTCGTGCGTCCACTCGACGCCGCTGCCGTCCGGCAACCCGACCGAGCCGCTGATCGGTTCCAGTGCAGCGATTGCCGCGTCGAGCACCTGCTCTGCGCCGTCCTTCAGCTGCGCCCGCGCGTCGTCGGCGATGGGCAGGTCATCGTCGGCCGTATAGAACGGAGCGACCATCGGCGTCGCCTCGGTGAGCAGCACGATTCTCGTCTGCACGAGTTCGGCGACCTGCTGTAGACGGCCGAGCTCCGGCAGTGTCGGACTGCCTGAGAGCACTCCGTCGCGCTGCAGGAAAGGCAACAGGCGTGAGGCGAACTCATCGACGCCGAGTTCGCGCACATAGTGCCCGTTGAGCCAGCTGAGCTTGTCGAGGTTGAAAACCGAACCTGCCTTGTTGATTTTCGACCACTCGAATCTGGCACTGAACTCCTCGAACGTGAAGATCTCCCGTTCGGTGCCGTCCCCCTCCACGATGGGTGGGTACCCCTGAAGCGCAAGAAAGTTGACCAATGCCTCGGGTAGGTAACCCGCATCGCGGAACCAGGTGAGCTTGGCCCACGGGCTCTTGCGCTTGGAGATTTTCGCCTTCTTCTCATCGCGCAGCAACGGCATGTGCGCGAACGCCGGCGGGGTGAGCCCCAACCAACGATAGAGCAGCAGGTGCTTGGGCGTGCTGGAGATCCATTCCTGACCGCGCACGACGTGGCTGATGCCCATCTCGTGATCGTCGACGACGACCGCGAGGTGGTAGGTCGGGAACCCGTCGGCTTTCAAGATGACCTGGTCATCGGGGCGCGGTGCGCTCGTCTGCCCCATCACGAGGTCGTCCCAGGTCAATTGCACGTCGTCCGGAATGAACATCCGCAACACCGGAGTCTGGCTGTACCCGGGCAGCTCGGCGCGCTCGTCCTGGGTCTTGCCGTGGCACAGCCGGTCGTACCCGGTGGGCTGCTTGGTCTTCTGCTGCATCTCCCGCATGGCGCTCAGTCGTTCGCCGGAGCACCAGCACAGGTAAGCGTGGCCTTCGGCCAACAGCCGGTCCGCGTAAGGGCGATAAGTGTTCAGGCGCTCAGACTGCCGGTAGGGCGCGCACGGTCCCCCCACGTCCGGTCCTTCGTCCCAAGTCAGCCCGAGCCAGTGCAACGTGTCGTAGAGTTGCTGCTCGCTGTCCTCTTGGAACCGCGCCCTGTCGGTGTCCTCGACCCGCAGCAGGAAGCTGCCGCCCTGCTGACGGGCGAAAGCCAGATCGAACATTGCCATGTACGCAGTGCCCACATGGGGATCTCCGGTCGGCGAAGGAGCAACACGCAGGCGGACGGGGGCTTCGGCGGGGGTGGAAGTCATGGTGACTACCGATCTTAGTAGCGCCTACCCGGGCGCCTGATCAACCGGTGAGGACGATCGCAAGCGACTCCTGCATCCAGGTGAAGAAATCGTAGTAGGCCGCGAGCAGCATGTGCTCCCCGTCCTCGCCGGTACCCGCATCGACACCGTTGTGCAGCCGTTCGGCGTCCTCGTCGGTGTGCAGCCCGAGCCGTTCTCCCAACATGAGCCGAACGTCCCCGATTGCGATCATCAACGATCGCGCCTGACTCTGGTCCAGTTCGACCCGGGACCCGCCCTGAAATGACAGCGCATCGATCGCCGTCACGAGGTTCGCGGTCTTCGCCCGCCGGATATTGTTCTCGGCGAGCGCCCGAAAATCCCCGGCAAGGTCGCCGTCGTCGCGACTGGCATCGGGGAGCAACCGGCGCAGGGCGGGGTCGCGACCAGCGATCTCCTGGGCCGATGCCGGTTCGGTCCCCAGGCTGTCCAACAGATCTCGCAGCGGGTCACCGCTGGGTGCTGGATCATCCAGAGCGATGAGCTCGTGCACCTGAGAGAGCAGGGCGACGACGATCTGGCGCTCCTGGTCATCGAACCGGCCGACGAACCGCGATCCCTTTCGACGAAACGCGCGCGCCATCAGTCATCCTTCTGCAGGGTCGCCCAGAGTCCGTAGGTGTGCATCGCTTCGGTGTCGGACTCCATCTGCTCACGAGGACCGGAGGATACGACTGCACGGCCCTGTTCATGCACCGCAGTCATCAAGCGGACTGCCTTGTTCTCTGAGTACCCGAAGTGGGTGCGAAACACCCACGACACGTAGGACATCAGGTTGACGGGGTCGTTCCAGACGATGGTGACCCACGGCCGGTCCATCCCGACACGAGCATCCGCCTCGATGTCGGGATCGATGCCCGGCAGCGCGTGCTCAGGTGGGGCGACCGACATGCCCGCCAGCGTAGGCGCCCGGCGCGCGCACCCTGAAACTCCCCCGCATCACTCCCCTAGACTCACCGACTGTGACCCCGCCGACCGGCCTGCTGACAGATCAGTACGAGCTGACGATGGTGCAGGCGGCGCTCGCCGCAGGCACGGCGCATCGTCGCAGCGTGTTCGAGTTGTTCGCTCGCCGGCTGCCCGACGGCCGCCGGTATGGCGTGGTGGCCGGAACGGGGCGGCTGCTCGATGCCATAGCGGACTTCCGGTTCGGCGAGGAACAGCTCGCGTTCCTGCACGACAACGACGTCGTGGACGTCGCGACGCTGGCATGGCTGGCCGACTACCAGTTCTCCGGCACGATCACCGGTTACGCCGAAGGTGAGATCTACGTCCCGGGGTCCCCGGTTGTGGTGGTCGAGGCGAGTTTCGCGGAGGGCGTGATCCTGGAGACTCTCGCGCTTTCGATCCTCAACCACGACAGCGCCATTGCCGCTGCCGCAAGCAGAATGACGAGCGCAGCCGGTGACCGGCCGTGTATCGAGATGGGTTCGCGTCGCACCCACGAGCAGGCCGCCGTCGCGGCGGCGAGGGCGGCGTACGTCGCCGGGTTCA
>JAABUM010004200.1_pt1 | contig 16503 bp, 12 predicted proteins | sample 5559161 | NCBI WGS metagenome assembly JAABUM01 (sample SAMN10711868, study PRJNA513369) | rock metagenome | isolation source: Antarctica rocks | place: Antarctica: Victoria Land, Siegfried Peak nord | reverse complement strand
CGTTCGTCCAAGATCCCCGCCACGCGCGCGTAGCGCTCTTTGATCGCCTCTTCACCTGTCGTATCCATGTCGTCCAGTGTACGACAAGCCACCCTAACATCCCCTTTATTTACTGACGAGCCCTAAGCTAGACTTTGGCCAATTAGGCCGCGTAGCAGAGCATCTCGCTCAGGTGATCGACCAGGGCGCGGGGGACTTTAATGAGGTCGTCCTGGGGGGGCGACATGCAAAAAGTGGTTTTGGCCCACAAGGAGCGGCGCACGAGGGCGAGGGCGTCGGCGAACGTGGGGTCGTGCTTGGGGTACCAGGCCGCCTGCCGGACAGGGCACGCTCCGTCCGTGACTTGGTCATGGGCCAGGAGTGTGACGAAGGAGAACAAGCCGAGCAGGGCGGGCGTGACGCGGCGGATCGCCAGGTCCGACCACTGGCGCTGCGTCTCGACGCCGAGGTGGTCGCGGACCTCGTGGAACGTGACTTCCAGTTGCCAGCGCAAGACGAACCAGGCGACGATCTGCGCGGGGGTCGCCTCCTGGTCGGTGCAGAGCAGGGCCTGGGTGGGGAACGCGCCGCGGGGGTCGCGGATGAGGACCCAGCGGATGGGCACGGGGGGCTTGCCGCCGTGGTACCACAGCGCCGTCCCCGAGACGATCTCGCTGTCACGCGCGTCCTCCCCATACCAGCGCGGCACGGTCACCGTCGCCCACGCCGTCGCGGGATCGACGGCGCGCGCGGCCAGGTTGGGCAGGCGGTGCCCGACGCCGGGCGGGCGCCCCTGGTCGTGGGGCTGGCGCGGCGGGGGCGGGTCGAACAGGCGCGCGTCCAGGCGCAGCCGCGTGACGAGGGTGGCGACCTGCCGCGTGGCGGCGAGCAGCTCGATGACCGCGTCGTCCTGGTCGCCCACGACGACGAGGGGGCGGTCGGGGTACCAGCGGTGCAGCGTGCGGATCATCTGCTGGGCCCAGCGCGGCACGGCCTTGTGGCGCTGCCCGCGCTCCTCGGCGTAGCGCGCGGAGGGCGCGAGGGCGGTGAGGAACGGCAACGCCCACGTCCAGTTGGCCCAGGGGATGGGCACCAGCAGCATCATGCTCACCCAGCGCAGGGCGCGCACTTTGACGAAATGGCTGCGCGAGGAGCGCACCGGGTCGCGATAGATGCCGGCCGCCGCGATCTGAGGGCCGCGTCGCCGCTCCAGCGTCACGTCGATGCCGACGACAAGCGGCCCCGTCGGCGCGAAGGCCGCGACGAGCAGGCCGAGCAGGATGCGGCTGGCGCGCAGGCTCGACCACGCGTCGCGATTGAGCACGCGGTGGTACGTGGAGAAGGCGGCGCACCGGCCCAACCCCATCACGCGCAAGGTCGAGCTCACCATGCGCCGACCGGGGGCCAGGATCGCCCCGCCGACCAAGGTCGGCACGTGCCGCCAGACGCGGCGCGAGAAGACTGGCGCGAAAGGATCAAGCCGGGTCATAATGGATGTGGGCAGACGAAGCATGGCGCACCTCTTTTCGCAGGAGTAGGTCGTTCGCTTCGTCTGCCTGCATCCCCCATGCCCGCCCCAATTGGCCAAAGTCTAGCTTAGCGCACATCCGGACTTAGCATCTGCACAACCGACTGCGGCGCGAGCCGGCCGAGGACAAATTAGGGTGACCCGCGGCGACGACATGCGGCTCAGGAGTGGAGGTTTACGGTATCTATGTTTATCATTTTGCTAATCGCCGCGGCGCTCCTCGCGCTATATGCCGCCTACGAGCTTGCTCCATCGCGGTGGGCCACGATCACGGGCGCGCTGCGCGGGCGCGCTGCAGCATCCGCCCCACCCAGACCGCGGGTACTGGCGCAGCCCGGGGACGCGAGGGATGGCGCCCTCGGCATACAGGGCCTCACCACGCGCGCGCTCGAGCGGCGCGCGTCGGGCGCGCGCGAGATGGAGCGACCGACCCGTCGACGCGCGTTGCTCGTGACGTTCTGCGCCGTCGTCCTCCTTTTTGCCGCCGATACGCTCTTCGCGGAGCGCACGCCCGTGCACCTGCGGCTAGTCTCCTCGGGCAGGCAGGCCACGCTCTCGATCGACGGTGAATCTCACGCGCTCGTGTGGCCCATGCCGCCCACACGAATCACGCTGACATCGAACGACCCAGGTCTCCGGGAGTGGGGCATCGACGGATCGCAGTCCCTCACGACCTCAATCGCCAATCTCGATCCGACCTACCTGCGCAACGTTGCGGACACTCCATATATCAAGCTGGATCGTTGGTTGCGTGGCGAGGACGGCTACGACGCATGGCGCAATCTTCGTCTCGACAACCCAACGAATGGGACCGTAGCGATGCCCAACGCCGCCCAGGCTGCGGGCGGCATCGCGATCGGGCGGGCGTTCGCCTTCGATGGCGACGTCTATCGCATTGAGCAACCTGTGTCGATACAATTTGCCTTCTCATCAGGTGCCTATACGCTGCGCCTCGACCGTGCCAACCGCGCCATCTCCATCAGCAATACTCCGACGACAGGGGCGACCACCACCGTGACGCAATGGTACTTCCCGACTAATCCCTGGCCGGCCCTCGCAATCAATATACGCACGCTGACCTACGGCGTCGCCTGGGCGGCCTTGTTGCTCGTGCTGGCCGTCAGCCTCGGCGCGTTGCTCCCGGCGTACGATGGCAATCGCCTCTCAAGGGTGTGGGCGCGAGGCCGTCCGGCATCATCGGTTGTTTCCCTCGCCGCGCTGACGGTCTCGCTCTGCCTGGCGCTGTACGTCGCGCTCGGCGAATACAACGGCATGCCGCACATCTTCGACGCGCAGGCCTACTTCTTCCAGGCGAAGATCCTGGCCTTGGGCCGCCTGTCTATCCCCGTGCCGCCGCTCGCCGACTCGTTCCCCATGCCGTTCTTCGGGGCCGTGAACGGCCAGTGGGCCGCGCAGTACGGCCCGGGGACGGCGTTGACCCTCGTCCCGGGCATGCTCCTGGGCCTACCCTGGCTCACGCAGCCACTGCTGGCCGTCGGGACGCTCGCACTAATTGGGGCGATCGGGCGGCGGCTCTACGGCCCCTGGGTCGCCGCGGTCTCTATCGTCCTTGGGGCCCTCTCGCCTTTCTTCCTGTTCCAGGTTGGCACATACTTCAGCCACATTCAGGCGGCGTTCTTCATCACCCTCGCGTACTATCTGCTCGTGCGCGGCGATTGGGGTCGCTTGCTCTGGCCGACGGCTGGGGCCGGCGCGTCTCTAGGCATGGCCTTCTTGTGCCGCGAGATCAGCGCCTTGCTGGTCGCCGTGCCCTTCACCATCTGCCTTGTCGTCCATCTGTGGGGCCGGCGTCGCGGGTGGCGCAGTCTCGCCGCGCCCGCCTTGGCATGGGGTGGCGCAGGCGCCTTTACGGGGGGGGTGTACCTCCTGTATAACTGGGGGATCACCGGCAATCCCTTGCTATCACCACGCGGGGTGATCAACCAGTCGGACACATATGGCTTCGGAGCCGGTCACGGTTGGTGGGGTATGCACACGCTCGCCGCCGCGCTAACGAACACGGACCAGCTACTCACGGGCTTAACGCTTGACCTGTTCGGTTGGCCTTATTACATGGCTCTGGCCGTACCACTACTGCCGTTTGTCCTGGCACGAGCAAATAGATGGGACGCACTCAATGCCTCCATAGCGGTGAGCGTGATCGTCGGCATGATGGGCTACTTCTACCACGGTATCGCCATCGGTCCGCGCTACTACTTCGAGGCGGTACCCGCCTTGCTGCTGCTCGCGGCGCGCGGCGTGCAAACGTTGGGGGATGCGGCGGGCGGCGTTCTCACGTTGATGCGGCGCTCCCACCTCGCGGGTCCCCTAGCGGCGAGTATCATCCTCGTTACTTTTGTCGCGCCCGATGTACTCTTCTATCTGCCGCGTCACGTCGCGTTGTACCGCAACTTCACCGCCATGGCCTGGATGCCCAACCTGCAGCTGTCGCGCGTGTACGCGGGCGCGCCACAGCACGCGATCGTCGTGACCGGCGATTCCTACCTCTTCTCCAACGTTCTGGCCGCGCTAAATAGCCCGGCAACCCTGGCGGCCCCGGGCGCGACGAGGGGTACCGTGTGGGCGCTGGCCTCGACGCCCGAGCGTTACGACGCGTTGCGCGCCGCGTTCCCGCGCCGGCGCCTGTTCATCCTGCAAACCGATGGGACAACGGTGCGTTACCAGCCCTACGGGGTCGGATAGACGCCCAAACGCACGGAGGATAACGACGAGGCATCATGGATTTGTTATTGCTCTTCGCCGCGACGACTGCGCTCGCCCTCTATGCCTGGGTCTCCCTCGCGCCCGATGGCGCGCGCGGCGCCTACACCCGGTTCTTCGGCCCTCTCGCGGGACGGCGCGTGGACTCATCCTCGCCACAGGCCACGGTGACCTCGCGTGCCCGCGCCAGCGTGAAAGCGCCCCCCGCATTATCGGACAACGTGGACGGTGCGGCCGAGCGCACGGGACCAGGTACAGGCAGGGGATGGCGTCGGGGTGCGTGGACACTGCTGGCGACCGAGCCGATCCCGGCTCTTAGGGAGCGAACCGCCCTTACGCGCGGCCTCTTGCTATCGTACGGATGCGGGATTGCCGCCAGTCTCTTCTGCGCGGCTATGAGCGCACAAACCGTAGCGGCCCAACCGCTCGCCGCGCAAACGTGGTGGTTTAGCGCGCTCGCGATTCTCGTGGCCGCGGTAGTTTTGCCCCGATGGAAAGAGTATCCCGCGCACATGCGCACCGCGCTCTCGCACATCCCGACGTTCGATGTCGCCGCTATCGCGGCCCTTTGCCTCGCCTCCCTGCTGCTACGCCTGCCCAAGCTGGACACCTTGATACCATTTGTCCATGGGGATGAGGCGGCGTGCGGTATTTACGGCCGTCTCTTCAACAACGGCCATGCGCCCTTACTCTCGATCGGCTGGTACGGCCTACCGATGCTTTCGTATGCCATCCCGGGACTTGGGCTGCGGTTGTTCGGTGACACGCTGCATGGGCTCCGGCTCACCAACGTCTGCATCGGCACATGCGGGATCGTGCTGACGTATCTCCTCGGGCGCGAGATCTTCGGACGTAGGGCTGCGCTGCTGGCAGGCGCGACCCTGACGCTCGCCTTCCTCGACATCGATCTGAGCCGTGACGGTATCCACTATATCCAGGCGCCCACCGCCATCACGCTCTCGCTCTACCTCCTCGCCCGCTGGCTCCGTCGCGGCGGCGTGGTCATGCCGCTATTGGGGGGGATGAGCCTCGCCATCAGCTTGCAGGTCTATTTCTCGGCCCGTATCGTCTTTCCCATCGTCATCGCCCTCCTCCTGCTCGTCGCCCTATTCGACCCGGCCCTACGCCGCGTGCGTCTGCACGGGGTCCCCTGGGTTGTCTTGGGCTGCGTTATCGCTGTCCTCCCGCTCATCGCGCTGTTCAGGGCGAACCCTGGCTCCTTCGCGGAGCGCCAGGATCAGGTCAGCATCCTCAAGGCCCTGCCGGACCCGGCGGCCCTGGCGGCCCTGGGATACAGCGGGCAAAGCGCGCTAACCATCATCTGGACACAGGTTGTCGCGACACTATCAACGTTCTACGGTCGGGGCGACGCTTCTACACAAATCGGGTGGACCGGGAGCATGATCGATACGGTAAGCGCCCTTCTGCTGCCGTTCGCGCTCGCGCTCTGCATCGCGCGCGCGCGGCGCTGGCCCTACGCCCTCTGCCTGCTCTGGTTCTGCGCGGTGCTCGCCGCGGGCATCCTCACCATTGACCCGCCGTGGTGGCCGCGCCTCATGGCCATGCTCCCAGCGATTGCGCTCATGCTGGGTGCGACGCTGGACGCGGCCACCGGGTGGGCCGCGCGCCGGACAGGGAGGCCCCTGGGCGCCCTCGCCGGGCTCGCCGTCCTGCTGGCCATGGTCGCCATCGTCAACATGCGGGTGATGTTCGTCGAGTATCCGGCGGCGTCACAGTCGGTCCCGCGGCGAGAATCGACGATTGTCGGCTTGTTCCTCGCGCGCGTGCAGGGGGCCGGCCAAACGGTCCTCGTGTCCGATGGGTTCTTCGATCTACAATACGAGCCAATCAAGTTCCTCGCCCCCCGCGCCGATGGGTGCACCGTGCAGCCGAACCAAACGCTCTCCGCGTGCGCGGCCGTGCCGTCCCCGCGCGTCTACATTTTCCTACCTGGCCGGGTGAAAGATCTCCAAACGGTCAGGCAGGCGCGACCCGGCGGACGCGTTGTATCGCTCGGTGACGCGTCCGTTCCGATGTTCGCTTATCTGCCTCCGCCATCTTAACGCGCGCCACCGCCAGGACCGTGCGCGAGCGGATGGCTCCTCGTTCGACGCGCCGGCCTCTCTCGCGTCGCGATCGCGCTACAATCTCATGTGCGACTACGTATACACAAGGCCTGTAGTATTTTCTCCCGCCTTGCTGAGACATACATCCCATCGTACAATCAGTCGAAAGGTAGCGAGGTGGCAATCGTGGCTTCTTTTCTCATTTGGCTCGTCGTGGTCGAGCTGCTTGGTCTCGCGGCGCTGCCGCTGACGCTGGCCGTGTTGCCGCGCCTGGCCGATCGCGGCTACGGCCTGGTCAAGCTCGTCGGCATCCTCGCGGTCACCTACCTCAACTATCTCCTGGGCAGCCTTGCCGGGTGGGGCAACAACGCGCCCGCCCTCGCCGCCGGCGCGGTCCTCCTCTGCGCCGGTGGCCTGGCGCTGCTGCGCCCCGAGCTACGCGCGCTGCCCTCCTGGTTCCGCCGGCGCCGCGCGGCGATCCTGGCCGAGGAGGGCCTCTTCCTGCTGCTGTTCGCCGCCTGGGCGCTGGTGCGCGCGGCGCACCCGGGCATCCTCTCGACCGAGAAGCCGATGGACCTGGCCATGATGACGGCGTCGCACAAGGCGGCCTCGTTCCCGCCCTACGACCCCTGGCTCGCCGGGACGACGATCAACTACTACTACGGCGGCTACCTCGCCGTCGGCACCCTCGTCACGCTGACGGGCGTCGCCGCGCCGGTCGGCTACAACCTCGCCCTGGCGCTCCTGTTCGCCCTCGTAGGCAGCGCCGCCTACTCCGTCGCCTACGGCCTGACCCGCAACGCGCGCTGGGCCGTCCTCGGACCCGTCTTCGCGCTTCTGATCGGCAACCTCAACGCGCTGTCCCAATACCTCGCCAAGGGCACGGCGACCTTCGGCTTCTTCAACGCCTCGCGCGTCGTCGAGCCTTCCAACCCGCTGTGCGGTACCCCCACCGGCCCGTGCACGATCACCGAGTTCCCGGCCTTCAGCTTCCTGCTGGGCGACCTGCACCCGCACGTGATCGCGCTGCCGTTCACGATCCTGGCTATCGGGGTCGCGCTGAACCTGGCGCTGGCCCCCGCCGCGGGCTGGGACGCCCTCGCGCGGACGGATGCGCTACGGGTCGCGACCATGGTATTCACGGCCCTGAGCGCGGGCGCGCTCTATTTCATGAACTCGTGGGACTGGCCGACCTACCTGCTGCTGATCGGCGCCGCGCTGCTCGTGCCCGGCCTCGTTTCGCTCGACCGGCGCGCGCTCGCCGAGGGGGTCGGGGTGGCGGTCGGCGTCGCGCTGCTGAGCTACGTGCTCTACGCCTCGTTCCACCGCGACTTCAAGCCGCAGTACAACTCGTTCGGCGTCCAGCTGCACGGGTCGCCCGCGAACGATGTCTTCACCATGTTCGGGCTCTTCCTGCTCCCCGTGGCCGCTTTCATCATCGGCCAACTCCCGCGCGGCGGACGGCGCGCCGCCGCCGGGGTACCGGCCCCTCGGGAGGCAACGGCCTCCGTCGCGGTCCCCGTCGCCGCCGGCGGCGGCGCCTCCCGAGGGGCCGCGGCGCGGGGCGGCGACCGCTCGTCGACGGCGGTGCTGGAGCGCGAACCGGACGGCGCCGGCGAGCCGGGCATCGACGATACCGGCGATGACCTGCCGGAGTTGCCCCGCCTGCCCATGCCTTCGTTCGGGGCGCTCGGCCCCTGGGCGCCCCTGCTCGTGGTCGCGGCGCTGGGGCTGTCTCTCCTGCTGGGCGTCGGCGCAGGGCTGGGCACGGCCGGCCTGTTGCTGCCGTTCCTCGGCGCGGCCCTCTACCTCGCCACGCGCGAGGCGCATCTGGGGGGCCGCGAGAACGCCTTTGCGCTGTTACTCTGCACGGGCGGCATCGGCCTGATCGTGCTGTGCGACGCCGTCTTCCTGAAGGATCTCTTCTGCGGCGCGGACGCCAGCGGGGCCTGCAGAGGGGGCCTGTACCGCATGAACACGGTCTTCAAGTTCTACTACCAGGCCTGGACGCTCCTGGCGCTCGGGGCGGCCTACGGGCTCTACGCCCTGTCCCAAAGGCTGCGCGGCGGCTGGCGGCGCTTCGTCGCGCCGGGCGGCGCCGTCGCGGTCGCCGCGTGCGGTGGTCTCTACCTCACGCTGTCGCTGTTCGCATCGGGGAGCGACCTCCTGAACACCTACACCAAGCCCGTCGCCGCCGCGGCGCCCACGCTCGACGGCGCGGCCTACCTGGACAGCTACAGCGGGCCGCCTATCTCGATCACCAACGCCATACCGGCCGACGCCGCCGCGATCCGCTGGCTCAATGCCAACGTCCACGGCCACCCGACCATCGCCGAGGCCGATCAGGTCGTCGACGACAAGGGCGCTCTCGTACCCCAGGACTACTGGCCCTTTCCAGGTTCCACGAATCAAGAACTCATGATGTCGCGCGTTTCGACCTTCACCGGGCTGCCCGCTATTCTGGGTTCGGGCGGCTCGCACGAGGGGCTGTGGCATAACACGCCCACCGACGACGTCGTCGGCGCGCGCTTCCGGGACCTGCAGACGCTCTATACGAGCGCCGATCCGACCACCATCAAGACGTTGCTCCAGAAATACAACGTGGGCTACCTCTACCTCGGCCAGATCGAGGCTTACACCTACTACGGCAACAGCCGCGAGCGCGTCGGGGCCGCCCTGGCGCGCTTCAAAAAGTTCGGCGCGGTGGTCTATAATGAAGGTGGCGTGACCATCCTGCGCACGACGCTCTAGAGGAACCTGTGACCGTGGCCGCAGGCCATCGGAGGACATTGCCCCTGACTCGCACCCCGCATATCCCGCGCACCCCACGCACCCCACGCACCCCCGCCGAGCGCCCGCGCACGGTCCCCACCGCGCCCGCCAGCGAGCGCGCCCTGCTCATCGGCATCGACCACGACACCCCTGACGCGACCTGGACGGTCGGGGACTCTCTCGCCGAGTTGGCGCAGCTCGCCGCGACCGCCGGCGCCGAGGTTCTCGGCGCCATGTATCAGCGGCTGCGCGAGCCTGTGTCCGCTACCTACCTCGGCAAAGGGAAGCTGGTGGAGGTGCGCGACCGCCTCGCCGCCCTCGACGCCGATACGGTCATCGCCGACGACGAGTTGTCCCCCGCGCAGCAGCGCCACCTCGAGGAGGCGCTCGACGCGCGGGTGCTCGATCGTACCGCCCTGATCCTGGACATCTTCGCGCGGCACGCGCGCACCCACGAGGGCGCGCTGCAGGTCGAGTTGGCCCAACTCGAGTACCGGCTGCCGCGCCTGGCCGGCCGCGGGGAGGGCTACTCGCGCCTCGGCGCCGGCATCGGCACGCGCGGCCCCGGCGAGACCAAGCTGGAGAGCGACCGCCGGCGCATCAGGGGGCGCATCGCCGAGCTGCGCCGCGCCCTCGAAGAGGTGCGCCGCCAGCGCAGCGTGCAGCGGCGCTGGCGCGGCCGCCAGGGCGTCCCCGTCGTGGCCATCGTGGGCTACACCAACGCGGGCAAGTCGACCCTGCTCAACAGGCTGACCGAGGCCGGCGCGCTCGCCGAGGACAAGCTCTTCGCCACGCTCGACCCCACCACGCGCACCCTGGCGCTGCCGCACCGCCAGCAGGCCCTGCTCACCGACACGGTGGGCTTCATCCAGAAGCTGCCCACCGACCTCGTCGCGGCCTTCAAGGCCACGCTGGAAGAGGTCAGCGAGGCCGACCTGCTGCTGCACGTGGTCGACGTATCGAGCCCGCACGCGCTGGCGCAGGCGCTCACCGTCTACGGCATCCTGGCCCAGTTGGGCGCCGAGGACAAGCGCGTGGTCACGGCCCTCAACAAATCTGAGCTGGTCGACGAGGACACGGTGGCGGACTACCTGGACGACTTCCCCAACCCGGTCGCGGTCTCGGCGGCCCGTGGCCTGAACCTGGAAGCGCTGCGCGAGCGCATCGCGGGCGTGCTGGCGGCGGATTTCCGGCCCGTCGAGGTGGTGCTGCCCTACGAGGCCAAAGACCTGCTCGACCTCTTCCACCTGCGCGGCGCCATCGACGACGAGGACTACCGGCCCGACGGCGCCCACATCCGCGGCCGCGTCCCGCCCGACGTGACGGGGGCGTTCCGGGCCTATCGCGTAGAGAGCTGAGACAGTGCTCGTGGATGCGTTACAGTTCAAGCCTTTCGCCGCCGTCAAGCTGTAAGGCGAGAGGCATCCTGAAAGAGTTAGACCGTTACGGACTTACGGACATCGTGCGCCAGCCTTTTTGTGCTATCGTATAGCTATCGGCAACTATTATCACCTTGGGCCACAAAACGGGCCGCGCGGGCGTAGTCGGGGTCGAGGTTATGCCGGAGTTCGTCGTTCGAGGCGGGGTTGCATCCGCCGTGACCTTGCAGAACGGTTACGGTGAGCACGATGACGTAGCAGGATTGTACGGGTTCTCCGTCCAATATCGCCCCGGACGCTCGATCCTTCAGCTCGCCAATGCCGGACAGTTCCCTCACCCTAAGATTAGCTACACTGTGGATGAGAGCCTGACCCAAACAGCGCAGTTGCTCGGATATGATGTTGCGTTCGTCAAAAGTCCGAGGGGCCGCTATCATCACACCTTGATGGCGTCGGTGTCTGCGACAGGAGAAACGATCCGCGTGCTCCCCGACGATCTGGCGGCAGCATTAAGCGGCAGCATTAAGTAGCTGCTTTCAGCAAATGCACAATCCCTTTCAAAGGTTGTAACGATGGATATTTTACGGATCGCCGTTGACTTCAACACGATGGCCATGGACATAAAGAGAAGGGTTCGCATCGGCCGGGAGGGCTCCGAGAAGAATCAAGAGTTGCTGCGCGCCTTGCGTCCAGGTTTGACAGTCATTCTTTATGAAGACGAGATGCAAGTGCGAGCTATCAGCGAGTACGACGCGAAGCGCAAAATATGGTTTGGTCGTCCAGACTGGTCTACCCGTAAGCTTCTGTATTCTGAGCCTGCAGCCGTTTCGGAAACAGCAACATCCATAGGCCAGCAGGTCGAAACGACTACACGCGGGTAGAGTAGAGCATGTAGAGCGTAGGGCTTCAGCGGGATTCGGGCTAGACACCGCCATTAGGAGGGTTACTTCATGATCATAGATGCGCCCGCCGCGGGCACGGATAGAAACACGCACGCGAACGCGCTGCAGGCGGCCGACCCGGAGATATACGACATCATCAAGGGCGAGGAGCGCCGGCAGGTCGCGCACGTCGAGCTGATCGCCTCGGAGAACTACGCCAGCGCCGCCGTGCTCGAAGCGCAGGGCTCGGTGCTGACCAACAAGTACGCCGAGGGCTACCCCGGCCGCCGCTACTACGGCGGTTGCGAGTGGGTCGACTACGGCGAGACCTTGGCCATCGACCGCGCCATGCGCCTCTTCGAGGCCGAGCACGCCAACGTGCAGCCGCACAGCGGCTCGACCGCCAACATGGTCGCCTACGCCGCCCTGCTCAAGCCGGGCGACACCGTGCTCGGCATGAGCCTCGACCAGGGCGGCCATCTCACGCACGGCAGCCCCGTCAACTTCTCGGGCATGACCTACAATTTCGTCGCCTACGGCCTCGGCGAGGACGAGCGCATCGACTACGAGGCGGCGCGCCGCCTGGCGCACGAGCAGCGGCCGAAGGCCATCGTGGCCGGGGCCAGCGCCTACGCGCGGGTCATCGACTTCGCGCTGTTGCGCGACATAGCCGACGAGGTCGGCGCGTACCTCATCGTGGATATGGCGCACATCGCCGGGCTCGTCGCCGCGGGCGCGCACCCCAGCCCGATCCCGCACGCGCACGTCGTGACCACGACCACGCACAAGACCCTGCGTGGGCCGCGCGGCGGCCTGATCCTGTGCCAGGAGCAGTTCGCCAAGGCGATCGACAAGCTCGTCTTCCCCGGCATGCAGGGCGGTCCGCTCGAGCACGTCATCGCCGCCAAGGCCGTGGCCTTCCACGAGGCCCTGCAGCCCTCCTTCAAGGAGTACGGCGCGCGGGTCGTGCGCAACGCCGCCGCCCTGGCCGGCAGCCTCTCCGCGCACGGCCTGCGCATCGTGACGGGCGGGACCGACAACCACGTGATGCTGGTCGACCTGACCTCGACCGAACTCAGCGGCAAGAAGGCGCAATCACTCCTCGAGGATGTGCAGATCACCACGAACAAGAACGCCATCCCCAACGACCCACGCCCGCCCATGGTCACCAGCGGCCTGCGTCTCGGCTCGCCGGCCGCGACGACGCGCGGCTTCGGCGAGGCGGAGATGCGCGAGGTTGGCGAGTTGCTCGCGCGCATGCTGACCAACCCCGACGACGCGATCGTGCGCGAGGAGACAGAGATCGCCGTGGCCAGGCTCACGGCGCGCTTCCCCGTCCCAGGCATCACAACGTAGCGCCATAGCACGGCTTGGTTGAGCAGGCGCTATCAGGATGCGAAAATGCCGGCACGCCTATAGTGATGCGGGGAGAGGATAGCAAGACATGGTCGCGTTCGGACATGAAGGTGCGGCTACCCAACGCGCTGAGCGATCACGTCTATCCCGATGCCAGTGTAAGTTGCGACCCGCGCGACTTAGCCGACGACGAAGCCGAGAGCATCAGCTATCCCCGCCTCGTCGTAGAAGCGCTCTCAGACTCGACAGACAATTATACCGCGGCGCCAAGTTCGGCCTGTACCAAGGATGCGGGACATTTGTGGAGTACGTGTTAGTCGACACGCGGCGAGTCGGCGTCGAGGTTCGCGCGCGTCGGGGGTGGCGCCTGGCGAACGCACTCTTACGGCTCCGGCCAGGACGTGACGTTACAGAGTCTGAACCTTGTCATACCCCTCGCGGACTTTACGAGGGCACTGCGCTTGCACAGACCTTTTAAGGTCCGTGTCCTGCCCCCTTCCTTCAGGGCCAAGCCCCCTCACAATCGTGGGGCGCGCCCCCAGACGCCCAGACGACTAACCCCTAGCCATTCGGCGTCGATTTTGCTAGAATAAGTGCAGGCGCGGGGAGAGGTCGCATAGAGGCCTAGTGCGCTGGTTTGCTAAACCGGTAAGGGAGTTTTCCCTTCGAGGGTTCGAATCCCTCCCTCTCCGCCACACGAGAACGGGGCGTCAGGCTGTAGTCTGACGCCCCGTTCTCGTGTGGCGGAGAGGGAGGGTTATGCCCCCGCGGCCGGCCCCGCCTGGCTCTCGCCCAGCTCGACGTAGAGGAGTGGCTGGCCGGCCTCGACGAGCGCGCCGCTCTCGACGGCGGCCTCGCGCACCGTGCCGGTTATGTCGGCCGTGACCTCGTTGAACATCTTCATGGTCTCGATCAGGCCCACGATCGAGTCGGCCTCGACGTGGCCGCCCACGCGGACGTACAACTCCTCGTCGGGCAAGGGCCGGGCGTAAAAGATGCCCGTGAGCGGGGCCACGACCGCGCGCCAGCCGGCCGGACGCCCCATGTCCTCGACCGCCGCCACGGTCGAGGGGATCGTCGTCGCCACGGCGCCGGGCGCGCGGCGCAGCGCCACCCGCAGGTCGCCCTGGCGCAACTCAAGGCGCGTGATCGCGGTCCCCTCAAGGTCTCGCGTCAGTCCACGCACCAGCGCGGCGTAGTCGTCGCCCTCGACCTCGACCGGCCGCGTATCGCGCGCGTGGTCGTCATGATCCTCGTGGTCGTCGATCACAGCCATTGCTCCCGGCGGCGCGCGAAGACTACGCTGGCGTTGTGGCCGCCGAAGCCCAGTGAATTCGACATCACGGCCCCGATAGAGGAAACCTCGCGGGCGCTGTTCGGAATGTAGTCGAGGTCGCACTCCGGGTCGGGCTCACGCAGATTGATCGTCGGCGGCAGCGTGCCCGTGTGCAGGGCCATGATGGCGTAGGCGGCCTCGATGGCCCCGCCGGCGCCGAGCGTGTGCCCCGTCGCGCCCTTGGTCGAGCTGATCGGCAAGCGGGCGGCGCCGTCCGCCCCCTCGCCGAACACAGCCTTGATCGCGGCCGTTTCGAGCCGGTCGTTGGCCGGCGTGGAGGTACCGTGGGCGTTGAGGTAGCCGATGGCGGCGGGCGCGAGCCCGGCGCCCTGGAGGGCCAGGCGCATGGCGCGCGCGGCGCCCTCGCCACCCGGGGCCGGCTCCACGATGTGGTGCGCGTCGGCGGTCGCGCCATAGCCCGCGACCACGGCCAGGATCGGCGCGCCGCGCGCCAGGGCTATGTCCTCGCGCTCCAGCAGCAGGATACCCGCGCCCTCGGCGATGACGAAGCCGTCGCGCATGCGGTCGAAGGGACGGCTGGCGCGACCGGGGTCGTCGTTGCGCGTGGAGAGCGCGCCCATGCTGGCGTAGCCGGCCACGGCTGCGCGACTGATCGGCGCCTCGCTGCCCCCTGCCAGGATGGCGTCGGCGTCGCCGCGCCGGATGATCGCCGCGGCCTCGCCGATGGCATGCGCGCCGGTAGCGCAGGCCGACACGGGAGCCCAGTTGACGCCTTTGGCGCCGAGCAGGATCGAGACCTGCCCGGCGGCGAGGTCGGCCAGCATCATCGGCACGAAGAAGGGACTGACGCGCGTGGGACCGCGGGTGTGCAGGGCCTCGTAGGCGTCGTCGAGCGCGGCCATCCCGCCCATCGCTGAGCCCACGATGACCCCCACGCGCTCGGCGTTTTCTTTAGTTATGTCGAAATGGGCCGACGAGAGCGCCTCTCGCGCGGCGGCAACGGCGAACTGCGCGAAGCGGTCCATGCGCCTGGCTTCCTTGCGGTCCATGTAGCCTGTCGGGTCGAAATCGGGCGCCTCGCCCGCGACCTGGCTCTCGAACAGGGCAGGGTCGAAGCGCGTGATGCGGCCCGTACCGCCCTCACCGGCGACCAAACGCCGCCAGTTCTGCTCCATCCCGACGCCCAGCGCGCTAACCACGCCGAGGCCCGTCACCACGACGCGGCCCACATTCTGACCGGCCATATCCCTCCCCGTCGGTCCCATGCCCGCATTTGGCGGCGCACCTTCCATTGTAACCTACGGGACGATCAGCCCTGGAGGGAAAACGAAAGCCCGTCAGGTAGAGCGCGTACGCGGCCTTGGTGTCATCGGACATCCAGCGCGGGTATTTCGTGAGATCCACCATAGCCAACGGGTCATCCACCATAGCCAACGGGTCATCCATCAACAGCCAACGGGTCATCCATCAACTTATACTCGACCAGACCGCGATACAAGCAGGCGTCATTCAACGATATAGTACAAGCTAAGACATGGTTCAAAGTTCACAGAGGCTTGTGTGGGGAGCTAGACTATGGTCGCACAGATTATCGCGCTGGGGCCGGAGTTCGATACGTTCCAGGATGATACCGAGGAGACGCTCGTGGGATCTTCTTTGCACCAGGCGGCCATCACATCACTCTATGGGAACCTTATCCTCTGCGGACCGTACCGTGGTCTGCCCTGGTTTGTCGGCAATCAGACCGAACTCGTCATTCCGCGCCAGGGCAATACTCGTCCGCTCAAAGCCAGCCCCGACATCTGCGTGCATCCGACCCTGACCAATGCGTCGCGCAGTTCGCTGATCCTGGCCGTCGATGGCCCGCCGGCGCTTGCTATCGAGGTTGCCAGCCCTTCGACAGCGCTCACGAACGACACGAACCTTGTCGACCCGGGGGGCAAGCCGAGCGTATACTGGGCGATAGGAATCAGGGAATACCTCGTCTTCGATCCTACAGGAGATATCTTGGGGGCGCACGTCTGGGCGCGGCGCGCCGGCGTGTCCGGCTTGACTTCCTGGGACCCCGACTCTAACGGGCACTGGACGAGTACGACGTTGGGCGTGTCGTTCGAGCCACGGGGAACGCTCCTGCGCGTCTACAATCAGGAAGGCAACCTCGTGCCCATCGTCACCGAATTCGCCGACATCCTGGCCGATCGCGATCGCCAACTCGAAGAGCGCGACCAGCGCCTGTCGGCCCTCGAGGCGGAGTTACGCGGACTGCGCGGGGACGCATAAGTCAGGGGCTCGCCACGCTCTCGTCCAGACTCCGCTACGCGTTCGCAGCCGTGGCTCCGCCATGCGTTGAATGCGGGCGGAGGCATGAACAACCCTATAGCCTCTTGACGCGCGCCGCGTCCCCTCGTACCATACGGGCAGGGCCAAAACGAGTAGTAGATGGAGGGAGTGTACCTTTTGTCAGAGGCGACCCAACCGACCCCGCCGACCCCGCCGACCCCGCCGACCCCGCCGACCCCGACGG
>JAABUM010004199.1_pt1 | contig 16503 bp, 16 predicted proteins | sample 5559161 | NCBI WGS metagenome assembly JAABUM01 (sample SAMN10711868, study PRJNA513369) | rock metagenome | isolation source: Antarctica rocks | place: Antarctica: Victoria Land, Siegfried Peak nord | reverse complement strand
GCAAGACCTACGATTTGCTAGAGTCGCCGCTGTTTGCGGCGGCGGGCATGGATGATCTCCGGGCGGATATGCAGGCCGGACGGGTGGAGCAGCTGCTTGTTCTCGACTGCAATGCGGTGTTCACCTCACCGGGCTTCGGGCAGGCGATGGCGCGTGTGCCCTTCAGCATCAGCACGTCCACCACGAGAGACGAGACCGGGGCCGCCGCCACTTGGTTCGTGCCGCTCGCACATCCGTTTGAGGCCTGGGGCGACGCGCGGGCGCATGACGGCACGGTTACGGTGCTGCAGCCGCAATCGCTGCCATTGCACGGCGGCTGGAACGCGCTGAACGTGCTTGGGCTGTTCGCCGGCAGTGCGCCCACCAATCCCCTCGCAGCCGTGCAAGCGACCTGGCACGACCGCCTCGCCGACCCCGATGCATGGCGTCGCGCGCTGGCGTCCGGGGTGGTTCCGGATACTGCGAGCCCGACCGTGAGCGCCCCCCTGCGGCCGGAAGCAGCGCAGGCGCGTCCGCCCGCCCTGGCGCCGCAACCGGTCAACGTGCTGTTCCGGCCCGACCCGCATCTGGGCGATGGGCGCTGGGCCAACAATCCGTGGCTGCAGGAGCTGCCGCGCCCGCACACGAAGCTGGTCTGGGACAACCCCCTGCTGGTGTCGCCGGAGCTGGCCGGCAAGCTCAAGGTCGGCAACGGCGACATGGTTGCCGCGGTCGCGGGGGACCAGCGGACGGAGCTGCCGGTCTGGATCGTGCCGGGCCAGGCGCCGGACGTGGCGGTGGCGCTGCTGGGCAACGGCCGCCGGGTCGTGGGTCCGGTGGGCACGGGGGCAGGGTTTGACCTTTATCCACTGCGTGCGGCCGCGGCCGGGCCGGACCCGTTGCAGGTGGTCCGCACGAGCGGCCACGTCCAGCTGGCGAGCACGGACCGGCATTACGGACTTAGGGCCGACACCAAGGACATCTTGCGCCGTCGCACGCTCGAGGAGTTCGAGGCGGGCAATCACGCGCAGGAGCCGAACAACCCGGACCCCAGGACGCTGCTCTACCGCCGCAAGCCGGAGGGCGAGGTGCAATGGGGCATGAGCGTTGACCTCAATGCCTGCATCGGCTGCAACGCATGCGTGGTGGCCTGCCAAGCGGAGAACAACGTGCCGGTCGTGGGTAAGGAAAGCGTGCTGCGTCAGCGCGAGATGCATTGGCTCCGCATCGACCGCTATGACATCGGTGAGGGCGACTCGGTCGATCCGGCGTTTCAGCCGGTCCTGTGCATGCATTGCGAGCAAGCACCCTGCGAAGTCGTCTGCCCGGTCGAGGCGACCCAGCACGACGAGGAGGGTCTGAACCTGATGGTGTACAACCGGTGCGTCGGCACCCGGTTCTGTTCCAACAACTGCCCCTACAAGGTTCGCCGGTTCAACTTCGCCAACTATGTCCACGAGGAAATGCGGCCGCCGATCGCACGCAACCCGGACGTGACCGCACGGACCCGCGGCGTAATGGAGAAGTGCACGTTCTGCGTGCAGCGGATCGTGGAAGCCCGCATCGCGCACGACCGCGACGGCGTCCCGGAGCGGACGAATACGGCCTGCGCGGCCGCCTGCCCGACCGGCGTGTTCACTTTCGGCGACCTGAACGACAAGGAAAGCGAGGTGGCCAAGCGCAAGCGGAGCCCGATCGACTACCCGCTGCTGCCGGGGGAGTCGACCTATCCGCGGGTGACCTACGAGGCGCGCATTCGCAACACGAACAAGGGGGCAAAGGCCTGATGCCCACGGTTGCCGACCTCGCCGCAGAGCTGAAGTCGCTCAAGGACCGGGCTGCCGGCGCCGACCGGCGGCAGCCTTTGATCGAGGAACTCGTGGCACCCGGCGAGACCCCGGCCACGGTCACCGACCGGATTTGCGAGATCGTGCTGCGGCCGCATACACCACTTTGGTGGTGGGGCAGCTTCGGCTTCGCGCTGGCCCTACTGGGGGTCGGGGCGATTTCGGTCGCGTGGCTGTTCGCGAACGGTATCGCCGTGTTCGGAAACGACTGGCCGGTGATGTGGGGCTTCCCGATCCTGCTCTATGTTTGGTGGATCGCCATCGCCTCGGGCGGAACCTTCGTTTCGGCGCTGTTTTTCCTGACCAAGTCGGAATGGCGCACCTCCACGAACCGGATCGCCGAGACCATGATGGTCTGCGCAATCGCGTCGGCTGGCGTGTACCCGATCCTGCATCTGGGGCGGCCCTGGTTCGCCTATTGGCTGTTCCCCTACCCGAATACCATGCAGCTTTGGCCGCAGTGGCGCAGTCCGCTCGTGTGGGATTTCTACGCGCTATTCACCTATGTCTGCACCGGCGTGATGTTCTGGTACCTGGGCCTGATCCCGGACCTTGCCTCGGTCCGCGACCGCGCCACGACACGATTCAAGCAGGTCTTCTACGGCGTGCTCGCGATGGGCTTTCGCGGGACGTCGCGGCAATGGCGGCACTTCCGCGCGGCGTATGGCGTGCTGGCGGCGATCATGGCGCCACTGGTCGTTTCCGTGCACAGCATCGTCGGCCTGGATTTCGCGGGCGGGCAATCGCCGGGCTGGCACTCCACGCAGTTCCCTCCCTTTTTCGTGTTCGGCGCCCTCCTGTCCGGCCTGGCGATGGTATTGGTGCTGCTAATCGCGCTCCGAAGCCTATACCGGCTGGGCATGTACATCACCGCCCGGCACTTCGACGTGTTCGGAAAGCTCATCCTCGCCTCGAGCATCGCCCTCGGGTACAGCTACGTGATGGACGCGTTCTCCACCTTCTACGGGCCGGAGCAAGCGGACCGGACCATGTTCATCGAGCGACTGTTCGGGATCTATTGGCCGGTCTATTGGGGCACGATCCTGCTGAACATCACGATCCCGCAGCTGCTCTGGTTCCGGCGCATCCGCCTGAACCAGCCGGCGCTGGTGCTAATCTCGTTCAGCGCGATGATCGGGATGATTTTCGAACGATACGAAATCGTAGTCACCAGCCTGCACCGGCCGCGCCTGCCGACGGCTTGGGGCGATTTCTTCGGCACGATCTGGGACTGGTCACTGTTCGCAGGCACGATCGGGCTGTTTCTCGCGCTGTTCCTGCTCGCAATCCGGCTGCTACCGGTCGTCTCCATCGCCGAGATGCGTAAACTGCTGGCGACGGGGCAATCGTCGTGATCCTGGCCCGGTTCCGCGATCTCGATGCGTTGCGGGACGCCGTATCGCGCATGCGCGATACGGGCTGCGAGCGCCTCGTCAGCTACACGCCGTTCGAGCCGCCCGAGGAGGGCACGGCGGCGGAGGCGTCGATGCTGCCGCTGTTGATCCTGTTGGGCGGATTGGCCGGCGGGATCGGCTTCTTCCTGTTGCAGGCCTATTCGGACGTCTGGGCCTATCCGATGAATGTCGGCGGGCGGCCTAACTTTTCCTGGCCCTCCTATATCCCGAACGCATTCGAGGTCGGCGTGCTCTGCGCTGTGACGACCGGGTTCGTCGGCTTCCTGATCGCGGCCGGGCTGCCCCGGCTCTACGAGCCGGTGGACCGGTTCTTCATGTTCGGCGAGGCGAGCCGCGACGGGTACTTCCTGCTCGTGGAGACTGCGGAGCCGGCCCGGCACCGCGCCCTGATCGAGACCCTGCATCCGCTCCGGGTCGAGGAGATGGCCTGATGCGCCGGGCCGTCCCGCTACTTTTCCTGCTGCTCGCTGCAGGCTGCGACGACGCTTCCATGTCGCACCAGCCGAAGCTGCCGGGCTTCGCCAGCGCAAAGGTCGGACCCGGGCCGGTCCCGGCAGATACTGTGAAGTGGCGCGAGCAGCCGGAACAGGCTCCGCCGCTCACGCTGGCGCTGATCCAGCGCGGGCAGGACCGGTTCCGCAGCTTCTGCACGCCCTGTCATTCCGAGCTCGGCGACGGCAACGGCATGGTCGTCCAACGCGGCTTCTCGCCGCCACCCTCCTACCACATCGCCCGGCTGCGCGACGCGCCGACCCGGCATTTCTTCGAAGTCATCACCCATGGCTACGGCGCCATGTACCCCTTCGACTACCGCGTCCCCCCGAACGACCGCTGGGCGATTGCCGCCTATATCCGCGCGCTCCAGCGCAGCACGGCGGGGAAGGCGGAGGAGCTTTCTCCCGAACAGCGGTCCGCGCTTTCGCAGCAGGCGAGCCGGTGATGCGGACGATCGTCGTTCTGCTGGTCCTCGGCGCGGCCGGGCTGGTCCTGGCGGTGCTGGGCTGGATCTTCGCGGCGGCGCTGTTCCCGCATGCCTGGCTCTCGGCCGTGTTCGTCGCACTCGGCTGGCCGCTCGGCAGCATCGCGCTGCTGTTGACCCACGCGCTCACCGGCGGGCGCTGGGGCGACGCGGTGCGGGTGCCGCTCCTGCTCGGGGTCGTGACCTTGCCAGTGGTGCTCGTTGCGTATGTGCCGGTCCCGTTCGTCTTTCTGGCGCTCTATCCGTGGGCGCACCACGACGTCGCGCAGCGGCTATACAATTCCTGGTACTTGAACGTCGAATTCTTTACCGGACGCGGTCTGATCTATCTTGTGGTTTGGCTTGGCCTTTCCTGGGTCGCGCTGCTGGGCGGGCTCGGGCGTGAGTCACTGCTCCGGCGATGGGCGCCGCCGGGGCTGATTCTGTTGGCGCTCACAACCAGCTTTGCCGCGACCGACGTCACCGCCTCGCTCGATCCCGAATACAATTCCAGCGTCTACGGCATGTTGACCGGGACCGGCATGGTGCTGTTCGCGCTCTCGATTGCGCTGCTGCTGGCAGTGCCGGCGGCACGAGGACAAGCGCGTGACGAGCTGGGCAAGCTGCTGCTCGCGCTCTGCATCCTTTGGGCCTATCTGGATTTCGTGCAGATGCTCGTGATCTGGTCGAGCAACCTGTCGCACGACGCGCCCTGGATGGCGCGCCGGTTCCAGGGGTTCTGGGGCTGGTCGTTCGGCGTCACCGCGGTGCTGCACGGGTTCGTGGCGCTGCTGCTACTGGCCATCCCCCGCTTCCGGCGGATCGACGCGATCGTTATGGGTTTGGCCGGGTCCCTGATCGTCGCGCATCTCGTTCGCAGCTGGTGGCTGGTGCTGCCGGAGGCCCATCGCGGGCCCGGCTGGCTCGATGTCGCCTGCATGGTCGGGCTCGTCACGGCTATGCTGGGCCTCGGCCTGCTCGCCGGCCGTTCGCGCATGTTCGCGCGAGAGCGGGCTCATGTCTGAGCGCATTCTCCCGCCAGCGCGGAACGAGGTCCATGATGTCCGCTTCAAATACGTGCTGGCCGGGGCGAGCTGGATTGCGCTCGCGCTCGCGGTGGTGCTGCTGGCGGCGTATTTCCTGTTCCCGGACACGATGACCGACCAATACGTGGCGCGACCGCTGCCTCGCTTCGCGGACCCGCAGCTCCAGACCAGCCCGCGGCTCGACATGGAACGGTTCCGAACCGAGCAGCTGAAAGCATTGAACGGGGAGTATTGGCTGGACCAGAAGCACGGGGTCGTCCACCTGCCGATCGATGAGGCCATGCGCAAGCTGGCCGCGGAGGGCGTCCAGGACTGGCCGGCGCCGAAGCAGACGGGCCAATGAGGCTCGTGCGGGCCCTCGCGCTGCTGCTCGCCCTGACGGGGCCCGCCAGTGCGGACAACGGCGATTTCAGTTTCGATCCCCGGCTCGGGGCGCGGCTGCCGGAAGCCGCGGTGCTACGCGACGAGCAGGGGCGGGCGGTAACACTGGGCTCGGTCACCGGCGGGGTTCCGTCCGTTCTGGCGCTCGGCTATTTTCATTGCCCAAACCTGTGCGGCGTGGTGCGGGACGACGTGCTGAGCGCGCTGGAGCGCGCTGGGCTGCAAGCGGAGACTGACTACCGCTTGCTAGTGCTGAGCATCGACCCGAACGAGACGCCTGCAGACGCGGCCGCGGCCAAGGAGGGCGCGCTGTCCCGCTATCCGGACCCTGCTGCGGACGCGGGGTGGCGCTTCCTGACCGGGCCGGCGGCTGGGATCGAGGCGATCGCGGGCGCGACCGGGTTCCGTTCCCGTTTCGACCCGGCGTTCAAGCAGTTCCTGCACCCCGCCGGCGTCGTCGTGGCGAACCCTTCCGGCGTGATCTCCACCTACCTGCTCGGTGTCGGCTACGCGCCGGGAGAGCTGCGCTCCGCGGTGCTGCGGGCCGGCCAGGGCGGGGTGGCCGATGCGATCTCGCCCGTGCTGCTGCTCTGCTTCCACTTCGATCCGACTACGGGCCGCTATGATTTCGCGATCTATCGCACGCTGTCCGTGATGGCGGCGCTAACCGTCTTGACGCTCGGCGGCACTCTCGTGCTGCTGCATCGGCGCGATCGGAGGCGGGCATGATCGGGCTCGGGCTTCCCCAGGCCACGGCGGCCGCCGGCGAGGTCGACATCCTGTTCTGGGCGCTCATCGCGTTGAGCGTGGCGGTGCTGGGGCTGGTGTTCGGGCTGCTGCTCAGGTTCTCGATACGGTTCCACCATGCGAGTGGCGTCGATCGCACCCAGGCATTGCAAAAATCGTGGCGGGTCGAGACGGCCTGGACAGCGGCCACGCTGGTCGGCTTCCTCGGCCTGTTCATCTGGGGCGCCGATCTCTACGTTCGCGAGCTCCAGGTGCCTCGCGACGCGATGACCGTCACGATCGTCGCGAAGCAGTGGATGTGGAAGGCAGAGCATCCCGAAGGCCAGCGCGAGATCAACGCGGTGCACCTGCCGGTCAACCGGCCGGTGCAGTTGCGGATGACCAGCGAGGACGTGATCCACGATTTCGGCCTCCCGGATTTCCGCCTCAAGCACGATGTGCTGCCGGGCCGCTACGAGACCATGAGCTTCACGCCCGCGAAAACTGGCACCTTCATGCTCTACTGCAACCAGTTCTGCGGCGTGGACCATGCCAGCATGGTCGGCCACGTGATCGTCATGAGCCAGCCTGACTACGAGCGCTGGCTAGCGATGACCGGCTCCACAGAAAGCCTGGTGGCCCAGGGCAGCCGCCTTTTCATCCAGTATGGCTGCAGCGGATGCCACCGAGCCGGCGGACGCGGCGGCAACGGCACCGTGCGGGCGCCGCCACTGGACGGCGTCTATGGCAGCCCAGTGCCGCTCTCCGACGGTACCACGGTCATCGCCGACGATCGCTACATCCATGATTCGATCGTCATGCCCAAGTCGCAGATCGTCGCAAGCTATGAGCCTCTTATGCCGTCCTTCGCCGGCGTAATCGGCGAGGAGGACCTCGTGAAACTGGTCGAATACATCAAGTCCCTGGGGGCGGGCGGCTTATGAGCGCCCTAATCGACCGCAGCAACACGGTCGGGCGCAACCCGCCCAATTACCTCACGGTGGACCGCACGCTCGCGTCCTGGTTCTTCAGCACGGACCACAAACGGATCGCCCTGCTCTATATGGCCGCGATCACCGTCTTCTTCTTCATCGGGGGCGCGGCCGCGGCAATAATGCGTTGGCACCTCATGTCCCCCACGGGCGCACTGGTGAGCCATGATACCTATAACCGCCTGTTCACCACCCACGGCGTGATCATGGTGTGGTTCTTCCTGGTCCCCGCGGCGCCCACGGTGCTAGGCAATTTCGTCCTGCCGCTCATGATCGGCGCGCGCGACCTCGCGTTCCCGCGGCTCAATTTAGCGAGCTGGTATATGTTTATGGCCGGCGGCGCGATCGCTTGCTGGGCGCTGTTCTGGGGTGGGCTCGCCACCGGCTGGACGTTCTATGCCCCGCTCTCGACCGACTACGCCCAGGGCTACGTCGTACTGGCGACAATAGGCATCATCCTCTCGGGCTACAGCTCGATCGCGACCGGCTTGAACTTCATTGTCACCATCCACCGGCTACGCGCGCCGGGGATGACCTGGTTCCGCATGCCGGTGTTCTGCTGGTCGCTTTATTCCACGTCGGTCATTAACGTGCTGGCGACGCCGGTGCTGACCATGGCGATGCTGTTGATCGCGGCCGAGCGGATCCTGCACGTGGGGGTGTTCGACCCGAACCTGGGCGGCGACCCACTGCTTTTCCAGCACCTGTTTTGGTTCTACAGTCACCCTGCCGTATACATCATGATTCTGCCGGGGTTCGGGATCATCAGCGAGATCGTGCCGGCCTTCTCGCGCAAGAAGATCTTCGGCTATCAGTTCGTCATTTGGGCCAGCATCTCGATCGCGGTGATCGGGTTTTTCGTTTGGGCGCACCACATGTTCGTGGCCGGTGTGTCGGTGTATTCGGCCGTGGTCTTTTCAATGCTCAGCTATATCATTGCCGTTCCAAGCGCGATCAAGGTTTTCAACTGGCTCGGCACGATGCACAATGGCTTCATTCGATTCGACGCGCCGATGATCTATGCCGTGGGCTTTATCGGCCTGTTCACCACTGGGGGGTTGACTGGACTCTGGGTGGCCTCGCTCGCAACCGACGTACATTTGCACGACACTTATTTCGTGGTCGCCCATTTCCACTTCATCATGGTGGGCGGAATGGTGACGGCGTTCTTCGCCGGACTGCATTTCTGGTGGCCCAAGATCACCGGGCGAATGTATCCGGAGATGCTGGGCCGGCTCGCGGCGGGGATGATCTTCCTTGGCTTCAACCTGACGTTCCTGCCGCAATTCATCCTGGGCTATCTCGGGATGCCGCGGCGGTACGCGACCTATCCGCCGCAGTTCCAAGTGCTCAACGTGCTCTCTTCGGCCGGGGCAAGCATCCTCGCGGTCGCCTATCTGATGCCGCTGGTCTACCTCGGCTGGTCCCTGTTTCGGGGCGCGCGGGCGCCGGATAATCCTTGGAGGGCGACCGGGCTCGAATGGACCACGCCCTCACCTCCCCCCAAGGAGAACTTCCCGGAGACGCCTGTGGTGACCTGGGAGCCATACGACTATCCCCCGCCCGAAAAGCAGCAGTGCGTTGTCACCGAGGCACGGGAGCGTAGAGAGGGCGAGCGCAATGTCTGAGATGGTCGCGCCCTCCGCACATGCGGAGTTCCAGTATCCAAGCGCCGAGCATCAGGCGAAGACGGCGATTGCCGGGATGTGGCTCTTCCTCGCAACCGAGTTGCTGTTCTTCGGCGCGCTCTTTTACCTCTGGATGCTGCTTCGGCGCTGGCACCTGGAAGGGTTCCACAAGGCGGCTGGGGATACGGACCTGTTGATCGGCAGCGTCAACACCGTGCTGCTGGTGACGACCAGTTTCATCTATGCGTGGGGACTGCAGGGCGCGAAAGCCGGGCGCAACCGGGAGGTGCTCTGGGCGTGCTTGGCGACCGGCGGCATCGGAATCCTGTTCGTCGGACTCAAAGTCTTTGAATGGACCGAAGATGTCGGCAAGGGCGCATGGCCCGGCCAGAATTTCCGGGCGACAGGCCCTGATCTCGGCGGGCAGCACCTGTTCTGGCTGCTCTACTACGCCGGCACCAGCCTGCACCTGGTGCATATGCTGATTGGCATCGGGCTCGTGTCCTGGATTGCCTGGCAGGCTTACCGACACCGGTTTTCCGCGGACCACTGTACCGCGGTCGAGGGGGTAGGGCTTTATTGGAGCTTCGTGGACCTGGTCTGGCTCAATCTCTTCCCGTTCATCTACCTAGTGGATCGGCGATGACGCTTCTGCGAAATCCGGCCTTGAAGCGCTTCGGCCTACCTTGGGCAATCTTGCTGGGGCTGGTTCTGCTCGAGTTGCTGCTGATGCTGCTCCATCTCGGTCCGGCGGCGCCCTTCGTCGCGCTGGTCATGGCAGGCGTCATCGTCATGGGGCCAATGGAGCTCGGCCGGGCGCCCAACGCCGCCCACATTTTTGCCCTTGCCGGAGTGTTCTGGCTCGTCCTCGTGCTGTTCGGACTAGGCATGCTCGATCCCCTGACCAGGCACCACTTGCCAACCCTGTTCCACTCGGAGCCGTAACGATGACCACGGGTTGGTTGTGAAGCCTCTCGTCCACCTTTCCCGGCGTCCAGGTTTCTGTGCATCGCGATCATTCTGACCCAGTTGTACGGCGCGGGCAGAACGCGGTTTTTGACCGGCGTAGAGGATTGGGTTCTTGCGCCCTTTCGATACCGCTGGCACGTTCAGACCGGCTTTCATCTGCTCATTGGCCGCTGCCAGCGATATGGTCCCAAGTTCCAGTTGCCCTCAGGCCGCCTTGCGCAGCAAATCCTGCAGCCACCCCCGTGCCTTCTCGACCTCGTCCCACGGGATCGGACCCAGCGGGAAGTAGCCGCCCAGCACCACCGTCAGCACCGAGTTCACGTGTTCCAACCGCCGCCGGTTCTCCGCGGTGCCGCCCTGCGCCCGCACCTCCCCGATCATGCCGTCGCGCATGACGCACAGGTGGTCCATGGCGGCCGAAAAGGCGTGGTCGTCCTTGTGCGGCCGGCCGGCGAGCGCCTGGTCCAGCGCGTCTAGCGCCTGCTGACCGGGGGCGGCCGTCATTCCGCCGCGGCCAGCGCGGTGCGGCCCGGTCGCAGACCACAGGTTAGCGCCTTCGTGGTGTGAATGCTGGTGTTGGCATCCCCGGTGATGGCCAGCAGCACGTTGGCAATGTCGCCGCGGGCGTAGCCCTGCCACCCGAACACCCAGGGCACGCCGAGCTGATACACCGTGCGCCCATCCACCTGGAACGGCCGCACCCGCTCCGTCACCATAGCGCGCATCTCCACCTCGCCTCGCAGGGTGGACAGCACGGCCCAGCCCATGTGCTCGATGCCAAGCTGCGTGGCCAACTCAGGCGGGACCTCCACAAACGGCTCGGGTTGCAGCTCCGCCATGTGCGGCGCCACCCGGCTGATGATGCCGCCGCAGTGCAGCTCCGTCAGCCGGAAGGTGGTCAGCACGTAGGGGAAGCGCGGATCGGACACTGGGTGCAGCTCGTTGCCCGGCCGCGTCCACAGCTTCGCCGTAGGGTTGCGCTGCTGGGCATACATCGGGTTCGGCACCGGCGCCTCAATCGGCTCGTAATGCGTCGGCAGCGGGCCGTCCTTGAGGCCGGAGGGCACGAACAGCATGGATTTGCCGTCCGCTTCCATGATGAAGGGGTCGTTGCCGCCCAGCGCATCCATCCCGTGCGGGTGCTTCTCCCAGTCCGGGCGGTAATCCGGGCGCTTGGTCTTCTCGAAGTCGGGCACGTCCGTGCCGGTCCACTCGCCCTTGGTGTCGTCCCACCACACCATCCGCTTGCGCTCGGACCACGGATGGCCGTCAGCGTCGGCGGAGGCACGGTTGTAGAGCGTCCGGCGGTTGGACGGCCAGGCGAACGCCCAGCCCAGGTGGCTACCCGGCCCGCCGGGCCCGTCCGGCTTGCGGGACCGCGCTTGGTTGTGGCCGTCGCGCGGGTAGATGCCGCAGTACATCCAGCCGCCGCACGCGGTGGAGCCGTCGTCCTTAAGCTCCTGGTAGCTCGGGATCTGCTTGCGGTCGGCGACGGTGTATCCGTTGATCTCCCGCAGCACCGCCTCCGCCGTCGGCTCCCGCCGCTCGCCCTCCTCCGGATAGTCCCAGGTCAGCGCCTGCAGCCCCGCGTCCCGCCGTTCCGTGCTGTCCGCGTAAAGCTCCCTCAGCCGGCGGCCGAGGTGGTAGATGAACCACAGGTCGGACCGGCTGTCGCCCGGCGCCTCCACCACGGCATCGTGCCACTGTACCAATCGGCTGGTGTTGGTGACGGTCCCCGCCTTCTCCCCCGCCAAGGCGCAAGGCATGAAGAACACCTCGGTCCCGATGTCCTCGGGCCGCAGTTCACCCTTCTGCACCAGACGGCCCTTCTGCCAGAAGTTGGCGGTTTCCGTCATGGCGAAGTCGCGGACCACCATCCAGTCCAACTTCGCCAGCCCGCGCTCCACCAGGTCCGAGTTGACGGCCCCAACGACCGGGTTCTGGCCCAGCATAAACTGGCCCTTGATGACGCCCGACACCATCGCGAGCGTCATCGGCAGTTGCGACACGTCGCCGGTCAGCTTGGGGATGAACTGGTAGCCCCACTCGTTGTCCGCACGCGCCGCGGCGCCATACCAGGCCTTCATGAGGCTGACGGCATACTTCGGGAAGTTGTGCCACCAGCCGGTCGCGGGCGTCTCGGTTTTGATGTAATCCGCGAAGGTCGCGTGGTGGTGAAACACATTGGGCTGCGGCAGGTAGGTCGGCAGCATGTTGTAGAGCGTGGGGATGTCCGTGCTGCCCTGGATGCTGCAATGGCCGCGCAGCGCCATGATGCCGCCGCCGGGCCGCCCGACGTTGCCCAGCAGGCCTTGGATGATGGTGGCGGCGCGGATGATCTGCACGCCTGTCGAGTGGTGCGTCCAGCCGACCGCGTAGCAGAACGCCCCCGTGCGCTCCCGCCCCGAGTTGCGGGCCAGAGCATCCGCCACTTGCAGGAAGGTTTCCTTCGGGCAGCCCGTGACCTGCTCAACCATCTCCGGCGTGTAGCGGGCGTAGTGGCGGCGCATGATTCGGTAGACGCAGTTCGGGTGCTGAAGCGTGCGGTCCTCCGGCGGCGGGGAGTCCGCCATGCCCTCGGACGCGCCCCCCTGGTCCGTGCTCGCGGACACGCGGTGCTCGGCAATGGAGGACGGGACCTTCTTGCCTTTGTACTGCCAGGTGCTCTCCTTGTAGAACTTCTGGTCGTCATCGAAGCCCGAGAACAGCCCGGCGTTCTCATCCGGCCCGGAGTACCCGTCCTCGATGATGTGGGCGAGGTTGGTGTACTCCAGCGCGAAGTCCCGGAACCACAGGTCGTTTTCCAGGATGTGCCGGATGATGCCGCCCAGGAACGCGATGTCCGAGCCGGAGCGGATTGGGGCGTGCACGTCCGCTAGCGCCGAGGTGCGGGTGAAGCGCGGGTCCACGTGGATCACCGCCGCGCCGCGCCGCTTCGCCTCCACGACGAAGCGGAACGCGACCGGATGGTTCTCCGCCATGTTGGAGCCCATGATCACGATGCAGTCGGAGTTGGCGAGGTCCCACAGCGACATGGTCGCCGCGCCGCGTCCGAAGGAGGTGCCCAAACTGGGCACCGAGGAGGAGTGTCAAATTCTGGCTTGGTTCTCGATGTTCACCATGCCCAGGCCGCCGCCGAACAGCTTTTTGATGAGGTAGTTCTCCTCATTGTCGAGCGTTGCGCCGCCGAGCGAGCCTAAGCCCAACGTGTGGTTGATAGTGCGCCCGTCCGGAAGGGTTTCGGCAAACGTCTCGTCCCGGGTCTGCTTGGTGCGCTGGGCGATGCGCTCCATTGCCCAGTCGAGGGGCTTCACCTCCCATTCCCGGCTATGGGGCGCGCGGTAGAGGACCTGGTTGATCCGCTCCGGGCTGAGCAGCACGCCCAGGGTGCCGGCGCCCTTTGGGCAGAGCGTTCCCTGGTTGACCGGACTGCGCGGGTCGCCCTCGATGTGGATGGGCTTGCCGTTCTTGGCGTATACAAGCTGGCCGCAGCCGACCGCACAGAACGGGCAAATGCTGGTGCCGACCTTGTCGGCCTCTTCAAGCCGCGGGCGCAGGGTGCGGGACGCCTCGCTTTCCGCCGCCTTGTCCCGCAGGCTTTGGCCCGCGACCTGGCGGGGAATGGACCAGTCCCGCAGGAAACCGGTGACCCGGCTTGACCTGCGCTCGCGCAGCTTCTTCATGGGGCGTAATCCCTCCAGTCAGCGGCTCCAGCTTTCCCCCGGTCTCGCCGCCAGGGCAAGCGGCCTGCTGGCGCCAGCCGTTCACATTCCCGGCAGGTGGCCCGCAGGCGGATGCCAGCCGCTGTGTCCTTGCCATAGGGTGCCCTCAACGGGGACGGGGACTGTGATGGACTCCATGGAAGGGATCGTGACGATCGTGCAGGAAGGACGGTTCATGCTGACCGACGACGCCGGCGCGTCGCACCTGTTCATCCTGGACCCGATGGCGGCAGCTGAAACGGAGCAGCTCACGCCGTTGCAGGCCCGGCAAGCCCGCGTCCGCGTCCGTTACGAGACTCCGCGCAACGTGATCGGGCTTGTGGCCCGGTCCATCAGTGTCGCCGCATAAGGACGCCCTCATGGACATGCACCCCCGCGCGCTGGAGCATCCCCAATCCGAGTTCGACTACGCCATCCCCAACGAAAGCGAGCTGACCGCGGGCGTGCTGATCGAACCCGGCAAGTCCTACGGTTTCTTCACCGACACCACCGTCTGCATCGGCTGCAAGGCGTGCGAGGTCGCCTGCAAGGAATGGAACAACCTGCCCGCCGACAACATCGGCCTGACCGGGCAAAGCTTCGACAACACCGGGGCGCTGAGCGCAAACTCGTGGCGGCATGTCGCCTTCATCGAGAAGGGCATGGGCAAGACCGGTTGCGGCGGCGTGCGGGACAACGACCAGGCCGCGTTCCAAAGCGGCTGGCTGATGATGTCGGACGTATGCAAGCACTGCCACAACGCCCCCTGCCTGGAAGCCTGCCCAACCGGGTCTCTGTTCCGCACCGAGTTCGATACCGTCGTCGTGCAGCAGGACATCTGCAACGGCTGCGGCTACTGCGTGCCCGCATGCCCGTTCGGCGTCATTGACGTGAGCACCCTGGACGGCAAGGCGCACAAATGCACCCTGTGCTACGACCGCCTGAAGGGTGGGCTTGAGCCGGCCTGCGCCAAGGCGTGTCCGACCGACAGCATCCAGTTCGGCGAGTTGACGGACCTGCACGCACGGGCGGAGAAGCGGGTGGAAACCTTGCACGGTTTGGGCGTCACGGGCGCCTACCTTTACGGCACCCCCGGGGCGCCTGGCGCGACCGGGGGGATCGAGTACCTGAACGCCTTCTTCCTGCTTACGGAGCGGCCCGAAACCTACAACCTGCCGGCCGCGCCGACCCGCGCGTCCAACCGCGTAGCGCCCAGCCTGGCATCGGGGCTGCTGGCCGTGGCCGGGCTGGCGCTTGCCGCCGCGGCGGCATTCGGGCGGCGGAGCTAGCGCCGTGCGTCCCGACCTGGCCACTGAGGGCGAGGCCGCGTTGCTGCGGGCGGAGGAACCTGCAGCCGTCCCGGCCAACGCCAACACGCCCACCCTGCCCCACGGCGACGGGGATGGCTGGGACGGGCCGACCTATTACGGACGGCCCCAGCTCAAGGCGGCGCCGTTCAACAACTGGGTGGTCGGCGGCTATATTGCGCTTGCTGGGATGAGCGGCGGCGCCGCCCTGCTGTCCGCCATTGCCAACGTGACCGGGGGCCGGGACGCCGCGCCGACGGTGCGCCGGGGCCGCTATTTGTCGCTGCTCGCGCCCACGCTCGGCTCGGCCTTGCTGGTTTGGGACCTGCACACCCCTAAGCGGTTCTACAACATGCTGCGGGTGGCGAAGGCGACATCGCCCATGTCCATCGGCACCTGGCTGCTGATGGGGTTCAGCGCCTCCGCCGGCCTGACGGCCGGGGCGCAGTTCCTGGCCGACCAGATGCCTTGGCGGCGCTGGCCGCGCCGGGTGGCGCGAGTGGCCCAGATCCCGGCGGCAGTGACCGGCGCCGGGCTGTCTACCTATACGGCTGCGTTACTCGCCTCCACCAGCACGCCGCTTTGGGCGGCAGCGCCCCAGGCGCTCGCGGTGCGGTTCGGCAGCTCGTCGATCGCGGCCGGGGCCGCCGCACTGTCCTTCCGCGCCCGCCGTGGACGTACGCGCCGGTCCCTGGACACGATCGCGCTGGCGGCCCTGGCGGTGGAGTTGGCGGCAGCGCGGGCGTTGCACCGGACCTATGAGCGGCGCGGTGTCGCCGCGGCGCTGGACGGCGGCTGGGGCCAGGTGGAGCGGCTGGGCGCGACCGGGCTGGGCACACTGATGCCGCTTGGGCTGCACGCGGCGTCGCTGGCGCTGGCACGGCGGCCGGGGAACCTGTCCAACCTGGCATCGCTCGCGGTGATGGCTGGCAGCCTTTTGCTGCGCGTGTCGGTCATGGCGGCGGGCGATGAGTCGGCCAACCGGCCGGAAGTCAGCTTCCGCTTCTCGCAGCCTGAAAACCTGCCGGAAACGGGCGGAGGCGGATAGGAATCGAACCTACCGCACGCTGTTGGCGTGCCACTGGTTTTGAAGACCAGGGAGGCCACCAGACCCCAATCGCCTCCGCTGTCCAGGCTACCACCGGTCTGCCGCCGCCTGCTATCCCCGGTTTGCCAGCACGCGCCGGTCCCCGACGCGGCGGGTGAAGTGGATGGCGTCCAGGTGCTCCAGCAGGGGCACGCTGTACTTGCGGGAAATGCCCAGCGCCGCACCGGCCTCTGCCACCAGCAGCCCCGGTCCTTGCGCCAGCAAGGGCGCCAGCACGCGTCGGGCTGCCTCGATGGCATCGCGGTGGAACACCACGTCGCGCTTCTGTACGCGGTCGGCGGCACGGATGGCGGCGCCGTCCCGCAGCAGCCGGTCCAGCGCCTGGCGGGCGGGCAGGTCCGGCGCCAGTGCTACCAGGTCGGGCGGGGACAGCCCGGCGCGGCGCAGCGTGTCGGACAGCCGGGCCGTAAGCGAAGCTGCCGCCCGGGCCCGGTTTGCATCCAGGT